>Ga0302326_10001319_pt1 | contig 63662 bp, 55 predicted proteins | sample Palsa_T0_3_FD_202264 | JGI IMG/M metagenome (GOLD analysis project Ga0302326, IMG submission 202264) | Peat permafrost microbial communities from Stordalen Mire near Abisko, Sweden - Palsa_T0_3 | ecosystem: Environmental > Terrestrial > Soil > Palsa > Peat permafrost | place: Sweden: Abisko...
GGCGATGCGTGTGACACCCTGAACGGTCCCATCTGCACCGCGCCGTCGCGCTGCGTGTTCACCGCCGAGGGCGGCACGACCGGCCTCTGCCAGCCGCCCGCCCCCCAGGGTTGCAACTGACGTCAGGTCGGGCCCGGCCAGCCGCCGTCCGCCGCTGCGCGCATGCGGGCGGCGGTCCCGGTTGGCCGGCGCGCACTTCAGGGGTTAACTCTGCTCGCGGGACGCACGGACGCCCAGAGAGGTGAGCGTCGAATGGCGAACACGGCACTTCCGGACGTCTCCGACACAGCCCGCTGGGTGGCCGTCTACCGGGCCGCGGAATCCGAGCGGCCGGACGCGCTCTTTCGAGACCCCTTCGCTTCGCGGTTGGCGGGCGACCTCGGCCGAGAGATTGCCGAGCGCATGCCGAGCTCGATGCGCCGGAATTCCTGGCCACTGGTGGTCCGCACACGGCTCATCGATGACCTGGTCTTGAAGTCTGTCGCCCAAGGAGCAGACCGCGTCCTCAATCTCGCCGCAGGGCTGGACTGCCGCCCCTACCGGCTCCCCTTGCCCTCCTCGTTGACGTGGGTGGAGGCCGACTTGCCCGCCCTCGTCGATGAAAAGGAACGAGCGCTCGCCAGCGAGACGCCCGTCTGCACCCTTCGGCGGGAACGTGTCGACCTTACCCATCCCGCCGCGCGCAACGCCTTCCTGGACAGCGCGCTTCAAGGCTCGAAGCGCGCCCTGGTGGTGACGGAGGGGCTCCTCGTCTACCTCGAGTCAGCCGACGTCCGCGCACTGGGGAGGGACCTGGCGGCGCGCACCGCCATCTCCTGGTGGCTTCTCGACGTCGCCTCGCCGGCCGTCCTCCGGATGATGCAGCGCAGGACAAGCTCCCGGCTGGGCGAGAGCGCGCAGATGCGATTCGGGCCCGCCGAGGGGGTGCGCTTCTTCGAGCCCATGGGGTGGAAGCCGCTCGACATCAAGTCGCTCTTCCGCGAGGCGGCCCACATGCGGCGGTTGCCTGCCTTGCTGCGCCTCTTCTCCTGGTTGCCAGAGCCGGACCCGGAACGGCTGGGGAGGAGGCCCTGGGCCGCCGTGGTGCGCTACGGACGGGGCGAATTTCCAAGCGCGCCCGGGCGTCCGTTGTCTCCGGCGTGAAGTTCGCGAAGCGGGCCGACGCCTTCAGCCTTCGGGTGCCGCCCTGCCTACCCGCGCGGAAGCCGCCACTCTCCACTGGGGCGTGGAGAGCGACCCATGGATGGCGACGAAAACCACCGCCGAGGCATACAGGACGAGGTCCCAGCGGAACTGGCGCTGGGTGAGGTGCAACAGGAAGGCGACGGCCAGCACGAGCAAGAGACCCGCCGCCCCGACGCGCATCGTGCGCGGAAGGAGAAAAAGCAACGCCGCAACGGCTTCCGTGCCCGCCAGCAGCACCAGAGGCGAGTGGTGGTTAGTTCCCAGCGTGTCCTGCACCGTCTGGATGCTGACCACGAGGAGCACCAGTCCGAGGGTCCACCACAGAAACACGAAGGCTCGCATCAGGCTTTGACTCGGCACGTTGACACCCCGAAGGTCCAGGAGTTGCCAGACAGTAGAAGGTGCTGGAGGCCTCTTTCAACCCTCGGCGGTGCAACGGTGCCCGGGCGCAGGAGGCCTCCCTGGCACCTTCCCTCTGGCGCGACACGACCTGTACTACCCTCCCTGCTCCGCAAAGCACCCCCACCCCGGAGAGGGGCGACACCGTGTCCGTGCCCCACCCGCTCCTCGCTGCCGTCCTTCTGCTGGCCGTCGCCGATGCCGGTGCCCCGCCTCCGCCCGGCCCGCCGCGCCAGGCGGCCATTGCCCTGGGCGACTTCAGAGTCTTCAAGGAGGACTCGGGGCCGGTGAATTACTACGCGCTCGTCTCCGAGGGAGACACACGGATGATTCGTGCCGTTTACAAACCGGGGCTCAAGACGGTGGTGCTGGACGCCGAGGTGCCGGAGGCCGCCCGACACCAGGTGACTCAGGTGAGCTGGCGGTGGCGCGTCCACACGCTTCCCAAGGACGCCAACGACTGCGGTCCGGGCTTCACGGATTCGGCGGCCTCCGTCTTTCTCGCCTTCAAGGCCGGATTGAAGCTGATGGTCCTCAAGTACGTCTGGAGCACGACGGGGACACCCGGCGACAGCTGTCAGTCCACGCGCGGCTGGTTTTTCGACCGGGACACCACCCTGGTGGAGGTAGGCGGGCCCCTGGGCGTGTGGAAGTCTGTGGAAGTCGACCCCCGCGCGGACTTCGCCAAGCACTACGGCGTCAAACTCGAGGACGTACCCGACTTGGTGGCCATCGGCATGCTGACGGATGGCGACCAGTCGGATTCGCCGGCGGAGGCCGACTACGCGGACTTCCTCATCCGCTGGTGAGCCTGGCAGAACGCACTCCCCGACGGGCGGTCAAGGGAGCGAGCGGCGCGTCGCACGCGCCGCGGGGTGGCCTCAGAAGCTCTGCAGATGAGTCTCGTAGACAAGTCCGTACGTCTGGGTCGGCGTGCCATTGTAATTGGTGATGAGGCCCGGGCCGGAGCCGCAGTCAAAGTCCGTATTCCAGGTGTAGGCGAGGTAACTCGAGCCCTTGCCGTCCAGCCAGCCCATCACCGTGGTGATGAAGCCGCCGGCGCAATCGCTTTCGCCAATTTCGCTGGCGATGACCGGGTGGTCTGCGACCACCGGGCCCACGTTGGAGTTGAAACAGGTGGTGCTGTTGCAGGTGTTGAAGTCATAGACGTGCCAGGCGGCGGCCAGGTTGTTCGAGGGGTCCGTCGGCACGTGTGTGTTCCACTGGCTGAGGCTGTTGGAGTAGGTGACGCCTCCCAGCAGCAAGAGGTTTCCTGCCCCGGCGGTGCGGATTGCAGAAACCAATTCCTGCATCCCGGCCACCGGGTAGCTCACGCCAGAACACGTCCCACCGGAAAGCCAGCATGTCCAGGCCGCGTCGGTGTCCTGGTTGTTGTCGGGGAAGGGCTCGTTGAAGAGCTCGAAGATGACTTCGCCGTTGTTCTTGAAGTAACTGGCCATCGAGGTCCAGAACGCCACCGAGTGGTCCTGGTCGGGCATGGGTTCCTGGCCGGTGCCTCCCCCTGCCAGGGTGGTGCCTGGCGCGGTGTAGTGCAGCTCGAGGATGGGGTAGAGACCGGCCGCCGCCGCGCGGGTCACGAAGTCTCCGAGGGCCGCCTGGTAGTTCGCGCCTGCGAATTCAGAGGCAACGCCGTTGATGCCCAACCAGCAGTCCTCATTGAAAGGAATGCGAATGGCATTGGCGCCCCAGGTGCGGATGGCTTCGAGCGACGCGTCGTCCGAGGGCCCGTCAAAAATGGCGTCGCCCGAGACGCACATGAACTCGGTTCCGGCCCGGTTGACTCCGCGCAGCTGAACGACGTTCCCCGCGGAGTCCATCAGCTTGTTGCCTGAGGCGTGAAGCGGGACCACCGTGCCACCGTCGGGTGGGGGCGCTGTCCCGCCGTCGGGAGGAGTGCCGGCATCGCGAGGGGGACTCCCGGCGTCTCGCCCCGGCGTGCGGCCCGCGTCCGGTTCACCTGGGCCGCCGTCCGGCTGCCCGCCACCCGTCGGGGTGCCACCATCATCCGAAGGGCCGCCCAGACCTGCGCCTTCGGGTTCTCCCACCGTGCCGTTGCACGCCGGCAGGAGTCCCATCAAGAGCACTGCGGCAACGACGCCGAGCGCGCGATTTCTGTCTCTGAGCATCCGCATTCGGCGGACCCTACCAGGCGAGGTGACGCGAAAGTCTCGAGCCCACTCGCACACACTTCGCGCACCATGCGACGCGCTGTGCGGGGCGCTGCAAAAATGCGCAGGCGTCCGAAGCACGCGGAATTTTCCTCTGCTATCCGTCTTCGAGTGCTTGCTCGGCTGTCGCACGGGCGAAGGACGCCGCTCGGTGAAGCGTTCGCGCACACCCTTCGCGCCGACGCGTCGTCCTGCAGCGGTGAAAAACAAAGGTGGTGCCGTGAAGGGTGCTTCAGCGCTCGAAGAGCAGAGTCGGCGTGCCTTTGTACGTGGTGCGCCGGAACTCTCGATACCCGCACTTCTCGGCCACGCGAATCGACGCGGCGTTTTCCGGACTGATGAGACAGACCGTCCGCGCCGAGGCGAGGTGGGCTGCTCCCCACTCCAGGGCGCCACGGATGGCCTCGGTCGCCAGGCCCCGTCCCTGAGCCCACGGGGCGAGGACCCAGCCGATTTCCGGCGCTCCGTCCAGAGAAGGCTGGATGTCGCGCTGGAAGTCGGCAAATCCAACTTCACCGACGAAGCGGCCGGTGCCCTTCTCTTCGAGCACCCAGAATCCAAACCCCACCACTGCCCAGTGCCCGACGTACCGCAACAACTTCGTCCACACCTCGTCCCTGGGGAAGGGGCGTCCGCCGATGAAGCGGGTGACCGCTGAGTCTCCCCACATCGCGCTGCACGCCTCGAAGTCCTCGCGCCGGTGACCGCGCAGAACGAGGCGCTCAGTTTCGAGGACAGGAATGCAAGGGGAGAGGCCGGTCATGGCGATGGGGCCTCGTCTAGCAGGCTTCGGGAAAGCCCGGGTGGGAAACAGCCCGCAATCGGAGTGAAAAGCTAGTCAGTTGACTTGTTTTAAGGTCTTATATACATCTCACATGACTACGCATAGGAAATCGAGGGAGCCCATGGAAACGCACCTCCAGGAGGTAGACGCCGCAGGGGGCACCCGGGCCGCATCGCAAGCGACTCCTCCCCAGGGCTCGGCGGACTCCACGCCTGACGTCACCCCGGTAGCAACGCTTCGAGCGCCGGCCGAAGCACGAGCGCGCCGTCTCTCACGACGGGACCGCGAGCTGCTGGCGCTCCTCGGCCTCTGTCGCTACCTGACGGCTCGGCAGCTGGTGGACCTCGAGCCAGGCAACACGACGGAGAAGGCCGCCGGACAGCGGTTGCGGAGGCTGGCCCGAGAGCTGAAGTCCAGGGACTGGCCGCATCGGCCGCCCCTGCTCCGAGCCGTCCCGTACCGCGCCTACGACGGCCAGCCCCTATTTCTGTGGGGGTTGACGCCCGCCGGCTACGCGTTGGCCGCTGGCGAGCTGGCCCGCGTCCTCAAGGCCTTTCGCGCCGACGGCGGCGCGGTGTTCGCCGAGCACTTCATCTTCCTCACGGACCTCTTCGTGCAGCTGGTTCGCCCCCACCTTTCGGCCGGCCTCCCGCCGCGCGCCCTGCCCTTCCGCTGGAATGTCGCCGAGGACGTCGAGTTGCCATGGCGCGACAAGGACGATGCCGGGTGCGAGAAGGCGCGCGTCATCCGCCCGGATGCCGTGCTCGAAGTCCCCTCGTCGCAACGCCGCTTCTTCATCGAGTGCGAGATGGGCACCCATACCCTGACGCCGCTTGGCCCGGACAAGCCTCAGGCCACGGTGCGCAAGCTGCAACGCTACGACGCCTACGTCTCGGGCTTCGCCGACGTCCCCGGCCGCCTCTCCCACTACCGGAAGAAGTACCCCGATGGCTGGCCCTGTGAAGTCCTCTTCCTGGTGCGCACCGAGAGCCGCCGGCGCGCCACCGAGGCGGCCCTGCGGGCTTGCCTCGAGACGCTGGCTGGAACGCGGTTGACCACCCACGCCTTCACGCTGGAGGAGGCCGCCGCCCACTGCGCCAATTCCCCGCCGCCGCCCGAGCGTCCGGACGCACCCCAGCCACCGCCGGCCTCCAGAGGCGAGGAGCCACGTCCCTTCTATGGCGAGCACGAGCACGGGGCCGTCAAGGACTTCGTCCTGGACATGACGGCCGCGCTGGCAGAGGCCAACACGCTGCTGCGACAGCATGGCCTGGCTGCCATTCCCGGACCGGCATCCAAGGCACCCATGCTCGACTTCCTCCGCAAGGCGCAGGCGGAGATGCAACGAAGGCGCGGGCGCGATGGTAGCTCCCCTTCTCCGTAGCTCTGGACGACCTCCCCGTCCGCTCTGGGCCCGGCTCGCCGTGGGCGGCCTGCTGGCGCTCGGCGGCTTCGAGGCGGCCTTCCGCTACATGCTCGGCGGGGGCACCCTTCCCGGTGCGGTGCCCACCCCGCTGGCCCTGCGCATGCTGGTGGAGCTCCGAACCTACGGCCAGTGGAGAAACGGTTTCCTCAACCACCGGTGGCTGTTTGCCGGGGGTGGACTGCTGGCGCTTCTGCTGGCCCTTCTCGGGATTCGTCAGGCGCTCATCCTGTGGAGCGGAGTGAAAGGCCGCCTCAGCGGGACGGCCGTTCGCCCGGTGGACTTCACCTTCCCCGCCCGCGCGGTGGACGTGGTGCGCGAGATTGCACGCCGGCCGGCCGGTCACTCCTTCGTCGGGATGACGCCCCGGAAAACGTGGCTCGGCTGGCGGTGGAAGCCCGTCTACCTGTCGGCGCGGCAGAGGACCACACACCGGCACGTCATCGGGAAGACCGGCAGCGGGAAGACGACGAGCATTCTCTGGCCGAGCGTTCTCCAGGACGCGCTCGACGGGAAAGGCGTCCTCGTCATGTCGGCCAAGGGGTCGGACGAGGAGATTGGGATGATGAAGGCCATCGCCCTTCTCAGCGGCCGCGAGGCGCAGCTGCGGGTGTTCTGCCTTCCTGCATGGAACGTCCCGGAGCTCTTCACCCACGCCTACAACATGGTTTACGTGCGACCCCGGACGCCGACTTCCCCCGGTGGCGACCCGGTGGCCACCGCCCAGCGCGTCTTCTCCGTGCTGCCGATGGGGGACAACGTCTTCTACAAGACGCAAGCCGAAGTGATGTTCACCAACCTCTGCCGACTGCTGCACGGCATGGTGGACGCGACGGGCACCGGCATCCCCTTCGTGCTGCGGGACGTCTCGGTGTGCCTGAAAGCCATGGGCAACGTCGGGGGCTGGGCGCGCGCACTGCGGCACTGCCTCGACACGTCGCTGGACAGGGAGGCGGCCTCGCACATCCGGGCCCAAATGAAGCAGCTCGACCGAGACATCCTCAAATCCCTGTCCGGGATTGTCGGCGCGCTGGACAAATTCCAGAGCGACATCGTCAACGCCTACGCGCCAGACATTGTCTTCGAGGACATCCTGCAAACCAACGGCCTGGTGTACGTGCAGCTGCCGGCCAACCTCTTCCGCATCCAGGCGCCGGCCTTGGGCAAAGTCATCCTCATGGATGTGCAGCACGAAGGAAGCCTCCGGCAAGTCTTTCGCGAGAAAAGAAACCAAACGGCCTTCAGCATCACCGTGGATGAGTTCTACAATTTTGCCGACGTGAGCATCGTCGACAGCCTCAACAAGCTTCGCGACGCGAACTTGGAATACACCCTCGCCCACCAGTCCCTGGCGGACCTGGAGCTCGTCTCCAGGGAATTCGCCACTGCCGTCTGGGACAACACCCGCACCAAGGACATCCTCAGCCAGGACAACCCCGAGCTCTGCGAGCGCATTGCCAAGTCCGTTGGCACCGAGCACGTGAAGGAGTTGACGGTGCGCAGACGGGAAGGACCGCTGGCGACCAGCCTCGTCACCGGGGATGCCTCGGCGCGGCAGGTGGAGGCCTACCGGCTCCACCCCAACTCCATCAAGCGGCTCGCCCGCTGCGGCCAGGGTTACCTCCTGACGGACGACGGTCTCCGGCGGCTCGTCTACGGCATGTTGCCTCCCCTCCGCGCCCGCTACCCGCTCTTGTGCAACCGGCAGTCGGAGGCCTCCGGACTGCGTCTGTACGAGACCTTCGTGGCGGAGTGAGGCGCGAGCCGCCACGGACTTCTACCGCGCATTCCTGGGACGCCTCGCACCACGGCCGTGCCCCAGCAAAGCCAGAGGCTTGACGGCACTCCACTGCCGCGTGTCAAAAGCCCAGGCAGCGTGGACGCCCTCCTCGACACCGGCACTCAACCCGAGGGCGCTCATCGCGCAGCGCTGGCACTCGCCGAGGCCATCATCCCCGGCAGCGCCCACATTCCTGCGGCGGATGAGGCGACGGTGCGACAGGCCGCCCTCCTCCTGGCGCAGCTTTCTCCGACGGTGGCCAGGGCCTGGTCCACCGCGCAGCGGACACTGGATGCGGCCGCGCGGCTGCGCACCGGCCGTCCCTTCCACGCGCTCTCCTGTGCTCAGCAGGAGGGGCTTCTAACGAAATGGGGGCGCGACCCGGTCCTGAAGCTGCCGCTGGCCTTGGTTTCGTTGTTCTACAAGGCAGTGCACTTCGACCGACAGGACGTGCAACGGGCGATGGGTGCCAGGGCCAAGCCACCGCTGCCGGTGAGCGAGCCCCGGTGGACGGCGCAAGTCCATGCGGCCGCGACGTGGACGGGCGGAGACGTCGAGTGCGACGTGGTGGTGGTGGGCACCGGAGCGGGCGGCGGGGTGGTGGGCTACGAGCTTGCCGAGCGCGGACACGCGGTGGTCTTCGTCGAGGAGGGGCAGCTCTACCACCGGCATTCCTTCGACGGGAGCAGCGTGCGCGCGCTTGCACGCTTCTACCGGCCCGCCTTCTCGGTGGGGAACGTGGTGGTGCCCATCTTCTCCGGAAGGATGGTGGGCGGCTCGACAGCCATCAACGGCGGCACGTCCTTCCGCACACCGCCCTGGGTACTGGACCGCTGGTGCGAGGAGCTGGGGACCGACGAGTTTCTCGCAAAGGCCCTCGAGCCCTACTTCCAGAGGGTGGAGGCACACCTCGAGGTGGGCCCCTCGTCCCGCCGGCACGTGGGGCCCATCGCCGACGTCTTTCAGCGCGGCTGCGACGCCCTGGGGTGGAAGCACGGCTACCTCCTCCGGAATGCTCCGGGCTGCGAGTCCTCGGGCTTCTGCGACTTTGGCTGCCGTACCGACGCCCGCCGAAGCACCAACGTCGCTTACCTCCCGCCGGCGCTGGAGAGAGGGTCCTTGCTCTTCACGGGTTTCAAGGCCGAGCAGCTGTTGCAGAAGGACGGCCGCGCCGTGGGCATCGAAGGCGTCGCGGTCAACGGCCAGCACATCCGCATCCACGCCAAGGCGGTCATCCTCGCCGGGGGCAGCATTTCCACGCCGCTCTTCCTGCTCCGGCAGAAACTCGGCAACTCCAGCGGTCAGGTGGGCCGGAACCTGACGCTGCACCCCAGCTGCTGCGTCTCGGCACTCTTCGAGGAGGAGATTCGCGGTTTCGACTACATCCCTCAGGGGTATGCATCCCAAGAATTCCTGCGGGAAGGGCTCTTGCTGCTCGCGGCGCAGCCCAGCCAAAACGTAGCGGCCGGCCTATTCCCGGCCACCGGGCGGCGCCTGATGGAGCCGCTGGCACAGCTGCCCCACCTGGCCACGCTCGGGCCGCTCATCGCCGATGCCACCCGGAACGGTCGGGTGTGGCGGGAACTCAAGGGGCTGCCGGCCATCCACTACACCCTCACGCCTGCCGACGTGCAGCGCCTGCAGCGTGGGCTGGTTTTGTGCATGGAGATGGCAGCGGCCGCCGGGGCTCGCCACTTCTACCCGGGCGTGCTGAGCCACCCTTCCCTCGACACGAAGCGCGGCCTGGACCGCTTCCGGAAGGCCCGGCTGTCGGCCGCCGACCTGGCGGTGGCCAGCTACCACCCGCTCGGGACGTGCGAGATGGGTGCGGACGCACGCACCAGCGTGGTGGGCTTCGACCACCAGTCCCACGACGTGCCGGGGCTCTTCGTCGTGGACGGCAGCACCGTGCGCGGTCCACTCGGCGTCAATCCGCAGCTGACCATCATGGCCCTGGCCACACGCGCTGCCGAGCAGATTTCGCCTCACCTTGGCTGAGACGCCCCGGGCAGCTACCGGAAGAAGTCCCGCAGCGTCTTGAGGCGGCGGCGCATCAGCGCCGGCAACCGCCAGACGCGCTCCACGCGGTTACCTTGCAAGTCGGCGAGGATGTCGCCGAGCTCGCACAGCGTCGCGTCGTAGGGCATCCAGAAGAGCTCGGGCTTCTTCCGGCGGTCCACCACGGTGGTGCGCGGCCGAAGGAAGGTGGCGAGCGCGAGGCTGCTGTTGGCCACGCCAAAGCCGGTGGCTCGTGTACCCGACCAGGGAAGACTCGGCACCGCCCCGGTGAAGGCATGGTTGTTGACACTCACCACGCCGACCTCGAGGCGCTCCGCCAGGCGCCGACCCCGCGCAACGTCGCTTGTCCAGAGCGACGCGCCGAGTCCGTAGCGGAGTTGGTTGGCAGCCCGGATGGCCTCCACCGGCCCCTCCACCCGCACCACCGCCAGCACCGGGCCGAACGTCTCGTCGCGCACCACGGACATGGCCTCGTTGCAGTGGTCGAGCAGCGTGGGTGCGTACCACAGGCCTTTCCCCAACGCGGCGCCGCCGCACACCACCGTTGCCCCGCGGGCCTTGGCGTCCTCGACGTGCTCCTTCACCAGCTCGAACTGGCGGCGGTTGGCCAGGGGCGCAACATCCGAGGAAGAGCCGTGGCCCGGTCCGACTCTGAGCTGCGTCCAGGCCTCGCGCATGCGTGCCACGAAGCGGTCCGCGATGGCTGCATCGACGTAAGCCACCTCGATGGCGCCGCAGGCCTGGCCGGCGTTGCTCAGCGCCCAGTGGGTGATGCCAGCCACGGTGCGCTCCAGCTCGGCGTCGGCAAGCACGATGGCCGCATCCTTGCCGCCCATCTCCACGCTGCAGGGAATGCCTAGCTCGGCGCAGCGCACTTGCACCTTGCGCCCGCTGCCGGTGGAGCCGGTGAAGACGCAGGCGTCCGGCTTGGCATCAAGGACCGCCCGGCCCACCTCGGGGCCACCGAGCGCCACCTGGACCAGCCCGGCCGGAAGGTGCGCCGCAAGCACCTGAGCAAACCAGCCACTGGAGCGCGGCGTGTACTCGCTCGGCTTGAGGAGAATGGCGTTGCCTGCCATCAACGCCGGGAAGACGGAGCGGTACAGCCCAGCCACCGGAAAATTCCATGGGGCGATGATGGCCACCACTCCGCGGGGCACGGCGTCGACGTAGGCCCGCTTTTTAGGAAAGCTCAGTGGATTGAGTCTCACCCGGCGGGTCCTGAGGGCAGACCGAAGGATAGAGGCCCAGCCCTTGACGGCATCCAGCGGACCGAGTGCCTCGTTGAAGAGCGCCTCCGCCTCCACCTTGCCCACCTCCTCCTCGACGAGCGCCATCACCTCCTGCCGGCGGGCCAGCATCTCCCGTGCGGCCCGGAAGAAGTGCGGCAGTCGCTCTCTGAAGGGTTTAAGGCGCCAGGCTTCCTGCGCACTCCGGGCCCGGCCCACCAACTCCGGCAAGAGCTCCAAGGACGTCGCCTTCACCGGCTCGAGCGGACGGAGGTCCCGGGGTGAGACGCGGTTGAGCTCCCCCATTGCAGCGTGCATCACCTCGAGTGAAACGCGCTCGGTGCGGGGAAGTTCAGACTGCGACACGAGTTTCACCCCTCCGGGGTGTTCCTTTGCGAGCGACACGCAATCTCAATGCACGTTTCCCACATCGCGAGTTGCGCAAAGTTCGCAAATTGCAGCGTCCCTATAGCATGCCAGCCGTCACCGAAAGGCCACCCGGAGCCTCCAACCGCTCAAACCTTCTTGCTTGTTGCTGCTTCCTTCTCGGGGATGGTACGCAGCCCGGTCCTGCGACACTCCGCTTCCTCGATGAAGACCCTTCCTGGCGCAGGTGTCGTTGGCCCACTCGCCTGGGTGGCAGCCACGGCGCGTGTGCTTGGCTGGAACCGGTTGGCCTGTGACCGCGAACGCCTGAAGCAGGCTCAGCTGGCCGCCCTGCGAGAGAATTGCGAAACCGCCAGCGCCACCGAGTTCGGAAGGGCACATCGACTCGGCGAGGTGAAGGGCCATGCCGAGTTCCGCGAACGGGTGCCGCTGCGAACCTATGCCGACTTCGAGCCATACCTGGAGCGGATGCGCCGCGGGGAACGCGACGTGCTGTGGCCAGGCCTCGTCCCCTACTTCGCTCAGTCCTCGGGAAGCTCCAATACGCTTGCCCAGCACAAATTCCTCCCCATCTCGAAGCAGCAAATTCGATGGCAGCAAAAAGCTGGGTTCGACGTCGTGGCGCGTTACGTCACCCAGGTCGGGAATGGGCACTTCCTCGGCGGGTTCAGCCTCGGGCTCTTCCCGCCCTCGACGCTCAAGGCCGAGGGCGCGGTGCAAGGCACCAACAACCCAGGGTTGATGCAACGGTACGTCCCTTGGCCGATTCGGCGCGCCGTGTTGCCAACGCCGGACCTCCGGGACATCCCGAATTATGATGAGAAGCTGCAAAGGATGGCTGCCGCCTACCTGGATTACGACGTCCGAGCGCTCTCGGGCACGACCTGTTGGTTCTCGGTGTTCTTCGATAAGCTCCTGGCTGCGGCTGAAGTCCGAGGACGCCGGGCGAGCAATGTCGCCGAGCTCTGGCCGAACCTGGCGGTCCTCTTCGGGGGCGGCATTAATGCCGAGCCCTACCGACGTGTCATCGGCAAGCGCGTCGGGCGTCCCGTGGTCCTCATGGACAACTACAACGCCACTGAGGGTGGCATTTTCGCCGTCACTGACCGCGTCGGGCGCGAGGGCATGCTCATGCTTCCCGACCGGGGAGTCTTCTTCGAATTCGTACCGGCCTCGGAGCACGCCAGGCCCAACGCGCGCCGTCTCCCGTTGTGGGAGGTGGAGGAGGGTGTCGACTACTCCATCGCAGTCACCACCTCGTCCGGTCTTTTCGGCTACTACATCGGCGACGTGGTGCGCTTCCAGGGTGTCTTTCCGCACCGCATGGAATTCGTCGGACGCACCTCGGGCGTCCTGTCGCTGACCCAGGAGCTGACGTCCTTCGTCGAAATCGAGCGAGCAATGGATGCCGCCGTCCGCGCCTGCTCCTGCTCGGTCGTGGAGTTTTCGGCCGCGGCCGAGGTGGGCGTCGGCGGGACGGCCAAGGGCCGCTACCAGCTCTTCGTCGAGTTCGAACAGGTCCCCTCGGACCCGCGCGGCTTTGCCAACGCCTTCGACGAGAGTCTGTGCGCTCAGAATCGCGTCTACCGGGAACACCGCTCGCAGGACGTGGCCATTCTGGCCCCGGCCCTGTTCGCCGTACGACCCGGGGGCTCCAAACGCTTCATGGAAGAAATCGGCCGCAATGGCGCGCAGCAGAAATTCCCGCGCGTTGTTGATGACGCGAAGCGAGACGTACTCGCGAAGTATGCGAGCCAGGTCCCAACACCCCAGGGGTTCTCATGAGTCGTTTGGGCGTTTGCATCGTCGGCGCAGGTGGAGCCGTGGCCAGCACCGCAATCGCTGGGGTCGCCCTGATGAAGCGAGGCCTGGCTCCGCGAATCGGCATGGTCAGCGAGACCGAAGTGGGCCAGCGCCTGGCCTGCGCGCCGCTCGAGAGTCTGGTGTTCGGCGGGTGGGACCTCCGGGGAGCCGACATCTTCGAGGCGGCCCTTCGCGAGCGAATAATTCCCGAGCACCTTCTGCGACAGGTCGAGCCGGAGCTCCGGGCCATCAAACCCTGGCCGGGCGTCGTCTCTTCAAAGTTTCTCAAGAGCGTCGCGGGCGACCACGTGGTTGCAGCGAGGAACCAGCGCGATGAGCTGGAGCTGCTCGCCCGCGATGTGAAGGAATTCAAAGCAGCGCACAAGCTCGAACGGGTGGTCATCGTCAATCTCACTTCGACCGAGAGGTACGCCGAGGTCTCCGACGTGCACCGCACCCTCCCCGCCTTCGAGGCCGGCCTGAACCGGAGCGACGAGCGGATTAGCCCGGCGATGAAGTTTCTCTACCTGGCCTGCAAGCTGGGGGCACCCCACATCAACTTCACGCCCAGCTTGACCAAAATCCCCGCGCTCGAGACGCTGGCTCAAAATTCGGGCGTCCCCATCGCTGGGGAGGATGGAAAGACGGGTCAGACCTTCCTCAAGACCGCTCTGGCGCCGGCGTTCCGGGTGCGCCAGCTGCAGGTCGAAGGATGGTTCTCGGCCAACATCCTCGGCAACAACGACGGCAAGGTGCTCGACGACCCGGAGAGCAACAAGACGAAGGTGGCCAGCAAGCTCTCGGTCCTCGACGAAATCCTCGGCTACCCGGTGAGCGACCACCAGGTTCACATCAACTACTACCGGCCGCGAGGAGACGAGAAGGAGGCCTGGGACAGCATCGACCTGGTCGGTTTCCTGGGACAGCAGATGCAGCTGAAAATCAACTTCCTCTGCAAGGACTCCATCCTCGCCGCGCCGCTGGTCCTGGACTTGGTGAGACTTCTCGACGTCGCCGCACGCGCCGGAGAGCGCGGAATCCAGCACCAGCTGTCGCTGTTCTTCAAGGCGCCGTACCACACCGACGGCGAGCGCGCAGTGAATGACCTCTTCAAGCAGAACGCGCTGCTTCAGGAGTGGGTCGAGAAGTTGACCCGCCGTCCCCGCGCTGCGGTCTAGGGTGCGGCGCCGTCAGTCCGTGCCGCGGAGTGCGGCCCTGGGTTGGCAGGAGGTAGCGTGAGCCGGCCCCTCGCCATCGACGGCGGAAGCGCAACGGTGAACGCCAGTGCGCACGTGCGCTGGCCGGTCATCGGAGCCGAAGCCCGTCAAGCCGTGCTGGGCGTGCTGGACAGAGGTGTGCTGTCTGGCCAGTTCGCACCAGAGGTACGAGGGCTGGAGCACGAATTCGCAGCCTTCCTCGGCTCGAAGCACTGCGTCGCCACCAACAGCGGAACGGCCGCGCTCCATGTCGCGCTTGCCGCTGCCGGGGTCGGACCAGGCGACGAGGTCATCGTCCCGGCCTTCACCTTCGTGGCAACAGCACTGGCCGTCCTCCACGCCGGAGCAGTGCCCGTTTTCATCGACGTCGAGCCCAGGACGTTGGGGATGGACCCTGCCCTTCTCGAGGCAGCCATCACCCCGCACACGCGCGCCGTGGTGCCCGTCCACCTGCACGGCGTGCCGTGCGAGCTTCAACCCCTGGCGGACATCACGGCCCGCCATGGGCTGGTTCTCGTCGAGGACGCTGCGCAAGCGCACGGCGCCCGCTACCGAGGCCGACCGGTGGGGACGGTGGGCGCGGCCGGCGTCTTCAGCCTGCAGTCCTCCAAGAGTCTCCCCTGCGGAGAGGGCGGGCTTCTGGTCACCGACGACGAGGCGCTCTTTCGGCGCGCCCTCCAGCTGCGCATGTTCGGCGAGGACAGCCGGCCGGAGGACGAGGCCAGCTATGACGTCGCGCACGCGCTGGACGGAGACCGCACTTACGACTCGGCCAGCATTGGCTGGAACTACCGGACGACCGAAATGTCGGCGGCGCTGGCACGCGCGCAGCTCCAACGGCTGCCGCACTGGAACGAGAACGCGCTGGCCAATGCCGAGCTGCTCAACCAACGGCTGCGCGAGCTCCCCGGAGTCACTCCCCCTGAGGTGCCGCGCGACTGCGTCCCGGCGTTTCACAAGTACCGCGTCCAGCTTGACGCATCGAAACTGGGCATCCAGGCGCCACCGCTTCAGGTGCGCGACACCGTCCTGCGAGCGCTGCGGGCCGAGGGCTGTGAAGTGGTGCTCTGGCAAACGCGGGCCGTGCCCGGGCAGACGCTCTTCCAAGCAGTCGGCGCCGAGGCAGCCGGACGCGCTAGTCACGCGCGAGCGGTGAGCTACGCGCTGTCGCAATACCCCGAGACGACGCGCATCCTGGATTGCTCCTTGTGCCTTTTCTCCCAGACGTACCCCATCGCGCCGCAGCCGCGCTCGCTCGTCGAGGCGTATGCCGAGGCCTTCGGCCGGGTGTGGAGGCGCCTTCCTGAGTTGCTGCGGCCAAAGAAGGCGGCAGCGGGCTCGTGAGCCTGCCTTCACCACGAGAATTGCTGGCCCAGCCTTTGGCTCGACTGGCCTGCGCCGTGTTGGGCGTCGGGTTGCTCGCCGGTGCGGTATGGATGGCGGGCGCCCGCGCCGTCCTCCATGGACTTGGGGCCAGCGTCCACGCCTTGCCCGAGGTAGCGCTGGTGGAAGCCTTGATGCTGGCCTGCAGCACACTGGCGCTGCGCGCGCTGTACGGAAGCGATGCGGCGCGCGTTTCGCCGCGGCAGTGGCTAAGGGCCGGGGCGCTGGGGTTTGCGGTGGGGGCGGTCCTCCCCATTGGCCGAGCGACGGGTGAGGCCACCCGGGCCGTCCTCCTCCGCAAGAGCGTCGGTGGAGCGAGAGCCGCCGTCGCCGCTGTGCAGATGCAAGGTGTGGCGCTGCTGGCCAACGCGCTCCTCTCCCTGGTTGCCTTCAGCGCAGCACTGGCGGCCCTGGGGCTGGTCGGCATCAGCACGCTCATCCTGGCCAACGGGGTCCTGGGCGCCTTTGCCGGAGCGAGCATCCTGATTGTCCGGCAGAGTGGCCGTCCGGGACGCCTCCTCGGGGCATTGGCGAAGCGGGGACGAAAGTTTGGCTTGGAATTCGATGCTGCCGCGGGCGCCTCCCGGCGCAGTCTCGTCCATTCGCTGGCCTGGGAGAGCGCGGGCCGCGGCCTCCAGGTCTTCCAGTGCGCGGTGGCGCTCACCGCCGTGGGTCGACCGTCCGGGCTGGCCAGGACGCTCGTCGCCCGGGGAATGCTGCTGGTGGGCGGCGCGCTGGGTGACTTCATCCCGGCGCAGCTGGGAGCGACCGAGGCCACCCTGGTGGTGGGAGCGGCGGCGCTGGGGCTGACTGCTGCCAGCGCGGCGGCGCTCGCGCTCCTCATCCATGGTGCGCAGCTGGTGCTGGCGCTGGTCTGCGCCGCGGTGGCCTTCGCCATGCCCGGCGCGCCACAGCTATCCCGGAAAGGCCTGGAGCTCGAGCCATGACCTCCATCAGCGACGCCGAGCGCTCCTCCTGGAAGGAGACCGCGCTCCTGGCCGTGCGCGGCGCCGGCCGCATCCAGCTGGAGCGCATCGGGACGGCCAGCGTCGAGCGCAAGGGGCCAGCGGACATCACCACCGACGTGGACCGTGCCTGCGAGACATTCGTCGCCGAGCTGACGCGGACGCGGCACCCCGGCCATGAAGTCCTCGGGGAGGAAGGGACGCAGGGCCGCCGAGGAGCGAGCCACCTGTGGATTGTCGACCCACTCGATGGCACGAAGAACTACGCCCACGGTTACGGTCGCTCCTGTGTCTCGCTGGCGCTCGCCGTCGACGGCCTGGTGGTCCTCGGGGTCGTCTTCAGTCCGCGCGCCGACGAGCTCTTCCTCGCCGAGACGGGACGTGGAGCCACCCTCAACGGCGCGCCCATCCGTGTCTCGGACACCGAGGCGCTGGACCGGGCCATGGTGGCCAGCGCGCTCGCCTACTCCGGCCGCGTTGCCGACAGCGAGCAACTGCAACGGCTCGGGCGCGTGCTGGCGGTGGTGGAGGCGGTGCGCTCCGACGGATGTGCCGCCCTGGACCTCTGTGACGTGGCCTGCGGCCGCTTTGACGCGTACTTCGAGAGAGGTCTCCACGCCTGGGACACTGCCGCCGGGGCCCTCATCGTGGAGCAAGCCGGCGGCCGGATGAGCACCAGCCAGGGCGCACCGCACGACATCTACGGCCGGGACACGTTGGCCACCAACGGACGCCTCCACGACGCTCTCTTGCCGGTGGTCGGCACATAAGCCATGGCCACCGCGTCCGGCGAGCCTCCGTCCCCTGCTGGCTCCCGCCTCGCGGACCTCTATGGGCGCTATGTCGCTCTCGTCTGCGCCCGTCCGGGAGTCGCCGCGCTGGTCCTCGCCCTCGGCTGCCTTCCTGCGCTCGCCTTGAGCATCGCCTTCTTCGGACACATCGAAGCGGGCTTGCAGGAGTTGCTCCCGCCCACCGCGCCCTCGGTACGGGCGCTCAACACGCTGCACAGTCTGGTGGGCGGGAAATCGCATCTCGCCGTCATCGCGCGTTCGCCGGACCGCGTGGCCAACGAGCGCTTCATTTCCGAGCTCGCGGACCAAGTTCAGGCCGACAAGCTTCCCGAGGTGAAGTCGGTCGAGGGAAACGTCAAGCTGGAGCGCGCGTGGTCCATCCGACGCGCGCCGCTGCTCATGCCGCCGGCGGATTTCGAGCGGCTGGTGTCGCGCTTCGACGAGGCGGTCCGCACCGAGAAGCAACGGCGGAACCCGCTCCAACTCGACCTGGGCGAGGATGAGCGGCCGCCGGCGGTGGACTGGAGGTCCCTGGAAAGCGAGTTCGACGCGGCCGTCGCCACCCAGGACCGCTTCCCGTCGGGCTACCTCGAGACGCCGGACGGCAAGCTGGTGGTGGCCATCATCTGGCTCGAAGGTTCGGAGGTCGACCTGGCGCCGGCCAAGAAGCTGATGACCGACGTTGAACGGCGGATTTCGAAATTGCGCCCGGAATTCCCTGGGGTGGAGGTGGCCTTCAACGGCGAGGTCCCGAACCTGGTCGAAGAGCACGCCGCCATCCTGGCGGACCTATCCATTTCCAGCATCTTCGTGGTGGTCCTGGTGGGCGCGTGCATCTCGTTCTATTTCCGGTCGGTGCGGGCGGTGATGACGGTGGTGCTGGCGCTCGTCCCCGGGCTGCTTTTTTCGTTCGCGCTCGGCCGTCTCACGGTCCACGGGCTCAACTCCAACACCGCCTTCCTGGGCACCATCATCGCCGGCAATGGCATCAACTACCCGCTCCTGTTCCTGGCCTACTACCGGGCCGAGCCGAAGGCACTGAGCATGCAGCAGGCCCTGCGCGTTGCCGCGCGCCAGGCCCTGCCGGGCACGCTCGGCGCGGCGCTGGCGGCCTCGGCGGCGTATGGCGGGCTGGCGGCTTCGGACTTCCGCGGCTTTTCGCAGTTTGGGATTCTCGGTGGAATCGGCATGTCCACGGTGTGGCTGTTCACCTACCTGGCCGCGCCCATCTTGGTGGCGCTCCTGCGGCCGCCACGGCGGCAGGAGCCTTCGACATTTGTCCAGGAGACCCTGCACACATTCTTCTCCCGCGGCTGGCTCTCCTCGGGCCTGGCCGGCGCCTTCGTCGCCGTCATGCTCGCCTGGACGGGGGTGGGCATCGCCCGGGCATTCCACTCGGGCGTCTACGAGATGGACCTGCAGGTGTTGCGCAACCAGGAGTCCCTGGCGGTGGGCAGTGCGTCCTGGGACGCGAAGATGAACGAGGTCTTCGGCGTGTGGCTGAACCCGGTGGTGGCGCTGGCCGAGGACCCCGCTGACCGCGAGCCTGCGGCGGCCGACCTCCGGCGCGTCTTTGCCGAGCGGGACCCGGGCGGCATCCAGTCCGTGGATACCATCGAGAAATTCGTGCCGCCGTTGGCCACTCAGGAGGAGCGGCTGCGACGACTCACGCGCCTCGCCAAGACGGTGCGCCGCATCCCCGACGCCGACATTCCCGAGCGCCTCCGGCAAGACGTCCGCGACTGGTTTTCGCCCGAGTCCCTGCGGCCCATCGAGCTCAAGGAAGTTCCCGAGCGGCTGGTGAGCGCCTTCCGCGAGCTGTCGGGCCGTGTCGACCGGGTGGTGCTCGTCTACCCGTCGATTCGCGTCAACTACAACGATGGGCGCAACCTCTCGCGCTTCGCAGAGCTGGTCCGTTCGGCGCGGCTTCCAGCCGACGTCATCATCGGAGGCGGCTTCCTCTTCATGGCGGAGATTCTTCGACTGGTGCGAGACCAGGCACTGCACGTCGTCTTGGTGGTGGCGGCGCTGGTCTGCGTCTTGTTGCTCGTCATCTTCGCCGGCCGTCCCGCCCGCGCAATGGTGAGCCTGGTCACCATGCTGGTGGCGGCATTCTGCGCGCAAGCGGTGGTGCTGGCGCTGGGCATCAAGGTCAACCTTCTCAACTTCGCCGCCCTTCCCATCACCATCGGCGTCGGAGCGGACTACGTGGTGAATCTCCTCGGCGCGATGAGCTCGCTGCGCGTCGATGCCCGGGGCGCCTGCGTGCGCATGGGGGGCGCCATCCTGCTTTGCTCGCTGACGACGGTCATCGGCTACCTGTCCCTGGTGCTCGCAAAGTCAGGCGCTCTCCGCAGCTTTGGCTGGGCAGCCGTCGTCGGCGAGGTGGTGGCCAGCCTGGCGGTGCTGCTCGTGCTGCCGGTGGCCCTCGGGACGCGGCTGGCAGGTGGCACCCTTCCGCCTGAGCCCCTTCCTCCTCCTGAGCGCGAGACCTCTGTTTGAGCCGGAGACGGACCCTGGTATTCGGCCAGGGAGACCGCCGGTCTCACCGAGGGCGGTCAGCCCCTTCGACCACCCGCCGCTTTAGCTCAACCCCGGCCTTCCAACACTGACCCCAAGCGTGCCTCGCTGCCCGCGTCGGATGACCGGAGTCTCACCCTGAAGACAGCAGCCGGTGAAAAGGAGCGAAAGGGGCTCTCGCCTCGCATGGGTTAGGGAGCCTCGAGCAGGCGCAGGAAGGCCTGAAGGTCCAGGGGCTTGACGAGGTGGGCTTCGAAGCCAGCCTCTGCGGAGCGGGAACGACTTGCTGCCTCGCCGTACCCGGTGACGGCGACGAGCCGAATCCCACTTCCGTGCCTCGCACGCAGCTCCTCGGCAAGCTCGTAGCCGTTCATTCCCGGAAGACCGATGTCGAGGACGGCGAGCTCCGGTCTAAAGGTTGCGACTCTTTCGAGCGCTCCGGCACCGTCATGCGCCACCTCAACCTGGTGACCGAGGAGCGCGAGAAGCTCCGCCAAGGTACTGGCCGCATCCACGTTGTCGTCGACGAGCAAGACACGCCTGCTCTGCACTGCGCGGTTCGGAGCTGGCGGACCCTTCGCCAGCGTCGGGACAGCGACCTCTGCAGAAACGGCAGGCAAAGCGACAGTAAACTCGGAACCTTTGCCGATGCCCGCGCTTCGGGCGGTGACATGCCCTCCGTGCATCTCCACGATGTTCTTCACGATGGCCAGGCCCAGACCGAGCCCGCCGCGAGACCGGTCGAGAGCTTGCTTGTCCTGCACGAAAACATCGAACACCCGCTCCAGCATCTCCGGCGCGATTCCCACACCGGTGTCCTTCACCGTCAGTGTGATGGTTGAACCGACTGACTGAGCGGCGATTGAAATCCGAGAACCCGCATCGCTGTACTTGGCAGCATTGGTCAGGAGGTTCGACACCACCTGGGCCATGCGGTCGGAATCCACCTCGAGCATCAGGCCCGTTTCCGGGACGCGATTCTCAAGGTCGGCACCTCGTCCGCTGACCAGTGCGCTTGCCAGCTCGATGCCGTGACGGATGACCTCCGCGACCTCCACGCGCTGCTTTCGAAGCTCGATTTTTCCGCGGACCAGGCGCGCCACATCCAAGAGGTCGTCGAGAAGATGCGCTAGATGCTTGAGTTGCCGGTCGATGATGTCGTGTTCGGGTGATTCGATTCCGCGCGCTCGCACAAGCTCGAGCGCGGTCAGCATGGGTGCAAGCGGATTCCGCAGCTCATGGCCGAGCATGGCCAAGAATTCGTCTTTTGCTCGAAGGGCGTCAGTGAGTCTCTCGTTTTGACTCCGAAGCTCTTCCTCTCGGAGCCGCACCGTCTTTTGAGCCTTTGCGTGTTCTTCGATTTCAGTCTCGAGAGACAGCGCGCGCTGCTGGAGTCGGGCTATCTCGCGCTGTCTCAGAGCAACGCTCTCCTCAGGGCGGAAGCGCTCGGTGGGGACGACATGGGTGTGCGCGCCGCAGACCCGCTCGAAGTGTTCACGCTCGCTGCCCATCCGAAAGTCGCCCATCGCATACGCGCACAGGAGTGAGAAGGCATGGGTGTGCGCGAGCCCGTTCCAGAGTTCTTCCAGCCTGGTCGCTGCGGCGCGGTTGCCGTCCTTCCAGAGGAGGTCGACCATCTCGCCGTAGGCGCGAAGACGTGCCCGTCGCCGCGTAGAGGATGCCTTCTCGAGGATGCCTCCGACGTGAACGCGGAAACGCATCTCGTCAGGGATGCCGCCAATCATGAACCCATCGAGTGTCTCGCGCGCGTCGAGGTCGAGGAGCTGTCCCGAAGCGACCGCTGCCCGCACGTCAAACCCCTCTTCTGCGAGCCGGCGGGCGAAGGCCTCCCGATGAGATGGCGTCGCGATGACGACGATTGGCGCGGCCACGCGAAGCCCGTCACCGAGGAAACCCGTCACCACACCGGTAAGGAAGTCGTCGCTTTCGTAGAACTGCACGGAGTGACTGTGAAGCCGCCCTCCGGCACGGGAGGAGGCCAGCTCCTCGACGTCCGAGCGTCGAAAAAGCCGAGAACCTCGGACGCTCTTGACGGCGGTGGGAAGCACCCCATCTCTGGCGAGAAGCCGCACCATGTCCGCGGACAACCCGAGAAGGTGGGCCGCATCGGCGGGCGAGAGAAGGTCGACTTCACCGTCTAGCGAGTGCATTCCGGACTCCACGAAGCCTGAGCATGAATTGAGACTCACCCGTCATGAATACTAACCGACCGTTTTTAATACATTTCCTGGGTCTGTAAAGAGGGGATGGGCGCGGTTTGACGGGCTGGTGAGACCAGGGGGGCGCCGCATCTCAGGATGTCAGGGCTGGACGGTGTGCTGACAGACGCCTGCCCTGCCTTCGCAAGGCACCCGGGCCTCATGACATTCGTGTTGTTGTTGACTACTATTTAGACCTCATATAGAACTCACTCTGGAGACGACTCCGTCGCGTTTCTTGGGCGAAGCCGAATCTCCGGTTGTCGCCTATTCCACGAAAGGACCCGCCGCCCATGAATGCCAGCAAGCAGAAGCTCGATGTCCTCGCCGTGAAGACGGTCAACGAGAAGGACTACTACACGCGCATCGGCGTGGCCTTCCCGCTCGACCATGGTGGTTTCAGTGTCCTCTTCGACGCGCTTCCCACCAACGCCCGAGTGCTTCTCCTCCCGGACCGTGAGCGCCCAGCCGGCGGAGAGCTGGAGGGCTGAGTTCGTTCCGGGGCCCGGGCGCTTCGTTCCGCCCGGGCCCTGGAGGGCCCTGAGCTCTTGGAAGGAGACACAGCGCGATGATGCCCAGTCCTAGCGACCCGGAAGCTCTTCAGCGTGAGCGGTCCCAGACCGCCCGCCCTCCGGCCCAGAGCGCCCTGAAGCCGCCGACCCTCGTTGACTTGCGACGCGAGCTCGACCAGTTCGACAAAGAGGCCCAAGACCGACGGCGCTTCCGCACGGAGATGAAAGACCTTCGAGAGGGATTGAGCCAGTGCGAGCTCCGCGAGCGCATCGGTCCGTTCCTTGTCCGCGTGGAGAAATTCTCGACGCAGTTCATCCGCGGCCCGGGGGATGCCGAACTGGGCCGGAGTCTCTTCACTCCTTGGATTTCGCACCTTGTCGGTTCAGCGGCCGAACCGGCTTGGCAAGTTCCCGGAGGCTTCGAGCTCCTTCAGCGGTGGTGCTGGCAACGCTACCGGGCGGACGAGGAACGCGCCTGCAGCCTCGACCGCAACGGCACGAGTCCCCTGGACCGGATGGCGGCTCCAACACCCTAGCGGCTGCCACCGTGCATGAGCGACTTCTCGAGGAGGTTTCGCGCCGAACGACGCGCGAGCAGGGCCCGGACGCCGAGCTCCGGCGGCTCTGCGCGAAGGGCATTCACCGCGAGGCCACCCGCCTGGACGCGGCCTACCGGCTGCAAATGGAGGCCGTCTCGAGAGCTCGAGCCGAGGAAGCAGGCTTGCTGAGCGACCTCCTCCAGGGCGTTCGGCCCGCGCTGCCCGCACTGGCCAGACCGCTCCTCGTGCTCGACGTCAGCGCGCCGAGCCGGCCCGGATTGCTCCACCTTCGGGCGTTGCTGCTCTTCGGGGAGACACCGCGCGCGACGGTACGCGGCAGCCCGGTGCGTGTGGAAGGACTCTTCCTCCTCGATGACACGAGCCTCCTGCGTGTGCGCTTCACAGGCGCCAGGACGCCCACCGAGGTCGGGCAGCCGGCCTTCGCGGCGGACCGTCTCGAGGGCCTCGAGGTGCGGCGCCTGCTGAGAGACCACGGCGTTGCGGACGTGGCCGACGTCCTCACGCGAGCCATCTCCTCGGAAACGTCTCGCCGCCGCCTGCAGCTCCGCGACGTGGAGTGGCACGTCGAGCGCCTGCAGGCGCTCCGGGCCCTCCTCTAGCACCCCCAGCGCCAGGACCACATCGCGGGCCCCGTGCGCCTTCCAGAAGGGTGCTCGGGCCTTTCCATGTCGGGCCGGAGTGGCATACATCGAGCGCCGGCCAAATGATGGCCGGAGTCCGATGAGAAATCTAACTAGCATTGACATTGGTCGCATATGGGTGCCATGTTGTACCCATGCGCGCTGTGCACGAGATGGCGAAGACTCCCCTACCTGCAGACCAGGAAATGCGGCAGCTCAACGTGAAGGTGCCGCCCGAGGACGCGAACTTCGTTCAGGAGGTGCTGCGTCCTGCGCTCGGTTTCCCCTACAACGCCGAAGCGGTGCGCGAAGTCATCTCGCAGCTGCGGACGTGGTTTCGGCTGCCGGTGTACGTCGTGGACGTCCTCAAGAAGGACGCCGAGTCCCAGAAGCTTCACATCCTCGACTACCTGCAGATGCTGCTGCACAAGCGGTACGAGGACCTCGCCGCGGAAGGCAGAGAGCGGGGGACTGTGTCTCCGCGCGCCTCCAGTCTTCCGCCCCCCTCCAAGTCCGGAAAACGCTGAGGCCCCGTCCGCGCACGGCGACGCTCGCATGCCCGTTCCCGCCAAAAGACGCTGTCTCCCATGGGCCTCTCGGGGCCGGCCGGGGTCGAGCGACGTGCGGACCCGGCGGCGGGACTCCCTGGGCCTTGCGCGCCCGGGCCCTCGCTTAGTTTTCGTCACTGCACCTCTCGTCCGAGGGATGACGTCGGGGCCGATGGCGCCCCTGCCCCTTTGCCAAGGGCCCGTCTCGAGGGCCCCGAGGCATGCCCGCCCGGACGTCCGTCCGGGCGGTGCCCTGCATCGCGCGCCGAGTCGCGGCTGTGCCCGAGGGGCGCTGGCCGGCGCGCAACCCCTCCCGTTTCACCCGCAACCCGGAGGCACACCGCCATGACGCCGTTCAACAACCCATTCCGGACGTCTCGCCGCAGCACTCGCCTTGCTACCATCGTCGCCTGGGGCGCCGCGGCCTCGGCGCTGGCCCAAAGCGTGGACCCAACGTCCATGGGCCAAGGCTTCTTTGCCTACGCCAAGCCCTACGTCATCTGGGCCGGGGCAGGCATGGTGCTGCTCTGCGTTGCCGCCGCGGCCTTCTTCAAGCCCTTCCTCAAGGAGGCCCTCATCACCGCCGGCATCGTGGTGATGGTGGTCTTCCTCTTCAACACCTTCCCGGCCCTCGTTCTCGCCCTCAGCCACTGACGGACCGCCACCATGGAGGCGCCCGTCTACCGCCACGCCGACTCACGGGCCACGCTGCTGGGGCTCAACTTCCCCGGTGACTTCTTTGCCGTCGTCGTGACGAGCTACCTCTGGCTGATGCTGCTGCGCCCGTTGCCCTGTCTGCTGGCAGTGGCCGCCACCTACGCGGCGGTGGCGCTCCTCAACACCGGTCGCCCACCTCAGCACTGGCAGCACTGGCTGGCGTTCCAGCTGCGCCGGCTCCTGTACCGGGGCGAGCTCAGCGCAGCGGCCCGAAGCCGAGCTCCCCAGTTCCCCTTCGGGCCCTACCGCTGCACCAACGACGCCCAGAGGCACCCTTGAGAGAGACGTCCCTGGCCCAGCACGTTCCTCTGTGGCGAACGCTGCACGAAGAGAATGTCACCGCGCTCATCACCCCGGCGCTCGACTACGTCGGCTGCCTCGGCCTGGAGGGAATCGACACCCGCTTCCTGCAGGAAGACGCGCACGCCCAGCGCGGAGAAGCCATCCGGGAGCTCTTGGGAGGGCTGGACGAGGAGGTGAGCCTCCTCGTCCTCTACCGTGTCCACGAGGACGTCGAGACGGACATTGCCGCCTACCAGGCGGGCATAGCCCAACCCTCGACGCCGGCCATGCAGGCCTACGTCGCCGCCCGGGTGCGCTGGCTAAGGGCGCAGCCCCTGCGCCGAGGCCAGCTGTCGCTCTTCTTCTCCCTCGGGGACGGCAATGGGCCGTTGGACCGGGGAGCACTCGGTACGCCTCTCCTCTTCAAGAATGCCGAGCGGCTCTCGCGCCTGGTGCATGAGCGCCGGCTCAAGGCCCTGCGGGGCCTTCGCGACAGGCTCCGCGCTCGCCTGGCGGTCGCCGGCGTCACCTCGCGCGAGCTCGAGCCTCGCGACGTCTGGCAACTCCACTACGAGCTCCTCAACCCCGGGCGCAGCCGGACGCCCGGGGCGAGCGCTCCGGCGGTCGAGCTCCTCGACAACCTCTGGACAGAGGCTCTGGCCAGCGAGGAAGGCCGCCACGTGCTCGAGTACACCGAGGCCGAATGCCTCTGCTTCGAGTCCATCGCCGAGGAACGCGCGCACTTCCGGCAAGGAGGCCTGTTGCGCCGGGTGGCCACGCTGAAGGTGCTTCCCGAAACGCGGACGCGCTACTTCTCGGGACAGGCCCTCCAGGGACTGGGCCACCCCCTCAGCGGGCACCCCTTCGGCTACACCCTGGCCGTCGCTGTCCGCATCCGGCCTCAGGCGCGCGCGAAATTCTTCCTCAACCAGCAGCACAAGCTCGTCTCGGCGCTGCGCAGCGTCGTCCACCAGTTGAACGGGGACGACGCCCGGCGGAGTGTCGACGACGCCGACAAGCAGGGCGCCATCGTGGCGCTCTTCTCCGAGCTCAGCGCCATGTCGTCCAAGCTGGCCGACGTTTCGGTGAGCCTCCTCCTCGACGCCTCCACCCTGGAGGAGCTCGACGCCCGGACCGAGGCAGCTCGCAACAGCTTCCGTCTTCTCGGAAACAGCGAGCTTCTCGTGGAGGACGTCGCTCAGTTGCCCTGCTACCTCGCCATGTTTCCAGGCGCCGGTGCCTACCAGGTGCGCCGCAAGGGATGCACCACGCGAAACGCTGCTGACCTGCTTCCCCTCTTCGAGCCCTGGCGGGGCTCCAAGGCCGCAGACACGCTCTTCACCACGCCGCTCGGCACCACGCTGCGCTTCGGACTGTTCGACGCCACCATGGGCAATGCCTTTCATGGCCTGATGTGCGCGGACACCGGAGCCGGGAAGTCCCTCACCGCCGGCGCGCTCGTCACCGACGCCTTCATCGCCGGCAAGGATGCCATCCTCGTCGACAACGGCGGGAGCTGGGCGCGCCTGACGCGTCTTCTCGGGGGCACCCTCATCGACGTCACCCTCAACACCTCGCTCTGTCCCTTTCTCCCCTACCGCGACATGGTGGATGGCGAGGAGCTGGCCAAGACGGGGGTGGCGCGGCTGGACAACAGCCTGGTCCAGGAGGTGGTCAGCTTTCTGCAGGTGTGCGTCGAGGACCGGGAGCTTCCTTCGTTCAGTGTCCCCGAGCAGAACCTCGTGGGCCAGGCCGTGGCCCACACCTACGAGGCGAAGTTCCGCAGCCGGCCCGAGGAACGCCCGTTGATGGGCGACTTCCAGGAGGCCCTCCGTCGGCAGGCTGCGGACCCAGGCTTGCATCCCGAGGACCGGGCGCTGGCCGGACTCTTGGTGCGGAGGCTGGACCTCTTCTGCAACGGCACCTACGCGCGCTTCCTCAACCGCCCAAGCGAATTGCGCTACGACGGACGCCTCTTGACGTTCGAGATGGGCGCCATCAACAAGGACGCCCTCTTGAAGCGCATTGCCTTCGCCGCCGTCATGGGCGCCGTCACCGCCCGGGCTGCCTCGCGGAGAAACAGGACCGTGTGCGCCATCGACGAGGCCCACGACTACTTGGGAGACAGCGCCGCAGCCGACGCCTTTCTGGGGAAGGCGTACGCCAAGATGCGGAAGTTCGACGTGGCGATGTGGACCATCAGCCAGAAGTTCGAGGACTTCCAGCGTTCCCGGGCGGCGCCCACCATCATCGGCAACTCCTTCCTCAAGCTCTTCCTCTGGCATTCCTCCGGCTGGGAGGTGGTCCGCGATGCTTTCGGCTGGTCGGAGAGCATCTACCGGGAATTCCGCGGGCTGCAGCGCATGCCTTTCCGGTACACCGACTTCCTCCTCGTCTACGGCGAGCACTACGCCACGGTGCGCCACGCCGTGCCGCCGCTTGTCTACTGGTTGCTCACCACGCACGGAGACGACAAGCGTCTGCTGGAGCGGACGCGCGCCAAGAATCCCCACCTCGACGAATTCACGCTCCTCCAGGAGCTCGCCGCCCGCTACCCCGGCGGCGCCTCCTCTGCCCCGGCGCCGAATTGAGGGCGCCCTTCTGGAGAAACCATGGCTCTCCGCTTCAAGCGACCGTCCCCTTCCCTCTCGGCAGCCGTCGTCGCCGGTGCCGTGCTGGTCCTCGTTGCCGCTCCGGAAGCCTCGGCGGACTTCTTTGGAGGTGACATCCCGCTTCTCAGCACACTGGTGACGCAGGGTGCCCAGCAGCTCTCCACCGTCAGTCAGGTGCTTCACGGCATCAACGACCAGGTGGCCTCCGCTCAGAAGCTGGTGGGTTTCGCCGACCAGGCAAAGACTGCCTTCAGCAGCTTCGCGCACTCCCGGGTGGCGGACTTCGGAGCGGACGCGCTCGGGCTCGCCACAGGCACACCGCCGGTTTCGGACAAGAGCCGGCTGGCGAGCGGAGTCGCCCCTTGGGCGCCTGCCACCGGGGAGCTCAAACAAGTCGCCAACCAGTGCGTCGACGCCGCGGGGGCGGGGAGCCCAGCCTGCCGGCAGATGCACACCGCCATTACCCCGAGCGATGCGCAAACGGCGCTGAGCAGCACCTTCGGGCTTGCGCTCCATCCCGACACGCGGGCCGGCGACTATGAGGCGTCGCGCGCTCTGTCCGCGTCGGACACCCACCAGCAACAGGAGAGCTCGCGTGCTGCCGAGTCCGCCGCCAGCCGCGGCGCAGCCTGCGTCAGTGGTGGTGACTCGACGGTGTGCGGGCTTGCCCAGACAGCTCGACAAGAAAGTCAGCTCGACACCGTCAATGAGCAGCTGGCCGAGGGGAACCGGCTCCAGGCAACACGCCTTGCGCTCCAGAATGCCGAGCGAAAGCGGGCGCTGGGCGAGGCCCAGGAGCGTCACGCGGTCCTCAGCGAAGGGTTGAAGGCACTCCGGCCACCAGCGGTGTCGGTCCAGGGCGACGGCGTCAGTCTGCTGGGAGGCAACTGATGGGCCGGGCGCGATGGCTCTGGGTCGGCACCTTGGCCTGGCCTGGCCTTGCGTGGGCCGCGGACGGCGACGCGCTGGACTTGAAGGGCGGCGCGGTCGGCGAGCTGACGGGCAAGACGCTGGGCATCGCACACGGGCTCCTCGCCTTCCTCCTCGTCCTGGGCCTGGTGGTGGAGCTGCTGCGCGGGCCCGGACAGCGGAAGCGCTACCTGGCCATCGTCTGGCGGACGATGCTCGTCCTGGCACTGCTTCAGGCCTACACCTTCCTCGCCGGCTCGGTGGTGAAGCAGTGCACCTCCCTCGCGCAGAGTCTCTCCAGCAAGGACTCGGCCGGGGCGCCCCTGGAGCAGTACCGAGCCGCCGTGGAGCGCAACTTCGCAGCATCCGTTGGGCCCCAGGGGACGGGCACCACGCCGTCGGGGACTGGAGCTGCCGGCCCTGCGCCTCCGGGGGACGAGGCCAAAGCCTCGGGCCTGGGTGGGTTCCTCTTCGAGGCCATCATGGCCATGGTGACGCTTCTGGCCCTGGCCGTTGATTGGGTCTTCACCGAGCTCTCCCGAATTCTCATCGCCTTCTTCTACGCCATCGGTCCTCTGGCTCTCGTCTTCCATGTCCCGGGACTGGACGCCCCGGGGCGCTGGCTAAGAAGCCTGGTCACCGTCTCTTGCTGGCCCGTCGTCTCTTCCGTCCTGCTGCACCTTTCCGCGTCCGTCCTGACGCGGAGCACCCTGGCCACCAGCAGTGCCGGGACCGCCTTCGGCAGCGTGGCCTCCGCCCTCCTGTTGTGCGTCCTGGCCTTCGCCACTCCGAAAATCGCCTCGGCGCTGGTGGGCGGCGTCGGGAACCTCCTCGGTGAGGGCGCCTCGGCGGCGGTGAGCGTCGCCAGCGGAGTCGCCGCGGTGGGAATCTTGCGGTGAGCGGGACTCGCCTCCCAGGAAGCGGGCCACCCATGGGCCCGCATAGGCCTTCGGGCTCGACGCTGGCCAGTCCCCCGGCGGTGTGGGCCGCGATGGCCCGTCAGGCCCAGTGGAAGAGCTGGGCGCTGGTCCTGGCCTTCGCGTTGTGTGCCCTCCAGGGGCTGGTCGTGCTTAAGCTTGCTCGCAAGGAGCCAGACATCGTGCTCATCGCGCCCGATGGCAGGAGCACCTACGTCAACCGCAGCCTGGCCGGGGACGCGCTGGTTCGCTTCCTCGAGGAACAGCGCCAGCTGCCGAGCGACGTCACGGTCTTTCACTTCACCAAGGACTTCCTCCAGCATTTCTTCGCCACCGACTCGGTCAGCTACGAGGGCTCCTTCCGTGAAGCGCTCGGCATGCTCTCCGCCGGCTTCCGCGAGCGGGTGACGAAGGAGGCGGCCGCAACGAAGCTCTTGGAGTCGGTCCGGGCCAGTCATACCCGGGCAACGGTGAGCCTGGAGAGCCTCGACATCGTGGAACGCACGCGGGACGCCCTTCACCTGCGAGCCGTGCTGCAGCGACGTACCGAAAGTCTCTCCGAGGGGACCCTGGTGTCGGTGGACCGCCTCGCGGTGGAGCTCTACGAGTCCATCGTCCCAAGGAGTGCCGGCCACCCGGATGGCCTGGCGGTGGGTCAATTCACCAGCCGGGCGGAGAGGGTGGACGGTGCCGCTGTGTCCGCTTCGCCCCAGGAGCCGCCCCCCCATGCGCCCTAGTGCCCTCGGAGCCCTCGCGCTGGTGTCCGTGCTGGCCCTGTCGGACGTCGCCGCGGCGCCGGGGAGCGCCAGCGACGCCGTCGTCATGAGTGGCAGGCGTGCGCTCAAGCGCCGCAGCCTCCAAGTCACCGACGCCAACTTCAACGAGGTGCAGGTGGTTCACGTGGCCGCGGGCGTGCCCACCACCCTCAGCTTCCGCCAGTCCTTGCGGCCAGAGAGCGTCATCCTCGCCGACACCACCAACGCCTTTCTGCCATTGAAGGCGACGGAGACGAGCATCGTCCTCATCCCCAGAAGGGACCTCGGCCACCGCTCCATGACGACCCTCACCGTCACGCTGGCCGACGGGACCATTCTCCCCCTCCTGCTCACCACCATCGCCAAGGAGGCGGACATCGGCGTGGACATCAACGTCTCGCTCGTGAAACAGGCGCCCCCCGAATCCACCGCCATCCTCAAGGCGTCCGTGGCGCAGCTACGAGCAGAGCTGGACGAGTGCCGGGCGGACCAGGGGAACGCGGGAATCGCCAAGCTGGCAAGCCTCGTCCTGCAGCAGGACCTCGCCCGGCCGCAGGTTTTCGAGCGTCACGAGCTGCGACGACGCGACAAGCAGGAGCGGCTCCTGGTGGACGTGCGTCAGGCCTACCGCATTTTCGGCCACACCTACGTCGTGCTCACGCTGGAAAACCGCGACCCATCCCGCACCTGGGTGCTGGACCATCCGGAGCTGGCCGTCACCGGCGGGGGACAGTCCCTCGACGTCCAGGTGGTGGCGTTCCAGATGGACACGGTGGCCATCGCCCCCAACGAAACGGGGAAGGTGGTGGTGGCGTTTCAGACGCCTCCTCAGGGAAGCAGCAACTCCTTCAGCCTTCAGCTCCTCGAGAAAAACGGGAGCCGGCACGTGAAGCTGGACGGCCTTTCGCTTTGAGGCTCGGGAAGTGGATCCGCGGCGCGAAGCCGCAGGGAGGGTCCACCCATGTACGACGACATCGACCCACGAAACCTCCCGGCCGGGACGCTGGTGGACGGCTACACCCTCACCGGGAAGCTTGGCGGCGGAGGAATGGGGGAAATCTACCGGGCGCAGCGCGGCCGGGAGGTGTTTGCCCTCAAGCTCCAGGGCGAGCGACTCACCGAGGCCATGGACCCGCTCAAGCGGGAGGAGCTCGAAGCGAGGTCCCGCCGCGAGGCGGCCGTCCTGTTGAGCCTGAGCCACCCCAACATTCTCGCCATCATCGGCAGCGGGCGCTGGCCGGACCGGGGGGGCTACCTGTACCTCATCACCGAGCTCGTCGCCGGTGAGCCGCTCGACAGCTGGCACGAGCGAAAGAAGCCTTCGTTGCGGCAAGTGGCCCGCGTGTTCGAGCGCGTGGCCGACGCGCTCGACTACATGCACCGAGCCGGCATCTTCCACCGCGACTTGAAGGACCCGAATGTCCTGGTCCGCGACGATGCCACGCCAGTCGTCATCGACCTCGGCATCGCCCGGTCCGCGGCCGCCTACACGCTGACCCGCGCGGGCGCCGTCATCGGTACGACGACGCACCTGTCTCCGGGCGTGTGCCGGTACCTCGTCTCCGAGAAGTCCCACGCCTACCGCTTCGGGGCGCACGACGACTTGCACGCGCTCGGCTTCATGCTCTACGAGCGGCTCACCGGCACGCCCCCCTTTCGCCAGCGCAGCGACGTCGAGTGGCCGGAGTTCGACTACTACCGGCAAGTCATGGAACACGTGCCTCCGGCACCGATGAAGCTCTGCCCGACAGTCCCGGAGGTGCTGTCCACGCTCACCCTGCGACTTCTCGCCAAGACGCCCGAGGCCGGCTACCCCGATGCCAACGCGCTTCAAGAGGCGCTGGACAAGGCCCTCGACACAGCCCCTGCCTCCTGGGACGAGCCGTTCCCCGTCCCGCGGGGAGTCCAGCGACGCGATTTGACGCGCAGCGGGCCGGTGAGGCTTCCCCAGCCCGACGACGCGCACGCGGGCGCGAGGCCTCCTCGCAACGTCTCCGTCCCGGCGGAAGAGAAAACGACACGCGTCCAGCAGGGGCCCGTGCCTCTCGAGGCAATGGGGGGGCTGCCGCTCGGCAAGACGGAGCGCGCCATCGCCGCCCTCCGCCAACGGCCGTCCGCGGAAGGCGTGGCGCCGGCTTCCGTGGAATTCCGCCCGCCGACGAGAGCCGGGCCTCCGCCCTTCGTGCCCCCCGAGGAGAAAGCGCCGCAAGCGCCCGCTGCGCGCAGCAACCTCTGGGGCGACACCGCCATTCGAAAACTTGCCGGACAGATGCGGATGGACACTCGCCCCCGGCGCCGCTTCGGTGCACTCCAGCTCGTCTTCCTCGGGGCCGCAGTCCTGGTGGTCGCGGCCTTCGTCGTGAAGTCCCTCGCCGAGCGCCCGGCCGCCCCGCCCAAGAGCCTGCTCGAGCGCTACCAGGAAGAGCTGACGGCCGAACAACAGACACATCCACAGGATGGGCGCGAGGTGGAAGTGTCGGCACCTAAAGCACTCCCGGCGGGAGCCACCGGTGAGGCTCCGGCGCCCACGGCCGGGACGGGCGACAACCCGACCGCGCTCCCGCCGCTCCGCGCCTCAGCGAGCCAGAGCAGTCCGCCCTCCCCTTCGGATGCGAAAGCCATCCAGGCCGAGCTCGAGCGCACCTATGGAAGCAAGCGCCCCACTCTTCCGGGGAAGGGGCCACCAGCGAGCGCTGGTATGCCCTCGTGGGTGAAGGGCGTGGAGGTGGTGGACGCCAAGCCTGCTGTCGCCTCCGGCGACAAGAAGCTGGGCGGCCGCTATGGGGACCACCTGCGCCTTCAACTCCGCAGCAACCTCGACAGTCGTCTGTGCGGCTCGGGCGCCGTGGAGGCCGTCCTGGTGCGTCCCTACGTCGTCAACGGTGAGGTGGTGCTTCCCGTCCGTACTCTGGCCTACGGACAGTGCAGCCCCCAGGGTGCGCGCTTCCTCGTCGCCTTCAACAGGCTTCGTCTCCCGGACGGAAGTGAAGCCCATTTCGACGGCGTCGCCATGGACGTCGGGGACGGCAAACCCGGCCTCCTCGCCAACCGCCGGCTAGGGACTGGCGCTCCGGCACCTGAAGGCCTCGGCGGCAACGTCGCTCGCGGGGCCGCGTCTACGGTGCTTGGGGCCGCCACGTCCGGCGCGGGCGTCGGCGCTCAGATGGCCAACGGCGCTGGACAGACGGTGTTGAGTGCCCGTCCGGAGACGCCGACATCCGCAGGCGAGAACGCCATTCTCCTCGACCAGGGCGCGGGCATTGACGTCTTCGTGCGCCAGGCCTTCTGAGCGGCGGACCGCGAGGCCGCGCTGGAACCCCGCACAATGGCAGCGGCGCGCGAGCCGCTGGCAGCTCCGCCTAACCGCCAGTCACTTGGACCACCGCTTCCCCGTACGCCGTGGGGTCGAGCGTGATGCTCGCACGCACATGGTACGTGCCGAGCACGGCCGGCGAGGTGTACAGGCCAGTACTGTCGACGCTGCCCCCGGCTGACCCCTCGTCGACGGACCAGGTCAGCGCTGCAGCGCGTGGCTCCACCTGCGCAGAAAATTGCGTGGATGTGTTGGTGGGGAAGTTGTAGACATTCGGCGGACTCACGGTGACGGTGTTCGCCACCAGCTGGATGGTGAAGATGGTGGCGCTGAGCCCTCCATCTGCCGACGTGCCGGTGACATAGACGTCGACGGGCGAACCCGGCACCGACTCCACACTGGCGGATGCGTTGAGGTAAGTCGGCTCATATTCCACCCCCTGCGAGAGGTACACCGATGGCACCGGGTTGGGGCTGATGGTGACGCCCGCCGGACCGACAAGTGTCCCGCCGGAGCCGGTGCCGGTCAGCGTCACATTGCCGTTGAGCGAGGGAGGTCCCGCGACCGAGATGGTGAACGAGGTACTCAGCCCCGGCACCACCTGCACGGCCGACGGGCTCACCGTCACGCACAGCTGGTCGCATTGGCCAGCGTCCGGAGCAGCATTCACGGTGATGGTGAGGCTCGTCGTGGCGCCGCCGGCGGCATTGCTCGCGGTGACGATGAAGGAGGCCGCCGCGCTCACCGCGGTGGGCGTTCCGCTGATGATGCCCGTGGTGGGGCTCACGCTCAGGCCCGCGGGCAGCGCAGGTGAGACGGCGTAGCCGCTGACCGCGCCGCCGCTGTTGCTCGGGACGTTCGGTGCAATGGCGAACCCCTGCGTGTACTGAGCCGGGTTGGTGGCATACGTGAGGTTGCTCGGCGGCAGCAGCGTGCCAGGAGGTTCGACCCTCAGAGAGACGGCGTGGCTATTGAACTCGTCCAGGAGATACACGTCCTGGAAGCTCGAGGCTGAGACGAGGCGCGAGGTGGCCGTGCTGGTGATGCGCGTGTACAGGTAGAACCAGAGCGGCCGGAGGTCGGGGCCAAAGGCAAGGACGCCCACGCCCAGCGGTGCGCCCGAGAGCAGCACCGCGAAGCTTCCATCCGCCGCCGAGTAAACGCTCCTGGCCACCAGGGCGCCCTGCGTCGCGTCCGCCGAGTCGTAGAGCCCGGCGATGGGCGAGGTGAAGGCAGCGGGCCCACCGTCCGGTGGCCACAGCTCGAACGTGGTGTTGGGCGGGCGGTTGGCGAGCGTGACGACCCGACCATCCGTCAGGACACCCACCACCTCTCGCTGCGTCTGCTGCTCCGTCCCCAGAGGTGCGGTGTAGACACCCAGAAGGGCGCTCTGGCCATTGGCCGGCCCTGGACCCACACGAAAGATGGGAAACTCGTCTATGCCCGTGCTGTCGCAGCTGGAGCCGACCTGGACCACGAACGTTCCGTCGCCCACGGCGAGCAGCCTGGTCACCGCAAAAATCTCGCAATCCCGGGCCGTCCCGTTGGGGTCGGTCGTTGAGCCGAAGCTGACGGTGCCGTTGGTGAGGTCGACCAAGTTCCAGGCGCTTCCGCAAAAGGTTTCAGCATTCGGCGAGAGGTAGCGCCCGCCGCCCCCCGCCACGAAGCCCGCATCCGGCGGCCCCGTTTCAACGATGCCCGAGGTTGCTCTCACCGTCGTCAGCTGGGGCGTGAAGCAGGTCAGGCTGTCGAAGGTCGCGTCCGAGCACGCCTGCACCGAATCCTGGAGGCAGAGCAGGTCCGGTCCGCCGTCTCCACCCGGCACCCGGGTGAGCGGCGGGTTGACGTTGTTGAGCCCCACGAGATTGGTGGGGACGAGCGGAGTGCTCGAGGAGGGCGGTGGCGCGAGCAGGAAGTTTCCGTTCCTCGCAGAGGGTTCGAAAAACAGCGTTTCTCCTTGCGTGGTGATGCCCACCGCCAGGTAGCCCCCGTCCAAACCTCCGGGAAGCGTCGAGCTGTCGAAGCCGAGGAAGGTGCCGTCGTCCTTGAAAAAGCGTGCCGGAATCCAGACCGATTCGGCGCCGCCGCCTGCTGTCGTGGACAGCGGCAAGACCAGACCACCGTCGTAGGCGACCGGTTCGGCCGCCCAGGTGATGGGATTGTCTTGCGCGGGGACGCCGGGGATGAATCGGTCCCACACCACGCGGGTGAGTTCCACGCTCAGGTCCGACGACGCCGTGTTTCCATTGGCAACCGTGGCCTGCACGGTGAGGCGGACGACCTCGTCCGTGTCCGTCAGCACCTCGATGGGGACCGGTTGGTCCGGGACGTACGGGTAGAGGTCCGTCCCGAGGCCGGGAGTGTGCGCAAAGAAGACGGTATAGACATCTAGCCCTCCTTGATTGCTTGCTGTGACGCTGTCGGCGGGGGCTCCTGCCAGCAGCACGACAGGGAAGGCGCTGAGGGGACCACCGGAGAGTACCGTCACCGTCACCGTGAAGGGGGAATTGGGCTGCGCGGTGGGTGGGAACTGGACGGAGATGTCCGGACCAGCGGTGTTGAACTGGACCAGGACGGGAACCTCGCCAATGGCGCCCGCATCACTGAGGGCCTGGAAGCCGAGTTGGAGCAAAGGCACGCTGCCCCCGTCGGGGTTGGGCGTCGTGAGCCCCTGGCAGACCGAGAAGTCCACCAGCCCCTGGTACGGTGGCGCCGCCCACGCAAAGGCCTGCCGCGCTCCGGCGTCGAGCGGCCCGCAGAGGACGGTGACGCTGGCCACCCCGTTCACGGAGTAAGCCTCCACCGACACCTCGCTGGTAAGGAACAGCGTGTCTCCCGGTTTGGGCGCGAGGACGGTAATCGACGGCGGAGGCGGATTTGGTGGAACGCTCGGCACATCCAAGTCGAAGAAACAGCCCACGCCCACCACGAGCGCGAGCGCGCCCAAGATGAGCCCCTTGGCCCCCCAGGGCCCGCGCTTCTGTCTCCCGTGCACCGGCATGCCCCCGCCCTCCGCAGTCCTCAAGGCTACCTCCAAACTTGGCACGAGGTCCCCTTCGTTGTGCGGCCCGTCACGTCCAGGTGGGTGAGGCCCGACACGGTCCGTCTCGCTGGGTGTGAACAGCTTCGAAGCCCGAGCGGCTGCGGGTCGCGTTGCTGCCGGCCGCAGGCTGGACGCATGAGCTCTCGTTCACTGCGCAAGCGGCCAGAGACGCTCGTCCTCCGCAACGTCCTGCTGGACTGACGCTTCGCGCAAACCCGGAGGCTCCGAAATGACTCCAGCCCCACCCAAGTGGCCGTCGCCGGCGAGGGGCCGCTAGAGTCCGTGGACCTTTGCCGTGGCACCAGGAGTCACCATGGGCGCGACCGGAGTCCCTGAATTCGAGTTCCAACCAGTGTTCCGGGCGCCATAGTGGACGTCGCCATCCTCGGCACGGGCGGTATTGGCGGCTACTACGGCGGCGTGCTCGCCCGGGCCGGCCACGGAGTGCGGTTCTGGGCGCGGGGGGCGAACCTCGACGTCCTGCGCCTGCGCGGCCTCGAGGTCCGCACGCCCGAGGAGACGTTCACCGTCCGGGTCACAGCCACCGACGCCGCAGCCGAGCTCGGACAGGTGGAGCTCGCCTTGGTGGCCGTCAAGAGCTACTCCCTTCCGGAAGTCGCGGCGGCGGCGCGCACGGTGGCTCTTCGTGGCGCAACCGTTCTGCCGCTTCTCAATGGCGTCGATGCAGCAGAGCAACTCACCGGCCTGGGGGTGCCACGCGAAGCGCTGCTCGGTGGGTTGACGATGGTGAGTGCGGTGCGGGTCGCTCCGGGCGTGGTGGAGCGCAAGAGCGCATTCCAGAGCATCGTCCTTGGAGAGCTGGCTGGTGGGACGAGCCCGCGCGCCCAACACATTGTCGCGGCGCTTCGCAGCGCCTCGGTGGACGCTCGCGAAACAACCCAGGTCGACGTCGAGCTGTGGCAGAAATTCGTCTTCATCGCTTCGGTGGCAACCGTGTGTGGGCTCGCGCGTTCGCCGATTGGCACCGTGCGCTCAGCCCCTCGGGGCGCGGAGTTCATCTCGGATGCAGTCAACGAGGCAGTGGCGGTGGCTCGCGCCCGGGGCGTCCGGCTCCCAGTTGACCAGGCGCCCCGCACCATCGCCCTCATCCAGGGCCTCGTGCCTCAGATGCGCCCCAGCTTTCTCGCCGACCTCGAGCGCGGGGGCCCTACCGAGTTGGACGCGCTCATGGGCGCTGTCGCGCGCATGGGCAGTGAGTTGGGCGTTCCAACGCCCGTCCACTCGGCGGCTACCGCTGCACTGACGGCGAGCCTCGCCACGACGGCGCGGCCGGCGGGCTAGGTTTCCGCGACGGCCCGGCAACGGCGCTTCGTGTAAGCCCGAGCCGGCCACGGTCCTCCACCATCCATCGGCCCTGGCAGAAGCCCAGCGAATTCCTCGCCTGCGGTGCACGCGCCTGGTTGGACGCTTGCTAGGGAACGCGGCACGCAAGCGTGTCGACGTTTTTCCCGGATGCGACTGCAACGTTCCATGCGCGCGGTGTCTTTGGGAGACGAAAGAGAGGCTTCCCCTGTCGCCGATTCGCACCTTCCGAATTCTCACCTCACTGGCCATGGTGGCGCTTGCTTGCCATTGCGGCAGCTCCACGCCTCTCCCGGCGAATACCATCGCCATTTCCAACTTCCAGTACAGCCCCACCAATCTGTCTGTGACGCCAGGGACAACCGTCACCGTCGAGAACCGAGACCCGATGCAACACTCCCTCACGAGTGAGACGCAATTCGGGATGTATGTGGCCGGCGCAGTCGCCAATGTGTCGTTCGACACCGGCGCTTTCGAGGGTGCCAATGCGAGCTTCGTCATCCCGAGCTCTGCAACGCCTGGCACCGTCATCCCGTACTTCTGCACCGTTCACACCAACACGATGGGAATGGGGCAGGGTCAAATCACCATCGTGGCTCAGTGAAACGCGGACGGTCGTGGCGCAACGCCCATCTCAAGTTCGGTCTGAAGGAATTGGTCGCCGGGGTACGCACTGGGACTGGCTCGAGGACCGGTCCACATTGTTCGACCGTGTGCCGTCCCGGGGTCCAGGACCCACAGACGTGCATTGGTGAATTCGCGGTTCTGGGTGTAGGTCGGCGACGGCACATACGTCATCACTCGGGTGGCGTAGTCGACGCCGTTGTCGTCCGACGAGGCACCTCGCCAGGGACGCCGCCATCCGGGACCGCTTGATGGTCGGGCGCCGCCTGCGCGAGACCGGCCGAATACCAGCCCGCCGTTTTTGGCCAACGCGGCCGAGAAGGGGAAGAGCAAGGCCAACCGGCAGCGGGAGAACGCATGCCGGATTGATGCCGCGACTGCTCATGCTTGGTTATCAGGCGAATGCCTGAGAGCACGCCGGCCGAGCGCTACCGCTCCTGGTGAAGGGCGACCACGTTGCCCTCGGTGTCGCGAAAGGTGGCGATGAAGCCCGGCTCCCCGATGTCCAACCTCGGCATGAGGACCGCGCCACCAGCCTTGGCAACGCGTTGAAGGCAGGCATCGAGATGGCCGTCGGTGTTGAGGAAGATGAGGACACCGTCGGCCGCGGGCTTCCGGCGCCCGTCCTGAACGAGCGCGCCGCCCGTCAACTTATCCCGGTGCGGAAACACCGCCATCGAGACACTCTCGAAGACTTCCCGCTTCAAGGAAACGTCCAGCACCGTCTCGTAGAACCGCACGGCGCGGTCCAACTCGGTGGTGGGGATTTCAAACCAGTTCAGGGTGTTGGTCATGGCTTCTTCTCCAGGCGCTTCGGAGTGGGCCGGAATGGTCCACCAAAGCCGAGGCGCACGGAGGAGAGTCGCTTGCGCGAATGTCAGGTGTCTGTCAGGTTTGTTGGCCAATGAGACGCCAGGCCCGTCTCTTTGCCCTTGCCGAGCACCTGCGCGCGCGCAGGACGGGAGTGACTGCGTCGGAGCTGGCGAGCCGTTTCGGAGTCACGGTTCGAACCGTGTACCGGGACCTAGATGCGCTCCGCGAGGCCGAGCTCCCGGTGTCGGCGGAACGCGGCCGAGGCGGCGGTTACGCACTGGACCGCACGTACTCCTTGCCCCCGGTGAATTTCACCGCGCGTGAAGCAGCCCTCCTCTCCGCGCTAGGCCGCTGGGCCATCGACGCCCGCCTGGTGCCTTTCACGCGCACGCTCGGCTCTGCCATCGACAAGGTGCGCAGTGCGCTGGCGACATCGGCCCAGCGTGAACTTCTCACGTTGATGAAAGAGCTCACCTTCGTCGGCATCCCAGCCCACCCGGCCGCTCCCGGCGTGCGCGAGGCCGTCGAGGACGCCTGGTTCGAGCGCCGGGCAGTCCGCATCCACTACCGCGACCAGGATGGCACTCCCTCCGAGCGGACAGTCCGGGTGCGCGGGCTCACCATGGAGCGGTCGCTGACGCTGCTTCACTGTGAGGACGTCGACCGGCGCGCGCCACGCCACCTGCGGTTGGACAGAATTGTAAAGGTGGCTTCCGAACCCCAGCGCGCGGCTCGTCCTCCTCCGATGGCACTTGGACCGAGAGGGAGATGAGGAAACTCCCGTCGCCAACCGGGCGGATGGCAGGCGTGGCGTTTCGGGCATCGATGCGGAGAGCCGTGGCCTGAAGGTCCGCATTCTGCTGAAGTCACTTTGGTTCTTTGCGATTGACGTTGGTCTCAAGTGGGACCATTATAGGACTAGGACTGAGTTCTCGGGGAGGGCGCCCATGCGAGGGGGGCTCCACAGGGGGAGGCTCTCAGGTGCAGCAGCAGTTGCTGTCGCCGGTGCACTCTCCATGCACTGCGGTGGTGGTGAACCGCCCATCGACGTTCCGCCCGGAAGCCCGGATGGTGCCGTCGACGTGTCGGGCTATGCGGTGAAGGGTCCCATCTCCGCCGGCACCGTCACGGCCTACAAGCTGCTCGCGGACATGACGCCGGGCGATGAACTGGCCACCGCTACCACCGACGCAACCGGCTTCTTCGGCCTCTCCCTCCCGGCTTACAACGGTGACGTTCTTCTCGTGGTGAGCGGCGGAAGTTACAGCGAGGAGGCACTCGCTGGCGGAGACGGCGGCACACCGAGCACTCCTGTCGCCGTGAACGTGGACTTCCAGGGGCTCCTCATGGGCTACCAGACGGGGCAGTCCTTCACCGCCAACATCACCCCCGTGTCCCACCTGGCGTACGCGCTCGCGCGCTACCACGTGCAGACACTTGGCGAGTCTTCCGCTCAGGCAGTGAGCGACGCGTTCGCGCACCTCGGAGCGCACTTCGGCAACATCCCTGGCGTCGCAACGGACCTCGACTGGCTGACGATGACTCCGGCTTCGCTTGGTGGCGGAGGGGGTGCGCAACTGACGGCGCCCCAGCGTGCCGCCGTCATTCTGGCCGGCCTCTCAGAGCTCGCGGCCACGATGTCGGCGCGCGCGGGCATTTCCCCCGGCGGCCAAGTGAACGCCCTCTCGCTGGTGACGACGCTGGCCGAGGACCTCGCAGCCGACGGCGTCTTCGACGGCCTGGGCTCCGGAGGCCAGCAGCTCCTGCTGCCCGCCAACGGCTCGGTGAGCACCACCGGGTCTTCGGCTACGCCGCTCGACGGCTCGACCGTGCGCATCACACTCGCCTCGGCCATCGCCGGTTTCGTTGCGTCGAGTAGCAATACGAGCACCATCACCGTGCCGGACATCGGTGGCATCACGGGTGCCCTGAGTGCCGACGCCGACCCTTACCTCTTCAAGTCGGCGGGGACGACGTTCGATGTGGTCCCACCGCAGTTGACCCTCGTCTCCGCGCCGCCGCCCTATACCAACCAAAGCAGCGTGAGCTTCGCGGTGGCTGCGGATGACGGCCCGAACTCGACTGGCGTCAAGGTGGTCATGGCGAGGAGTGGGGACGGCACCGAGCTCACCGGAGTCAACACGAGTGGCAATGTCTGGACGTTTTCCAACGTCGCACCGGGCGGCACCCTGCCGTACTTCGATGTTTGGGGCGTCGACAACGCGAACAACTCTGGAGAGGACCTGCCTGTTGGCGACTACCACCTCCAAGTACCGTGCTTGGAGGACGCCGCGCCGCCGACCATCGTCCAGGACTTCAGTGTCACGAGCTACTTTGACGAGCGCTCAATGCAGCTCGCGGGCAGCGCGGTCCCCCCGCAATTCACGTGGTCGGGCACTCTGCCAACAGCGGTTGGCCCGGGATTGGACGGGGCCATATGGAAATCCTCCGTCCGACTCTCGTGGGGAGCAGCCCAACCGACCGGTGCGAATCTTGAGGACCCGAATGCGAACAATGTGCCCTTCGTCCAGGTCGGAATCCCCTTCGACGCCACGACCGATGCCCCTATTGCCTCGGTAACGTACAGCATCGCGGTAGCTGGCGGGTCCACTTCGACTGGCTCAGTCATCCCCGCGCGAAAGGGGGCACCGGGAATCGTGTATTTCTATTTGCCATTCACTGAGGAGACGATTCCCGCTTTGGCATCAGCGTTTACGAGCCCGGTTACATTTACGGTCTCTATTACTGCAACGGACGCCGCCGGCAACGTCACGACAAATCCGCTTGAGAGTTCGACAGCGAACGCGTTCGTCTTTCACATTATTGGTCCTCCGCTTTATGCCCAGGTGGATACGAACTACGCGACCGAAGGCGACGCCAGGTCCATCTACCCGTTCGCGCTCGCCAATGGGACGTATGCGAACAAGTTTGTTGGGGACAACGGTGGCGAAATTGCTCGTCAAGCGCGGTACCTGGTCTTCAACCCTTATGCAGTGAATGTTCCTTTCAGTACAGCGTTCCCCGGCTATCAGACGACTGGAACCGAGGAATGGGACGACTCGGTCTGGAATGCCGGTAGCGTCGTCTGGGACGTCAACGACGTCTGTGGCGTGGGGCCGCCGTGCAGCTTTTTTGGGAGCGAGCCCCAGCCATTTGTCACGAGCATCGGAAGCGCGAGCTTCGCTTGCGAGGTTTCCAGCAACCCCGAGAGCCATGCCAATCCCCCCGGCACCGCGTTCACCAGCGCCTCCGGAGCAATTTCACCATGGCAGCCCGGCGCTGAGGACATGCGGCCGGCCGGCTACGACGACCGAGTCATTGTCCCGGCCGCGCAGGCCGGAGCTGCGGGCGCCATCGTCGTGTACGTAGGGCGCCCATGGCGCTCCTTCGGAATGCCGCCCTACGCGTTCGTCACAGAATCAAACCCGGACGGTGTCTCTCGGTTCTATCGCTTCCTCCAGGACCTCTGGCGAGTCGGAGAAAGCGAGGGCGCAGGGACGTGCAATTGCATACCGAATCCACCCGGTGCACCCATCTGCTTGCACAGCATGCCCTACGAGTATGTGCAACGTCGGTGGACCACCGTCCTGAGCGCCGCGAGCGAGTCGTTTTCTGGGACTTGGGCCTACGAGAGCTACGCGGGCATCACGCCAACATCGGACCTTGGAGACGGAGCTCCAAGGAGCGTCAGCATCTCTGGCAGCGCAGCTTACTGACGAAGAGAGGAGTCGCTCGTTGGGCCGATTCGCAGCGCCTGGCATTCGAAGCTGCGCCCGCCGGGGACTTGGGGCTCCTCCGGTCAGTCCATCCGGCGTCTTTCCAGCACGCTTTGCTTTCTGCAACCCGCTTGAATGAGACGAAGTCGAAAACTCTTGGTGGTCGGCGTCCTTCTGTTTGCGGCGCCCGTTCATGCAGACCGCGGGGCATTGAGCCTCGACCTGGGCACGGGCGCAGCCGGGCTGAGTCTCGCGGCTCCCTACGCCTCGAGCGGCGGAAACATGTTCGCAGCCGACTTCGAGGTCATGCTCGGTCTTCGGTACGCCGTCACCAACGAATTCGAGTTGACGTTTGCAGGCTTCTACGAAACTCCGGCCACCTATACCCACGCTGACGTCTCAGTCCTTCTGCCAGACAGCGACAGGCCCTTTACAGGAAATCTCAGCCACTCGTTGTACCTCTTCGGAGTGGTGGGAGGCGTGCGGTATGTCAACGGCTCCGTCTGGAAGCTGGTGGTCGGCTTGGAGGCTGGATGGTCCCACCGCAGCTACTCCGGGTTCCAGGCAACGGGGTCGCTTGCGATCGTCCCGCTCCACCATTTCGTTACCGACAACACCGTTTTCCAGCCCCTCCTTGGCGTGGAGTGGGCCTTTGCCGACCATTGGAGCGCGTCGTTGCTTCCCCGGTTCAGCGTTCTCATCGGGCCGGACTCGACAATCGGCGTCTCGCTGATGCTCTCCATCTCGTACTCGTGGTTTCTCTAAAGTCCGGCAGAACGGACGTTCGAGGAAGCAGGCAATTCCGATGGTCTGGAACGTCAAACGCAGCACGGTCGCGCTCGCACTGGTCCTGGCCAGCTCGGCCCTGGGTGAGAAACCAAGCTCCCAGGGCCCCAGAAACGCCGAGTGCGGCCAGCGTGAACGGGATGGCGCGTTCGACGCCGACATCCACGCGGCGGTCCTCGAGGTCGCCCCTGTCTGGCCTCTGCCCACTTCCTTCGTCAAAGCCGTCATCCGCCAGGAGAGCGACTTTAATCCCAAGGCGCTGTCTCGGGCCGGGGCCATTGGCCTCATGCAGGTGTTGCCTTCCAATGCGCAACCTTTGGGATTTGCGCCGGATGCGCTTTGGAAGCCAGCGCAGAACGTCCTCGCTGGGACAAGGCTCCTGGCCGTCCTTCTCCGGCACTACCAGGGCGACGTCATTTCGACGTTGGTCGCCTACAACGCAGGCCCACGCCCTCGGCTTGCTCCGCTTCCCGACAACTCTGAGACGCCCGCTTACGTCCGAGCGGTCTTGCGCTTCTGGGCCAGATTCGAGAAGTGCGAGGCCCGACACTCGAGCCCGTGAAATCTCGCACTTAGGCGGTGCGACTTTCCGGCGACCGCGACACGGTGGCAGCGTAGATTGGACGGGCTGCACGTACAGAAGGGACCTTTCCGGATGCTTGCTGAGCAGACACTCCCGGCAGACCCGTCCGTTCAGCCCCGTATTGCCGCACTGGCCATCGCTGCGGCGGCACTGGGCTACTTCGTCGACGTCTTCGACATCCTGCTCTTCAACGTCGTCCGCGTTCCGAGTCTCACAGCCCTGGGCGTCCCGCAGGCGAGCCAACTCGGCACCGGCGTCATGCTCTTCAACTTCCAGATGGGCGGAATGCTCCTCGGCGGAATCGCCTTCGGCGTCTGGGGTGACCGCCGCGGCCGGCGCTCGGTGCTCTTCGCCTCCATTCTCCTCTACTCGCTCGGGAACCTGGCGAATGCGTGGGTTCAGACGGTTCCTGAATACGCAGTGGCGCGCTTCGTCGCCGGAGTGGGTTTGGCGGGCGAGTTGGGGGCCGGGGTGACTCTGGTGTGCGAGCTCCTTCCCCGGAACAAGCGCGGCTATGGGACGGCGCTCGTCGCAGCGGTCGGAATTCTCGGCGGTGTCACCGCCCCGCTGGTGGGCGAGCTTCTTCCGTGGCGCATGGCCTACGTGGTGGGAGGCATTGGAGGCCTTCTGTTGCTCGGTCTGCGCGCAACAGTGCCCGAGTCGGCGATGTACCGAGCCACCGAGCAGGGGACGGCGCGACGCGGAGACCTGCTTCTGCTTTTTGCCAGTCGCGAGCGGGCGATGCGCTTCGTCCGGGCGCTGCTGGTGGGGCTTCCTCTCTGGTATGCAATCGGCATCCTTGCAGCCCTCGCTCCCGAGGTGGGCCGAGCACTGGGAATCAACCCCGGTCCAACCGCACCGCGCGCCATCTTCTATGCCTACATCGGGCTCACCGTGGGGGACCTGGCGAGCGGCCTGTTGAGCCAATGGTTCCGGACGCGGAAGTGGGTGATGGCCGGCTTCCTCGGGCTCGATGTGGTCGCCATCGGACTTCTTCTGAGCGCCCGCTCCACGACCGCAGCGCACTACTACGCGTTGTGCGGGCTGCTCGGCGTCGCAAATGGCTACTGGGCCTTGTTCATCACCAACGCCGCCGAGCAATTCGGCACCAACCTACGGGCAACGGTGGCGACGGCAGTCCCAAATCTAATTCGCGGGTCCACCATCCTCATCACCCTGCTCTTCGTCGCCCTCAAGGACTCGACGGGCGTGGTCGGCAGCGCGGCGCTGGTGGGCTCGCTTTGTCTGACCATCGCCATGCTTTCCGTGCTCGGAAGCGGCGAGACCTTCGGCAAGGACCTCGACTACATCGAGGTTTGAGCGGCGAGCAGTCGTAGAAGCGCTCCCTAGGAGCGCCGAGCCTGAGCTTCGCAAGACCGAGCAAGGATTCGCCTTGACTGAAACCTGAAGTTCCATAGGTTTAGAGGAAGCGCGCACACGCGTTAGAGGGGAACCCCATGGGACGCTTGGCCTTGGCCATCGCCGCACTCAGCCTCGGATGCAGCAGCAATTCGACAAGTCTCACGTGCTGCCTAACTTCCAACGGGGCGGTGACATCTTGGACTTGTCCAACGGAAGCGGCGGACAACCAGTGCTGCGCCGGCCCCGCAGACGCGTCGGGTTGTGGCGCGGATGCAACCCCAGCCAATGACTGCACAGGCGGAACCGTCACTTCCTGTCCATCCCAGTAGCGCGGGCGTTTACCGGTGGCTTGCTGTTGCGACGGTTCGACGGATTCCCAGGCTCGGCCCAGTGCCTCGACAAGCGCCTGTCTTGGGAGCGCCGCATCAGTTTGCCGCCGTCCGTCCAGTATGACGGGGCGAGACCCCAGTAACGCAACGCTCGGATGACTTCCGTCGGCGTAGCGTCCTGTTGAACATTCTGTTCGGTGTCACGTTCGGCCCGCTCGTGTCTACCTGGGGAGAGCGACTCCCCCCGGAAGGTCGCTGGAGGCCTCTTGGACGTCGGGCAGCGTGACCAGCTTCGACTCGCGATGACGGCTCTTGCCGCGGGCGATCGGTCTGCCTTTAAGCCGGTCTTCTCTTCCCTCTGGCCCATCCTCCGGCGCTTCTGCGAGCGGGCGCTGCGTGACCCCGACACGGCCCACGACGCCGCCCAAACCGCGCTGACGAAGCTCCTCCTCCACGCCACGGACTACCGCGCTGGAGGGGACGTCGTCGCCTGGGCCATCGGCTTTGCTTCATACGAATGCCGCTCAGTCCGGAACCGTCGCGCGCGTCGCCGCGAGCTCTCTAATGACGCGCTCCTCGCCGCGCTTCCCGCCGGTCAGCCTTCGCCGGAGGCCGCTGCAATCCACGAGGACCTAAGCATCGCAGCGCTCAACGTCGTCGGCACGCTCCGCCCCGGGGACGTCGACACGTTGAACGCTGCCTTCACCGACTCGCGCCCTACTCCTTCCAACGCAGCCGCTCGCAAGCGTCTGCAGCGCGCCCTCGAGCGACTCCGCATCGCCTGGAGACAGACCTATGGCTCCCATGACTGAAGTCCAGCTCGAACGGCACGGGCGCTGGGCATACGAACTCGGTCGAGCCCGCTGGGCCTCGCATGCTCTTCTCTTCGTGCTGCCCCTTCTTCTCGTTGCCCGGGGCATCGGACGTCCGACAGTGCTCGTGCTCGGCGTCGGCGGCGCCCTTTCCCTCCTCGCCTTCACGCTGGCCGTGGTGCACGACCGGTACGCCCGTGCGGTCTTCGCTGGTGTCCTTGCCGGGCTCCCCACTCTTGTCGTGCCGCTCTTGAGTGGCAGCATCGGCATCGTTCGACTGTGTGGCGCCACCGTCGACCCGTGCATCCCCGCGTCCTTCGTCTCCGGCGTCCTCGCCGGCGTCCTCGTCTCCGTTCGCGCCTCGGACGAGCGACGTCATATCTCGTTCTGGCTCGCCGCGGTGGGGGCCGCCGCTCTCACCGGCACTCTGGGTTGCAGCGTCGCCGGCAGCGCCGGCGTCCTTGGACTGATGGCCGGCGTGCTGGTGGGAACGCTTCCGGTGGCACTCCGCGCCGAGATGCGCCGGGGCTGACGAGTGCGGTGACGGTCACGCTTTGACCACTCGCGTCTATTGCTGCTGTCACCTTGCCAGGAGTCGCCCGTGAAACTCATTACCACCGTCCTCTGTCTCATCCTCGCCGGCCCTGCGACCCAGACTGCAGCAGCGGACGAGCACATTCACTGCAACCTCAAGGCGCTTTCCAAGACAGACCGTTCCCGGGATGCAGAGCTCGTTCTCGTGCTACGCGACGCACTCCGCGAACGGAAGGAACTTCCCGACGGCTACGCCTACCGATTTGAGCCCGCGGTGCTCAAAGACGTTGGCGAGTGGCTTCAACTCGTCGCGAAATGCTGCCAGCCGCTGAGCTACGAGGTCGCCCTCGCGCCACAGCCCGGCGGCGCGCTCTGGGTCCGCATTACGGGGCACGACGGTGCCAAAGAGTTCATCAACATCGAGTTCGCCCATCTCACGGAGAACCTCATGCCGCGTGGGCCGGTCCAATGACTTGCCGACAGGTTGAGTCACAACGAGGACCTCGCTGCTGAAGTGGCACTCGCGCTTGTCGCCGGCTCGCCACAGTGGAGCCGTGCGGTGCCTTGCGTTCGACGCGGCAGTCAGACGTCGGCCTTGGGAAAGCGGCCAGCCCCCTCTCGGTTCGCTCTTCTTTGGGCGCCTCGAAGCTTGAAGAGACCTCGTTAGGAGGCCGGCTGGCCGCTGGCTACCCGGGTAGCCCCCTTGCGCGGCGGAGTCGCACGACCCATCTACTGTCTATGGCTGGAGCTCCGCAGCCGCTCTGTCTAGCGGCGAGCGCGAACCTGCTACGCAGCTGCGCGCGCAGACGGAGGCGGCCGGGGCGGCCCGGCAGTTGGTCGCCCGTCCCGCGAGGGCCGAACAGGAGGAGCAATGTTGAAAGCATGTGGCCTAGCGATACCGAATGCTCCGCCGACGGACACCTGCGCGCGACGCCATGGCCACTCTGGCCAATGCCGGGGTATTGGGCCAAACGACAGCGTGTACGTCCATTTCTTCGAACGCCCGCCCAGTCCTGGGGAAACCGACGGAACCCCGGCGCATCCGCAGAGCACGATGGCCGGGCGGTAGTCAGACTGGGGGCTCACCGGTGACCGAGCCCTACGCGGACCCGGCTTCACTCTTACCCTTCTGTCTCTCCGCCGGCTTGGTTCAATGGCATTGCATGCCTGGAGGCAGAGCCGGGGAAATCGGCGGCTGGGTTTGGTGCGGCACTCCGAAGACGTCTAACAAGAGCATGCGTCTACCCCGGCAATTCGCGGTGAACCCCGCCACTCCGTTCCGAAGTCTTCTGCCCGTCGTTTCAGGCGGTTAGCGCGAGCTCAGAAAATCACGAAGTCCGATGTCGATTTCGGTGACCCCTCTTCGACGAGTCTGTAGAGGCCGAACAAAGCAGCTCCCCAACCCAAGGAGAACCACCCATGCGCGTCCTCGTAATCGTCAAGGCGACCAAGGAGTCAGAGTCGGGCGCACTTCCCGACGAGAAGATGCTCACAGAAATGGGCAAGTTCAACGAACACCTGGTGAAAGCAGGCGTGATGCTCGCAGCCGAGGGACTTCATGCGAGTTCCAAGGGGAAACGAGTGAAGTTTTCGGGGTCCAAGCGCACCGTCCTCGACGGACCGTTCAGCGAGACGAAGGAACTGATTGCGGGCTTTTGGCTGTGGCAGGTGAAGTCGATGGACGAGGCCGTCGAATGGCTCAAACGCAGCCCGTTCCAGGAGACCGAGGTCGAGATTCGCTCAGTCTTCGAGACCGAAGAGTTTGCCGCCAGTGACCCCTCGGGCCAGCTCAGAAAGAAGGACCAGGAGCTTCGCAAGGCCATCGAGTCACGTCACTGCTAGAGGTGCTTGAGAAAGGAAAACAAACAATGCGATTCATGGCCCTGTGGCGGCCTGGCCCGAACGCCAACCCGCCAACCGAGAACATGATGGCGGAGATGAACAAGTTGATTGACGAGATGACGAAGGCGGGCGTGATGGTCCAGACGGGCGGATGGAACCCCGCGTCGCCCTGCACGGTACTCAAGAGCGCGAGCGGGAAGGTGACCGTGACCGATGGGCCCTACACAGAGGCGAAGGAAGTCATCGCAGGATTCGCCATCTTCGACGTGAAGTCGAAGGCAGAAGCAATCGACTGGGGGAAGCGCTTCCTCCAGGTCGCTGGCGACGGGACATCTGAAATGCGGGAGCTCGTCGACGGGCAGCCACGGTAGTCGCTTTCACTGCGGTGTCAGGCTCACCCGCTGTTCGGAATTGGCGGCAGCGGACGAGTTCCGCTGTCGCGGCACCCGGGGAGATGCTGTGCTCGGAAGCCATGGCGGCGTCCGAAGCGCAGCGCGCGGTCGAAGCGATCTGGCGAATTGAGTCGGCAAGCGTCGTCGCCGGTCTTGCGAGAATCGTACGCGACCTTGGGTTGGCAGAGGAGCTTGCGCAGGACGCGCTCGTCGCCGCGCTGGAGCAGTGGCCGACGTCTGGCGTCCCGGAGAAGCCAGGCGCCTGGCTCATGGCTGCGGGGAAGCACCGAGCAATCGACCTCCTGCGGAGGCGCCAGCGCCTGGAGAGCAAGCAGGGCGAGCTCGGCCGCGAGGTAGAGGAACGGCAAGGGATGGGCACCGACGAGCTGGATGCCGCGCTGGATGACACCGTGGGGGACGACCTCCTGCGCCTCGTGTTCATCGCCTGCCATCCGGTCCTCTCGGAGGAATCCCGCGTGGCGCTCACGCTCAGGCTCCTCGGCGGGTTGACGACCGGCGAAATCGCCCGCGCCTTCCTCGTCCCCGAAACAGCCATCGCTCAGCGCATCGTCCGAGCAAAGCGGACCCTCGCCGAGGCGCGCATCCCGTTCGAGGTGCCACGAGCGCCCGAAGTTACCGACCGCTTGTCATCTGTGCTCGCGGTCATCTATCTCGTTTTCAACGAGGGGTATTCGGCGACGGCTGGCGAGGACTGGGTCCGGCCCGCGCTTTGCGAAGACGCGCTTCGGCTCGGTCGGATCGTCGCAGAGCTCGTTCCCAATGAGGCCGAGGTCCATGGGCTCGTCGCTCTGATGGAGATTCAGGCCTCGCGCCTGAAAGCGAGGACCGGGCCGACCGGTGAACCCATCCTTCTACTCGACCAAAACCGCGGGATTTGGGATCAACTCCTCATCCGGCGTGGCCTCGCGGCGCTCGCGCGCGCCGAGGCGGTGGGGTTTGCGCCAGGTCCTTACACGCTTCAGGCAGCCATCGTCGCCTGTCACGCGCGAGCGCCGAGTCCCGACGAGACAGATTGGTCTCGCATCGTGTCGCTCTACGAGTTACTGGCAGGCATCGCACCCTCGCCGGTGGTCGAGCTGAATCGCGCTGTCGCCGTCTCGATGGCTTCTGGTCCGGATGCGGGCCTCGCGCTCGTGGACATGTTGAGGTCGGAGCCATCGCTTCAGAGCTACCATCTACTACCAAGCGTGCGGGGAGACCTTCTCGTGAAGCTCGGGCGCCTCGACGAAGCCCACGCAGAGTTCAAGTTCGCGGCCTCTCTCACGCGCAACGCCCGAGAGCGTACCCTGCTCCTGGAGCGCGCTGCCGCGTGTAGCCCTTCAGGGTAGTTGCGAGGCTAAGCTCCGTACCTTGCCGTCCAATTGGCTTTTGCCACAAGAGGAGTCGGCGAGAGGCAATGCGATCGTCTGATGATTGCCGCTCTGCAACGGCCGTCTTCACGAGGCGCGCCTTTCAACGACCCGACGCTTCGACGTCCTCGACGGGGGACTGCACCGTGACCGAGCACAAAGGCCAATGAGCGCGTCGACGCTGGCACGGCGCAACATGGCCGCCTTCTGGCTAGCGACAGTGGCGACTGGCGCAGGCACGGGCCTGGCCGCAGCTGCACTGACTAGGCTGTTGGAGTGGGTACAGCGTCTCGTGTGGGGTGGGACCGGCCGCGACATCCTGCACGCAGCGTCCGAGGCCACACCGTCGCGACATCTGGTGGCCCTGTTTGGCGCCGGCCTGCTGACCGGAGCCGGGCAGCTCTTGCTCAGGCGACTGTCGAGTGGCAACGGCATCGACATCACGGCGGCCATCTTCCTCCAGTCCGGTCGGCTCCCGGCCCTACGCACGCTGGGGACTGCCACTCTCTCGGTCGTCATCGTCGGCATGGGCGCCTCGCTCGGGCGCGAGGGTGCCCCGAAGCAGGCCGGCGCCGTGATTGCCAATGCGATGTCTGACCGGGTACGACTGTCCGACGAAGAACGGCGTCTGCTCGTCGCCTGCGGCGCTGGGGCTGGGATGGCGGCGGCCTACGGTGTGCCCTTGGGCGGAGCGCTGTTCGCGCTCGAGGTGCTTCGCGGGGCACTCAAGTTGCGCTTCGTCCTGCCTGCCCTGGTTACCTCGCTGATCGCGACCGGCGTCTCATGGGCATTTCTTCCCGACGCCCCGCTCTACCTCATCCCCGCCTACCAGGGGTCGCTTTCCAGCACGACGTGGGCACTCCTCGCCGGGCCAGTCGTGGGTTTGTTTTCGGTCCTCTACGTACGGTCGGTGGTCTGGGCCGATGTTCACAAGCCACGGGGCTGGTACCGGTTCTTGGCACCGGTCATCGCACTGGGAATGGTGGGCGGACTCTCCATCCCCGTCCCTCAGCTGCTGGGCAATGGACGTGACGTGGCCGAGTTAGCGTTTCTCGGCCAACTCAGTCCGCTGTTGCTCATGGCGCTCGTCGTCCTCCGGCCCGCCGTGACCGTGCTGTGCCTTGGGAGCGGCGCGCCCGGGGGTCTCTTCACACCGTCGCTCGCGTTCGGGGCGATGCTTGGTGGCGTGCTGGGATTGCCGTGGACATGGCTCTGGCCCGGTGTCCCACCGGGGCTGTTTGCGTTACTCGGCGCGGCGGCCATGCTCGCGGCCACCACGCAGGGACCAATCTCGACAGTCGTCTTGATGATGGAATTGACCGGCTACGCCCGTGCAGCCACCGTGCCGCTTCTGCTTGCGGTCGCCACCGCGACGTTGGTCGCGCGCCTCATAGAGCCCCGGTCAATCTACGACGCGCGCCTGAGCGATGCGCAGGTACAGGCCCGGCAGCAGGCACGCGAGCAGCCCTCAGAGAGTCCACCCATCTGAGGGCTGGACACGAGAAAACCCCAACCGTCGAGCGCTCCGGTTCGCCTGCCGCGACATCGAGGTCAACCGGCAACCGCCCTCCGGCTATAGAACTACAGCGCCTTCATCCGGTTGTTCTTGGGGTTGTGCTCGACCTCGGCAAGTCCCAGCTGTTCCATCACCGGCGGGATGTACATACCGAACCGGCCTCGGAGGCCCTTCTTCATCCCGTACCACCCACCCACCGGGTTCTTCGGCGATCGACTCCAGGCTTCGACGGTGCCTGGGGCTGCCAACTTCTGCTCATCAGCGCTGCCGAGCGGCATCCAGTCACCGTGCGCCTTCAGCATCACATGCAAGTCCTTCAGGCAGCGCAACTGATAGTGCAACTCAGTCTTTCCCACTTGGACAACCAGCGTGGGTGGCGCAGCGGCCTCGTCGCGAAAGGCAAACAACTCCGACGTTCCACTCGGCGTCTTCAGCACCCAAGGCCGGTCGCGAGTGCCGTCTCCGGCAGAGCCACCTGTCGTCGATTTTCCATTGGCCTTCGCTCGTGTTTCCATCGTGCTCCTTTCGGGTCGACGCTCAGTTCCGCTCCGCTTCGTGCTTTAGGTCCTCGGCAAATTGCTCGAACGACGGCCCGAAGTCGGGAAGCGAACCGGCAATCATCGGTAACATCAGGCCCTTTAAAACCTCGACCATTGAAAAGCCGGTGAACTCATTGTCGCGGGGCGACAGAACAAACGTACGAATTCCCTGGAAGATGGGTGCCACGCCCTCGCGCCAAACCATCCTCCGGGGTTGTTCGAACTCGCTGACCTTGAGCTTGAAAGTGCGCGTTGGGGCGACCCGGGCCCGCAGCTTGATCCGATGATCCAACCCAATCGTGCCCTCGATGCTCAAGACCGTCGAGTTCCACTTTGGAAACTCCGAGGCGTTCGTCAGGAGCGCCCAGATCCGCTCCGGTCTCGCCCGGATGGTCGTCGAGACACCGCACTCCATGCGAAGAGTCGTTCTCGCCTTGGTCGCCTGACCGGTTTATTTTGACCGGTCATTCCGCCGTTCCTTGGTTGGCGAGTTGTTTGAATTCAAGTTCGTTCACCAAGTACGGCACGTACCGATAGTCTCGAATCAGAGCCACCTGCTCGCCGTCCCAATCGAGCAAGATCAAGTAAATCGGTCGAGCGTCGGAGCCGCGGAACACGCCGATAAGATCCCGCCCCTCTGCCCGGCCGAGCGCGAGGCGCACGTCCCGCTCGTCTGCGTACCGTACGAAATAGCCACCCACGCCTTTCCCTTGGCGGGCTGCCTTGGAGACAAGATCGAGTCGACACTCTTCAAGCAACATCTTCCGGAGGCCATCCCAATCGCGCTCGTTGAAAAGGTTCACGTATCGCCAGATCAGCGCCCGCTCCTCGGGAGTCGTCTCTGGCCGATCTCTCCAGGGCGTGAAGTCCGGCTGCGCTCGCGCGCGCAGGTTTGCGCGCCCGCGCACGAGAGCGGCCTTGACCGCCGGTACCGTCGTGCCAGTGGCGGTTGCTATCTCTTCATTCGAGTGACCGAGCACATCCTTCAAGATGACAGCGCTCCGTTGGCTGACCGGAAGCGACATGAAACTTGAGAGCGCAGCTCGCACAACCTCGGGGTCGGCGCCATCGTCGACGATCGCCTCCTCCGGAATTTGCGCCACAGGTTCTACAAAGCGCCGGTCGTAGCGACGAAGAAAATCGATGGCGGTGTTGTGGCCGATCCGGAACAGCCACGGCCTGAGCGGTGCGAGGTCAGACGAGAGGCTCAAAGCGTAGAACGCCTTGGCGAGCGCCTCTTGAACCACGTCTTCGCCGTCGATGGCGGATCCGACCAGCCGCGAGCAGTAACGATGCAGCTCGGGCCGAAGGTCACCGACAAGAGCGAGGAATTGCTCGCGCGCCGCGGGAATTTCGGGAGGAATTTTCGTGGTTGGCATCGTGCCTTCTTGGATCGACGATCGAGGAGTGGGAAAGGATGCGGTCGATCCGGCGGATCCGGCCGTCCGGTGGGGCAAACGTGGCTCCGGCGATCTGACGCGAGCCCGCATCCTGCGGATGGCCTCTACCATCGTGCCAAGGGCCCCATCAGCTCGCTCAGGACCCGGGTCAAACGAGCTTCCAAGGCCCAGACGCGGTCTTGACTTGCCCGTCTATCAGTTCTTATCGCCGTCGCAAGCAAGGCCGCCGCTGCGTGCACTGAGCACACAAGGGAATCACGCACCGAGTGGCTTCTCGCTCTGCGGGTCTTAGGCCTCGCACCCAGTTGGGCCAAGAGTGGTGCCGTCTCGCTACAAAGCTCTGGTCCTCAACCCAATCGACGAGCTAGAGGCCGCAGAGGAGGCTGTCCCGCCATGCCACGTCCCATCCACTTCGAGATACATGCCGCCGACCCGGCCCGGGCCATTCGTTTTTACGGTGAGCTTTTCGGGTGGACATTCACTGCCTGGGGAGACAGGGGCTTCTGGCTGGTAAAAACGGGCGAGGCGCCGGAGCCTGGCATCGACGGCGGTCTTGTGCAGCGCCGCGGAGCGCCGCCTACCGAGGCGCAGGCCGTCAATGCCTTCCCGTGCACGATAGGCGTGAACAACGTGGACGAGACGCTGGCTAGAGCCCTGGTCCTGGGGGCCCTCGTCGCCGTGCCGAAGGTGGCCATTCCGGGCGTGGGCTGGCTTGCCTACGCGAAAGACACAGAGGGAAACATCTTCGGTCTGCACCAGGTGGACGTCACCGCGGGATAGTGCCGCCGATCGGAGGGGTAGAAAGGCCGAGACAACCTCCACACCGATGAGGCCCACAATCATCACCTACAAGCCCGGACCCTGCCTTTCCATCTGTTTGGTTTGACTCCCGTTTCCTCCATTCTGCTGCCCATGCGAGGGAACGTCACCAGATTGATGGAACCGATCGCCTCCAAACACACCTGAGGACCAGGAGGTCGCGAGATGCCCAAAGACAAGTCCGCGAAGAAGATCGGCAAGCCGCTGGGCGAAGCCGATCCCCGCTTCTTCCCCGTCGCGCAGGCCTTCGCGGGCACCCCCGGCTTTTCGCTCATGGAGAGTGAGTCCGGCGCCATGCGCGGCCTCATGCTGAACCGGAAGTCGTTCGGGATGTCATCCGACGGTCGTTTCATGCTGAAGCTCACCGAGGACCGCGCGGCAGCGCTTATCGCCGAAGGCATCGGCAAGCCCTTTAGCCCCAGCGCCGGCCGGGTCATGAGGAGCTGGATCGAGGTCACCCACCCGGAGGCTGACTGGGTGGCGCTCGCCAAGGAGGCCCATCGCCTCGCTGCGGCGAGCAAGCCAGCCCCAAAGCTGCCGAAGCGCTGACGCCGGATGCGCGGGCTTGCAAGCGGCGCGAACGCTGCCGTCCCCGGACGATGACTTGGAAGACACCGTTCTTCCTGTCGATGTGCCGCGCTTTGAAAGCGACCCAACAGTGCGTTTGCGCGTCCTCGGGCCCAGGGTCGCGGTTGGTGACGGTGACGCAGCCAGTCGGAGCTACTTCTACGACGTCGCTTTCCGGCGACGATCCACCTGGCGCAGGAGTGAGCCTACCCAGTTTCGTGGCGAACACGTTCGTCGTCATCAGCGCCAGCGGCTGATACCAGTGGATCCGGCGTCGCCTGCAGGATGATCCGGATGGGTCGATCGAAGCGAATATAGTTCCAGCCCCAGCTGGACAGCGCGGCGAGCCGGTTGCGAAAACCGATTAGGTACCAGATGTGGACGAAGATCCACGCAAGCCATCCGAGGAAGCCGGTAAGTTCGATGCCACCTCGCAGATGCGCCACCGCGGCGTTGCGTCCGATTGTCGCCATCGTCCCCTTGTCGAGATAGCGAAAGGGAAGCGTCGGACGCCGACCGGCGATGAGTCCCAAGATCGATTGGGCGACATAGCGCGCCTGCTGAATCGCGGGAGCCGAAAGCATCGGTAGCTCGCTCCCGCCCTCTGCCGCCGCGGCGTCGCCGATGACGTAGACTCCCTCCGTCCCGCTCACGCGCAGATGAGGGTCAACCCGGGCTCGCTGGCTGCGTGCGAGCTCGAGCGGCGAATCGGTCAGCGGAAGCAACGGCCGGACGCCGCCAGTCCAAACGATCGTACGCGTGGCAACGACTGTGCCACCGGAGAGGGTCACTGACCGCTCGTCGGCGGTCTCAACACGCGTGCCCGTTCGCACCTCGATTCCTCTACGCGTCAGAATTCGCTCCGCATACAGTCCGAGTCGCTCCGAGAACCCTCCCAGCAACCGAGCGCCAGCTTCAACCAGTATGATGCGTACCTCGTTTCGGAGCACACCCGGGTAGTCCCTGCCTGCAACGAGGTGAATCAGCTCACCCAAGGCCCCCGAGTATTCCACGCCGGTCGGGCCTCCGCCGCCAACCACGAACGTGAGCAGCGCCCGCCGCTCATCTTGGTTGTCCTCTTCGTCGGCGCGTTCTAGACAGGCGAGCACGTGATTGCGCAGTCGCGCCGCCTGCGCCAACGTCTTCAACCCGATCGAAGCCTCGGCTACGGCGGCGCTGCCGAAGTAGTTGTCGGTACTCCCTGTGGCGAGGACGAGATAGTCGTACTTGACCTCCTGGCCCGTGCAAAGGCGGACACATCGACGCCGGAAATCCACACTCTCCACCGTCGTCTGATGGACTCGGACATTAGGCGACCGACGAAAAACCGCGCGCAACGGATAAGCGATATCGCTCGGATTCAAGAGCGCCGTCGCGACCTGGTACAGCAGAGGCGTGAAGAGATGAAAGCCACTCCGGTCCAGCAGCTCCACGTCAACCGCCGTGCCATTCAACTTGCGGGCGCATGCCAGTCCCGCGAACCCAGCGCCCACGATGACAACTCGAGGACGTGCCGCTGCCCGGCGCGAGTGTGGGCCCTTCGCTTCACCCATCTCTTCTTCTGCGCTCAAAGTTTGCATGGCGGCAAGTCCCACCGCCGAAACTACTCGACTGCTGGCTCAAACGGGCAAGATGCCGCTCGGTAACAGTGCGTATACAGCGACAGGTCGTGTCCGGCGAAGCGCACGCTGACTGCTCCGATAGCGCGTCCTACGCTACCGTACCGAAGCGACCGAGATTCGGGCCAAGGGCCGCTGGAGAGGGACACGATGAGTGAAGAGAATGGGTCTCCACCTGACGGGCGCTTCGCGCTCGCGAAGCTGCGTCGGGCGTGCGGCATTCTCCCCGGAGCGATCGAAACGACGACCTTTGGGCATCCGACATTTCAAGCCGGAAAGCGGCGCACCTTCGTTGTCCTTGACGACCATGAGCAACCGGAGATGCTCTGCCTGGTATTCAAAGCAGCGCCAAAGGACCAGGCATGTCTAGTGGACGGCAAACGGTTCTTCCGCTCGAAGTTTGGCGCGAAGCATGGCTGGACGGCGATGCAGGTCGATAGGTTGACTGACTGGCAGCACGTGAAGCAGCTCGTGGTTGCGAGCTACCGCCTCGTGGCACTCAAGCGGATGGTGGCTGCATTCGAGCGGAGTGATCGCCCACCCCGAAGACCGCGCCGTTCGAAAAGTGGAGGCCTCAGACCCCGACCAGGCTAACGCGTGTCGGTCGACCGACCTTGCGAGCCCTGGTTCTCGGAGCAGCGGCGCTCTTGCTGGGCAAGCACTGGCTGCCAGTTTCGCACGGACGGCAACCGGGACCTCGACGCTCTCCCAAACCGGGCTAAGAACCTTCACGCCTAGTTGAAAATCCGGAGGTAGCGGGAACACGACCACCCTGCCGACTCTTCGGGACTTCAACTGTGCGTTTGTCCCCCTGACGTTTAGGAGCGCCATTGCCAGCGGGAGCAGCAGCACACTCGCGGGGGCTCGCTCACGGACTCGGTCGGGTCCAGCTTCCACGGCCAGGCTAGTCAACGCTGCGCCACCTGCTCCACCGACACCGTCAGCACGAAGTTATCCGGCGCGCCCACCGCGGGGTTGACCACTGCTAGCCCCTTCCAAGATTTGCCATCGTCGGCCCGTCATCACCAACTCCGGTTTTGCACTGCATGAGTCAGTTTTTGTTGACACGTGTCAGCTAATGCTGAACTGTAGCAAGAATGATCGCGGAACTAGTCGCCTTGGGTGCAGCAGTCTTCGCAACGGCGCCAACGGCGCCGTGTCCGTCCGGCGTCTTCGTCACCTATGAGCATGGGGTGCTGGCTGGGGTGAGCTGGGTGCATAGGGAAAATAATCGCGTTCACGTCCGAAGCATCCTCACGCAGTCGAAAATCCTGGAAGCCAACGTCGAGTTGAGAGCTGACCAGACTACGCTTGCGACGTCGGCGACGCTGGCCCAAGCCGGAAGTCCGCCGGAGGCGCCGAGGATCCGACGTCTTGAAGAAAGCTTCAGCTACTGGTCGGACCAGATCCCAAGTTCAATCGAGCAAGCAATCCTCAGGGCTCGCTTCACTGGCCAGCGATCGGTAAGGGTGCCGATAGCGTCACTCTTCAGCGAGTACCGAAGCGAGGTGGACGTCGAGAGGCTCAGTGAGCGTACCTGGAAGGTTACTTACCGGGATAAACAATACGAGGTCGTCACGGACGAGAATGGGTGCATGTCAGCCGCATCGCTGCCCGCATACGGTGTCGTGGTTGAGCGGCGGGCGAGCCTCGAGCGCGGAGCATACCCTTTGTGGGCCCCGTACGCGGCGCCGCCTGACGGCGCTTACAGCGCCAGCGAGGTCAAAATCCGAGCGCCTGAGGGTCACGTCCTGGCGGGAACTCTGACAGTCCCTCTGCCGGCACGCGCACAGTGTCCTGCAGCGGTCCTCATCACAGGGCTCTCGCCACATGAGCGAAACAATGGCGCCCCGCCATGGATGCCGCTGCGCGACGTCGCAGATGCCCTGACCCGAGCAGGGCTCTGCGTTCTTCGCGTCGACGATCGCGGTGTCCCTGCCTCGACAGGAGACCGCGCCTCCTCGACCACCCTTGATGAGGCGAATGATGTTCGCACGGAGGTGGCCTGGCTTCGAAAGCGCCCGGACGTTGACGGCCGACGGATCATTTTGGTGGGGTACAGCGAGGGCGGCCTCATTGCGCCGATTGTCGCGGCGTCGGATCCAAGCATTGCCGGAATCATCACCTTGGCCGGGTCGGGAGTTCCGGGGCCGGACTTGGCGCGATACCAAATCGAGGCTGCTGTCCGAGGAGACCCCTCGATTCAACAAGAGCAACGCAGTGCGGAAATCGAGAGACAACTTGCTGAACCGCTCACTGTGCGCGAGCGCTCCTTTCTGGTCATCGACCCACTCCAATATGCTGGAAAGGTGCACTGTCCCGCGCTGATCGTCCAAGGCGGCTCCGATTTGGCGGTGCCACCGCGCTCTGCCGAGCTGCTGGGAGTAGCGATGCGAGCAGGAGGCAACGCCGACGTGACTGTGCGGATATTCCCAGGCGTCAGCCACTCTCTCATGCCAGATCCGATCGGCCGCCACAGTGGTTGGCCCTTCTTGCCAGCGTTTCTGACGACGCCGGAAATTCTGGCCACGCTCGCTCAATGGGCCACATCACATCTCCACCCGTAATGCGACAGGCACCCGAACAGCGCCCGAACGAGGCGCTCCCACCGCTTCACCGCATTACGACGTTGGCAGCGCTTCGCGCTGTTAGCGACGACCAGCGGCACCGGATTCTGACCCTGCTCATCGTGAAGCCGCACGGAGCACGAGAGCTGGCATCGCAGCTGCACATGTCGCGGCCCAAGGTCTATTACCACTTGAACCTGCTCGAACAGCACGGACTGATTCGAGTTGTCGGCGAGCGGGTGAGTGGTCGTCAGTTGGAACGAGTGTACCGGGCGGTGGCCCGCGGCTTCCGCGTCGAGAGCGCGCTCTTTGGAGGAAGAGAGCGCCGTGGAGCAATGTCCGCTCGTGCTCAGATCTTACGGAACGCGGTAAAAGACTTCGAAGAGCTCTCCGGATCTTCACCGGAACGGTCCCAGCGGACCCTTGTGTCTCGGATATTGCTTCGGCTCAGGCCCGCTCAACTGGACGAATTGAGGAGACGCCTGGTCGTCATCATCGATGACCTAGACACGACCCAGCAGGAGGGCGAACCGACGGAGGTAGTCATGGCACTCTTCCCAACGGAACGTCCCTGAGATCAGCAGATTGCCCGGGGCGCGGCTTCGCCCAGGAGCGCCTTTGCTACTCCGTGGGATTCGGGGGGGGCCTCAGGCCGCTCGTCCGGCGTCAACGGCCGGTCTCTTTGCGTCTCGTCCGCAGCCTCTTGTTTCTCTACCGCCCAGCGGTCCTAAGGGGGTCCCTGCTGGAGTCTTCGCGGACCCCCACCCGTGCGCAGTCAGTGTGGTGGGACACCCGTCGGAGCAGGCTTCGGCTCGCGCGAGCGGTCGCTCGTCGGACTGTCCGGCTGTCGGACTCGAGCCTAAGCTGCCGCGCCATGAGCTATCTGAAGCGCGCCTCGGTCTTTTGTTTGTTCGCGCTTGGCGTCGCCGGCTGCCCGGGAATGGTGGGAACCACGGGCGCCGGTGGCACCACAGACGCCGGGGGCACCACAGACGCGGGTAGCACCACTGACGCGGGCGGCACCACTGACGCGGGCGGCACCACTGACGCGGGGGGACATTCCGACGCGGGGCCGCCCGATGCGGGAATGCTTCCCGACGGCGGCGTGGTGCTGGCCATCACTACCTTCGGTGTCGACGGTAGCCGCGACTCACTCTACGTCGACTCAGCCTTCACCAAGGCGAATCTCGCGGCCATCCAAGCAGCGGGCGGCCTGATGCCGGACCTCAGCTTCGCACCGAGGATTACGGGGAACGTCTACGCCTCTCCCCTCTTCCTGGAAAACGGACTGAACGGTAAGGACGTCCTCTTCATCGCGACGGAGGAGAACAACGTTTACGCCATTGACGCGGCGGCCGGCACGGTACTGTGGACCGCCGCGCTCGGTCCCGGTGTTCCCGGGAACCAGTTCGGGTGTGGCAACATCAACCCTCTCGGCATCACCAGCACCCCCGTCTTAGACGTCGCACGTCGCGAACTGATTGTGGTGGGTACCCTGGACGTACCCGCGAACTCTGCGACACCGCACCACATCATTTTCGGGCTCTCCATCGAGACCGGAGCCACGAATTGGCAAATCGACATCGACAACACCGTCTCGGGGTTCAACACCCAGTATCAAGGGCAGCGTGCCGCGCTGTTACTACTCAATGACGTTGTCTACATTCCCTTTGGCGGCTACTTCGGCGACTGCGGCAACAACTGGGGCTTCGTCATGGCCGTCCCGCTCTCCAAAGCACCGGCCGGCCTGTTCTATTACCAGCCGCCGGGCCGGGGCGCTGCCATCTGGGCTCCCAACGGAATCGCCACTGACGGGACGTCCCTGTTTGCCGTGACGGGCAATGGTGAGGGCCCGCAAGACGCGTGGGATGCGGGAAATTCCGACGCATTCTTGCGCCTCGACTCCGCCGCGCTGACGTTCAGCGGGCAGCCGGCCGACTACTTCGCCTTCAGCGACTGGCAAGATCTGTCGGACAATGACGAAGACTTCGGAAGCAACGGCACCGTCCTCTTCGAGTTGGAGGGCGCCGGCTCTGGGCAGCTCGCCCTGTGCGTCGGCAAGTCGCATGACGCTTGGCTCCTCGACCGCACCAACATTGGCGGCTTCTACACACCGAACCCGCCGCTCGCGCACCTCGCCAACGTTGCGTCCGACGACGCCTCAGGCGGAATGGCCACCTACCAGACGGCGTCCGGACGGTACGTCGTCTACAACGCACCCTGCGACGGCAACGGTGACACCTTAGGTGTCCTGAAGGTGGCCGCAGGAAGCCCGCCTTCGTTGTCGCAGGCCTTCTGCGTCAGTCAAGGAGTGTCCGGCGCGGACACCGGCGGCTCCCCCATTGTTACGACAAGTAACGGCAGCGCCGACCCTGTCGTCTGGGGCCTCGGCGCTTACGGCGACAGCAAGCTTCACGCCGTGGACGGGGAAACGGGGGCGACCATTGTTACCTCCACGGCAATGCCCAGCGTCTTCCACTGGGTGGCGCCGCTGGTGGCCAAGGGCAGCATTTACGTCCCAGCCAACGGCACGGTGTACGCCTTCCGGGTGCAGTGAAAGCAGCGTTTCGGCGCTTCAGTCTTGGCGCCCCAAGAAACCTCCTCAAACGAGCGCCTGACACTGGCGACCCCTGGACGAGCTCGACTGCGGAGTCATCAGTTTGGTTCCAAACGACTCTGGAGCGCCGAGTTGCGAGCGGCGGTGGGAACCAATTCATAGGTTGGAGTTCCCCGTGGAAAGACAAGCCGTCCCCGACGACGCCCCCAAACTCCAGTCACGCGTCCGTCGTCACCGCGCACGCATGTGCACGTCTCGGGGAGGCTTCATGAGCAACAGCGCACGTGGAAGGCGGTTGTGGCTCTTGCTCTTCGCGTCACTCATCACACCCCGGGCGAGGGGTGCTGAGAGCACCGAGGGCCAGGACGCGGGCCAGTCAGCGGCGCTTCCAGCTACTACCGTCAATGTGTCGAGGACGTCCGCCGACGGCGGCATCACGTTGTGGGGGGAGGAGACCGTCGTCACGGCGACTCGTCGCCCTGAGAAACTCCGAGACGTCCCGGCAGACGTG
>Ga0302326_10001320_pt1 | contig 63655 bp, 48 predicted proteins | sample Palsa_T0_3_FD_202264 | JGI IMG/M metagenome (GOLD analysis project Ga0302326, IMG submission 202264) | Peat permafrost microbial communities from Stordalen Mire near Abisko, Sweden - Palsa_T0_3 | ecosystem: Environmental > Terrestrial > Soil > Palsa > Peat permafrost | place: Sweden: Abisko...
CCCGGCCGGGAGTCTTTGCTTCTCTGAGAGTGGAGATCTTGAGTGAGCAGATTCAGGATCTTCTTGGTCCGATCCGGGCGGGTCCGTGGTGCCGACGCTGATCAAGGGGGAGCCGAGCGTTTGACTCGTGTCCGCCCGCGAGCGACTTGCTGCGCGTGCCAGCGCTCGATCTCCCGTCGAATCCAGAGCTTGGACCGGCCGTGGCCGAGGTTGATCACCGGTCGTGGCATGTCCTCGTAGCGCGCCTGGTATTCGCTAACGGTGTTCCGGTGCGCCAGGCCAAGGATCCGTGCCACGTCTTGCGTGTCGATGAGATCGTCGACGTCGACCTTGCGGCCCATCCTGCCCACCCTACATGCGTCAGCGGCGCCACCTTACGCACGGAACCTGTTCCGTCCGAGGCCTACGCTACCTTACGCATGTAAGACAAGTAGCCCCGGCGGTGCGTCAACACCCCGGGGCCAGGCCGCGACCTTGTGGGAGGTCCCGACAATGGCAGCGTACGCCACGGCGGAACGCGCGACGCAGGGCCCGCCGTTCCGTCTTCTGACCAGCGAACCCGCTTCGCAGAGGGTGACCACAGCACGCGCCGAGGTGCGCGGGAACGCCGTGTTCGATGAGCTCCTTGAGCATCTGGCGGACCTGGTCGCCGAGCGACTGGCCGTCCGTCTCGTTCCCCATGCGCCCACCCCGGACGAGTGGCTCGACACTCGCGGTGCAGCCGAGTACCTCGGCGTCCATCGCGACACGGTCCGTAGGCTCGCTGCCGAGCGGGCCGTGCCGAGCGAGCAGGAGGGCGTTGGCTGCAAGCTCTACTTCCGCCGAAGCGACCTCGACGCATGGCGCTGCTCTGACTGTCGCCCGAATCGGGTAGCCGTGCGTCCGCAGACGGCCGTTCGGTCATGAGCGGCTCAACGGGGTCTCCGCGGCGGGTCCGTGTCGAGCGGAACATCTACCGTCGGGCGAACGGAGTATTCGAGGTCGGCTTCAAGGATGGCGCCGGCATCCAGCGGTGGCGTACCGTCGACGCCGGCATCATGGCGGCCCGCGCAATGCGCGACGAGCTGCTCGCGCGACGCGGCAAGGGCGAGGTCGTGCCCCGGGATTCGCGCCTGCGGTTCGGAGAAGCAGCCGAACAGTGGCTCCACGGCCCGGTCCTGGATCTTCGTGAGACCACCCAGGCCGGGTACCGGAACGCGATCGAGCAACACCTGCGGCCCCGGTATGCGAACCGCAGGCTGGACAGCATCACCGCCGATGACCTCGCCACGTTGGTGCGTGAGATGCGCCATAGCGGGAAGAGCGAGGCGACCATTCTTGTGGTGCTCGGTGTGACGGGACGGATTTACAAGTTCGCCACGCGGCGCCTCGGGTGGGCCGGACCAAGCCCGACAACCCTGATGCTCTCGTCGGAGCGGCCAAAGGTCTCATTGGCGAAGCGCCGGCCCATCTTCACGGGTGAGCAGATTGAGCAGACGATCGCGGCCGCCCGCGACCCGCACCGGACGATGTTCACGGTTGCTGCCCTCACTGGCGCCCGAATGTCCGAGCTCTGCGGCCTGACCTGGCAGGACGTTGACATCTCCGACACCGACGAGGCGGAGTTGACGTTCGGCTGGCAGGTTGACCGCAAGGGGAACCGGTGTCCCACGAAGACCGACGGGTCTGCTCGCACCGTGCCGATTCCGCGCGAGTTGGCTGTCCTCCTGGCGCGCCACAAGCTCGAGGCTCGAGATACACGGCCGGCCGCGTTCGTCTTCGCGACCCGTACTGGCCGGCCGCTTGGACAGCGCAATGTGCAGCGCGCGCTTCGACAGGCGGAGAGGGATGCCACGGACTGCGACGGCCGCCCGACGTTCCCGATCCTCCACGAGGTCGATGCCCACGGCAAGCCGGTCAAGGTTCCGCCGGGCGCACTGCCCTCGATGCACTCGTTCCGTCATACGGTCGCGTCGCGTGCGCTGGTCGCCGGTGAGAGCATCGACGAGGTGGCCTTCCTTCTGGGTCATCGCGACGCGACCGTCACTCGGACGGTCTACGTGCGCGAGATTGCAGACGCCCGGCGCCGCGCCATGCGCCGTTCGCGGATGGTCGCCGAGTACGACGGCGTCCTGCGAGTCGCGCTGGACGACGACCCCCAGTAGCCCGTCAGAGGACGAAAGCTGTGAAGAGGAGCTCCTCCAGGTCTTCCGTCAGGGTCGGAGGAGCCTCCGGGTCGTCGCAGCAGGGCGGCTGATCGGACCGTCGGCGTCCGGTGACCGCCAGTCCTGGGAAGCTCTCGGCGAGTTTGGCCGATGGAGTCTCTGTTTCGGTGTGCTGCGTCACCGCGACGATCAAGATCGTGTGGTCACGGAGATAGACCGTGACCAATCGCCACGTGCCGTAAAGCGAGCGCTGGCACATGGGGTAATCCCCGGAGTCCTCCGCTGCAAGGCGCTTCCCGCCGGCGCGGCAGCCCTCTCCCCGCAGGGCCTCGACGGCCGCGTCATAGGCGCGGCGCTCTCGCTTGGTCATCTCGTTCTCGACCGTGAGCCGCACCTCAGGTACGCGCAGCACGGTGAAAGCCATCAGGCCGGTTCGAGGTGTCCTGCCGCCATCTCCGCCAGGCCCTGCTGAACCGCGGGGCTCCGGCGGACAGCGACGTCATCGAGGTAGTCGTGCAATGCGCGAAGCCAGTCGGCGTCCTGTCCCCGTTCGCGAAGCTCCTCGACCGCTCGGTGCACCCGCCGAAGGCCGTCCCGCTCGATCAGCAGCGGCTTGACGCCCGGGACTGCGCCCAGGACGCCACGCTTGAGCCACTCACGAACCGTAGGTTCCGAGACTCCGAGGTACCTTGCCGTCTCGGCGACGGGGAGTCCCGGCGCCACTGACGTGAGGCAGTCGAGCCGCTCGACCGCATTCTCGATACGCCGGAGCGCTGCCCCGACGTCCTGGCCCGATGCGGCCAGCTCGTCGCGCGCGTCCTGAAGCTCGACGACCGCGTAGGCGACCTGTTGGCTCTCGCGCTTGCCCATACTGAGAGCGTACCAGGGTCCTTCGGATATCCGGCCGATTTCCGTAGGCCTCATGGAAGCCGGCTGGAAGCCTCAGCGCAAGCGAACCGCGCCAGCAGCCACCTGCAGATTGCCCCGCACCGCCCGATCCGCCTGCAAACACGGGCATCCAAGGCGATCGATCAGGACCCGCGCACCCCTGATAAGGAAGAGGTCCCAGGTTCGAGTCCTGGATCGCCCATGCTGCAAAGTGCCTGTATGTCGTTGCCTTTCGGTTCGCGCGGTCCGATCTGGGCGACAGTGATATTCCGGATTAGTCGGGCATGCTAATCCGATCTGGTCGGATGTGCGATAGCCCGTCTTGATGCCGCTCATCCCCCGCGGGATCGAACCCGGGTTGCGCGACATCCTGGGCGCGAGCCGCGCGGCTGCGATCACCGGTCCGCGGCAGGTCGGGAAGAGCACGCTCGCCAGACAGCTCAAGGCCGCTTTCATCCGGGGTCCAGTTGCGACCTCTTCGTTACGGCTGCTGTGAGCGTGCCCTGCCGTGGCGTGAGAGTTGATCGTGGGAATGGCGCTGGTAGTGGCGTGCGACTCGGGCGCGGTTGCCGCAGGCGGCTGAGCACCATTCGCGGCGTGGGTGTTGCTTGATGAAGTAGAGCACGCAGCCGGGAGCGTGACAGGCACGTAGTGACTCCCGTTCGGGTCCCGTGAATAGGGCGATCGCTGCATCCGCGATCCGAGAGATCGCCGCCTCCGCAGCCGGCTTGGTTGATCTTGTCACCCGCTGTGGGGTGGCCCCGTCAACTAGCTCGATCACCGACCACCGCGGCGCGGCAGCCGCGGCGCGATTCAGCTCGGCGGCGGCCGCCTCAATGTCCTGGGTGCGGGACGCTGCCGCGAGTCGGTCGTCGCGGGTGGCGTCGGCGGCCAGTCGGCGTAGCGCGTCACGTAGGCGCTGCAGGGGTCGAGCGATACGCGCCCTGTCGACGTCGCTGGCCAGAGCGAGATCGTCCTCGATCGCCACGTCGATTCGGGAACCGACGGCAACGAGCCAGGCGACCGCATCGTCCGGATCGGCGAGGGAGTCGTGCACGCCGTCACGATCGGCCCAGATCGTGTTCATCAGCTCAACTGGTAGCGGCTCGCCGAGCAGTGGCGCACTCGTCTTCATGTGCCAACAGTCTAACAAACAATCTAATGGCAAGAACCTGCACTAACCATTTGACAGTTCCAGCCGGGTGTGATAATTCTAATGGCAGCGACCGTCAGTTGCCATTAGGCAGCGCCGAACGGTGTCATGAGCAGTCCATCCGATCAGACGTGTAGGGACCTCCTCAGCTCAAGCGCGGCGCGTGTCCGCGCAGGCTTGGTAACCGTGGAGCTTGAGGAGGCCCCGAGTGAGCATCGTAATGGGACTTGATCAGCATCGAGCACAGATCACCGGCGATTGGCTGGATACCGAGACGGGCGAGGTGAAGCGCGGGCGGGTGGCGCCTGCGGATCGTGCCGGCGTGCGCCGGTTCCTCGAGCGGTTCCGCGGCCAGGAGCTCGAGGTGGCGCTTGAGGCGACGACGGGCTGGCGGTTCGTGGTCGAGGAGCTGCGTGGGATCGGCGCTGAGGTGCATCTCGCTGAGCCGGCGGAGACGGCTGGGCTCAAAGGCCCGAAGAAGCGCGCGAAGGGCGACCGGGCGGACGCCCGGCATTTACGGGAGTTGTTGATGATCAAGCGGCTGCCGGAGTCGTGGATCCCGCCCGATCACATCCTCGATCTCCGCGCTCGAGTCAGGCTGCGGCACACGCTCTCTGAGCAGCGCGGGGAGTGGCAGCAGCGGATCCAGGCGACGCTGTATCACCACGGGTGCCCGCAGCGGCGGCAGCTGATGGTCGGCGACGGGCGCGAGTGGCTCGCCGCCCAGCCGCTGCCGGCGACGGCGCGGGAGCAGGTCACAGTCGCGCTGGCGATGATCGGCGGGATCGATCGGCAGATGGCGCCGTTGGACCAGGAACTGCGCGCGTATGCGCGCCGGCAGGTCGGATGCAAGGCGCTGATGGCGCACTACGGGATCGGCGAGCTGACCGCGGTCACGATCCTCTCCGAGCTCGGCGACTGCACCAGGTTCTCCTCCTCCCGCCAAGCGGTCCGCTACGCCGGGCTGGACATCACCGTGTATCAGTCCGATCAGCACCGCGCGCCCGGCCACATCTCCCGGCAGGGACCGCCGGCGCTGCGCTGGGCGCTGTATGAGGCGGCCCAGGTCGCTCGCCGTCCTGGCTCGCCGGACCGTGACTACTACATGCAAGCCGCCGAGCGTGTCGGTGGTAACCGCGCATGCCTGTCGGTCGCGCGCAAGCTCCTGAAGCCGGCTCCCGGCAGGCTCCTGCCGCCACGCCCGCGTGGACGGCCCAGAAAGACCGAGCGGCCGCAACGCTTCCCCCAGCGGGATCACCCCATCAAACATCATGTCGCCGGCCCCGGAGCCAACCCGAGGGTCGTGGACCGAAGTAAGGCTGGGCGCCCCCGCGCACACGATCCATTGTCCCGCCAACCGTGCGCACGGACCCCCGACGCACGCAGCAGTTCAACCCCAACAACCAGGACCACCCGCTTGACGTGCGGTCCCTGCACAAGTAAGGAGCCCCTCATGTCCGCACTTACGCCCGTTGATCCCGCCGCCGGGGGATTCCACGAGGGTGAGCTGGAGGTGCAGAAGCGCTCTGGCGTCGCAACCCAGGCTGCCCGCCTGTCGCGCATGCTGGCCCGCGGTGAGCTCCGCGGCGGATTCGCTCACTTCCTGACCGACCGGACTTTCGCCGTCCTGACCGCACGCGACGCGGATGGCCGCCTGTGGACGTCCTCGCTGTCGGGGCTCCCAGGATTCCTCGAACCAACCAGCCTGACCACGCTGTCGATTCACGCCGTGCCCGGCCCCGGCGACCCACTACACGAGCTGGCGCCGTGTCAGCCGGTCGGGCTCGCCGCGATCGAGTTCGCCACCCGCGGTCGCGTACGCGTCAACGGCGCGCTCAGCGCGGCGACCCCTCAGGAGGTCCACGTTGAGGTCGAGCAGGCCTACGGCAACTGCCCCCAGTACATCCAGCAACGTCGGGTCACACCCGACCGCACCGCCGAGAGGCACTCGATGGTCCGCCGTGGTGATCACCTCGGGCCCGAAGAGGTCGCGTTGATCCGTGGCGCCGACACGTTCTTCATTGGAACCGCGCACCCCACTCGCGGCGCGGACGCGTCACACCGCGGCGGCCCTTCCGGGTTCGTGCGGGTCCACGACGGCGAGCTGTGGTGGCCGGACTACACCGGCAACAGCATGTTCAACACCCTGGGGAACCTCGCCGTTGACCCCACCGCGGCGCTGTTGTTCCCTGACTTCAGCAGCGGCCGGACGGTGCAGCTGTCCGGCATGGCCAGAGTGGAGTGGACAACACCCGGCACGGCCGGCGACGACGACGCCACCGGCCGCCTCGTGCGCTTCACCCCGGACCAGGTCGTAGCGGGCCGCCTGTTGGGAGCGCGGGCAGAAGCAACCGTTCCCTACGACGACAACCCGCCACTCAGCGGTAGCCCCAACCGACCCGCAGAATCACACACGTGAAAAGACCATCATGACCGAGAGCCGCCCGCCCCGAGGGTTTGTCCGGGGCTCGAGGTTCACTTCGCGAGCAGTCGCCGCCAGAGGGCGGCGAGCGCGGCGATTGCGTCCCGACGGTTTTCCGGCGTGTCGTTGCCGCTGTCGAATTTGTCGAGTAGGTATGCCCGGTGGGTTGCCATCAGTAGGAGCGCGATCGCCCGTTTCTCGGCGACCCGTTCATTCGCGACATCCACCTCCGCGGGTGCTGTCTCGAGCGCAAGGATTCGATCGCGTAATTTCCGTTGGTGTCCCATTTGCCCTGGGTGATGCCGATCGAGAACAGCACGAGCATGATGTAGTCGCCGGTCTTCTCGATCTCCTCGGGCGGAGCCGGCGGCCGGAGTACTATCCGTATTAGCTTCGCCCTGACCCTCGGCGGGCAATGTCTTTTCCCGGCCCCAGCGACCTGGCCGGTGTGCGCGACACGCAATGGTGATCGCGATAACCAACTTCTCAGGAGCCTGAGTCCATGAATCGTGTAGCGCAAACGTCCGGTCAACCCGGCCGATCGAGCGATATCTGTAGTCCGGTGCCCCGCCGACAAGGCGTGAAGGCATGAGGGTCCTGATCTGTTACGACGGGTCCGCTGACGCGCAAGCCGCGATCGACCGCGCCGGAGTGATCATGCCCGGCAGCGACGCGACGGTACTAGTGATCTGGGAGACGCTCCTGCAGACGATGACCCGCAACGGCGCACTGGGCATGAGCCTAGGGATGGCCGGCGGCTTCGATGAGGACGGTGATGCCACGCTCGAGAAGGCCGCGCTCGTCGTCGCCACCGACGGCACGCAGCGAGCCGCGGCCGCCGGATTCGTCGCGGAGCCTCGAATTGTCAATCGGCAGGACGAGATCGCCGCCGAGATACTTGCCGTCGCGGGCGATGTGGACGCCGGTGTGATTGTTCTCGGTACGCGCGGTCTCGGTTCCGTGAAGTCGCTGATGCTCGGCAGCGTGTCCCACGCCGTCCTGCACCACGCCGACCGTCCCGTCCTGGTGATTCCGTCCCCCGCCCTCGCCGAAGAGCGTCACCGATGGGCCGAACACGTCCAGCTCACGGCTGACGTCGCATAAGCGCCAGCCGCTTCATCATCTTTCTCCCGTGGGTACGTGGCTGGGGTTACTGAGCTCCTCGGCGGCCGCACTTAAGCCGCGTCCCGCGCGATCAAAGAAAATGTCCGCCGCAGAGCAGCCTTGTCGCGCGGCCTCTGCCTCCAGTTGCCGCCATGGAAGTCGTGCGCGTCGACAACGGCGTCGTTGCGCTGCGCGCCGGAAGATCGGCGGGATCGCTCTCATTGAGCCGCCGGGTTGGATTCGTTCATGCGGCATCGTCCGTTCGCGCGAATTGTCGGAGCGCTCCGGCGGGTGGTTCGGGCGGGTCGAGATCGACGATGTCCAGAACGTCCGCGGCGCCTGACAGCGCGAGCGCACGGTCCACCTGGGAGGGCCCGCGGATAAGCATCAGCCGGCGCTTCGCCTGGCGGGCGCGGGTGGAGGCTTCCACGATCACCTGCACGCTGGAGGAATCCACTGACCTCAGCCTGCGAAGGTCAAGGACGACCGTGCGCCCGCTGGCGTCCGCGTGGTGTAGCGCGTGCTCGAGCCGGCACGCGCTGCTGATGTCCAACTCGCCAACGAGGTGCACCCACACGGGGCCGACATCGGTGGTCTCCACCGTGCACGAGAGCGCATGCCCAACGGCGTGCTCGCGGCCCGCGAAGAAGTCTGGGAAAGCAACCGTCGGGGACATCGTGACCTCCGGGTTCAACGGAACCTCGGAAGTCAAGTGGTGTTGCCCGCCCAAAGTGGCCGACCTCACATGATGCCCTCCTAAGGTCAGAATACTCCGATCTCCGCCGCGTTCAAGGGCTTGATCCGCCCATCGCGCAGCTCGAGCACCTCGTCGTACTCCTCGAGCGCGATCTCGCTGTGTGTGATCACGACCAAGCCTCGGTCCCCGGTCTGTGTGAGGATCGCGTTGATCACCTGGCGGGCGGTGTCCTCGTCGAGGTGCGCGGTCGGTTCGTCGAGCACGAGGAACCGCGCGTCGCTGAGCAGCGCTCGCGCGAGCGCGATTCGCTGACGCTGCCCGCCTGAGACGAGGCCACCGTCCTCCCCCACGAGGGTGTCGAGGCCGTCGGGCAGGCCGCGGACCCACTCGGCGATGCCCGCCGTGGCAAGGGCCTGCCATAGGTCCGGCTCTGGCGCGTTTCGCCGTGCGAGCAGGATATTCTCGCGCACACTCGTGTTGAACAGATGCGCATCTTGCGCGGCGAACACGACGGCGCGCCGGACCTCGTCCTGGGCGAGCCCGCGTGTGTCTGCACCGCCGATGCTGACCCTCCCTGCGTCAGGGTCGCGGAAGCGAGCGAGCAGGTGAGCGAGCGTCGTCTTGCCTGCCCCGCTCGGACCAAGGAGCGCGATCCGCCGGCCGGGCGCGAGGCGGAGATTGACTCCGCGGAGCACCCACGGCTGATCAGGCCCGTAGCGAACATGAACGTCTTCGACCATGAGATCACCGGTCGCAGGGAGTGGCATCGGCGCAGCTGAATCGATCACGGAAGGCTGTCGCTCGCATAGTTCGTCGAGGCGGTGCGCGGCCTCCGCGCAGGCACGTAGGCGCCGGGCCGCCGCGGGCAGCGGTGAGACACCCTCGAACGCGGCGAGCGCGAGGAACGCCAGCGCCGCGAGCAGCACGCCGGCGAGCGTCCCGTCGTCGACGGCGGGAATCCCGACCAGCAGGATCCCCACCACCGCAAGCCCTGCGCAGAGCGAGCCGAGCGTCGTGGCCGCGCCGGCGGCGAGCGCATCACGGCGCGCGAGCGCGGCCAGGTGCGCGTCCGCCGCTCGGAGGCGGGCGATCCGTTCCACGCCGCGTCCGGCGACCGCGAGCTCCGCAGCGCCGTCGATCGTCTCGACGACCTCGGTCGTGAGCGCGGAACGTGCGTGGGCCTGGCGCCGGCCCGCCGAGGCGGCGAGAGATGCCGTGAGCGCCGGCACGGCCAACGCGGCGAGGAGCAGACAGGCGATCAGCGCAGGCGTAGCTGCGGGCAGGAGCAGCCAGGCGGCGATCGCGGCGGCCGCGATCGTCAGCGCGGCGACGACCGGTGGTGCGAGCGCGCGCAGGTAAAGGTCCTGGAGCGCGTCGACATCGCCGACGAAGCGCGACAGTAGATCGCCTGCGCGCGACCCGCCGATATCGCCGGGAACGAGCGGCGCGAGCCGCCGGTAGAAGCCGGCACGGAGCTGGCCGAGTAGTCGCAGAGCGGCGTCGTGGGAGGCGAGCCGCTCGCCGTACCGCGATACCGCCCGAGCAATGGCGAGCCCGCGAACGAGGACGATGACGACGGAGAGCTCGAGGATTTCGGGACGCTGCGCCGCGCGCGAGATCAGATAGCCAGAGGTGATCAGCAGCCCGCCCCCGGCGAGAACGGCGCCCCAGCCGAGCAGGACCGAGAGCAAGAGACCGCGGATCTCGGTGCGGCCTGCGCGCGCTGCCCGCAGGAGGCTGCGCCACGCGGCGGGCCGGGCGCCGACGGCCGAAGAGACGCCGCCGGTGGTCACGCCGCCACTCCTCACGCCGCCGGTGGTCGCGCCGCCGGTGGTCGCGCCGCCGGTGGTCACGCCGCCACTCCTCGCGCCGCCGGTGGTCACGCCGCCACTCCTCACGCCGCTACCGTCGCAGTCCGGGGCCGAGCGGCGGCCCTCGCACGTCCGGATTCCATGCGCATGATCTGGTCGGCATGCGCGACGAGCCTCGCGTCGTGCGCGATCAACAGCGTGGTGCGTCCGACGGCCAGGCGCTTGATCGCTCCCCCGATCGCCTTGGCGGTCGCGGCGTCGAGATGTGCGGTCGGTTCGTCGAGCACCACGAGCGGGGCATCGCGCAGGAACGCCCGACCGAGCGCGACCCGCTGCGCCTGCCCCGCGGACAGCCCGCGGCCGCCCTCGCCAACGGGCGTGTCGAGGCCATCGGGCAGCTCCGCGAGCAGTTCCTCGAGCCCGGCCTCGGCGGCCGCCGCGAGGATCGCCGCGCTAGAGGCACGAGGCGCGCCGAGCGCGATGTTCTCGGCGATCGTTCCCGAGAACATGCGGGCGCGCTGGGGGACCCATGCGACATGGCGACGCCACGCATCCGGGGTCAGTTCGCGCAGGTCTACCTCGCCGCAGGTGATGCGGCCGCCGGTTGGATCCATCAGCCGCAGCACGAGTGCGGCCACTGTGCTCTTTCCGGTGCCGCTGCGTCCGACGAGCGCCGTCGCGCACCCTGGTTCCAGCACCAGCTCAAAGCTCTCGAGCACCCGCTCCGCGCGGTCGGGGTAGGTAAACGATACGGCCTCGAACCTGATCGCCCCGGTCCGAGGGTCAAGCGGCTGCGGCGAGCGATGTCGCGGCGAGGGCTCCACGGCGAGTGTGGCGGGCTCGTCCAGGACAGCGAGGATCCGCTCGGCGGCGGCGAGACCATCCGCGCTGGCGTGGAACTGCTGGCCGACCGCCCGAAGCGGACCGTAGAGCTCGGGGCAGAGCAGGAGCACGGTCAGCCCGGCGAAAAGCGTCAGGTGCCCTCCGTCGAGCTGAATGCCGATCGTCGCGGCGACAAACGCCGTGCCGATCATCGCGCACAGCTCCAGCACCAGCGCCGAGAGAAACGCGATGCGCAGGGTGCCCATTGTCTCCTCGCGGTAGCGATCGCCGATCTGCTCGATCGCGTCGGCCTGAGCAGCCTCGCGCCGGTAGGCACGCAGCGTCTGCAGTCCACGCACGACATCCAAGAAGTGACCGCTGAGCACGGCTAGCGACCGCCAACGCGAGCGTGCCTTCGCCTGTGCCCCCTGCCCGATCAAGATCATGAACACAATCAGGATGGGAATACTCAGCGCGAGAACGCCGGCGGCGATGGGGTCGAGCGGTAGCACCCACACCAGCACCGCCAGAGGTACCGCTGCGGCGAGCACGAGCTGAGGTAGATAGCCGGCGAAGTAAGCCTCGAGCGACTCAACGCCCTGTACGACCGCGGCCGCGAGCTCTCCGGTTCGCTCACCCTCTCGAGGGACGGGTGAGCGCAGGAGTAGGTGCTCGGCCAGGCGGCCGCGCAGTTCGGACATCACGCGCGTTGCCCCGATCCTTCCCGAGACCTCGAAGGCCCCCGCGAGCACCGCGCGCGCCGCGATCACGCCTGCCAACACGGCCACCGGCACCGACAGGTCGGCGAGCGTCTCGTGATGAACGGCCGCGCCCGTGATCAAACGTGCGAGCAACGCCGCCTGTGCGACGACGGTCGCGGCGGTCGCGAGCCCGAGACCGCCCGACAGCCGTAGCTGTCCCCGCCCCGCGCGGGTCTCGCGCAGCAGCCGGCGGTCGGTGCGCATCGGGGCCGTCAAGCCGCGCCGGAGGGCGCCGACCCCTTCGGAGTGTCCTCGGGGTCCGAGCGGCCGCCGAGCTTGTCCGCGAGCACCGCGATCGGCGTCGGCGTCCCGGTGCCCGCGAAGTCCGAGGCACCGATCCGGAAGCGGAACACCCAATAGGTCCACGCGGTGTAGGCGAGCACGATCGGGACGAACAGGACAGCGACGACGGTCATCACCTCCAGCGTGTAATGCGACGAGGACGACGCCACCAGCGTCAGGTTGAACGCCTGGCTGGTGGTGGACGGCAGCGCATCGGGAAACAGCCCGCAGAACAGGCTCACGAACAGCAGCGCGATCGCGCCGGCGCTGAGGCCGAAGGCCAGCCCGTCGTGCTCGCGCATGACGGCGAGCACCGCCCCAGCCGCAGATACGACGGCGAGCGCCGCGACGATCGTCGCCGACGCCTTGGCGCCGCCCGCCTGGTTGCCTACGGTCCAGATTAGGAAGATCGCCAGCAGCACCACGGAGACCGGCGCGACAAGTCGGGCGATCCCGCGGGCGCGGTCGATCAGCACGCCGCGCGTGCGCAGCGCGAGGAAGATCGCGCCGTGCGCGGTGAACATCGACAAGGTTACGAGTCCGCCGAGCAGTGCGTAGGGGTGCAGCAGTCCGAAGATGGTGGCGGTCACGTTGTGTTGGGAGTTCATCGGCACGCCGTGGACGATGTCGGCCCACCCGACGCCCCACAGCAGCGCCGCCATGAAGCTCCCGACTGTCGCCGTCCATTCCCACGTCGCACGCCAGCGGGAGGAGTCGTCCTTCCCCCAGAACTCGAACGACACACCCCGGATGATGAGCGCGATCAGGATCAGGAACAGCGCCAGATAGAAGCCGGAGAAGAGGCTTGCGTACCAACCGGGAAAGGCTGCGAACGTGGCTCCACCGGCGGTTATCAGCCACACCTCGTTGCCGTCCCAGACGGGCCCGATGGTGTGGATGACCGCGCGCTTCTCGCCCTCGCTGTGACCAACGACGCGAAGGAGAATGCCGACGCCGAAGTCGAATCCCTCGAGAATGAAGTAACCCACCCACAGCACCCCGATCAAGAGGAACCAGAGGGTCTGCAGAAAGTCGGGGTCGTGGATCATCGCGGGCTCCGAGTCAGTAGGCGAGCGCGAGATCGGGTCGCGGACCTGCGGCGACTACGCCCGGCGGCCGCGGCCCCTCCGGCCCCTCCGGATCGTCCGGGCCGATGCGGATCTCCTTCAGGAACAGCCGCACGCCGACCGCGATGAGGATTACGTAGACGACGACGTAGCCGCCGAGCGAAATGATGATCGAGCTCGTCGACACCAGCGGCGAACGGCCGGCGTTTGTCCTCAGCAGCCCGTAGACGATCCATGGCTGGCGTCCCACCTCGGTAAAGATCCACCCCATCCAGTTGGCGAGGATCGGGAGGAAGATGCCGCCGATCGCGACCTTGTGGAAGCGGCGCGACCGTTCGAGACGGCCCTTCCGGCGCATCAGCCACAGCCCGGCAATGGTGATCAAGATCATCAGCGTCCCAGCGCCGATCATCAGCCGGAACGACCAGTACGTAACGCCGACGATCGGGGTGTAATCGCCTGGTCCGTACTTCTTCTGCTCGGCCGCGTTGACCTGGGTGATCCCCTTGACGGTGCCGTTCCAGCTCAAGGTGCCGATCAGCGAGAGCAGATGTGGGATCCGGATGTCGGTGTTCAGGCGCTTGGGATGGCGGCTGAACGGGGCGACGGCGAAGATCGAGAAGCTCGCGCCCTTGGTTGTGTTGTAGAGGGCTTCGGCCGCGGCCATCTTCATCGGCTGCTGCTTGTCCATCAGGCGTGCCTGGCCGTCCCCGAACCCGGCGGTGATGATCGCTACGGCGCAGGTGATCGGCAGTACTAGTCGCGCCGAGCGGGAGAAGAGGTCGGTATGGCGGCCGCGGAGCAGACTCCAGCCGCAGATCCCGAGCACCAGCATCCCGGCGGTCGTGTACGCGGCGAAGATGGTGTGCGGGAACGCGAGCAACACGGTCGAGTTGAAGAGCACGCTGAAGATGTTCGTCAGCTGCGCGTGCCCGGTCGTGTGGTTGATCGTGTAACCGACCGGATGCTGCATCCACGAGTTGGCGGCGAGGATGAAGTAGGCGGAAAGCGCGGTCCCGAATGCGACCAGCCACGCGCACGCGAGATGCACCCTCGGCGACAGGCGCCCCCACCCGAACAGCCAGAGCCCGATGAACGTCGACTCGAGGAAGAACGCCATCAGCCCCTCCATCGCCAGCGGCGCGCCGAAGATGTCACCGACGTAGCGCGAGTACAGCGACCAGTTCATCCCGAACTGGAACTCCTGCACGATCCCGGTGACGACGCCGATCGCGACGGAGATGAGCATGAACTTGCCCCAGAACTTCGTCATCCGCAGGTAGAGCTCGTTGCCGGTGCGGAAGTACAGCGTCTGGCACAGCGCCACCCAAGCCGTCAAGCCGATCGACATCGGCACGAAGATGAAATGGAACAGCGTCGTGACGCCGAACTGAGTGCGGGCGAGGTCGAGCGTGTTCATCGGGCGGAAGCGGCAATCGGTTCGGTGGCCCGAAGTCGGCGCTGCTGGTCTGGCGACATTCTGCCCGCGCAAGCGAGCGGCGATCCACGGATGAGCTAAACCTCTGTGCCGACGGCAGATTGTTTACCGCGGACTAACGCGTCGGGGCCAGTCGTGTGACCGCGAACTCGTTCCGCTCGAGAAAAGCAACTCCACGCAGCCGCAAAACCACGGCCACTGCGGATCGCTTCGACAACAGTACCTCCCGAACCCGCGCGCCACAAGGGCGCCGACTCGGACGGAGGGCACCGCGGCGCGCGGTGCATCGCCTTGACATGCCGGGTAGCGTCGATGGAGGAGGGCAACGCCTGTGATGTCGCCGATCGGGCCGGCAGCCAGCACGACTTCTGAGGAATCGACTATCCCGGAGGCCGCGTGTCTGGCAACAGGTTTCAAGCAGGTGCTGGTGGGGAGCCGGAGTCGAATGGCGCCTCGGAGGCTGGGCCGAACCTCGGCCTCAGTCACCACCGCGTGCTGACGATCATCGGTGCGTTGATGCTCGGGATGTTCCTGGCCGCGCTCGATCAAACGATCGTGTCGACCGCGCTACCGACGATCGTGGCGGATCTGCATGGCGCATCGCACCTCGCTTGGATTGTGGTCGCGTACCTACTTGCCGTGACGGTCTCGACACCGCTGTGGGGCAAGCTCGGCGATCAGTACGGCCGCAAGGTGTTCTTCCAGGCGGCGATCGTGATCTTCCTTTGTGGCTCGGCGCTCTCCGGGCTCAGCCGCAGCATGACCGAGCTGATCGCCTTCCGCGCCATCCAGGGCCTTGGCGGCGGTGGGCTGATGGTCGGCGCCCAGGCGATCGTGGGAGACGTCGTGTCTCCCCGCGAGCGCGGGCGCTACCAGGGACTCTTCGGCGCGGTGTTCGGTGTGGCGAGCATCATCGGCCCGGTGCTCGGTGGGGTGTTCGTCCAGCAGCTCTCCTGGCATTGGATCTTCTACATCAACATCCCGATCGGCGCCGTCGCGCTCGTCGTCGTGGCGATCCAGGTACCCGGCAACCTCAGTCGCGTCCACCACGTCATCGACTATCTCGGAGCCGCCGTCCTCACGCTCTCCGCCAGCTGCCTCGTGCTGTTCACCAGCCTCGGCGGGACCACCTACCCATGGGGCTCACCGGAGATCGTCGCCCTCGGCGTCGCCGGGGCCGTTCTGCTGATCGTGTTCGTGTTCGTCGAACGACACGCGACCGAGCCCGTGATCCCGCTCCACCTCTTCTCCAACCGCGGCTTCTCGGTCACGAGCGTCGTCGGCTTCGTCGTCGGATTTGCGATGTTCGGCGCGATCACCTACCTGCCGGTGTTCTTCCAGATCGTCCACGGCGAGTCGCCGACCCTCTCCGGCCTGCGACTGCTGCCGCTGCTCGTCGGGTTGATCATCTGCTCCACCGGCTCAGGGATCGTGATCAGCAAGACCGGCCGGTACCGAGCGTTCCCGATCGCAGGGACGGCGCTGCTCACGGTCGGGCTCGTGCTGCTGGCGCAGGTTGGCATTGGGACGAGCCTGGTCGTCGAGGCCGCCTACATGCTCGTGCTCGGGATCGGTCTCGGCTGCGTGATGCAGGTGCTCGTCCTGATCGTGCAGAACGCCGTCCCCTATGCGGAGCTTGGGGTCGCGACATCAGGCGCCACGTTCTTCCGATCGATCGGCGGCTCGTTCGGAACGGCGATCTTCGGTGCGGTCTTCTCGAACGTGCTCGTCGGCAACCTCGTCTCCCATCTCGGGACCGCGAAGCTGCCCAAGGGGCTGTCCAGCTCAAGCGTCACGCCGGCCATCCTTGACAAGCTCCCGCAGGCCGTCCACCACGGCATCGCCGCCGCCTATGCGGAATCGATCCAAACGGTCTTCATCATTGCTGCACCAATCGGCCTGATCGCACTCGCCGCGTCCTGGTTCATCCCTCAGGTAGAGCTCCGGCAGGGAACCGGAGGTTCGCCTGACACCGCACCAGACAACGACGACGCCCCCGATCCGTCAGGTCCCACCCCTCCCGTTCGAAAAGAACGCACGACGGTCAAGCCGGTGCCGCTCGGGGAGACTTAGCGACTACGCGGCACCGTTTGTCATCGGCCAGCCGGCAACGGTCGCGAGGTTGGCAGTCGGGCGTTCAAGGCGCTCATCTCGTCCCCGCTGAGATGGCCTTGCGGCCGTTCTCCAGCGGTACTGACGTGCCGGCCGATCGCGCCCCTCGAGTGAGCACGAGCAGTGGACAGCGCGCGGTCCGTGACAACGTCTGTGAGGTGCTGCCGTGCACGAGCCGGCCAATCGGTCCGTAACCTCGCGAGCCGACGACCAGCAGGTCAAGCGACGCGCTGTACAGCGCGAGCTCCTCGGCCGCCACGCCGTAGGCCGCGTGCGCCTCGACACCGCCGAGCGCCGCGATCTGGGAGCGAGCCTGATCGACGTAGGTCGGAATTGACTCAGCCACCGCGCGGGCGTCGGAGAACAGATACGCCGGGATCGCGACTGCCTCGAAGGCCGAGAGCTTGGCCCCCCGCTCAACGGCGAGCTCTCGCGCGACGTCGAGCGCGAACTCACTCTCCGGTGAGCGGTTGTAGCCGGCGCCGATCTCCCTGAAAGGGCTCGGCTGGTTTGCGTACCCGGCCGGTGCGACGGCTACCGCGCAAGGGGCTCCGTTGAGTTCGTCGCGGGTGTCGTCCCCGACAAATACGCGTCCGATCAGTCCACGGCGGCACGAGCCGACGACTAGCAGGTCAGCGCGCTGGCGCTCGGCGAGCTCGTGCAATCCGCGACCGACCGACGATGACCCGATGCAGATCCTTCCCGCCTCGACGCCCACCTCATCACGGATCGCGTCGAGCAACGCCAGCGAGCGCTGCCGCTCGGCTTCCTCGAAGGCCACGTTTGAGCTGCGCAGGAACCCCGGATCGGAGAGGTGCACATGAGCGAGGGTCAGCTCGCCGCCCGTGAGCATGAGATCCTTGGCGAGGGCGACCGCGTCGCGACCGCCAGCCTGTTCGTCGACACCGACGATGACATTGTTGAACACCTGTTGCTCCTTATCTAGGTTCCGCTACCGGGTACTACGGATGCACGAGAACCTTGACGGCCGTGTCCTTGTGGTTGATGAGCGTGTCGAACCCCTTGTCGATGAGCTGGTCGAGCGAGATCCGGCTGGTGATGAACGGCTTCAGGTCGATTTTGCCTTCCTGCACGAGTTTGATTGTCGCGGGATGGTCGCGGACGTATGCGATGGTGCCGCGGAGGTCAATCTCCTTGAGCACGAGTTTCTGCATGTCGATGGTGGCCGGCTTGCTCCAGATCGACACGTTGACGATGACGCCGCCAGGCCGGACAGCGTCAAAGAGCTCGTCGAGCACGGAGTTCACACTGGTGCACTCGAAACAAACGTCGGCGCCGTCGCCATCGGTCAGCGCGCGCACGCGCGCGGCGAGGTTCTCGGAGCTGGGGTCGATGACATGATCGGCCACGCCGGTTGAGCGGGCCTTTTCCTTTCGCGCCTCGCCGACCTCGGAGATGATGACCGTCAGTCCCTGAGCTTTCAGCACGGCCGCGAGCAGCAGTCCGATCGGGCCGGCTCCGCCGACCAAAGCGGTGTCTCCGGCCTTGGCGCCGCTGCGTACGTATGCGTGATGGCCGACAGACAAGGGCTCGATGAGTGCCGCCTCATCGAGTGGGATGTCGCCGATCGGGTGAACCCAGCGTCGATCGACCACGATCTCCTGACTGAGCCCACCGCCACCTCCGGCGAGCCCGATGAAGCCCATCTTGGGGCAAAGGTTGTAGTGGCCGGCTTTGCATTCGGCGCACTCGCCACAGACGAAGTAGGGCTCAACCACGACGTTCTCCCCAACCCGGAGATCCGTGATGCCGTCACCGAGACCGCTCACCGTTCCGGAGAACTCGTGGCCCATGGTGACGGGCTCCTGCTCGTGTGTCAGCGGATGAGGATGACCTACTGCGGGGATAAAGATGGGTCCTTCGAGATATTCGTGCAGATCGGTCCCGCAGATCCCGCACCACGCGATGTCGATGGCAACGGCCCCGGGACGGAGTGGCGGTTCTGGAATGTCCTCGATCCGAATATCTCCGGCGCCGTGATAACGAGCTGACCTCATGGTTCTCCTTGTTTGGTGTGCACGTCGGCGCCATCGAGCCCCGTTGACTCAGGTTTGCAGCCAACGCAGATGCACACATCCGTAGATGCAGATGATCGGCTCCGTAGTTTGCCCAATGGTCAGCCACGAGCGGGGCATGCACTCGCGTCGCAGCGCGAGGAGACTCAGGCGTCACGCACGGTGAGCTCCATGCGGCAGGTCAGCGTGCACTGAATTAGACTTGCCCGGTGGGCCCAGTTAAGGACGATCGCGACACGGACCATCTCCGGATCCTGATCGCCAACGAACGCAAAGATCGTCTCGCTCTCGTCGCCCCGATCGTCGTCGCCCTTGGTCACGAAGTGATCGCCCGAGAGATCGACGTGGAAGACGTCGGTCCGGTGACTGCCCGCGAACGACCCGACGTCGCGCTCGTGGGACTTGGAGCCAACTCGGGGCATGCGCTCGGTCTGATCGACAAGATCGTGCGCGAAGCTGCGTGTCCCGTGATTGTGCTGCTGCACGAGCCCGATCCCGCGTTCGTCAAGGAAGCATCCAAACGAGGCGTCTTTGCCCACATCAGCGATGACGACGTCGAGGATTGGCAGAGCTCGATCGACATCGTGCTGCGCCGATTCGCCGAGTTTCGCGATCTCGAAGGCGCCTTCGGTCGCCGCGCGTCGATCGAGCGTGCCAAAGGCATCCTGATGGAACGGCACTCAATTGGCGAGGAAGGCGCGTTCGAGATGCTGCGCGAGCACTCGCGCGTCGGTAACCGCAAACTGATCGACCTCGCCACCGCGGTCGTCGACGGCCACCGCCTGCTCCCGAGGAACCCGCAGGCTCCCACCGAGCCCTGACGCTCGTGGCGCTCGCCGGCATGGGCTCGTGGCGCTCGTGGCGCTCGTGGCGCTCGTGGCGCTCTTGGGCTCGTGGGGCGACCACCGTGGGTGGCGTGTAACATCACTGGCCGCTTCGCCTTGACCCTCGGCGAGCGATGCTGCGGCTCTAGCGATCGGCCGATGGTGGGCGCGTTGACATGGACTGTCTGCGCCGCAACGCACATCTCAGGAGCTGAAAGCACGCATGATCATCTTGTCGAAGCGCCCGGGCAACGGCCCGGCCATAACGAGAGCCGGCGTTCGATGACAGCGCTCGCGCTGATGATTCGTCCGATCAATAACGGTTGGGCGGTGTACCTCACTAATGGGCAAGAGCTTGTCCGGTATCGCGGGTTCTTCTCAAAGCAGCTCGCTACGCGCTACCTACAGCGCTACGCGCGGGTCGCCTCAACAGGGAGAGATTCGCTGCCGCGCCGTCGTTGGCGTTGGTAAGTTCTTCCAGCGGGCGTGAATGGCCCGGCACTCGTGCCAAAGTGATAACCGCATTTCGGACGATCGATGGGGTGTGTGGCCCGAGTTGGTGGGGGCGGGGCGCTTTTGCAACATAAGACCAGCGCGAAGGAGCCGCGCGGGCACCCGCGCCCGCGATCGCGCGCCGCCACGGCCGGGGCTATGGCTGTGGAGCGAGCAGCTCTCGGAGCGCGACGGTCCCTTCCGCACGACCCAACCGGGTTATCACATCGCCGGCGAGTGCGCGCATTTCCGGCTCCGCGTGCCGGGCGTGAGCGGCGAAGGCGAGTTCGCCCATAGGTGATCTCATTGCGCGCGCCCAATATCGGGTAGCAACGGGAGTCAGCCATCGGCTGTGTAACACCCTGAGGTTGCGTGGGCATCCGCCGACGTGGGCATTGCGCAGCTCCTGAAAGCCTCGAGTGATGGCGAGGCACATCAGCTTGAGCGTCGTCGCGCTATGCGCTAGTCGCTTCGGGTCGGTCCCGCACCGGTACAGCGCGGCGCAGATCGAGGCGACGAAGACTGCGTGATAGGCCAACCAGCCGTCCATGTCAGCCACGCGCTGGACGGGCAGGCCCCGCGCGGTCCAGGCATCTGCGAGCGCTGTGAGACGCGGTTCGTCGGCTGCCTCGATCGCAGTAGGCTGCTGGGCGATCCTGTAGTAGGTGGCGACTCCGGCACTGATCGAGCCGCCAACACCGGGGAAGCCGAGCGCGACGCGAGCGCTTGATTTGCTGGGAATGCCAGAGTGGCCGGCCAGGTTGTTTCCCATGAACAGCACCAGCGCGCTGGGCGGGATCTCGGAGAGAGCGCCCGCCGCGCTGTGGAGGTGGTCGCGTCGTAAGGCCACCAGCACAACGTCGAGATCGGGTACTCCCGCAGAGAAGACGACAGTCACCGGAGCGCTCGTCTCGACGCCGGAACTGACGTCCCGGGCACTTAGGCCGTGTTCGGCAACCACGTCCGTACGGTCGCCGTGCTCAAGGACCGAGATGGTATGACCTGCGGCGCCAAGGTGCGCTCCGTAGACCGTGCCAATGACCCCTGAACCGACAATCAAGACGTTCACGCAGCCTCCTCGAGGGCTCGGCCGAGCATGTCACGGATGCCGGATCAGCAGCAGCGACGTGACGGCCCAGCCAGGCTCCTGCCGGGGAGACGACGAATGCATTGACAAAAAAGCGATGGCACCGGGGAGATCGGAGTAGTCTGGGCTGTGGAGGGCAGCATGTGAGGTCGGCTCCTGTGGGGGCGGGCAGCGCCATTTGACTTCTGAGTTCCGTTGAGCCCGGAGGTCACGATGTCCCCGGCCGTAGCTTTTCCAGACTTCTCCTCAAGCCGCGCGGTTTGCGTCGGACAGGTTTGCAACCTAAGGACATTGAACGAATGCCTGACCAATCGGGACTTTCACATGGAGGCCAGCGCATCGAGGCTCGGGGTCTCACGAAGCGATATGGGGCGACGTTGGCGGTTGACGACCTGAGCTTCGACGTCAACCCTGGTGTGGTGACCGGCTTTATCGGACCGAACGGATCGGGCAAGACAACCACCATGCGTTTGATCCTCGGTCTCGATAGCCCCACGGGCGGCGAGGTGACCATCGGGGGTAAGCGGTATCGGGATCTGCCGGCGCCGTTGCGCGAGGTTGGTGCGCTGATCGACGCGAAAGCGGTGCACCCGAGTCGGACCGCCTATCACTATCTCTTGGGGCTAGCTCAAAGTAACGCCATCTCCTCTGGACGGGTTGACGAAGTCCTCGCTCTGGTGGGCATGGAGGCGGCCGCGGGTCGGCGGGTCGGCGGATTCTCACTGGGGATGGGGCAGCGTCTGGGCATCGCTGGAGCCTTGCTCGGAGATCCGCCCGTACTGATGTTCGACGAGCCGCTCAATGGCTTGGATCCCGAGGGAATCGTATGGATCCGCCAGCTCATGCAGAGCCTTGCCGCTGAGGGCCGAACGGTGTTCGTATCGAGCCACCTGATGAACGAGATGGCCGTCACCGCTGACCATCTGATTGTCATCGGTAAGGGCAAGCTGCTGCGAGACGAGGGCGTAAACGAGTTCGTGGAGTCCAACTCCGAGCACTGGGTCCTCGTCCGTTCGCCGCAGCTCGCCCAACTGACCGTCGCGGTGAAGGGGGCAGGAGGGCACGTCCGGCCCGGAACGGAGGACAGCGTTGAGATCTCCGGGCTCGACAGTCGTGCGATCGGGGAGTTGGCAGCGGCCCAGGGCATCACGCTCCATGAGCTCGCGACTCAGCGAGCATCGCTGGAAGACGCGTTCATGGATCTCACCCATGACAGCGTCGATTACCGGGCAGCGGGGGTGGCGGCATGAGCGCGACCACCGCAATCGCGGAACCCAGGGTCGAGAAACCAGCCTACCGTGCACCCGGCTTCAGAGATGTCCTGCGCTCGGAGTGGACCAAGGCGCGGACCGTGCGGTCGACGATGTGGACCCTGATCGTCGCCGCTGTCCTCGGCGTCGGGCTTGGAGGGCTGATCAGTGCTTTAGCCGCTCACCACTATGCGAAGTCGTCGGCGTCGACCAAGCTGACTTGGGATCCGACCTCCATTAGCGCAAGCGGCCTTAGCATCGCGCAACTTGCGATCGGTGTTCTTGGCGTTCTGCTGATCACCTCTGAGTACTCCACGGGTGCGATCGGCAGCACCCTGGCCGCCGTCCCCCGACGCGGGAGGATGCTCGCGGCCAAGGCCGTGGTCGTCTTCGCATTGGTGTTCGTCTTCATCGAGATCATCGTGTTTGCTGCGTTCTTTATCGGTCAGGCGCTGATCTCCGGTCATGCGCCAACCGCAGCCATCGGAGACCCCGGCGTGGTTCGAGCGCTGATCGGGGGTGGGCTCTACGGGGCGGGGATCGGACTGATCGGACTGGCATTCGGGACCATCCTTCGCAGCGCGGCCGGTGCGATTTCCGTGCTCGTTGCCCTGCTCTTCGTCTTGCCCGGGATCGCGGCCGCATTGCCTGCATCCGTTGAGCACACCGTCGAGAAGTTCTGGCCCACGGAGGCCGGCTCACAAATTGGTTCAGTGGTCCGCACCGCCCACACACTCTCACCGTGGGCCGGATTTGGCCTCTTCGTCGCTTTCGTGGCAATCGTCTCCGCGGTCGCGCTCGTCTCGATGACCCGCCGCGACGCCTGACCGCACCGCCACGCGTTTCCATGACCCGCCGCGACGCCTGACCGCACCGCCACGCGTCAAGATCCGTCGCCGCTCCGGACCAGGCCGGTATAGCCGGCGATGGCCAACGTCGCGAGGGCGTACCCGAGGATCGTTCCCGCCCAGCCCACCCAGACGAACAGCCAGCCGCTGGGAGCATCGGCGTTGGGCTGCCAGCTGCTCGCCTGATGGATGTTGATCAGCGGTACGACCGTGTCGATCGCGTAGCCCACCGGCGAGAAGCATGGATATTTGCTCGTACAGGATGCGGTAGACGGGCTTGGAGTGATTCCAGCGGTCGATTGCGCCGGGACCATCGTGCCCGGGTGGTCGCCCGCGTAGATCGAGAACCCGAGCACCACGGCGTAAATGACGGCCAGATACGCCAGCGCCCGCCAGGTGGCGTACCCGTACGCGATTGACACGTCGAGCAGCCAGCTACCAACACGGCGGAAGTTGCGCAGGTCCCCGTACATGCGCCGGTCCCGCCGCCGGTTGATTGCCATCAACCGGGCATCGGAGTCCTGGCCCGCTCCCTGGTAGAAGTTGGTCAGCTCCTCGTACGGCTGCGAGGCGAAGGTCGGGGATGGGTCCGCGTCCACTTCGACGGCGCCATCGGCGGGGCGGGGCTGATACTGGCTGCGCACCCATCCGAGCCGACGCTTGGCCCCGTCGCCGGCGCCGCCGTCGAGAACCACGTAGGTGAGACCATCGAGCCGGAGTCGGCCTCCTGTCGGCCAGTGCCCGTTGGCGGCGGCACGTGCTCCGGCCCAATTGTCCTCGAGCGTGTGGACGCTGCATCCCTCGAGGTCGACCGGTCCGGTTGCGGGGACCGTCGGCTCCCAGCGCAAGGTGCCGGATACCTGCGCCTGACGCAGCGTGATCGCGTCGCGGACGGTGAGCGCGCCGGTGAGGCACAGGTCGCCGCCGATCTTGGCGCCGTCAGCGAGCAGCGATTGCACCCGAGCGCCGCCGCAATCGAGGTCTGCGCCGACCGTGGCGCCACCTAGCCACGCGATCCCACGCGCGCGGAAGCCATCAGTCAAGCGGGCGCTGACGCCGACTGAGGCCGCATCGGCGTCGACCGCCCGCAGCTGAGGATCGGTCGCGAGGATGCGTGCGCGGGACGCCGTCAGGCTGCCGCTGATCCGCGCGCCGGTCATCGCAAGCGGCGCTCGCCGACCAGCCTGACTGCCGCGCTGGCGGACGACGCCGCGGTCGATCCGCATGTCACCTCCGATGCGCGCCTGTTCGACATTCAGTCCACGCTCGCGGCCCCGGATCCTGGAGTCACGGCAGTCGAGGTCGCCGCCGATCGCGGCACCGCGCAGCCACACTCCGCCCTCGGCCACGAAGCCGTCGGACAGGCGCGCATTGCGCCCCACTACGACACCATCCGCGTACAGCCCGTTCCCGTGACCGTTGGCTCCGTTGATCTGGGCGCCACGAGCGTCGAGATCGGCGCCGATCTTCGCCCGGTCCAGCGACACCGCGCTAGCGCTCTCGAGTACCTGGGGCTGGTCGCCGTCCACGACGCCGAGGATCACGTCACCTGTCACTACCGTCTGATCGATCCCGAGTGAGCACTCCGCGCCCATGAGATGCGCGCCGCTGCAGTCCAGCTCCGCACCGATCGTCGCGCCACGCATCCAGACCGTGCCCGCGGCGCTGAAACCGGCATTCATCCGCACCCTGGCGCCGACGGAGATGAGGTCGGCCATGACCGAGAATGCCGGCTGACCGGCGGCGCCGATCGTCGCGCCGCCGCAGTCGAGGTGCCCGGCTATCCGCGCGGCGAACAGCCACACGGCACCAGTCGCGCGCAGTCCCGGAAGCTCGGCCGTGGTATCGATCAGGACGTCGCCGCCGACCTTCAGTCGCTCCGCGTTGATCGCGATCCCTGCGCCGTCGAGCCGGCAGCCACGACACCACAGATCCCCGCCGATGCCGGCGCTGCGCAGCGAGATCGTTCCGGCCGCCACGAAGCCGCCGATGAACGTGACCGATCCACCGACTGTGAGCGAGTTGGCCGCGACCGATTGGCCGTCAACGGTCCCCTTGAGCTGCGCCGCACCGCACCGCAGGTTGCCGTCGATCCGGGCCTCCTCGAGGCGCACGGCGCCGGCGCAGACGCACGGACCGTTCTCGGCTGGAGCGCCGACCACGGGATCCATCAGCACGTCACCGCTGATCTTCGCGCGCCAGCAGTCGAGCGAGTAGCCCGAGCCGTTGAGGTGCGACTTGCGGCAGTTGAGGTTGCCCGACAGCGTAGACCGCGTCAGCTTGATCGTCCCGGACGCAGTCATGCCGCCACGCAGCCGGAGGGCGCCGCCCACCTTCAAAGCCTCGCCGTCAAGGCTCACCCCTGAGGCGCTCCCGAGGCGGGCGCCGTCGCACGAGAGGTTGCCGGCCACGTTGGCATCACGCAGAAACACCTGTCCGTTGGGCACGATCAGCGGGTTGAGCAGCACATCGCCCTTGATCTCGGCGTGCTCGGCTGACAGGGCGGCGCCCTGGCCACTGAGCGTCCCCTGCCGGCAATTGAGGTTGGCCGCCAGACGCGCGGCGCGCAGCCCGACAGAAACGGCCTGGAAGCCGGCGTTGAGGCGAAGACGGCCGCCGACCGTGATCGCGTCGAGGTCGAGCACGCCGCCGCCGTGCACCCCGATCTCCATCCGAGTGCCGCTGAAGTCCAGGTTGTCGCCGATCGACGCATTGGGCAGGGAGACTGGACCGGTGAAGCGCGTCTGCGAGAAGTCGGCGCTCTTCTTGACCTCCAGGCACGAGCCGGAGAGTCCCGACACCAGGCATCTCGTAATCAGCAGCACGGCCAGCGTGGCGAAATCGAGGTCGACGGGCTCGTCGGCGTCGAGGTAGCAGTGGTCAAGGCACAGCGGGACGGTGCAGTCGGAGCCCCGTAGATCGAAACGGCCGCTGATCCGGAGGTTGCGCAACCGCACGCCGCGGCCGGCCGCAGGGCTGTGGTCGTCGATCAGGAGTCGCCGGATGACGTCGGCGCGCACCGTACGCTCGATGCCCCAGGCGAGCATCTCGTTCTCGTCGGCGAGCGATCCGGCGCTCTCTCCGGCCGGCGATGCGGCAGGCCCGACCGGGTCCGCGGGTCCCGCCACCAGGCTCTTGGCCACGGCTCGAAGCAGTTCGAGCTCGGCGCCCTGCGGCGGGTCGCCCAGCCAGGCCAACAGCGCCACGTCGTCACGCCCGGGCGTCGCGCCGCTCATCAGTGCCGTTCTCCTCGTTCGTCGGCGTGCGTCGTTCCTTCACCCGAGCCGGTGGAGGGGTGTCGGTGAACCGTGAGGTAGGCGATGACGATGACCGCAGCTCCGATCGCCAATGCGACGTAGGGGAACTCGGCGTAGGGAGCCGGCTGGCCCGGCTTGAACAGCTCGACGAACGGGACGGTCAAGGTCAGAGCCCCCAGGACTGGGATCGCGACGTGCCGAAGCGTGGAGAACGACTTCCGGTGGCGGCGCCACATGAAGACCGGCAGGGACAGCGTCGTCAGGAAGTAGACGAACAGGATCACGATCGTCCCCATCGTCGAGCACTCGGCATAGAGACCCACAGGGTCCGTCGATCCCTTGTCCAGACCGATCACATGGAGCATCCACCAGACGGTGACGATCCCGAGTCCAAAGCCACCCATGCCGAGCAACGCATTGACCGGGGTCTCGATCTGTGGGCGGAGGTGAGCGAACCACGCAGGCAGGAGTCCGGACCGGCCGCCGTCGAAAAGCATGCGCGCTTGCGAGTTCGCTCCGGAGACGAGGGTCGCTAGCACCGACACGATCCCGGCGACCCAGGCCAAGATCGCCGCGCCGCCGAGATAGCGGTCGGCGACCGCCAAGAACGGGATGGATGAGCGGCCGATCGACGCGACGTCGTAGTGAAAGCCGGTGACCGTCGCATAGGCGAAGAACACAAACAGGAAGGCGCCGATCGCAATCGATATGTAGAGCGCCCTGGGGATGGTGCGCGTCGGATCGCGGGCCTCCTCGGCGAGCGCCGGTCCGTTCTCCCATCCAATGAACATGTACAGGGCGAGCGGGAACCCGGCAGACAGGCCGGCCAGGCCGCCGGTCAGGTGCGACCACGAGAACGGTATCGCCGAGAGATGGGCTCGCCGATCGAAGAGGACGATCACGCACACTACGAGCATGATCGCCACCTGTACCAGCACGGCCACGCCCACTGCCGTGGTCGAGAGCTTGACGCCGCTCGCCGTCAGCCAGATTGCGCCGATAGTCAGCACCAGCGTCAGCGGTTCCCACGGGAGGCGCCACGACGTGTAGTGCGCTACGGACAGTGCGAGCATGCCGCCCGACATCGTGAAGACCCCCGCTATCGCGACCGTGTACCCCACCGCGACCAGCAATGCCGTCGCCACCCCCGCTCTCGATCCCAGTGAAGTCTCAACGTAGGTGATGAAGCTCCCCGCCGATGGCTCGACCTTGGTGAACTCGGCCACCGTGAACGCGATCAGGACGACGGCCACTCCTCCCGCGACGATCGTCAGCGGGGCGGCCACCCCGGCGGTGACCGCGATCACCCCGAACGCGAAGTAGAAATCGATCCCCGGCCCGATGTTGGCGACGGTGGAGGCCGTCACGTCCAGCGTGCCGAGCTGCCCCGCCTTCAGTTGGTCCCCGCTGTCGCTCACCGCCCGCCCTCCGGCTCGTGGGCGTACATCTTGTCAGCGCCGGCAGCGGCATCCTCGAACCGGCTCGCCCTATCGGTCGGCTGCTCGCCATCCAAGCGCTAGGCGCAGGGACCGCGGGAGCCCGCTCACAATGAGGTCGTAGGAATCCTCGATCATGTTCTTGATCATCTGGTCGGGTAGGGATCCGTCGATGATCACGGTATTCCAGTGCCGTTTGTTCAGGTGGTAGCCAGGGAGCACGGCTGGGTGCGCCGCCCGCAGCTGCTCTGCGAGCAGCGGTTCGCACTTGATGCTCACGCGAAGCGGGCGCTGCGCGAGACGGGAAAGCGAGAATATCTTGCTTGCGACCTTGAACACGGACATCTCGGGACCGAACGGGAACGTCTCCGCGGATCCGGGGAACGCGAGGCAGTGAACGCGGAGCTCATTGCTGCGCATCGGATCGCAAGGAGTTCGTGACCAACTGACCCGGGAACGACGCGGCAACAATTGTCCCTTCGCCGGGGGTGCTGCTGACGGTCAGTGTTCCGTCGACGGCGGCGACTCGATCCCGTAGTCCACGGAGCCCGGAGCCCCCGTTCTCGTTTGCGGAGCCGACGCCGTCGTCAATGACGAACACCGCGAGCTGGCGGCCGTCGTAGCGGATCTCGATCGTGGCGCGGCTGGCCTGTGCGTGCTTGAGCACGTTGGTGAGTGCCTCGGCGACAACGAAGTAGGCTGCGATCTCGACCGGCTCTCCGAGGCGGGGGAGCTCGTCGGCCCGGAGATCGACGGGAACGGTGCTGCGGGCGAGCAGCACCCGCACCGCCGGCACGAGGCCTTCGTCGCTCAGCAGCGTGGGATAGAGGCCGCGACTCAGGTTGCGTAGCTCCGCGAGCGCCGCGCGCAGTGTCTCCATGCTGCTGTTGAGCAGGTCCGCGACGCCCTCGTCCCCGGACTTGCGCAGCTGTTCGGTGGCAAGTCCGAGTGTCAATGCCGCCTGAACCAGTCCCTGCTGGGCCCCGTCGTGGAGGTCGCGTTCGATCCGCTTGCGCTCCGAGCTGACTGCGTCCATGATCCGTGCCGCCTCGACCCGTGCCTTGCCGGACATCATGCGCAGCAGCTCGAGCCTGCTGACGGTCGTGATCGGACCATCGAAGACGAGCTCCCCCCGCTGCAGCACCACGACGCGGTCGGCGACGTCGAACACCTCCTCGACGTCGTGAGTGATCATCACGACCGGCGTCCCCGATTCGGCGATCGCCCGCGCCAGCGCACGTACCTCGGCGGCCTGGTTGAGGCCGAGCGCTGAAGTCGGCTCGTCCATGATCACGAGGCTGACATCGGCGCGCATCACGCGTAGGATCTGAACGAGCTGACGCTCGCCACCTGAGAGCAGCCGCACCGGCTTGCGCAGATCCGCCAGCCCGATGCCGAGCTCGTCGAGTCGCCCGCGAGCGGTGCGTTCGGCCTCTCTGACGTCGCGCACGGGCAGCACCTTCGCGAGCCAGGCCCGCGGCTCCTGCCCGAGCGCGAGGTTGTCGGCCACGTTCAGGTCCGGGCAAAGCGCAAGCTCCTGGAAGACGGTTTCGACACCGGCCCGGCGTGCCAGAGACGAATCCGCGGTGAGCTTCTGTCCGTTGATCGTGACCTCGCCTGAGGCGGGCCGGATGGCGCCGCAGATCGTCTTGGCCAGCGTCGACTTGCCCGCTCCGTTGTCGCCGACGAGGCAGACCACCTCGGCGGCTCTGACGCGCAGGCTGACCGCGTCCAGCGCGAGCACCCCCGCGAAGCGGACCGTGATGTCTTTGACCTCCAGCACGACGCCTGACAGCCCGCTGATGGTCCGGGGCCTGCGCTCGGCGACCGGGTTCTGCCGCGATGCCCGGGGTGGCGAGAAGCCCTGTCTGACCCGGCGCTCCCGGCGGACGACGAGGAACTCGTCGGCGGAGAGAGCGACGAGCAGGAGCCCGCCCTGGGCGACTTGCTGCCACCAGTCGGCCAGGCCCGCGAAGATGAGGCCGGTGTTCAGCACGCCGATGATGGCGACGCTGATGAACACGCCCAGCGGGTGGCCGCGGCCGCCGGTGAAGGCCACCCCGCCGAGGATCACGGCCGCCAGCACATTGAGCTCGAAGTTGACCCCCACGTCCGGCGCGCCGCTCGCGAGCTGCGCCGTGGATAGCACCGCGACGAGGCCCATCAACGCCCCGTTGGCCGCGAACGTTCCCGCCACGAGGCGGTTGACCCGGACACCGACGAGCGCAGAGGCCGTGCGGTTGCTTCCCACCGCGTAGAGCCGGAGGCCGGTGATCGTGGCGACGAGCACCCAGGCGCCGAGGACAAACGCGCACAAGGCCACGACGACCGGGACGGGGACGCCGAACACCGTCGCGCTGCCGATCACGGTGAATGAAGCCGGCAGGCCGAAGATCGTGTTGCCGCTGCCCGCGACGAAGGCCATGCCGCCGTAGATGCCGAGCGTCGCCAGAGTCACGATCAGCGGCGAGACCTTGAGCACCAGGACGAGCAAGCCGTTGATCGCGCCGAGGACGAGTCCGAGCGCCACCGCCACCACGACGCCGAGCACGGCGGAGCCGGTGTGCAGCACGACCTGCGCCGTCACCACCGAGATCAGCGCGTACTGACTGCCGATCGACAGGTCGACGTTGCCCGAGACGAGCAGCGCCATCGTCCCGATCGAGGCGATCAGGACGTACGCCGAGGAGAGCGCGATCGCGTTGAGGTTGTCGGACCCCAGGAAGTTGCTGTAGCTGACGCTGAAGAAGACGATCAGGCAGACGCCCACGAACGCGAGACCGGGCCGGCGGCTCCCGTCTGCCGGCGTCCGGATCATCGCGGGACGTAGTCCACGTTCCAGAACGTGTGTCGCTGCGCGTAGCTCACGTTGCCAAGCAGAGGCAGGTACTGCTCGTACTTCGACCGGTCGGCGAAGGTACCCGCCAGGTCGGCGTTGTCCGCCTCGAACGCGGCCGCCGCGGCGGGCGAATCGACGAGCGTCGTCGTGGCGATCATGATCCGCGGAACCTGCTTGCCGTCGACCCAGTCGGCCGTGAACCGTCCCATCCCGTACCCCATCAGCGGCCACGCGAAAGCCAGGCTGGCGCGGTAAGGCGTGCCCTGCTTGATCAATGCCAGCGAGCCGCGGTCGCCGTCGACGCCCGAGAGGTACATCTCCTCCCGCAGGGTGCCCGACTGCTCGAGCGCACGGTAGGCGCCGAGCACGAAGCTGTCGTCGCCGAGCACCACGTCGATCGCCGGCTGCCGCTGCAGCTCTGTTGTGAAGTACTGGAAGGTCCCCGCGATCGACGCGTAGGCGGTCGCGGGGACGATCGTGTTGAGGACGGTGATGCCCGGCCCGCCCGTCTTCAGTCCGGCGAGCACCCCGTTGGTGCGTAGCTGGAGCTGGGGCGAGATCGGGCCCTGGTTCTGGACGAACACCGTTGCCTTGCCGCGGAGGTGCGCGGTGATGTACTCGGCCGCGGCCTTGCCCTGCTTGTAGCCGATCGGGTACTGGCTGGCCGCGATCTGGAGGACACACGGGTGGGTGATGATCCCGATCACGCACACGCCCTGGCTGAGTGCCTTCAGCATCACCGCCGTCTGAGCGGCCTCGTCGAGCGGCTGGATCGTCATCCCGCCGACGCCACGGGCGAGGAACGTGTCGATCTGGTCGATGTTCTGCTGCGGATCTCCGTCGGCGTCAGCGGTCAGGTAGCCGAGGCCAGTGTCGGCGGCAGCGGTGGCGATCCCGTTCGCGAGCTGGATGAAGATGTCGATGTCGGCCGTGTTCGCCCAGGCGATGCGGCGCGGCAGCCCGGTGGTCGGCCCCGCCTGCCCATTGCTGTCGAACGGCGCCAACGCGATGCCTGGCTTGTCGGGCACGGCCGTCCCGGCTCCGGGCGACGTGGCGGTCGACGTGCCGGTCGACGTGCCGCAGCCCGCAACGGCCGGCCCCGCGATCAGGCCAGAGAGACCCATCGCGCCAAGCCGCAACGCCTCACGCCGACTCAAGTCGAACATGGCAACCCATTCATATGTGCCGCCCCGCAGCGGCGAAGTAAGCCCGGTCCTTCACTTGTGTGACTCCCGCCCTGCACAATACTGTGAGGATCCTCTTAGGAGAAACCGGCTGCCAAACCTTGCCCCAATTCTCAGTGCTAGCACGTAGCCGATCCGCGCGTCGGCGGCGATATCGTCGAGATGTGAACACATTGCTGGTCGTTGACGATCACGAGGCCTTCCGGAGCTTCGTCTCGGGTCTGCTGAACGGTGACCGGTTCGTGGTCGCGGGAGTCGCCGAGGACGGCGAGTCAGCGCTAGATGCGGTCGATGCCTTGCATCCTGATGTCGTACTACTCGACATCCAGCTGCCGGGGATCGATGGCTTCGAGGTGGCCGAGCGGCTCGCGGCGAGGGCCGAGAGGCCGGCTGTCGTGCTGACCTCGACTCGGGATGCGGCCGACTTCGGCGTCCGGCTGAGAAACGCGCCCGTGATCGGGTTCGTGCCCAAGCACGAGATGTCGGTGGCGGCGATCACCGCGTTGCTTGACGGGCGCGCCACCGGCGGTGACGGCGTCGGGACGACCGATGCGGCTGATCGTCGCGGATGACTCCCTTCTGTTTCGCGAGGGCCTCGTCCGGGTTCTCAGCGAGCAGGGATTCGAGGTGATCGCGCAGACCGACAACGCCGAAGACCTTGTTCGCCGCGCCGGAGCTCTCCACGCTGACGTGGCACTGGTGGACATCCGGATGCCGCCCTCATTTACCGATGAGGGGATGCAGGCCGCGCTGGCGCTCGGTGAGCGTCACCCCGATGTCGGCGTCGTCGTCCTCTCGCAATACGTCGAATCGGCGGCCGCGGTGCGACTGCTTGAGCACAGCGGCGCCGGGCGCGGTTACCTGCTCAAGGACAGGGTGAGCGACCTTGACGCGTTCGCTGATGCGATCCGCAGGGTCGGCGCCGGGGGGTCCGTCGTCGACCCGGTGATCGTGGCGGCGCTCGTCGGCCGCCGACGGGACGGTGGTCCGCTCGAGGCGATGAGCCGCCGCGAGGCCGAGATCCTCGAGCTGATGGCCGAGGGCCGCTCCAACGCCGGTATCTGTGAGCGACTGTTCCTGAGCCCGCGTACGGTCGAGAGCCACGTGCGGGCGATCTTCAAGAAGCTGGGGCTCCAAGAGGCGCACGACGACCATCGTCGAGTACTCGCGGTGCTCGCCTACCTGCGTTCCTAGCCGGCGGATCTGGCTCTGCCAATCCGCCACTGGAGTTGGCATGGACGCCGACTCCACGTCAAGCCAGCAGGGCCAGTACCTCCGGGTCGATCGCGGAGCCTCCGCTGGCCACGGTCCGGATCGCTGCGGTGAGCTCGGCCATGTCGGCGATCCGGTCCTTGAGTAGATAGCCGACTCCGTGAGTGACGTTCTTGAGCAGCCGGCGCGCGGCGAACGGATCGACGGACGCCGACAGCACGAGCACGCCGATCTCGGGGTGCTCGGCGCGAATCAGCTCAGCAGCGTCGAGGCCTTCGGTGGTGTGCGTCGGTGGCATCCGTACGTCGAGCACGACCACGTGTGGGCGAACGGCGACGAGTGACCGCAACACCGTGTCAGCGTCGGATGCCTGTAGCACCACGTCGATCCCAGCGCCCTGCAGGGCGCTGGCGACACCTTCGCGAAGCAGTACCGCGTCGTCGGCGAGCGCGACCCGCAAAGCGAATTCCTCCTGGGCATCCCAGTCGACCGCCCAGGCTACGGTGGGAATGCTGATGCCCTTCAGCTGCAGCTCCCCGAGCGGCGCCAGCCGATGCATGCTGCCAGTGCCCGAGAGGACCCGGACCAGATCAGAGACGAAGATCTCACCCGCACCCGAGTGGGAGCACAGCCTGCTCGCCTCGACGACCGGAGGTCCGAACCAGTCATCCGCGACGAGGATCGCATCTCCGACGCTGATCCCGACTCTCATGCCGAGCCGGCGTGTGGGATCGCGCCGATTGTGTCGCGCCACGGCACGCTGCATCGTCACAGCGCAGCCCACCCCGTCGATCACGCTCTCGAACACGGCCATGATCCCGTCACCCATTGACTTGACCTCGGATCCGCGGTGGACCGACATCGAGTCGCGGAGGGAGGCGAAGTGAAGCTCGCGCAGCCTGGTGGCGGCGGCCGGACCAAGGCGTTCAGCGAGCTCGGTTGAGCCCACCAGATCCGTGAACATCACCGTGACGGTCTTGGTGGTCCCCTTCACCGGCCCGATTATCCCTGCTGGGTGCGTTACCGATATACGTGCCAGCACGTATTCGAATGCCCGCCCAGGTGACCGCGCAGATGAAGCAAATCGGGGTTAGCACTGATGACCCGGCGGCACGCCGGCGTCAAAATGCGGATCCCGAATCAGCAGCAGGCATCCGTGACCGGACCGCACGGACGCGCGCAGAACTTTGATCTGACACCCGTGGATGACCCGGCGCCCGCATCGAACGACGATCTGCTCGCCGCCATGCGACATCTGCGTGAAGCGAGCACGCGGATCGCCTCAGCCTCGGACGCGAGGCGACGAAGGGCCGAGCGGGATCTGCACAACGGGGTCCAGCAGCACCTCGCGCTGATCGGCCTGAAGCTCTCGTTGCTGCAGGGCTTGATCCGGCGCGATCCCGACGCAGCAGAGGAGATGTGCGGGGAGCTGAATCGAAGCCTCCGAGACGCGTTGCGCGAGCTGCGCACCCTCGCGCACTGGATCTACCCGGCGGTGCTCGAGAACGAGGGGCTGGTGGCTGCGCTGCGAGATGCCGCCGAGCGGATCGCGATGCCGACCCACTTCGAGCTGAACGGCGCCGGCCGGTACCCGCTCGAGGTCGAGGCAGCAGCCTACTTCTGCTGCCTCGAGGGTCTCGAGAACGCCGCGAAGCACGGCGGCGACAGCGTCCACGCGACGATCGTGATCGCCGAACAGGACGGCAAGCTCATCTTCGAGATCTCCGACGACGGCACCGGGTTCGAGCGGTCCGCAGATGAGCCGCGAGGCGGCCTGCAGCACATCACCGACCGCGTCGACGCGCTCAGCGGCGAGCTGCATATCTCATCGAGACCGGGACACGGCACCCGGATCCGAGGCACGATCCCGCTCCCGGCGTAGAGCGCCGAGCACCGCCGGAGCACCGCCGTCGTTTCCCTGCCAGTGCCCAACGAGATCGCGGTAGAGCGCGGACCGGTCCATTAGCTCATCGTGTGTACCCAGCTCCGCTCTGGTCCCGTCCAGCACGAGGATGTGGCGCGCACGCAGCGCCGAGCTGATCCGGTGGGCGACGACGATCAGCGCCCCGGCGCGGCGCGCAAACGCATCCTCGACGCGGGCTTCCGCAACGGCATCGAGATGACACGTCGCCTCGTCGAGGATCACGAGCCGGGCCGGCGAGAGGCTGGCGCGGACCAAAGTCAATAGCTGACGTTCACCGGCGGAGAGTTCCGAAGCCCGTAGCGGCGCGTCATACCCGCCGAGCCGCTCGATCAGCGCTCGCGCGCCAAGCTCGTCGACGGCGAACTCGAGCTCGGCGTCATAACTGTGCTCGCTCAGGTAGCGCAGGTTCTGGCGCACCGTTCCGGTGAACAGGTACGCCTCCTGAGGGATGAGAACGCGGTGGCGCGCCAGAGCCCCCGGATCGAGCCCGGCGGTGAGATGGTGTCCGTACCTGATCTCGCCCTCCTCCGGCTCCAGGATGCCGCTGATCAGGTTCGCCAGGGTCGACTTCCCGACCCCGCTCGGGCCGACGATCGCCAGATGATCGCCCGGGGGGACATCGAGGCGCAGCCCGTCGATGACCGGGTCGGCCTCGCGCCCGTACGCGAACGTGACGTCCGCCAGGCGCACCCCCGAGCGCGACGCAGGGACAGCGTGGTGCCGGCGTGCGGCTGATTCTGTGATCTCTGTGGCCTCGATGATCCGCCCGAGCGTGACGAGCAGCCACAGCCCGTTGCCGCCGATGTTCTGGACGAACACCTGCAGGGAGGGAAGGATCCCTTGGAGCACGTAGGTGATCGCGCCGATGATCGCGCCGATGCTTGCTCCGTGGCGCAGCAGCCACGGGGCTCGAAAGAGGATCACGACGACTGGTATCCAGCCGCCGAAGGCGACGGCCAGTGACCGCATCGCGTTGTAGCGGGCGAGGCGAATGGTGGCGGTCTCCTGCTCGGCGATTGAGACCCCGGCCGTGGCCTCGGAAACCGACTCGCCGCCGCAGGCCACCACATCGCGGATACCCGAGCAGCACGAGCTCAGCGACTGCGAGAGGTGCTCGTCGGCCATGATCGAGGATCGCTGGACGATGGCCATTCGCCCCAGTGCGGAGAGAAACAGGATCACGCCGAGCAGCAGTGGTCCCAGAACCAGCACGAGTGCCGCTGGGAGCAGTGTTGCCAGTCCGATCAGGGCGCCGACGGTGGTGACCACGAACCCTTGCGCCGCCATCAGCACTGAGGCATAGGCGTCGCGCGCGAGCTCCACCTGCTGGGTGACCCGTGCCACCGCGGCGGTCTCCGCCTCGGCACTCGCGGTCACCGAACGGCGCAGCGCGGCGCGGACTGACGTCGAAACGAGGACATCGCGGAAAGGCTCGACCAGCGCCGCCAGCCGCCGAAAGGCCTGCCGTGTTCCGAAGGCGCCGACGAGGACGGCGACCGCAAGCAGACCAAGGTACTCAACGCCACGTACGGTTTGCCCCTTCACGAACCCGCGGTCGATGGCCCACGCGATCACGTGGCCCCCGAGCACAGCGGGGAGCGCCTCGATCGCCGACCAGAACGCCCACAGGACCGCATCGCGACGGTGTCCGTGTAGCGAGGAGCGCAGCAGCCTCCTGGCGGTCTGGCGCCGGGTCACGGAGTCCATTGGACCGCCCCGTTCCCGTTCCCGTTGCCGTTGCCGTTGCCGTTCCCGTTCCCGTTCGCGTGAGCTGAGGCGCGCACGCCTTGCACGCCGAAAAGGGCTCTGTAGTCGGACTCGCGCCACAGGTGCGCGTGCTTCCCGATCCCCCGCACCGCGCCGCGCTCGAGCCACACAACGAAGTCCGCCCGCGACGCCGTGGATGCCCGATGGGCGATGACGATGCGGGTCCGATCGGCGAGCGGACCGGCGAGCAGGACCTCTGAGATGTGGTGCTCGGTCACGGTGTCGAGACTTGCAGCGACGTCGTCGAGGATCACGACCCGTCCGGCGTGGGCGAACGTCCGCGCCAGACCCACCCGCTGGGCCTCGCCACCGGACATCGGGGCGCTGGTGAGTGGGGTGTCGTACCCCTGCGGCAGCCGCCGGATGAAGTCGTCGGCGCGCGCATCGATGGCCGCTCGCACGACCGTGGCGAGCGGCGGCTGGACGGTGCCGAACGCGATCGCGTCCGCCACCGTCGCCCCGATCAGCGCGGGGCGTTCGAACCCGTGTCCGACCGCCTGGCGCAGCTCATGCGGATCGACGTCCTGCACCGGCACCCCGTCGAGAAGCACCTCGCCCGCGTCGGGATGCACGAGGCCTCCGACGACCGCGCCGAGCAGCGACTTGCCGGCCCCGCTCGGCCCGACCACCGCTGCCAGGGCGCCGGGCGGCACCACGAGGTTGACATCGCGCAGCACGGCTTCATCGCCACGGCGGACAGTGACCGCTCGAAGCTCGATCCGCCCCCGGCCGTCCGGCAACGGCGTGGTTCCTCGGGCGGTCGGCTCCTGGTCGAGCACCTCCGCCAGCCTGCCGGCGGCGGCGCGCTCTTGGGCGACAGCGTTCGCCGCGGACAGGACGGATGTCATCGTGGCGCCGAGCAGGACGTACTGTGCGGCGGCCACCAGCTGTCCGGCTGTGATGCGGCCGCGCGCAAGCTCGATGCCGGCGACTGAGAGCACCGCTATCTCGAGCAGCGACACAAGCAGCCCGGACTGCGCGACAGTCCTCATCTGTGCGCGCCAGATCCCGAGTCCGTGGCGATGAAGGTCGGGAAGCGGTTCGAGGACCCGCTCTGCCTCCTGCTCGAGCTTCCCCGAGGCCACGATTGTGCGCACACCGCCCAGCGTCTCGACGAGGCGCCCTGCGATCTTGCCTTGCTCGGCCAGGTAAGGCGCGATGACAGTCTGGGCAGTGCGGGTGAGTGTCCGCAGCAGCAGCAGGAGCAGCGGCACCGCGGCCAGGAAGGTGACGCAGAGCCAGGGGTCGATGAGCGCGAGAGCGATCGGGGCGCCGATTGCAGGAATCAGATTCGCGGCGGCGCCGATCACGGTTGGTGCCACGCGGCCAGTCTGGATGCTGTTGCCCACGGCGCGGCCGACGAGGTCGCCAACCGGTAACCGCTCGGTGGCCCGCGTCCCAAGCCGCAGTATGTGCCGGACGAGGAGGGTGCGAGCCCACGCGGTCGACCGGGCCGTCACGTGGCCGATAGCGAGCGCGTCGAGCGCGTCGGCGGCCACGATCACCGCGACGAGCAAGGCGGCCCAGGTCGGCCAGGGTCCCGCTCCGTCGTGACCGAGCACGTCATCGATCGCCCGACCGAGGACGGTCGGGAACGCTGTCTCTGCGATTGTGATCGTGAATGCGGCCAGCGTGAGCAGTGCCAACGCTGGTCCGCCATGCAGGCCGATCGAAAGTAGCAGCCGGTCCGCCCTGCGGGCTCCCGGTTCGCGCGCGGTCACGAGCGGCAATCCAGGCTAAACATGGTTAACTTTCTTTCATAGATGCGGGCAGTCGCTCCTGTCCCTGGGCGACTGCCCGCATTGGTAGCTACGCTGCTACAGGCAGCAGATGAGGCAGCTGAGGAAGCTACAAGGCGGCGGGCAGGGCGGCGGGCAGCAACCGTCACCCTGCTCGCTCATATTCTGCAGGTCGAGAATGGACATTGTTCACCTCCTTTCGGCGTTTCGAGGTGTGGACAAGATCAGGGCCTTCTCGAGGTGTTGGACGCTCGAGAAACGGCAGATGGGGCCGCCCGGGGCCAAGCGCGGCACCGAGGGCGAGCAGGACGCCCGCACTGCCCGTAGTCAGATCCATCGAGAGCCTCACCAGCCGGTCGCCGGGGAACGCCAGATGGCCCTCATAGGCGATCGCGTGCCAGGCCAGCCGGCGCACGTGGTCGGCCACCACCGGGTCACGCTGCGCCGCGCTTCCGGGCGGGTGCTCGCGGCTCAGAAAGAGGATCATGCCCGCGCGCCCGTAGAACAGTCCCGGCATCATGTAGAGCAGGGACTCGGCTGCCTTGCGGATCGCTGCGAGGGCCTCGGCGAAATGCTCGTCCTCGCGGCGCGCGAGGTAGTCCTGGAGCGCAAGAGCGATTCCAACGCTGCCGTCGGCGAGGTAGGGGAACGAGCGGAAGCCTTCGTTGACTTCGAGCGCACCGTCTTCGCGACGCGCGATGCACCGCCGCAGATCTTGGCGCAGGGCAGTCGCGGCGAGGTCGAGCAGGGCTCCGTCGCCGCTCTGATCATACATGCGCATGAACAGCAGCGCGGGTCCCGACGCCCCTCGCACCAGGCCGGCGTAAGGATGATCGCCGCCGCTGATCGTCGGTACGCTTTCCTCGTCTCCGAGGCGAGCAGCGACGATCTCAACCACTTCGCGCGCGCTCTCCCAGAGAGCCTGATCCCCGGTGGTGGTCGCGAAGTGGAGCAGGTTCAGACCGATTCCTGCCAGTCCGCCACGCAGGTCCAGACCGAAATGCTGGTACTTGCCCGTCGCCCCTTCGATACATCGATCCAACACGCTCAGCGCGTCGGCGCGACGCCCGAGATGCTCCAGCACGTACGCGACGCCGTGTAGACCGTCGTAGAAGCCGAGCCGGGTTCCCGGCCGAGGGCTGCCTACGTGACGCACGAGCCATTCCTCGTGGTCGGGGTGACGGCCTGCCCCTGTGATGTACAGGGCATAGAGGACGCCGGCTGCCCCGTGAGCGAGGTTCAGGCCTCCGCTCACGAACTGCTCGACATCACCCGGGAACAGGCGATCGCTTCGCTGTGGCGTGGCGCTCGCCAGGATCGCGGCCGCGATCGAGTCGCGGGTGGCCTCCCAGCAGCCGGGTTGATCGGGGTCGAGCCGAGGCCCGTACGGCGCGGGGCATGTCCGGCCCGTCGAGGATGAGACTGCGTCGATCACGCTCGCCGCCTCGGCCAGGAACTCGCGTGCCGTCGGGAACAGCTCCGCCGCCTCGGCAGCCAGCTCCATCGGCTTGCGCGCGTCGAGCGCGAACAGCGTCGTGAGCGGCAGGAACAGGTAGATCCGCAGGCAGCCGAGGGCGTAGCGGTCGACGTCTACGCCCGTAGCTCCCTTGGGGGCGAGAAATGCCGGATCGGCGAGGATCTGCGCCCGGCCCTCGTCTATGCCGGCTGCCATCTCGAGGTCGATCAGGGTCAAGCGTCCATCGGGGCGGACGAGGACGTTGGCGGGGTGCAGATCGAGGATGGTCAGGCCTCGCTCGTGAACGGCCTCCACCGCGTCTTCGACGCGGTGGCAGAGGTCCATCGCCCAGGCGGCGTAATCGGCCGCGGCGCTCGCGTCGAGGTCGCGGGGCGCGAGCGGACATCGCTCGGCGAGGCACGCGTGCAGCGACTTCCCGTCGATGAACTCTTGCGTGAGGAAGTGGTGCTCGCCGACGACCCGGTAGTCGAGGAGCGCCGGGACGGCTTCGAGCCCAGCGAGCCGCTCGAGGTTGTCGCGCTCACGGCCTAGGCGCGTGACGGCATCGGACCTGTCCGTGGCCAGGCCGGCATGAGGTCGCGCCTCCTTGAGCACCACGCGCGCGCCCGTGACCCGATGTGCTCCAGCGTAAACGCCGCCGCTGTTCGAGAAGTGCAGCGGACGCTCGACCGTGCAGGGCAGGTCGTCGACCGTGACGCTGTTGCGTGCGGCGAGGTGGGGCTCGAGGAACTGCGGCAGCGGTACCCAGGGTGGAACCTGGAAGGTCGGTCCCCGCCGGTCAGGGACGAGCCGTCCCTCGGCGTCTTCGATCGCGGGCTCCTGAGCGCCGTTCGGCCCGACGCAATAGCGCTCGGCAAACCCGCCGTAACGGACATAGAGCGGGCCCGAGCCCCAGCGCAGATCGCTCAAGACATACGGACCCGGCTGTCCCTCGAGCCGCGCGCCGAGCTCGGTCAAGACCATCTCCAGCTGAGCTTGACCGGATGGATAGATGGCAACGAGCTTTCCGCTCGAGCCACGGCTTGTGTACTTGAGGTTCCGGGTGAAGAACAGATCGCCCCCGGCCACGAACTTGAATGGAATTCTCCGGGGTATGCAGTAGTCCCACACCGCGGTAACAACGTCCTCGGCGTTCTCCAGACACGCCGACGCGTGGATCTTCCAGCCCTGCGACGGTAGCTCGATGCCCGCGGGGGCGTACATCAGCCAGTCGTCGAGCTCTCCGCGCTTCCAGCCCGGCGGAACCGGCGCCTCGGCCACCTTGAAAGTGGAGGCGTCCTGGCTTGCGCGCCGCGCCGGCGAGTCGTAGAAAAACGGGTCGACGAGGCAATAGACCTCGTGGCCCGCCATCAGGAGTCACCCCGCCCGTCGACAGATCGGTGGGTTGCGCGCGAACGCAACTCGCCGCTGTTACCAATAGACCTGAACACAGTGCGTCTCCCCGAACACTGCTCCTGGCGACGAAACCGGATTGATCCCGCCACCATGCCAAATGGGGCGCTGCCCGTCGCAGCCCGCGACACGCCCCACAGAATCGTCCCTTGCCTGATTGGAACCATATCCACGGCGGCGCTCGAGCTGCAAGTGATTTTCGTCACAGACGGGCAACGTAGTACTCGTCCGGCTGGTGCAAGAGGGTGCTAGCACGGTTGTTGGCCTGAGCAGTTACCAGCACGATGGATGCCACAGAATTCGGTGCCTCCACGGATGCGCCGGGAGGATTCGCGGGCTAGGTTGCGCGCATGGAGCTCGAACGGCGGCTGGTGGGGACGCTGGTGGCGTTGGGGATCGCGTGCATGTTCGCGTTCACCTCGGCGGCGACGGCGGCCACGTTCTACGTCAACTCGACAGCCGATACAGACACCACGGCTTCGGATTGCAACAGCGTCACGATCAGCGACATTACCCCTGGAACGGGCACGACCTGCACCCTGTGGGGCGCGATCAACACGGTCACGAGCGCGGATGCAACGACTCCCGGGGCGAACAGCATCGTATTCATTGTCTGTGGGCCGTTCGTGATCACCTCGCAGCTGCCCGACATACCGGGCGACACGACGGTGGACGGGACGCAGGTCGGCACAACTGACCCAGGGTGCTACGACACCGGCTCCCTTTCGATCAACTACGGGTACGCGAATATCGAGGGATCGGGAGCGGGAACGGGCGGCGCCGCGGCATTCGCAGGCCTGAAATTCGACGGGTCGGGCTCGACGATGGTCGGGCTCATCATCGGGGGGTTCACGGTTGGCGTCCAGCTCGGTGGCACCGGCGGCCATCACATCTACGACTCGGGGATCGGAAACAACCCGTTCGAGCAGGGAGACCTGGCGCCGGAGAACACCGGTGACGGGATCGAGGTTCTGTCGGGCAGCGCGAACGACGTGATCGGCTACACGGCGGCCGACGGCAACAACAGCTACCAGGACGACATCTACGGCAACGGCGGCTGGGGCGTATCGCTCGACGCCGGGTCCGGACCGACGACAGTGGGCCACAACTTCATCGGCACCGACACGACGGGCCACGAGCTCGGCCCTGGAACGGAAGGCTACACGGGGCCTACCGGCACCGCCCTCCCTGGCAACGGACCGTCTGATGGCAACGGCTTGGGCGGCGTGTACGTCGGCGATTCGAACGGCGACGTGATCGGCGGGAGCGTGCTGTGCCTGAACGTCAGCGATGTCTGCGACTCGAACGTGATCTCCAACAACGGCGGCCCCGGCGTCGACCTCGCGCCCGGCTCCTCAGGCGCGACAGTCGCGAGCAACTACATCGGCGAATCGCTGAACTTCTATTACACGCCGCCTACAGGCGAACCCGAGCAGCCGGCCGACGGCGGTCCCCTGGCCAACCACGGGGCCGGCGTGCAAGATGCAGGGACCGACAACACGATCGGCGGCACGGCGCCGGGCGAGTCGAACCTGATCTCGGGCAACTCAGACGATGGGATCCTGCTCGAGGGCTCGCATGCCAACGTCGAGGACAACCTGATCGGCCTGAACTTCGCGGGCACGGGAGCGACGCCGAATACCGGCGCCGGGATCCTCGCAACAGACGCGGGTGGGGTCGCTACGGGGGCGAACCGGATCTCCGGGAACGTAATCGGGGGGAACACCGGCCCGGGGATCCAACTCGACCAGGCCGGGAACTCGATCGTCAGCAACGCGATCGGGACCGCCGGCGACCGCTCCTCGCCGCTCGCGAACTCGATCGGGATCCTCGCCGACCGTGGACCGCAGACGATCGGGGCGCCCCTGAGTGGCGCCAACGTGATCGCCTACAACACCGGCGCGGGGATCGCCGTGGTCGACCCGTCCGGCTCTTCGGTCCACACCACCCGCGTGGGCATCTTCCAGAACTCGATCTTTGGCAACGGGGGCCTCGGCATCGATCTCGGCGATGACGGAGTCACCCAGAACCATCCGCTCGACGCGACGCCGGGCCCCAACAATTGGCAGAACTTCCCGGTGCTTGCCACCGCGAGCGCGGCGAACGGGCAGTACTCGTTCACCGGCACCCTCGATGCGGCTCCGAACACGTACTACACCGTGTATGTGTACGGCAACACCGCCTGCGACCCGTCCGGTTATGGACAAGGCCAGACGCCGATCAACGGAGGTACCGTCTCGACGGACTCGAGCGGGCACGCGAACTTCGTGATCACGGGCACGGGCGTGAGCGCCGGCACGGTCCTGTCCGCCACCGCGATCACGGGTGACTACTCGACGTCGGAGTTCGGCCCGTGCTTCACGGTAGGCCCAGGGGTCGATCTGAGCGTCTCCCAGGCCGTCGCCGGCGGCGGCAAGGTGGTAGCCGACGAGCCGGTCGACGTGGTCATCCACGTCGCCAACGCGGGGCCGGCGACAGCGACCAACGTGGTCGTCACCGACACGCTGCCGCCGGACGGCAAGCTGATTTCGCAGCCGGCGGGGTGCCCGGCGGCATCTGGCGGCCAGTTCACCTGCTCGATCGGCGATCTGGCGCCGGGAGCGTCCGACGATCTGCACATCCTGCTCGAGCCCGGCAATGTGCAGACGCTGACGAACTCGGTCAAGGTCTCCTCCGACCAGGTTCAGACGAACTCCGCCGACGACACATCGTTGCTCGCTGCGGCGGTGGCGGCCAATCCGAACGAACCCGCGGGGAGTCTGTCCTCGATCAACGAGCCGGCGCCGACCTTCGGCCAGTACGTGCTACTCGCTCGCGAGAGCGGACAGGTCACGGCAACGCTTCCAAACGGTCAGGTGATCCAGCTTGCCAACTTCGCCCTGGTACCGGTCGGGACAGTGGTGCAGACGACCGCCGGCGTTGCACGGGTAACCGATGCGCTGCCCGGCAAGACCAAGCAGACGACCTACGCCGATTTCAAATACGGGCAATTCAAGATCAGTCAGGCGCGGACCAAGCGCGGGCTCCTCGACGCGGTCATGAACGGCTCGCTGGGCGGCTGCAGCTCCAAGCAGCTCGCTAAAGGGGTGAGCGGCGCCGGGGCGGGTGGTGGTTCCACGAGTGGTGGTGCCACGAGTGGTGGCGCACTCTTGGCCAGCGTCGCACGCCACCGTCCGACGACCCGGCGTCTATGGGGTCACGATGCCAAGAACGGCAACTTCACGATCACAGGCAATCGAGGTGCCGCGACGGTGCGGGGAACGACGTGGGAAGTGGTCGACACCTGCACGACGACGACGGTGAGCGTCTCACAGGGGGTGGTCGACGTGACCGGCTTCGGAAACACGAAGCCGCTGCACGCAACCGTGCGCGCCGGGCAGCGGGTCGTGCTGCGGGCCGGCTAGCGCCTGGAACGCGGTGGGGCCGAGTAACAGCGTCGCACCTGAGGCCGCGGCCGCCAGACTGCGGAGCCGCCGCAGGCGGGCGCTTGGCGCCCTGACACTCCTGTCCGCGGTCCTCGTCGCCCTGCTGATGCTCGCCGACTGGCTGGCGCCGCTGGAGTTGGTCAGCGTGGATGCCAGGTTCGCCGTCCGGGGAACGCAGGCTGGGCGCGCCAGATCGGTCGTGATCATCGCAATCGACGCGAAGTCGATCAATGCGCTCGGCCAGTTCCCGATTCGCCGCCATTTTTACGCTGAGGCGGTCGATCGCGTGCACCGCGACGGCGCCCGGCTGATCGTCGTCGACGTGGAGTTCATCGATCCGACTGTTCCTGCCGAGGACGATGCGCTCATCAAGGGCCTCCGGCGCGCACCGGGAACGATCCTGACCACCGCGTATCCAGGCCCGCACGGGAGTAGTGACGTCCTCGGCGGAGCCGACGCTCAGCGCTACGCGCGCGTAAGGGTCGCCAGTGGCCTGTTTCGGACTTACGCGGGCGCTACGTTCCGGCGCTTCGACGTGGCCGACGGCGGCCTGACGACGGTTCCGGTCCGTGTCGCGCAGGCGCTACGCCCCGGTTTCGCAGCCGCATCGCTCGGCGCCACTCCGGTGTGGATCGACTATGTCGGCGGGCCCGGCACTTTCAGGACGGTCTCGCTCGCGTCGGTTCTGGACGGTCGCGTCCCCGCCTCGGTCTTTCGTCGCCGGATCGCCATCCTCGGCGCGACCGATCCGACCGTCGGGGACGTGCACGACTATTCATCTCTGAGCAGCAGCCAGATGTCGGGTGCGGAGATCGAGGCCAACGCCATCACGACCGCGATCGAGGGGGCGCCGTTACGCGGCGTTGCGGGCCGGCTCGCCGCGCTGATCACGTTCGTGTTCGTCCTCGGCCTTCCCCCGCTCCTGTTCGGTCGCCGCGGCTGGCGCGGCCCGGCGATCCTCGCCGGCGCCGTGGTCGGCTATCTCGCGCTCGCGCAGGTTCTGTTCGACGCAGGGAAGATCGTTCCCGTCGCGGTGCCGGTTCTCGGCGGGCTCGCAGCTGGGCTGATCGCGATCGGCGCCGATTCGCGGCTCGAACTCCGCGCGCGAGCGGAACAGGTCCTCGCCTCGCGTGCGCGTGTGATGCAGGCCGCGGACGAGGCCCGCCGCAGGGTCGAGCGGGACCTCCACGACGGTGTCCAGCAGCGGCTGCTGGCGCTCGCGATGCGGCTCGCCGCGCCGGGTGCCAGCGCCACGGAAGACCTGCTCAGCAGCTCTGTCGAGCAGGTCCAGATCGCGCTCGCCGAGCTACGGGACCTGGCGCACGGCGCGTATCCGGCGATCCTGGCCGAGGCGGGCCTCGCTGCGGCGCTGCAGTCGTTGGCCGACCACAGTCAGCTTCCGGTGAGCCTTCGACTCGGCGACGGACTCGACGTCGTCGCCGACCCGATCAAGCAGGCTGCGTACTTCATCGCTGCCGAATCGCTCGCCAACGCGATCAAGCATGCGGGTGCCTCACGGGTGACGATCGATGCCGCGACGGCATCCAAAGAGATGCACCTGACCGTCACCGATGACGGTCACGGCGGCGCGGACCCGCGCGGCAGCGGCTTGACCGGATTGGCGGACCGGGCCGCGGCGGTCGGCGGTTCGCTGAAGGTCACGAGCGAACCACGTGCTGGCACCCGAATTGAGCTCCGAATCCCACTCTGATCGCGTGCGGCCATAGGATCGCCATCAATGTCTTCCGCGGCGATTGTGGGTCTGCGCGTCGTGCTCGTGGATGACTCGCTGCTCGTGCGCGATGGACTCGCAAGGATCCTGACCGAACAGGGAGTCAAGGTCGTCGGGGTCGCGCGATCGGGTACCGAGGCGCTGATCGAGGTCCAGCGCCACCGTCCCGACGTCGTCGTGATGGACATCCGGATGCCCCCGAGCTTCACCAACGAGGGTGTGGTCGCAGCCGAGGCGATCCGCCGCGCGGTGCCCAGCGTTGGCATCCTTGTGCTGGCTCAAGACGCAGAGCGGGCGCACCTCGGCCGGCTCCTGGGCCACTCGCGCCGGGCGATCGGATACCTGCTCAAAGACAGACTGGCCGATTGGAACCAGCTCTCCGAGGCGCTCGCGCGGATCGCCGCGGGCGGTGCCGCGGTGGATCCGGTCGTCGTCGAGTTGCTGATGCGCTCGGGCGGCGAGTCCGAGCATGAGCTCGGAACGCTCACCGACCGCGAGCGGACGGTCCTGGCCCTGATGGCCGAGGGGCTCGCGAACCGTGGTATCGCCGAGCGCATGAGCGTCAGCGTTCGCACCGTCGAAGGTCACGTCGCCGCCGTCTTCGGCAAGCTCGGGCTGAAGGACGGTGACTCTGAGAATCGACGGGTGATGGCGGTGCTCGAGTACCTGAGGGCCGTGCCGGTCGACGGGTGAAGGCGCGGGGGCGGGGGGCGGGCGCGGTTCGCGCGCGGGTCCCTACTGGACCTTCCCGCGCGCGGTGATCGGCCACGTTGTCTCGAGTTGCCCGTTCCGGTGGGCGTAGAGGACGTCGTGCAGGTTGATGGTCGTGTCGATGTGCGAGGGAACCAGTGCCACCCTGTCGCCGACGTGCAGCTCGCCGGCGCCGTCGGCCCGATCGCGGGCGCCGTCGGCCCGATCGCGGGCGCCGTCGGCCCGATCGGTTCTGAGGATTCCGTGCTCGTCGCCCGCATGGTGGTAGGTCCAGCCCGGTCGATCGGCGAGCCGCGCGGGACCGGAATCGTCAGAGAGCGTCTTCAGGCCGGCGTCGATCACGACACGGTCGGCGGCCGGGCGGCTGATGACGGTCGCGAGCGCCGTCAGCGCGGGCGCATATGGGACGCCTCGCGTCTGTTCGTAGTCGACGTCCATGAAGATGAACGACCCTGGCTGGACCTCGGTGACGAGGTCGTGCATGGCGCAGAATTCCGCGGTTCCCGTTCCGCCGGTCGTGACCACTTCCACTACGTGCCCGCCTGCCCGGAGGTCCTCGGCCGCCCTCGCGAGTCGTTCCATCGCCTCGTCGCAGAGAGCCTTGCGCTCCCGCGGGTCGCGAATGTGCTGAAGGCTGCCTTCGTAGCCTTGGAGCCCGACGATCCTGATTCGCTTCAGCGCCCGAAGCCGGTCCGCAAGCGCCCTCGCGTCCGCGGGGAGGACTCCGCATCGATTGTGTCCGACGTTCACATCGATCAGCGTGTCCACCGGCCGCGGAACAGCGCCGTCAAGCGCCGATGCTCCCTCCCAGGAATCCACGACGACAGATAAGCGCGCGTCGGGCCGGCGGCGCATCAGCTCGGCAAGACGCCCGGCCTTCGTAGGGCCCGCCAATTCCGTCGTGATGTGCACATCGTCGATCCCTTCGGCGAGCATCACCTCGGCTTCGCTGACCTTCGCGACGCAGATGCCGGCCGCGCCCGCCTCGAGCAACAGCCGCGCAACCGCAGGGCTCTTCGCCGTCTTCAGGTGCGGGCGGACCCGAACGTGGGACAGTCGCTCCATGCCGAGGCGCAGGTTGCTCTCGAATACGTCCAGATCAACGACTAGGCAGGGCGTGTCCAACTGGTCGATCGAGACGGGCTCCACCACAGGAAGATATCCCGAGGAGTCGCCTGATCACTACCAGCGCATCGCATAGCCTACGCGGGGATGCGTGCTCGAGGTTCAATGCCGCAGAGAGAGAGGGACGCTCGCGCGAGCACGGCGCGCCGGGTGCTTCAGCTCGCCGGCGTCGTGTTCAGATACGGCATCTTGCCGCTGCTGGTGCCTGCGCGCCGGCGCCGCGCACCTGGACCGGTTCGCCTGCGCCGTGGTCTCGAGACGCTTGGTGGAGCATGGATCAAGCTCGGCCAGCTACTCGCGCTGCGCTTCGACCTGTTGCCAGAGGCCTACTGCGTCGAGCTGTTCAACCTGCTCAATCGCGTTGCTCCATTTCCCTACGCGGACGTCGCGCGGATCATTCGCGAAGAGCTCGGACGGCCGGTCGACGAGGTCTTCTCGTCCTTCGAGCCCGAGCCGTTCGGCAGCGCATCGATCGGCCAGGTCCACGACGCGGTCCTGCACAACGGCCGGCGCGTCGCCGTGAAGGTGCAGCGCCCCGGGATCGATGCGCTGCTGATGTGCGACATCGCGCTGATGTACAGGTTCTCGCGCTTGCTCGACCGCACCCACCTCCTCGGCGGTACGCGCAGCCGCGACGTGATCGACGAGCTCGCGCGCTGGACCCGAGAGGAGCTCGACTACACCATCGAAGCGAGGAACGCGGCGACGATGCGGGCCAATGTCCGCGACGAGAGCACGGAGTACGACCCCGAGATCTTCCCCGACTACACGACACGCCGTGTGCTTACCGCCGAGCGCCTCGACGGCCTCCTCCTCGTCGACATCATCCGCGAGCTGCGGCGCGACCGCGAGGGCTACGCAAGCCGGCTGCGCGAGGCGGGATACGACCTCGACCAGGCCGCCGCCAACATCGTCTGGAACTTCCTCGGCCAGGTCTACGCCGTCGGGACCTTCCACGGCGATCTGCACCCGGCGAACCTGCTGCTGCTCGCGGGCAACCGGATCGGTTACGTTGACTTCGGGATCATCGGCCGGATCCCGGTCCCGGTCCAGGAGTCGCTCGCCAGCTACGCGATGCGCCTCTTCGGCGGCGACACCGACGCCGCGGTAGAGGACTTCCTGAAATGGCTTCGGCCCTCGGCGGCGACGAACCTCGCCGCTGCGAAGCGCGACATGGCCGAGCTCACCGAGCGGTTCCTCGACCAGCTCGAGCAGGCGACCGCACGCCGCCGCGAGATTCTCGCCCGCTACCAGGTCGACCTGCTCGCGGCCGTGCGAGCGCACCGAATGGTGATCGATCCGGTCGTGATCCTCTACACGAAGGTCGTGCTGACGATCGACGCGGTGACCTCCGAGCTCGCGCCGTCACTCGACATCCAGGGGCTCCACGCCCGGTTCTTCTCGGAGCTGATCATCGAAGGGTTGCAGAAGTCGGGGTGAGGGGGTGGGGCGTCGAGTGGGCAGGCCCGGGGGGGCGGGCCGGGTGGGCGGGCTGTGTGGGCCTGTGGGCGGGCCTGTGTGGGCGGGCCCGACATCCTCGGCGCTCCGTGACGGCCGCGGGTTAGCGAGAGTTGACAATGGCTGGCAAGCTCTGGGTCGGCGGAATCGGCGGCCGGCGGGCGGTTCGCAGCGTTCCCCGGGGAGGGTGTGTGCCAAAGCGAACTCCAGGTTCGCAAAGGAACACACCCTCCGCGGTACGCCGCCCAGCAAGGCGATTCCCGACCTCTGACGGCCGCCCGACGTTGTCAAATGTTGATAAGGGTCCGAACTCGCCAACGGTTACGCAACAGCCGTCATGGACATCGTTACGTGCGACACCCGCCCCTCGCCCTAATCCAGCTCGACCGTCGTCCGCGCGAGATGGTCGCCGATGCGCTGCCGCGGCGTCCTCCCCGTTGACAGAGCGATGAAGCCGACCAGATAGAACATCGGCAGCACGTCGATGGCGCGGGCGAGCGTGCGAACGAGGACCGCGCGGGCGGTTGGTGGCCGGCCGTCGAGGCCGACGACGCGGAGGCCGAGCATTCGCTTGCCCAGCGTCTGCCCGAAGAGCGTCTCGAGGCCGAAGTAGTAGGCCAGGCTCGCTGCGATGAAGAGCAAGAATGGCCAGCCACTCAGCGAGACGGAGACGCCCGTCCGGCCCGAGTGCGCGCCACCGAACAGCACGCTCAGCACGACGAAGACTGTGAACAGCGCGGCGATGTCGATCATCCCCGCGACTGCCCGAGGGGCAAGAACCTCGGCGGTGGCGTCCGGGGATCGCCAGGCGGCCGGAGAGTCCGGGGATCGCCAGGCGGCCGAACCGTGCACGCTGTCGCCACCGAGTTCACCGATCCCCATACACATCCAATCGGCGCCCCTGACTTAAGCTTGAGCGACCGCGTCGGAGGAAGGTGGAGATGAGGGTCAGAGCATGGCTGCGATGAAGTGGTGGGGATGGGGACTCGAGGGCGTCGAGTTCACGCACGAGGACAAGCCCGAGCTGCGACCGTTCATCGAGGAGGTGCTCGGCGTGGATGTCGGCAGGGCGGCCGTGTCGCCGATCCGGTGGGAGGAGCTCGATATTCCCGCCTCGAACCTGCCGGAGGGCCTGCGCGCGGCGCTCGAAGAGGCCGTCACCGCGGCGTTCGTTTCGGTCGACTCGCTCGATCGCGTTGTCCATGCGCGCGGGAAGTCTCTCCGCGACCTGATCCGCCAGCGTCGCGGCGACCTCGGCCGCGTCCCAGACGTCGTCGTGCGCCCCGGCAACGAGGACGAGGTCACCGCCGTGATGCACGCCGCGCTGACTGCGGACGCCGTGATGATTCCGTTCGGCGGTGGCTCATCGATCTCGGGCTCGCTCGAGGCTCCCGCCGACGAGGCGCGACCGGTCATCTCGGTCGACCTCGTGCGGATGGACAAGGTGATTGCGATCGATGGAACGTCGCGCCTGGCGCGGGTACAGGCGGGCGTCTTCGGCCCGCACCTCGAGGAGCAGCTGGGCCCGCAGGGATACGTGTTCGGGCACTTCCCCGACTCGTTCACGCACTCGACCCTCGGTGGCTGGATCGCCACGCGGTCCTCGGGCATGCAGTCAGACCGCTACGGGGACATCGCAGACCTGACCAAGGGCCTGCGCGTCGTCACCCCGTCGGGAACGCTCGTCACACGCCCCCTCCCCTCGATGTCCACCGGCCCGAGCATCCGTGAGATGGTGCTTGGCAGCGAAGGGCGCCTCGGGCTCATCACCGAAGCGACCGTGCACGTGCGGCTGATTCCCGAGCGCCGCCAGATTCTCGGCTACCTCTTCCCGACCTTCGCCGATGGCCTCGCCGCGATGCGCGACATCGCCGCGGGCGAGTGCTCGGTCTCGGTCACGCGGATCTCCGATGCGCATGAGACGAGGTTCTCCTTCGCCATGCGCGCGCGGCCAACGCTCCTCGACAAGCTGAAGTCCAAGGCGCTGACGGCATACCTGCAGCGCAGGCTCGGATTTGACCTGAGGCAGATGTGCCTCTCGTTCCTCGGCTACGAGGGCAGCGAGGGCCACGTCGCCGAACAGCGCAAGGCCGCCGGCAAGATCGTCAAGCGCCACGGCGGGCTGTGTATCGGCTCGAGCCCGGGCGCGCTCTATGACCAGAAGAAGTTCGACACCCCCCACATTCGCGACTTCTTGCTGAACCGGGGCGTTGCCGCCGATGTGTCCGAGACGTCGATGCCGTGGAGCCGGCTGGCACCCGTCTACGACGCCGTGAACGCCGCTGCCTACGGGGCATTCGCCGAGCTCGGCGTCCAGGGCTACCTGATGTGCCACCTCTCGCACAGCTATCACGCGGGCGCCTGTCTCTACTTCACCTTCGCCTTCGAGCCGACACCGGGCGCCGACATGATCGCCGAATACGACATCGTCAAGTCCGCGATCCAGCAGTCCTTCGTCGATCACGGGGCCACGCTGTCACACCACCACGCCGTCGGGACCGAGCACGCGCAGTGGCTGGAGCAGGACATCTCGCCGCCCGGCGTCGTGATGCTGAAGGCGCTCTTCGACGGGACAGATCCGGGCAGGCACCTGAACCCGGGGAAGATTGTGTGAGTCCTTTAGCCCCGAGCCCGCGGGGTCGCATCACTTGCGACTATTTCATCGCCCCGTGTTCGTGTGCGCCTTCGTGCTCAGGCACGCTGGGGTTCCAGCGTGGGAGCTTGTGCAGCGGCCGTGGCAGGCGCTTGGGGTGTTGGAATCGCGGCGAGGCAGCGCGTTCGCTCGAGTTCCCGTCAACGAGAATCACCTCATCCACGGAATCCGGGATCCGCGCGGACTCTTGAAGCTCGGTCGTTCTCATCGCCAACCTTTCGATTCCGTTTGTCATCTGGGACCAGAATCAAGCCCGCCGGTTTCACGCACGTTTCCACAAGGCTTCAACCGAGCGAAAAGGCGAACCTGGGCCGCAAGGTGTACAGGCGGGGAAACGTTCTCGCGCGCGGGGAGTAACTGACGACGTGGGAAGAGACGAGCCTGTCGGCCGGGACCAGCCCTGGGCGCGAACGCCGCCGGCGCGAGTGGCGCGCGAGGTTCTGATCTGCGGGGTATTCGGCTCGATCATCAGGACCTATTCGCGCCGGGAGATCTCCGGGCTCGACCATCTCGACGGTCTCGAGGGCCCGGTGATCTTCGTCGCCAACCACTGCAGTCACGTCGACACGCCCGCGCTGCTGCGGTCGCTGCCGGCCAAGTGGCGCCGGCGCACCGCGGTGGCCGCGGCGGCCGACTACTTCTACACGAGGCGCCTGCTCGCCAACGCGGTGTCGCTGACCTTCGGCACGGTCCCGCTCGAGCGACGAGGGAGTGGACTCGGAACCGATGCAGCTCACATCCGGCGCCTGATCGACGGTGGCTGGAGTCTGGTCGTGTTCGCCGAGGGGTCGCGTTCACGCGACGGGCGGGTGGGGCGGATGCGGTCGGGCGCCGCGGTGCTGGCCGCCGAGCACGGCATTCCGATCGTCCCGGTCCACATCGACGGCACCCGTGCGGCGATGCCGGTCGGCCATCACTGGATGGTCCGCCCCGAGGGCGGCGGTCGCTGGGCTCGGCACACGATCTCGATCAGCTTCGGCGCCCCGATCTACTTAGGTCCGCTCGATGATCGGGTTGAGGTGATGGGGCGCGTCCGGGGGTTCATGGACTCCTGCGGAGCGGACGGCGCGGCGAATCGAAGTTCCCGCTCGGCTCCGGATAGGGTCGAGAAGTCAATCTCTGCCGTTCGTCGCTGAAGCTCCTTACGGGGAGCCTGCTGCCCGTGCAAGGGCCCTCAGCAGACCGGCTCACCGAACGCGTCGTCTCTCCCGGGGAGGCGCGGCGCAACCAGCCCGGGGACGTACACACGATCGAGACCTCGGGGAGCGGGAGCGGTCCCATGTTGGGGGCCAGGGTCCGCTCAGTCCGCATCATCGTCGCCCCCGTGCGCGATGCCACGTCGTCGAGTCACCTGTCCCCAGAATCAATCGTTTGTCCAAGAGGTTTAGGTGCTCCCCGGTTCTGCCGAAACGTGGTCTAGCCCGAGGTTAAGGGGAACCTCAGACTAACGCGAGCGACCCGCTTGACCAGGTCGCTTGCTGACACGTCCCAATACCAAGCCCGTCGTGAGGCTGTCGTCACGACGCGCGAATGAACTCACTATGACCAGCCAATTGGACACTGGGGAAACCCCCACCCAGATCTCGCTCTGCGGCACCTTCAAGGTGCAGCTGGACGGCAAGCGCGTCGATCAGCAGCTCCCGGGTCGCGGCGGTAGGCTCGCGTTCGCATACCTTGTCATCAGCCGGGACCGGCCGGTATCACGCGATGCGCTCGCGGCGGCTATCTGGGAGGACAACGCGCCGCGGAATCCGGACAGCGCGTTGCGGACCCTGTTGACCCGGCTCCGCTCGGTCGTGGGTCCGGAGACGGTGTCGGGTCGCAGCGAGGTCTCGCTCGCGCTGCCGCAGGGCGCCACAGTCGATGTCGAGGTCGCCGCGCATTACCTGGCTGCGGCCGAGCGGGCCCGCGCTGAGCGTAACTGGGAGCTCGCGTTCGAATCCGGGTCCAGCGCGCTGCCGATTCTGGGCGCCGACCTGCTGCCCACGCTACATGCGGACTGGGTCGAGCTCGCTCGCCGTTCACACTCGGAGCTTCGAGTGCGCGCGCTGGCGTGTGTTGCGACGGCCGGACTCGAGCTGGGCGGGGACCATCTTGCGGCCGCTGAGGCAGCGGCGCGTGGGATGGTCGAGCTGGAGCCGCTCCGCGAGAGCGGCCACGCGCTCGTAATCAGGGCACTTGCGGCGCAGGGCGACCGGGCGCAGGCGCTGGTGGTCTACGACGAGCTGCGCCAGCTCCTGCGCGAGGAGATCGGAGCGATGCCGGGGCCTGAACTTCGCCTGCTGCACGAGCAGCTGCTGAAGAGCGAGGAGACGCCCGTCGTCGCCGTGCCCGTGAAGAGCGCTGAGATCCGGTCTCCCCGGCTCGAGCTGCCGACGCCGGCCGTGGCGCAGGCCACGCGGCCCCTGTTCGGACGCGAGTCGGAGCTGACGGCCTGGATCGAGCGCGAGCTCGACCCCGGGCGCCTGGAGGGACGGGTCCTGGCCCTACTGTCCGGCGAGCCGGGAATCGGGAAGACCCGCCTCGCCGCGGAATACGCACGTCAGGCGCACGCGCGCGGTGCGAACGTGCTGTGGGGGTCCTGCCACGAGGACGGCTTCGTTCCGTATGAGCCGTTCGCCGACGTTGTCGGCCAGTACCTGAGCCGGCTGGACGATCAAGACCGCCGGCAGCTTCTGGAGCGCACGGGAACCGACGTGCTGGAGCTGGTCCCTGGGCTGAGCCGTGGAAGCGACCCATCGCAACGAGCGGACGAGCGGCTCGATCCGACTACACAGCGCTACCGGCTATTCGATGCTGTCTCCTCGCTACTCGTCGATGCGGCTCGGCGCCATCCGCTGGTGCTGGTGCTCGAGGACCTGCACTGGGCGGACCCATCGACGTTGAACCTGCTCCTGCACCTGCATCGCGTCGAAGAGCATGCGCCGATCGTGACGCTCGCGACCTATCGCGACGCGGAGGCCGATGCCGGAGGTCGCTTCGCACGGACCATCGCCGAGCTGCGCCGCATCGCGGATCCGGTTACCACCAAGCTCGGTGGCCTGTCCGAGCGGCACACACACGAGCTCGTGAGCACGCTGTACGGCCAGGCGGTGGAGCCCGAGGTAAGCCACGGGATCCACGCCCAGAGCGAGGGCAACCCCTTCTTCGTCAGCGAGATCGTTCGCTGCCGCCGGGACATCCGGCGGCCGAGCGCGAGCGACGTGTCCGACGGAGTCAAGGACATGATCACCCGGCGGATCGGGAATCTGAGCGAAGAGGCAGTCGTGCTGTTGAACATCGCTTCGGTGATCGGACGCGAGTTCGATCGCAGCGTGCTCGAGCAGGTCTGCCGCTATGAGGCCGAGCAGATGCTCGACCTGATCGAAGAGGCAATCGGAGCCCGGGTAATCGAAGAGGTTCCGGGGGGATTCCTCCGCTACTCCTTCTGTCATGCACTGATCCGCGAAGCGCTCTACGGTGAGCTGAGCCGGACCCGCCGCGCGCGCGTTCATCGAGAGGTCGCCGATGCGCTCGCCGGCAGCGCCGAGGACTCCGGACCCGGCGGTGCCGCGGAGCTGGCCCATCATCTTCACGCGGCAGTTGCAGACCGTGACGGAGCGCACAAGGCGATGCAGGCATCTGTCGTCGCCGGCGATCAAGCAATGTCCCAGCGTGCTTACGAGGACGCGTGGGCCCACTACGACCGCGCTTTGACCGTGGTCCGGCAGGCGGCCGCCAGCGACGTCGAGAACTGCCAGGTGCTGCTCGCGCGCGGCGCGGCGCAAAAGCGCTGCGGCGACGGACCCGCGGCGCGGGCGACGTTCGAGCAGGCCGCCGAGGTGGCTCGGGGGCTCGGAGACGGGAGGCTTCTGGCCAGCGCCGCGCTCGGCTTCGGCGGCCGCGAGCACGTACCCGTCACGAGCGGCCGCGCAGACGCGCGACTGATCGAACTGCTCGAGGAGGCGCTGCTGAAGCTGCCTCAGGAAGCTGCGGGCCTGAGGGCGAGGGTGCTCGGCAGGCTGTCGATCGAGCTGCTGTGGTCGACAGCCGGCGACCGTCGCTCCTCGCTCAGCGGTGAGGCGCTCGCGCTGGCCAGGGAGTCCGGCGACGAGGCGGTCATCGGCTACACGCTCGCCGCACGGCGGATCGCTACCTGGAGTCCGGCCAACGTAAAGGATCGGCTCGAGCTGAGCTTGGAGACCGTGGCCATCGCCGAACGCATCGATGATCCCGAGCTCACGCTCCAGGGTCGGCAATGGCTGGCGGCCGATCTGCTCGAGATCGGCGATGTCGGGCGCTCGGTCGAGCAGATGCTCCTCCACGCCCGGCTCGCGGAGAAATTGCGCCAGCCCTATCACCAGTGGGTCGCCGCAGGGATGAGGGTCAGCCGCGCGCACATCACGGGCGAGTTCAAGCGCGCCGAGAGCCTCGCGGAGCAGGCATTTGCCGACGGCGTCAGGGCTCACGAGGACGATGCCTTCCAGAGCTTGACAACCCAGCTGTTCTGGATCAGGCGCGATCAGGGGCGCCTGTACGAGCTCGGAGATCTCGTCGAGCACGCGCTCGCGCGATTCGAGCCGGCGACGACCTTCTGGCAGGCGGTCGCCACCCTCCACGCGGCCGAGCTGGGTGCCACGGCGGATGCTGCGCGCAGGCTCGACCGGGTCGTTTCCGGCGAAGGCGTCGCCGGCATCGCCGTAGACCCAAACTGGCTCTCGACGATCGCCTGCCTCTCAGAGTCCGCGGGCCGAGTCGGTCACGCGGCGAGCGCCGCCGAGCTGTACGAGGCCCTCGCCCCGTACGCCAGTTCGAACATCGTCGTGGCCCATGGCGGGATCTGCCTGGGCTCTGCGTCGCGCTACCTGGGAATCCTGGCGCGCACGCTCGGCGCTTGGGACCAGGCGGAGGAGCACTTCGAGGAAGCGCTCCGCTTTGATCGGGCGCTTGACGCGCCGCCACTTCTGGCACGCACTCAGCATGAGTATGCGTTGTCGCTGCGAGCGCGTGGGAGCGCTGACGGCGCGCCGCGCGCGGTCGCGCTGGCGGACTCGGCGCAGAAGACGACCTCGAGGTTGGGGATGGGTGGGCTCGAGGTCGGGGCGCGGACCGCCACCATGCAGTCCGAGTCGGGTGGGAGTGGGTCGGCGGCATGAGCATCCTCCAGCCAGCCGATCGCGCCGACAGCGGCGCGCCGCCCCGGGCGAGCGTCGTCCTGTGTGCGTATACCGAGCGGCGCTGGGAAGCTCTGGTCGAGGCCGTCGCCTCGGCGCGAGCCCAGGATCCGGCGCCACACGAAATCGTGGTCGTGATCGATCACAACCAAGCGCTGCTGGACAACGCAATCCGCGAGCTTCCAGCAGAGGTGCGGATCGTCGCCAACGAAGAAGGCCGGGGCCTCTCAGGTGCCCGGAACACGGGCGTCCGACACGCGAGCGGGGACATCGTCGCCTTCCTTGACGACGACGCCCGAGCGCACCCGGGTTGGCTGGAAACGCTCACACGAGCCTTCGACGACCCGTCGGTGATCGGAGTCGGCGGCGCCGCGCTGCCGAACTGGGAGTCTGAAGCGCCGGCTTGGATCCCAGCGGAGTTTCTCTGGGTCGTGGGCTGCTCATATCGAGGCTTGCCGGCAGAACCCACCGAGATCCGCAACCCGATCGGCGCCAACATGGCCTTTCGCCGCCCAGTGCTCGAGCTTGTTGGGGGGTTCACCGGCGGAATCGGCCGCGTCGGTCGGACCCCGCTGGGCTGCGAGGAGACCGAACTGTCGATCCGCGCACGCGCAGCGACCGGGGGACGGATTGTCCAGCTACCCGACGCCAAGGTCGACCATCGTGTCACGTCAGATCGGACGGCTTGGAGTTACTTCCGTCGGCGCTGCTGGGCCGAGGGACTCTCGAAAGCGATCGTCTCTCGGAAGGTTGGCAGCGACGACGCCCTGTCGAGCGAGCGCGACTACGTGATGCGCACGCTGCCGAGCGGTGTCTGGCGAGGAGTAGCCGACGCCTCTCGCGGGGATCGCGCCGGACTGGCGCGTGCGGGCGCGATCGTCGGAGGGCTGGCGATCACCACCGCCGGCTACGCGCGCGGACTCGCGAGCGGTGGATTGCGGGCGGCCGCGTGAGCCAGCTGATCCCGGTCCTGCTGTACCACAGCGTTTCCGAGCGGGCGAGCGGAGATTCGTTCGCCGTCGCGCCGGAGCGTTTCGCGAGCCACGTGGAGGCGATCGTCGCCAGTGGTCGCACGCCCCTGACGATCAGCGAAATCGCCGACGGGCTGCGCGGACTGTCCACCCTGCCCAAGCGTCCAATGGGGATCACTTTCGACGACGGGTTCGATGACACCGTCGCCGCCGTGGAGCTGCTCGCCAGCCACGAGCTGAGATCGACCGTGTACGTCACGACCGGATCGATCGGTGAAGGGAACTCGATCCGCCCCGACCAGCTTCAGACCCTCGCAGCGTGGCAGGACCGGGTCGAGCTCGGGGCTCACACGGTTACCCACCCCCACCTCGATGAGCTGAGAACGGCCGCGGCCGATCGGGAGATCGTGTCGAGCAAGCGTGCACTCGAGCGCCTCATCGATCGAGACGTGAACTCTTTCGCTTATCCGCACGGTGCCTACGACGCTCGCGTACGAACCCTTGTCAAGGCCGCCGGGTATCGGTCGGCGGCTGCCGTCAAGAACGCGCTCTCACACATCGGCGACGACCCGTGGGCGATCGCGCGCTGGACGGTGCGAAGCACGACGAGCGCAGACGATGTCGCCGCGTTTCTGTTGGGAGCTTCGACGCCGCTGGCGTGGCGAGAGGAGCGCCTTCGCACTACGGCGTACCGAGCCGTGCGCCGCACGCGCCGGACATGGCGAGGCGGGGCCCGGCGGGTCAGGAAATGCGCATGAGCGACCAGCTCGTATCCGTGGTGGTACCAACATGCGCCGACGCAACAGCCGCGGTTCGGTGCGTCACGACGATTCGTGAACACGCGAGCGGAACGGTAGAGGTGATCGTGGTGGAGAACCGCCCCGAGAAGTCGTGTGTCTCCGCCGCGCTGACGGAGGCGTTCGGGCCGGACTCGGGAGTGCGCTACATCGAGGAGCCCACCCCCGGCCTCTCCCGGGCTCGAAACGCGGGCCTCGCTGTAGCCAGCGGCAGCATCGTGGCTTTCCCCGACGATGACGTTGTCGTTGACGAGTATTGGCTCGAGTCGCTACGTGACGCATTCGCTACGTACCCGGACGCCGTGTGCGTAACCGGCCGCATCGAACCGCTTGAGCTCGGGACGCGCGCGCAGTCGTTCCTCGAGCAGTTCGCAACCTATGACAAGGGGGATGTAACTCGGGTGTACCGGTTAGACGCGCCGCCCGAGGATATCCCGCTGTTCCCTTACACCGCGGGCCACTTCGGCTCGGGCGCCAACATGGCGTTCAGGCGTGACGCGTTGGTCAAGCTTCGAGGCTTCGATCCGCTGCTTGGCGCGGGAACGCGCGCACGGGGTGGCGAGGACCTCGACATCTGCATACGTGTGCTCCTCAGCGGGGACACGCTCGTATACGAACCTCGAGCCGTGGTCCGGCATCCGCACCCGGACACGATGCGCCTACTCCACCAGCAGGCCTTCAACTACGGCGCCGGGCTTGGCGCATTGGTGGCCAAGCACCTCACCATCGGACCGAACCGCACCGGAATGATCCGGCGGATACCTGCCGGACTCGGATACCTCTTCGGCAGGGGGTCACGCAAGAACTCCAGTAAGCAGCCAGATTTCCCGCGGCGGCTCGAGCTGCTGGAGGTGCTCGGGCTGGTCGCAGGCGCGATCGGGTACCTGCGCACCCTCGCCGGGCGGGAACCTGATCCGGAACGTCGCGCCGATCCCACGCCGCTGCTACCGCGGCGGGTATGGAGCGGAGAGCTCGACCTGGCTAGCCCAGTCATCGCGAGCGGACGCCGGCTCACGCATGCCGGAGTCCCATTCGACGAGGCGCGGCTCCTGATCCGGGTGCTGGGCGAGCCAGTGGGTTTCGTGCAGACGCCGCTGTTGTCGGGTGAGTTGACGCTGCAGCAGGTGCTCGCCGATCTCGACAGTGAACTGGCGCATGCGGCGGATCATCAGCTTGCTAGTAACAACCTACCCTCGCTCGCGGTCTTGATCGCAGGCGCCCAAAGCAACCTGGAAGAAGCGGCATGACGACCCCAACATGGATTGACGCTTCGGACGGTCCGTTGGTGACGGTAATCGTGTGCACACGCAACCGCGCCGACGGACTGCTGCGCTGCCTGCAGTCACTCCAAGCGTTACGTTACTCAAACCTCGAATTGCTCATGGTCGACAACGCTTCTGCCGATGACGCCACCATGACAGTTGTCCTCGAAGCTGCGCGCGGTGACAACCGCATTCGTTACGTACGCGAGGACCGGCCAGGACTGTCGGTCGCACGCAACCGTGGGCTTCGCGAAGCCGCCGGCGACGTGATCGCCTTCACCGACGATGACGTGCGTGTAGATCCGCTCTGGGTGGACGGGATCCTTCGCGGATTCCGCCGCCGCACGGACGTCGGTTGCGTGACCGGGCTTGTCGCGAGTGCATCGCTCGAGCACTCTGCGGAGCAATACTTCGACGCGCGGGTCTGGTGGTCATCGAGCTGTGAGCAACGGCTGTTCGAGCCCACGCGCCGTCGGGGGGATTCACGACTCCATCCTTATGCGGCCGGGAAGTTCGGAACGGGGGCTAATGTCGCCTTCCGGCGAGAGGCGATTGAGGCCATCGGTGGTTTTGACGAGAGTCTCGGCGCCGGATCCCCGACCTCCGGAGGCGAAGACCTCGACGCCTTCGTTCGCGTGCTGCGCTCCGGCCGAGCCCTGACGTATGAACCCGCCGCCCTCGTATGGCACGACCACCGGGTCGACGAGGCGGATCTACAGAGGCAGATGTACGCATACGGCAAAGGCCTGTCGGCGTACCTGTGCAAGTTTCTGTTCTCGCAAGCCTCAGGGCCAGAGGTCGCCGGCCGCTTGGTGGTGGGCGCGGTGCACATGGGGCGACTGGCGAGACGGTCACAGGCGGCCGCCGACAACGCTCGCGTGGCCCCGGGGCTCGTGAGTGCTGAGTTCCGAGGGCTGGCTGCCGGGCCGTGGGCGTACCTCAGGACCCGCGCGCGGCAGGATCGCGCGCACGTGAGGGCGGTGGCACCATGAGTCACCCGGTTATCCGGTGGACGCCAGGCGGATGGGCTCAGGCAACGGTGCCCGCTCTCGGTGCTGGTTCGAGCGAGATCGACGACAGGCCTCTTCCGCCCGAGCCGCGCGAACAGCCAGTGGTGCCGGCGCGTACGGGCGTCCGCGTGGCCCTCGACTGCGCTCTCCTTGGCTTGGCTGCTGCCTGCGTCGCGGCGACCTTGATGCCGCTTCCGTCGGTCCGGGCCTACGTGATCTTCGCGGGCGCGTTCCTGTTGCCGGGAGGAGCGATCGTCACGCGCCTTCAGCTGAGAGATCCGCTCACCATCGGTTCGCTCATGATTGGTTTGAGCCTCGCGATCGACACCGCCGGAGCACTCGGCCTGGTGTGGTCTCGCTGGTACCACCCGGTCTACCTCGCGGCGGGGCTGGTAGCAATCTCCTCAACCCTCATCGTCGTCGACCTTGGTATTCGCCTTGCGACGCTCGGAGGGCGGCACACATGAACGTCTTCGCAGAGGCTCTGCCCGCTACGCATCCGAGGACTCGACCAATTGCGCTGAGTCGCGTCGTATGGGTCGCCGCGTTCCTGCCGCTGTGCGCTGGTGTGGCGCTCTGGGTGGTGGCGTTGCCGCACATCGACCTTGCGAAGATGGGTCAGTCGGGACTGCTCGGTGTCGTCCCGCTGAGTTGGTACCTCGGCCTCGGAGCCCTCGTTGGCGGCGCCGTCTGGAGCATCTGGGCCACACCTCACGTCGGGTGGAGGACCGCGCTCTACGTGGCAGCCGTGGTCCTCGTCATCTACGGCACGATCCCGGCGCTCACCAGCGTCCCCGAGTACGCGTGGACGTACAAGCACATCGGCGTGATCCATCTCATCGACAAACTTGGAAGGGTGTCCCCGAACGTAGATATCTACAACCGGTGGCCGGGAGTGTTCGCCCTTGGAGCGGCGCTCTCGCGTGTGACCGGGGTGGATTCGCTGAGCTACGCGGTATGGGTCGAGCCACTGTTTATGGCTGTTGACGCGGTCATCGTCGCGGCGACTGCGCGCACCGTGATGCGCGATGCGCGTGTCGCAGGGTTGGCGGCGCTGCTGTTCGTGTGCACGAACATGGTCGGGCAGACATACCTGTCGCCCCAGACCCTTGCGTACACGCTCGGGCTGGTGATGATGCTGCTCGTCGTCGGTCAACTGAGCGGAGGCGCGGAACGCCGCCTCCGAGGGTGGCTCGCAGATCTCATCGGACGAATCATCCGGCGACCGCAAGCAGTGGAATCATTCGGGTCCTCGGGCACCATCAGCCCTGGCGTCACCATCGCACTCATCGCGCTCCTCGACGGCATCATCGTCGTAACACACCAGCTCACGCCCTACGTCTTGCTCTTTCAAGTGGGTGCCCTAGTAGTTCTCGGTGTAACGCGGCCCTGGTGGATGGTCGCGCTCCTTGGCGTGATCACAGTCGCGTATCTCATTCCCAACCTGGGCTATCTTCAGGCGCACCACGAGCTACTGAGCGGGTTCAACCCGCTGGACAACGCTGCCGTTGAGCCCGGCGCCGACGTCCACCGGGCCGGGCTGTATGGCCACGCTGCGTCGAACCTATCGATCCTGGCCGGCGTCCTTTCGCTTGTCGGGTTCGTGACCTTGGTCTGGAAGGGTCGAGCGCGCAAGGCGATACCTCTGGCGGCTCTCTTAATCGCGCCCTTCGTCATTCTGTTTGGTCAAAACTATGGGGGCGAGGCGGCGCTGCGCGTGTATCTGTTCTCGTCCCCGTGGCGCGACATTCTGATCGCTTCCGGTATCGCAGCGCTCGCACCGCGAGTTCGCATAATCATTACTGCAGCCATTGTCGCCGGGGTCGTCTCGTTGCTCCTGCTTGCGACGCTCGGGAATGCGGCTACAAGCGTCATTCCGGCTGCGGAAGTCGC
>Ga0302326_10001321_pt1 | contig 63609 bp, 54 predicted proteins | sample Palsa_T0_3_FD_202264 | JGI IMG/M metagenome (GOLD analysis project Ga0302326, IMG submission 202264) | Peat permafrost microbial communities from Stordalen Mire near Abisko, Sweden - Palsa_T0_3 | ecosystem: Environmental > Terrestrial > Soil > Palsa > Peat permafrost | place: Sweden: Abisko...
ACGGCTACCACGTCTCGACCCTCAAATCGCTGCGCATAAATCCGGTGCTGGTCCCGCTCGCCGAGCCGGACTGGACCCTCGACACGGACGCGCTCCAAGCGGCCATCACTCCCAGAACCCGCGCTATCGTGCTCAACACGCCATCCAACCCCGGCGGAAAAGTCTACTCCCCGGCCGAAACTCAAGCCATCGCGGCCGTCTGCACCACACATGATCTGTTCCTGATTACCGATGAAATCTATGAGTACTTCGTCTACGACGGCGCTCGCCATATCTCCGCCGCCACGCTGCCGGGCATGAAGGAACGGACCATTGTCATCTCCGGTTTCTCCAAGACATTTTCGGTTACCGGCTGGCGGTTGGGCTATGTAACTGCCGACCGCAAATGGATGGGTGCCATGAGTTACTTCCACGACCTGACTTATGTCTGCGCGCCGTCAGCATTGCAGCACGGAGCCGCCGCCGGCCTGGAGCAACTTCCGCCGAGTTTCTATACCCAGTTAGCCGCTGACCATCAAGACAAGCGCACCCGCATGTTATCCGCGCTGACTGACGCACGACTAACTCCGACCACTCCCGCCGGCGCCTACTATGTGTTAGCCGATGCTACAAGCATTCCAGGGAAAACCGCTGCCGAAAAGGCGCGCCACTTACTGTCAGTTACCGGCGTGGCTTCAGTAGCCGGCAGCGCATTCTTCCGCCCAGGCCGCGGCGAAAATCTGCTGCGCTTCTGCTTCGCAAAAAAAGATGAGGATTTAGACGAAGCATGCGCACGGCTTCGGCAGGTGTAGTCGCACAACGGAGCGAACGACTGACCTTGAAACGAAGAGGACAAACCGCGAATCAGTGATCGGAAACCAGACCAGGAGAAAACTTCCATGGCGACCACCAACCTTACAGGACCTGCCGGCCAGCTCTATGCCGACCCCAAGCCCAGCACCGACGAAGATGTATTTCAGGTAGATAACACCAGCGCCGCTTATTACAACTCAAAGTACTACCTGGCGAACAAGAATCTGGTTCAGCCTATTCCGCCGTCACGCAGCGGCGCGCTGCCTTATATCGATCTGGCCAACTTCCTGCCCGCGGACATGATCGCCGCCATCACCGCGTCGAAAAGCATAACTTTCCACTCCGTCGGAGACACCGGCGCAGCCAAGGTGAGCGTGAGCCAGAGTTCCGCGACGGCCGTGAAGGAAGAAGCCGCGGTAGCCGACGCAATGGCCCAGGACATCCAGGCCGGCGGCCAAAACTGCCCGGCATTCTTCTTTCACCTTGGAGACGTTGTCTACAACTTCGGCGAAGCGCAATATTACTACGATCAGTTTTATGAGCCGTTTCGCGCCTACGATCGCCCCGTCTTCGCCATCCCCGGAAACCACGATGGAATGGTCTTCGGGTCGTCGTCCAGCGCTCCTCAAGTGCCCACGCTTGCGGCATTCCTGACAAACTTTTGCTCGGCCACTCCCGACCCGTCTCCGGATGCTCCAACCATCGCGCGGAGCGTAATGACCCAGCCGGCCGTGTATTTCACGCTGGATGCACCTTTCGTGTCCATAATCGGCTTGTACAGCAACGTGCTCGATACGGGCGGCGGAATTATTTCATCGCAAGGCGGGAAATATCCGCTTGTAAACGACCAGTTGGATTTTCTGACGTCTGAGTTGCAACGTCTCGCACCCGATCGTCAAGCCGGGAAGAGAGCGATCGTCGTCGCCGTGCATCACCCTCCGCTTTCATGCGATGCCAAGACCGGCGGCAGCGGCGGCCTGATGCAGGATATTGACGCATGCTGCAAGAGCGCGAACCAGTGGCCAGACCTTCTGCTCTCCGGCCACGCTCATCTCTACCAGCGCTTCACCCGAACGGTAAACGGCCGCTCGGTGCCGTATATTGTCTCTGGCTCCGGAGGATTCGCCGCCACGCCTCCCATGCAGGCAGCGCCGCCGGCCGGCACGACAGTCGGCGATCACAAGCTTGAAGTGGATCCGATCGTCCACTTCGGCTACCTGACCCTTACCACCGACGCCAAAACTCTCACGGTGTCGTTCAAGACCGCGCCGCAGATCGGCACCAACGCGGTGGCCGACTTTGTCACGGTTGATCTGGTGAGCGGAACGATCACCGCAAGCGGCAGCGCGAAAGCTTCCGTGCCGCCGACGACGAAGCCGAAGGCTCCAACGCCGCCGGCGAAGAAGAAACCTGCGCCCAAGGCTCCCGTATTGAAAAAAGCTCCCACGAAGACTGCTAAGAAAAAGTAACGCTTTTCGACTGCAGTTCTGTCGGCCGCTGAGACTCCGGCCTACCGCATCGCCGACCAGATAGCCAGATTCACGCCTACCATCAGCACAGCCGCGCCTGGAATTAACAGCAGCGCTCGCTTTAGCCGCACCGGGTCGTCGCCGGCGATGGCGCCGATGAGGCGCGAGCTAACGGCGAGGCCCGCCCATCCGCATGTGATCACGAATCCGATAGCTGTTCCGCTCATGCGTGGGAAGGCATTGCCGACCATGGCCAGCGTGGTGGGAAACACCGGAGCCATTGACAGGCCCGCGATAAACACCAGCACGGCAGCCAATGCCGGTTTGCTGGTGCGGAGCATGAGGAACGTGGTGACGGCCATGGCGATGGAGGCCGCGAGCGTTACCTTGACCGCAGGCACATGGATGAGAATAGGCGAGACGCCCACTCGGCCGACGAGCAGGCCGAGAGCAAATCCGAGCGAAAGAATATTCAGCGCGCGCGACTCCGGAATGCCCTGCGCGATGAGGTGGCGCGGCAGCCAGTTCCACACTCCCACTTCGCAGGATACGTAGAGGAACAGGAAAAATCCCAGCATGAAGAGCAGCGGCCGGCCCAGGATGGGCCCTGCATCGGCCAGAACGAAGCCTGCTGCTCCAGAGGGAGCCGGCATCTTTGCCACAGCCTGGATGGCGAGCGCAACCACGGTAAGTGACGCGACGGTATAGCAAAGTCGAACCCAATTCCTTTTGAATAGATTCGCGGAGATGAATGGCGTCATCAAACCGCCCAGGCCAAAGAACAGATTCACAAGGTTCAGCGCGGTGGCGCGATGCGCTTCGCTTACGCCGCTGACCAGCGCATTGGCGCCGGTAACTACGATTCCGCCGCCCAATCCCAGCAGGAACAGGAGGAACACAATGTTGAGGTATCCTTTTGAGCGGGGCAGCCAAAACAGCGCAATTGCGATCAGCGCCAGGCCAAGAATCAAGCCCACCTTGTCGCCCTCGGTGTCCAGCAGCGGGCCCACCCCGAGCGAAGCAATCATCAATCCCAGAGCCTGCGCAAACGCAATGGTCCCGTTCTGCGTCGGGGTAAGATGGAATCTATCGGAGAGGTCGGGAAGAATGGTGCCCAGCATGGCGGCAATCATTCCGTAGACAAAAATGGCCAGGATGGCTGCGAATATCAGCACGCGGTTGACTTCCTTTCAATGAGCCGGTCCAGTGTACGGAAACCTGCGCTGCAATGGGAATGACTTTTTCAAGAGCGATTCGTCAGAGTTGTACCGCCGGGGATTGGCGCCACACCGAACGGGAGCCTTTCAACAATATCGAGCGTAGATCAGGGAGTCGAGGACACCAATGGCCAACATCTGGAATGACGTCAAGCATTCCCTGCACATGTTCATCAAGAACCCCGGCTTCACCATCGCCGCAGTGGCCGCATTGGCGCTCGGCATCGGAGCCAACACTGCCATCTTTACTGTGGTCAACGCGGTGCTCCTCAAACCGCTTTCTTATCCCAACGCCGACCGGATCGTGCAGTTTATGAATACCGGGCCCGAAGGCAGCTGGAACGGCGCATCGATTACCAAGTTTCACAATTGGCAGCAGCAGACCAGCGCCTTTCAGGAGGTAGCCGCATATGACCACGAGGGTCCTGGGTTCAACATTACCGGCGACCGCCCGGAGCAGATCCACGGCCTGCATGTAACCGAAGGCTATTTCCGCCTCTTCGGCGCGCCAATTTTGCTTGGCCGCACCTTCACGCTCCAGGAAGACGCGCCCAACGGAGGCAAGGTGGTGGTGCTGAGCTACGGCCTGTGGCAGCGCAAGTTCGGCGGCAATCCAAAGATTGTTGGCCAGGCGCTTTCGCTGGGCAACGAACCCTACACCATCGTCGGAGTGCTGGGAAGAGACTTCCTCTCCGATCCAGAAGCGGACATCTGGGTTCCTTTCCAGTTCGAACCCAACAGCACCAACCAGGGACACTACTTTCAGGCCGCCGGCCTGCTCAGGCCAGGCGTAACACTGGCGAAAGCCAACGCGCAAATGAAGCTTGCCTACAATCAATTCAAACGCACGTATCCCGATGCTGATCAACAAGCAAGTTTTGGCGTTGAGCCGCTGCGCGACACCATCATCGGCGATGCTCGCAAGTCGCTACTTGTCCTTCTGGGCGCCGTGGGCATGGTGCTGCTCATTGCTTGCGCCAACGTCGCCAACCTCCTCTTGGTCCGCGCCTCCAGCCGCAAGCGCGAGTTCGCAATCCGTTCCGCGCTTGGAGCCGGCCGCGCGCGCATCGTCCGCCAGCTGCTCACGGAGAGCGTGCTGCTCTCCGTCACCGGCGGCATTCTCGGGCTTGTGCTCGGCTTCGCCGGCGTACGTGCTTTGCTCGCCATCAGCCCCGCAGGCTTGCCGCGCATTGGAGAGGATGGAGCGGCTGTCGGCGTCGATTGGCGGGTGCTCCTATTCACCCTCGGCGTTTCGCTGATCACCGGCATTCTGTTCGGACTTTTCCCGGCGCTCAATGCCTCGCGCATCGACCTCAACTCCTCGCTGAAGGAGAGCAGCGGCCGCTCCGGCACGGGATTCCGCCAAAGCAAGACGCGATCCCTGCTGGTGATCAGCGAAGTCTCCCTGGCTCTGGTCCTGCTGGTGGGCGCGTCGCTCTTGATTCGTACCTTTCTCAGGTTGCGCGCCGTCAATCCCGGTTTCGATCCGAATCACGTGATCACCATGGAGATGTCGCTCACCGGCGACCGCTATCAAAAGACCGCAGCCGTGGCGCAACTGGCTCGCGCTGGGCGTGACCGGCTCAACGCCATTCCCGGCGTCGAAGTGTCTGCGTCAACCTGCTGCATTCCGCTCGAAGGCGGCTTCGGCCTGCCGTTTACCGTTGTTGGACGGCCTCCGGCCAAGCCCGGCGAGGAGCAAGGAGCTGGCTGGATGAACGCCTCTCCCGGCTACTTTGAAGTGTTCAAGATTCCCATTCTGCGTGGACGGTCTTTCAAGGAAAGCGATTCCACCGCTGCTCCCGGCGTGGTGTTAATCAACGAGGCCATGGCCAAGCAATTCTGGCCCAAGGAAAACCCCGTCGGCCAGCAAATGATCATCGGCAAAGGGGTCGGCCCCGAGTTTGATGAGCCGGCGCGGCAGATCATTGGCGTGGTCGGCAACATCCACGATGGCGGTCTCAGCCAGGATCCGCGGCCGCTCATGATCGTGCCCCAGGCGCAGGTGACCGACGGCATGACCGCCTTGAATGCGCGCATCGGCCCGGTCGGCTGGGTGGTCCGCACCCATGGCGACCCGCATGAGGCCACAGCCAACATCATTGAGCAGTTGCGCCAAGCGAGCGGCGGTTTTCCCGTGGCACACGTTCGCAGTATGGACGAGGTCGTCTCGCGATCGACGGCGCGGGATAGCTTCAACATGATGCTGCTTAGCATCTTCGGTGGGGTCGCGCTGGTGCTGGCGGCTATCGGCATTTACGGGCTTATGGCTTACTCGGTACAGCAACGCACTCAGGAGATTGGAATCCGCATGGCGCTGGGCGCGGACCGCTCCACCATCCGCAAGCTGGTAGTGTGGCAAGGCATGAGGCTGGCGCTCGTGGGAGTGGTCGTCGGCCTGGCCGCAGCGTTTGGCCTTACGCGGCTGATCGCAAGCTTCCTCTTCGAAGTAAAGCCGTGGGACCCGGCGGTCTTCGTCACCGTTCCAATCATCCTCAGCGCCGTAGCGCTGCTTGCGGTTTTGCTGCCGGCGACCCGCGCCGCCAAGCTCGACCCCATGCAGGCTCTGCGCGTGGAGTAAACTCTGCCACCCTTCGTGAATTCCTGAGGAGCTCCTATTCCCGTACCGCTCCATTAGACTTAGAAGGCGATGAGAGCGAAAGAACGATGGAGCGGGAGTGCGGCGTTGCTTGCCTTTGCTGCAGCGATAACACTTACCGGCTGCGGCACTCCCGGCGCGCCCTTGCCGCCATCGCTCAAACTGCCCGACCCCGTCGCGAACCTCGTCGCAGTCCGCACCGGGAACGAGGTCACGCTCACCTGGACGATGCCCAGAAAGAACACCGACAAGATGCTCATCAAGGGCATCATCCCGGTTCGCGTCTGCCGCAAGCAAGGCGCGGGCGTTTGCGAGCGTTTACCCGCAAGCGGTCTCTCGTTTGCGCCCAATGCCAAGGCCACAGTCACTGATACGCTGCCCGCCGCGCTGGCCACCGGCTCGCCGCTGCCACTCACTTATTTTGTTGAACCGCTCAGCCCGCGAGGCCGATCCGCCGGCCCGTCGAACGCCGCGCATGTTCTTGCCGGAGAAGCGCCCGCACCCGTCGCCGGCCTCTCGGCACAGCTTCGCAAGGAAGGCGTTGTCCTCTCCTGGAAGCCCGACACATCCGCGGACCAGGCTGCCGTCATCCGTCTGCGCCGCAAACTGCTAACCCAGCCGTCGCAGGCCGGAGGCGCTGCTAAATCCAACTCGCAGCAAGGCATTCTCGCCCCCGCCAAGGAGCCCACTGAACAAAGCCTGCTGGTAGGCTCCCCCGCGCAGACCGGCCGGGCAATCGATAAAACCATCCGCTTCGGCCAGATCTACGAGTACCGAGTCCAGCGCGTTGCCCGCGTCATCATTGACAGCCAGACTGTAGAGTTGGCAGGTCCGCTCTCAGAACCCATCCGCGTCGAAGCTATCGATACATTTCCGCCCGCGGTTCCTACCGGCCTTGCCGCCGTGGCCACAGCGGCAGATTCAGCAACCGGCCCGTCCATCGATCTGAGCTGGCTGCCGGTCACCGAAGCCGATCTTGCCGGCTACGCTGTCTACCGCCGCGAAGGCACTGATGAATGGAAACGCATCTCGCCGTCTCAGCCTTTCGTCGGGCCAGCATTTCATGACACTCACGTTCAGCCCAGCCACATCTACCACTACGCTGTGACGGCCATCGACCAGCTTGGCCATGAAAGCGCGCGCTCCGTTGAAGCCGAAGAGACAGTTCCCAATCCGTAAGGATAAATGCAGCGCCAGGAGAAATTGTTGCCATGAAATATTGCCGCTTCCTGCTCGATGACCAGCCTCATTATGGCAACGTGGAAGACCGCCCCGGCAGCTCCGGAGAGGCAGAGCCCTGGATCACGGATCTTACCCACGCTCCCGAGGAGGACCTGGCATTCCATCTTGCCCACCGCCGAAGCGCCGCGCTGGCTCTCGATTTCGCGTCTCTCGCTTTCGAGCCCATGCCGCTCAGCGAGGCTGAACTGCTCGCTCCCGTCACGCCCTCCAAGATCATTTGCGTTGGCCGCAACTATCGCGACCACGCCAAGGAACTCGGCAATGAAGTCCCCGCCGAGCCGCTGCTCTTCTTCAAGCCGCCATCCTCGCTGCTGAAGCCAGGCGGCGTAGTGCGCATGCCGGCAGTTTCAGCCCGCGTGGACTTCGAAGGCGAATTGGCGTTCGTCATCGCCAAACGGACCAGCAAACTCGCCGCGGATGCCGACTGGCGGTCCGTCATCCGCGGTTACACCATCGCCAACGACGTCACCGCCCGCGACCTGCAGAAGAAAGATGGTCAGTGGACCCGCGCCAAGGGCTTTGACACCTTCTGCCCGGTCGGCCCGGTGGTAAGCCACGAGGTCGATCCGGAATCCGGCCTCACCGTCGAAACCCGCGTCAACGGCGAGCTTCGCCAGCACGGCTCCACGCTGGACTTCATCTTTTCCATCCCCGCTCTGCTCCGCTACATAACGGCAGCCATCACGCTTGAACAAGGCGATCTGATCCTGACCGGAACTCCCGCCGGGGTGGGGCCGCTCAGCCCCGGAGACCGCGTCGAGGTGAGCATTCCCGGACTGGGCGTGCTCACCAACACCTTTCAACCGGACGCAATCTAGTCTCGAAAACACTCCGATTTGCACCCGGCATTCGTTTCCGGCATCCAAAATAGCTGTACACTGGTCCCGAACCTGCTCCCGTCCGGCGGCAGCGTAAGAACACCCATCCCCAGGAGGAAATCATGGCGAATCTTCTCGAACAGTTGCGCAATTACACAGTTGTCGTCGCCGACACCGGCGATATTCAGGCGATGGAAAAGTTCCGCCCCCAGGACGCAACCACCAATCCCTCGCTCATCACCGCCGCCGCGCAATTGCCGCAATATCAGCCCATTGTGGATGACGTGCTGAAGGAAGCGCGCAACACGCTGGGCGAAGGCGCCACCGATAAGGACGTAGCCAACCTGGCATTCAAACACCTGGCTATCGCCTTCGGCAAAAAGATCCTGGCCATCGTGCCCGGCCGCGTCTCCACTGAGGTTGACGCAAGGCTCTCGTACGATACGAATGCAACCATTGAGGTGGCTCGCTCCATTATTGCCGAGTACGACAAGGCCGGCATCGGCCGCAATCGCATTCTCATAAAGATTGCTTCCACGTGGGAAGGCATTCGCGCCGCCGAGGTGCTGGAGAAGGAAGGCATTCACTGCAATCTGACGCTGCTCTTCGGCCTGCATCAGGCCATCGCAGCCGCGGACGCCGGCGTGACGCTGGTCTCACCTTTCGTGGGCCGCATTCTCGACTGGTACAAGAAAGACACCGGCAAGGACTACCAGGGCGCCGACGATCCCGGCGTGCAATCTGTGACCAAGGTCTACAACTACTACAAGAAGTTTGGCTACAAGACGCAGGTGATGGGCGCCAGCTTCCGCAACATCGGCGAGATTGAACAACTGGCCGGCTGTGACCTGCTCACCATCTCCCCGCAACTGCTTGCGGAACTCGAAGCGACTCAGGGCGACCTGCCACGCAAGCTCGACCCCGCAACGGCGAAGCAGCAGGTGATCGTCAAGATCGACGTCGACAAGGCGACATTCGATTCCATGCACGCCGCCGACCGCATGGCCACGGATAAGCTGAAGGAAGGCATTGAAGGCTTCTCTGCCGCGCTGGTCAAGCTGGAATCGCTGCTCGCCAATCGCCTGGCTGAACTCGAACAGCGCCAGCCGGCTACAGTCTGATCGCGACCGCAATCGCGCACAAAAGGGCAGCCCATGCGCGGCTGCCCTTTGTGTTTCAGGCTCCACTCCCCTTCGCAATCAAATTCACACTCTGCTAACAATCTTGGTTCCCTGCTCTTGACCTTCACAACTTATCCGATAAGCTCAGTGTCAAAGCAGATTAACAGGCAGCGGCTGGTGTACTCGGCTTCGCGCTCGTTTTGCAGCCGGCCAATGCCTCATAAGCAAGCTGGCTGCCCGCGCGCAGCCCTCGGGGGGTGTGTATGCAGGCACCAAATCATCCGGCTCCGTCTCATCCGCTCGAACCGTTCTTTCAACAGGCGGTTCGCAACAGTTATGAGGGCAAGCTTGGCCTGAACGATCCCGACGTGACTGCCTATGTCGCGCGCCTGCTCTGCGAATTCTCCGAGTCAGACAAGCTTTACCAGGTACGCGACGAGCAGGGCCATCCGATTGAAGAGCTCGACGAGATGATGCTGGCCGCCGACCCCGTCCACGGCTCCGCGCCTTCCTTCGATGCCGAGCGCGCCCTGCGCAAGCACATCGGCGACTACGCCCTCTTCGTCGCCGGCATGTATCCCGAAGCCATGGCCTCCGACCGCCGCATACGACGCCATCATCCTTCGCTCGGCGAACTGATTCACGCCGGCAAGGAGAGCTACTTCATCGTCAGCCAGTTCAATCTGTTTGAATACGAGCAGGAAGCGCCGCTTTTCGCGCGCCTCTCCGACCGCTTCGAGCGCTGCATTCTCGGCCTGACCATGGTGCGCGAAGAACTCGGCCCGCGCAAGCCCCTGATGTTGCCGCCCAGGATCAACTAGCCTGTCCTTGAGTAAATGAGAGCTTGGGTGCCCCTCGGGATACCCTCTTGGTCGGGTCCGGGCACCGCGTTCTTTTTCTTGCGGCTACGGCGGATTAGGAAATACTGTATCCCGGAAGCAGCACCCTGAGGTCAGCGCGACCCCCAAGGAGCGACGACCTTGCACGCCATTGAAGACGGCTACATCTTTTCCTAATGCGCCTTAGCGTGGGTGGCACAGAGGCCGTTGCACCATCCTTCTGAGCGAAACGAAGTGGAGTCGAAGCACCTGCGCTTCAAAAACTCCTGTCGAAAGGGTAGGAGGGCCCGATGCCGTGGTTCCATCAACATTGGCGGAGCAGCTGGACGATTCTCCCTAAAGGTATTGCGACAATCCTCGAAAATGAAGGCGGGATTGGCGCGAATTCAATTTAGATTAGAAGTAACCTACAGCATTTCCACCAAGCCCTAACCTCCCCCATGGATGCGTGGGTTGAAGCTGATTCGGTGGAAGCGAAAGGATCAGGAGGAACTTCGTATGAAACTTATGCGCTCTGCGCGCTGCTCTCTGCTCGCACTTGTTGTCATCGCCGCTGCGGCTCAACAACAGGCAAGTGCTCAAATAGCTCCGGGAACCACCCAGACTGGAACCTTTGTCTGGGACGGCGAAAGGTGGATGCCTGTCGAAGCGCCTCCGCCTCCCGCTCCCATGGAAGCGGCAATCACGGTCTCGGAGGCGCCGCCGGCGCTGCCCGTCTATGTGCAGCCGCCCTGCCCCGCACCAAACCTGATCTGGACGCCTGGTTACTGGCACCACGGTCTGTTTGGTTTCTACTGGGTTCCCGGCGCGTGGGTGCCGGCGCCGTACTCGGGTGCGCTTTGGACCCCCGGCTACTGGGGCTGGTCCGGCGGCAGCTTTATCTTCCATGGTGGCTATTGGGGCCCGCATATCGGCTTCTACGGCGGCGTGAACTACGGCGGCGGCTACATGGGTATCGGCTTCGCAGGCGGCTCGTGGAATGGCGGCGTCTTCGCCTACAACACCGCGGTTGTCAACGTGAACCGCACTGTGATCACCAACGTCTACGTCAATACGACGATTGTGAGGCAGACAACGATCGTCAACACCACCAACGTCTCCTACAACGGCGGACCCAACGGAGTGCAGCACCAGCCAACGTCTGACGAGCAGGTTGCCGCACACGAGACGCATGTGCCGCCGACCACATTCCAGCAGCAGCACGTAACCGCGGCCGCCGCCGACAAGACCAACCTGGCCTCGAACAATGGCGGACATCCAACCAACCTGGTCGCAACCAAGCCGCTCGCCGCGGAACCTCACGCGCCGCCTGCGGGCTTCAAGCCTCCGCCGTCCAAGCCGCTGACCGAGCTTGCAAAGACAACTGCGCCGCCGGAGACCGTAGCGGCTGCGAATGCGGCAACGACGAAAACCGCGTCAGTGGCCAAACCTGGACCTGTAACCCCAGTAAAGACTTTAACCCCACCTCCGGCAAAAACTCCACCTCCGGTAAAGACTGAAACTGTGTCGCCGGCGAAGACTGTTTCGCCGCCTCCGGGAAAGCCTGAAACTCTGGCTCCGGCCAAAACCACAACTTTGCCGCCGGCGAAAACTGTTCCGCCCCCTCCGGTCAAGACTGAAACTCCGCCTCCGGCAAAGATTACTCCCAAGCCAGAGTCAAAGCCTTCGACCCCACCCCCGCCAAAGAAGCCTGCACCCAAACCTGGAACCAAGCCCGAAGACAAAGACAAGCCTCAGGGCGAATAACACACACGGCGCAGACATCCGCACTCAACTCAAGAGGCCCACGGTCAGCCGTGGGCCTCTTTGCTCGAGGAGTTCGTTGTAATCGGCCCATGCGGTAACCTTCCGCTCCCTCGCGCATCTCACAGTGGGGCCGAAACATGAGCAACGAATTCCATAACAACGAAAAAGAAGATCAGGCGACGCCCGACCGCATTCAGCACCTGGGCCGCCGTGCATTTATCCTCTCGGCCGCAGGAGCCGTCAGCGGACTCGCGTTCTGGGGATTGCGGCGCAGCACCATCGCAGCTGCACAGCCTCTCGGCGCCGACGCAGGCCCGGCCAACGTTGCCATCGTCCAGTTCTCGGCGGAAGGCAAAAAGACCGGCACGGTGACCGTCCCGCGCGTCATCAAGACGGACGACGAATGGAAGCGCCAGCTCTCCTCGACTTCCTACTGGGTCACCCGCCACGCCGACACCGAGCGCCCCTTCACCGGCGCCACCTGGAACGAGCACGGCCGCGGCATTTTCCGCTGCATCTGTTGCGATCTGGCCCTGTTCAGCTCGGAGACCAAGTTCGATTCTGGCACCGGCTGGCCCAGCTTCTGGCAGCCCATTGCGGAGGAGAACATCGTGAAGTCGGTCGACGGAAGCCTGATGGAAGTCCGCACTGCTGTTTCCTGCCGGCTGTGCGACGCGCATCTCGGCCACGTCTTCGACGACGGCCCGCCGCCCACCGGGCTGCGCTATTGCATGAACTCGGCTTCGATGCGGTTTGTAAAGCTGGGCTAGGTTCGTTGACCTGCGAGTTTCCGGACGACCGGCCACGTCCGAACACCGCCGCATCTGCACCTGCGCTTACCTGTGCTGCGGCACGCGCCATCTTGCATACGTCGTGAGTTTGCCTTTATGGAGTCACGGCGTATCCTGTGAGCAAGTTACATGGGGGGGTATGAGCGTGAAGATTAACAACTCGGCTTGGGTTTTGTTTGCGACTGTCTCCTTTGGTCTTGGGATTCTCTCGGGGTGCGACGCGCACAACCGGCCAGCGAATGCAGCTAAACCCATTAGCGAAGCACAGCCTCTGTTTACACCGTTAGCGGCCAGCTTGGCTCAGCAGAAGATGTGCGATGAGCAAGCGGCAAAGAAATTCCGCGAGCAAACGGGTGGACAAATAACCTTTAGCCGCTACACAAGCCGCTACGACCCATCGGTAAATGTGTGTTACGTCCGCGTTTATTATGCGGCTGGGGATACGGTCGTGGACACCGTTTACGATGCCTTTGGTGGGCGCGTGTATGCGGCCTATGGATGGACGGGATCTCATGGGGATGTGCCGACAATATGCAAGATATTCATCCCCGGCAAGCCAGTTCAACTTTGTATTTCAACTACAGAGTTTAACGAATTAGTCGAAAGATACTTTGGCGTTGCGTAGTAGGTTTTGCCGAAGCTGCTCGTTCAAATTGGCTGAAAACCACACGAATGATGAGTTCGATTCTTTTCTCTACTGGAAACCGAAAAAGAGTGTTTGCTTAAGCCCGCCAAATCAGAGCAATGAATTTGCGCGATCTGCTCATGCGGCGCCGTGGAGCCACCGGGAGGAACATCAATAGCCAGAAGGATAAATTGCGTCGTTTCGTCCGGTGCCACCACCCGCTGTTTAGCGTCCTCCGTCACGGTTTGAACAGGAAAAGCAGCATTGTCGTATATCAATTTCATGGCGAAAGTTACCACCTTGAGCGGAAGATTACCTTTGTTGCGAACGGCGATCATTCCACCTACAGTTTCGCTGTGTCCGCCGCGCCCATCACTTCCCGATCCGAGGAAACGATCGGGCAGCGTCATTTCGACATTGGGCTGAAACGACGCGTCCAGTTGTTCTCTGAGCGTTTGCGACATACGTTTAGTAAGCTCTACGTACCTCCACGTCACATACACCAGCGCACACGTAAGAGCAACGATAGCGATTGCTGCTATCGCTTGAACTCCTCCTGCGTTTTCATTAAACCAGTGCATTGAGATGTGTCAAAGATACTCGAGGGGCGCGCCGACCGTCAATTACCGCCCCCGGGCGGTTGGCTACCAAAACGGAAGCTAACCCATTACTTCAGCAGGAAAGACCCTCACTTCCCCTTGTAATCCTGAAACAGCTCCGGAAACTGTTCCTTCAGGGCCGCGATCTTGGGCCGGTCGCAGACCAGGATGTATGGATTGTCGGGGTTCAGGTCGGCGTAGTGCTGGTGGTAGCTCTCCGCGTCGTAGAAGCCTTTGAGCGGCGTCACCTGGGTCACAATCGGCTTGGGAAATACGTGCGCCGCATCCAGTTGCGCGATATACGCCTGGCTGATCCGCTTCTGCTCGTCATTGCTATAAAAGATCGCCGAGCGGTACGACGTTCCCACATCCGGACCCTGGCGGTTGAGCTGCGTGGGATCGTGCGCGACGGAGAAGAACACCCTCAGCAACTGCCCGTAGGTAATCTTCGAGGGGTCGTAAACCACCTTTACCGACTCCGCGTGGCCGGTGGTCTCGGTCGTCACCTGGTCGTAGGTGGCCGTGTCGGAAGAGCCTCCGGCGTAGCCTGCCGTCGTCGCCAGCACGCCCTTTACCCGCTCAAAGACTGACTGCGTCCCCCAGAAACATCCGCCTGCAAACACTGCCGTCTGCTTGCCGGGCGTCTGCGCAAGCGGCTCGTCGCTAGCCGCCGGCGGAACCGGAGTCTTGGTAGCAGCGTGGCACCCGGCGCACAATCCCAAACCCATGAGCAGCGAACCGACCGCGCCGCGCAATGACAATCCTCTGAACATAACCATCTCCCAGGGCCACCCCATTCCGGCCCGCACAAGTCTGATGCTTGGGCCCGGCAAAGGTTACCGTCTGTGGCCGCGTGACGCCGGTCACGTCATTGGGAACTATCTCCGCAATTCCCGCGTATTAGCCATCTATGGAATGCGTGGGTACATTAAGCTGGAGCGAGGTAGGGTTGGCGATGCCCGATAGGGGGTCGCGCCGGACTCTTTTGGCTCCCCAGGAAATCCCCAACGCCGGCGCCGCTCGGCACCAGGCATCGGGACCGATCCAGAGCAAAGGCCAGGCCGCGGGAAAGACCGTTTCCCAGGCCGTCCGCCTGGGGGGACGCGTGGAGGGTTATCCGCTGGAAGCAGACTGGTCCCAAATCGTCAGCCTCTGCATGAACGGGGATTCCGGCGCGTGGGCCGAACTGGTCCGCACCCATCATCGCCGCGTCTACGGACTCTGCTATCGCTTTACCGGCAACCCGGCCGACGCAGAAGACCTGACCCAGGATGTCTTCCTCAAGATCTATTCCAACTTGGCCAGCTTTGACCTGACCCGCGGCAGCCTACAGGTCTGGATCACCACCATGACCCGCAACCTGCTGGTGGATAACTTCCGCCGCACCCGCAACCTGCGCGCAACCGGATCTCTGGACGATGGCTGGGAATCGAGCGAGGAACTGAGCCCCATTGACCGGCTCACTTCCAAAAGCCCCTCCCCGCACGAGTCGGCCGCGCAGAAAGAACTTGCAAAAATGGTGCAGAACGCCCTGGCGCGGGTCTCCGTTGAACTGCGCGAAGCCGTGATCTTAAGGGACCTGCAAGACCTTGACTACAAAGAGATTGCCCAGGTGCTGGGCATCCCCGAAGGGACCGTGAAGTCCCGCATCAGCAGAGGCCGCGCGGAACTGGCGCGCCTGCTGGAACGTAATAAACGGGAGGTAATGTAACCATGGCAGAGCGCACAAACATCCCGAGCTCCCCTGAATGCGGCCACTGGGAAACCCTTCTGGCCGATGCGCTCGACGGGCTGCTGAAGCCTGAAGACGAAGCTGTCTTCTCGGCGCACATGGCTACCTGCGCGGCCTGCACCGCGCTGTTTGAGGAAGCGCGCCGCGGCCGCGAGTGGCTTGAATTCCTGTCCCCCGAGCCGGAAGTGCCGGAAGGCCTCCTGGACCGGATTCTGGCGCAGACCGGCCCCGGACAAGTAGCCGGCTACGGCCTGGTCGCCGACGGCAGCAACGTGGTGCCGATGCCGCAACCCTGGCAGCGCCCCGGCTTCATGGGCCAGATTCGCCGCTTCGCCGAGCCCCGCCTGTTGATGACCGCGGCCATGGCCTTCTTCTCCATCGCTCTCACCCTCAACCTGACCAACGTTCGCCTGAGCAGCCTGCGCCTCAGCGACTTCCGCCCCACCGCCGTCCGCTCGTTCGTGGAGCGCCGCGTGACCATGGCGTCCACGCCCATCGTCCGTTATTACGACCACCTGCGCTTCGTCTACGAGGTCGAAACCAGAATGCGCGAACTGCGCCGCACCTCGGAAGACGGCAGCACCCAGCCAAAGCCCAAAGAGGCCGCGCCGGGAGAGTCAAAACAGAATCCCGGCCACAAGGATGGAGGTTCCCGCATGGACCCTCCCCAGCAGTCGGTGAGCCCAAACTTTAACGATGAAAATGATTTACTGGAATCTTCCCTCACATTTCCTGTCCTGACTTCTCCCTTTTTCAAGAGTCAGGTAGTGTCCGCGCTGTCCGGCGGCTCCGCTTTGGAAGTTCGGGAAAGGAGCACAACATGGACTGCGTAAACCACACTGGTGTAACAGCGACCGCCTTTTGCCAGAACTGCGGCAAGGCCGTCTGCGCCGGCTGCGTGCGCACTGCGCCCGGAGGCCAGGTTCTCTGCGAACCCTGCTTCACGGCCTGGCAAACCTATCAGCAACCCTTTACCCCTGTCAGTACGGGTTCGCCCAACCCCGCAGCCGCCGCCGTCCTCGGACTGATTCCCGGCGTCGGCGCCATGTACAACGGGCAGTTTTTCAAGGGGCTGATTCATGTGGTGATCTTTGCCGTGCTGGTCAGCATGGCCCACATTTCAGGGATCTTCGGCATTTTCATTCCCGCCTGGATCATCTACCAGTCGTTTGAGGCCTTCCACACTGCCAAGGCAATTCGCGATGGCCAGCCTGTTCCCGATCCGCTGGGACTGAACGATGTGGGCAACTGGCTCAACCTGGGCAAGCACCCGCAGTATCCAGGTCAGCCTCCGGTTCAACCGGGCGCAGGCCCCGGCCCCGCGCAGCCGAATCCTGGCCCGTGGTCTTCCGGTCCGATTCCGCCGGTTCCGCCAGTTCCGCCTCCGCCCGGAGCCTGGCAGCCACCTTACACGGGAGGTCCCTTCCAGACCCCGTATCAGTCCCCTTACCAGAATCCCTATGCCCCACCGGCTGCCGGCCCGGTCGACCCGAACGCGCCACCGACGCCCATTCCGCCTGACCCATCCGCGTATTGGCATCCAGGCTTCTGGCGTCGCGGGGCTCCGGTTGGCGCTATCATCCTCATCGCTCTGGGCGTTCTTTTCCTGCTCGGACAACTCGACATCTTGAATGGCCGGCTTCTCGAGTTCACCTGGCCACTAGCCCTGATTGGTCTGGGCGTGTGGCTCGTCGTTCGCCGTCTCGGAGAATCGCAAGGAGGTCCCAAGTGAACCGCTACATCCTTATTCGGCGCCTGCGCGCCCCCGCTGTTCTTCTTCTCATTGGAGTGCTGGCGCTTCTCCATCAAATTGGTGTCATCGATCATTTCTGGCACCTGTTCTGGCCGCTGCTCTTCATCCTGATTGGCGCCATCCTCCTGGCTGAGCGTGCGGTTCTGTCCTTCGATAGCGGCATTGCGCCTCCTTATCCGGGCGCGCCCTACGGCGCTCCCTATCCCGGAGCTCCGGCTGCGACCACCCCGGCGCCCGAATCCTCCATCGTTCCCACACACTCCCACGATTTCGACAACAACCCCAATGGAGGCCAATCATGATCACCCCTCCCAATACGCCTCCCGGCGGCCAGCCGCCCTATACGGCCTACGACCCCAAGACCCAGTGGCGCGTCTATCGCGAACAGCAAAAGGCTGCCTGGCGCGCCCAACGCGACGCCATGAAGGCCCAGCGCTATGCCGCCAAGGCTGGCTACTACGGTGGCGTCTATACGCCACGTGTGCCCTCCGTCGTGGGTCCCATCATCCTCATCGGCGTCGGCATCGTCGCTTTGCTTATCGTCACCGGCCATATCGTCTTCGAAGATTTTCGCAGCTGGTATGGCCACTGGTGGCCACTACTGCTGATCGGGGCAGGCATCGCCCTGCTCGGCGAGTGGGCTCTCGACGCACGCAGCAAAACTCCCATCCGACGCGGCGGCAGCTTTGTCGGCATCCTCGTCCTGCTTGCCGTCATCGGTCTCGGTTTTGCGGCCTGGGACAACTGGTGGGGTCCCTTTCGCGCCCAGTTCGGCAACGATGGCGACGACTTCTTCAACTCCTTCGGCCGGCCCGAGCGCGACCTCGACCAGCAGGTGCTCAACTCGACCATTACGGCCAATGGCTCCATCGAGATTCAGAACCCGCGCGGCGACATCAGCATAACCGCCGGCGACGGCCCCAATGTCCAGGTTCATGCCCATGAGGTGGCTTACGCCAACTCCGACGCCGAAGCCAAGAAGATCTTTGCCGCCGAAGCCGCCAACGTCACCGTCACCGGAAACGCAGTGCTGGTCAAGTCGGAGAGCAACACCAGCGGGCGCATCAACCTTACCGTCACTGTCCCCAAAACGGCGCGCGTCACCATCGACGCCGGCCACGGAGACGTAACCGCCGCCGGCCTTGGCGCGGGACTCAGCCTGACTTCATCGCATGGAGACGTGCATCTGAATTCCATCGACGGCTCCGTCCAGGTCCACTTCCCCAATGGCCGCCAGGACTTCTCCGCGCACCAGATTAATGGCGACCTGACCGCCGACGGCGACGTCAACGACCTGACGCTGTCTGAAATCAAGGGCAAAGTCACGCAGAGCGGCGAAATTCTGGGCGATGTCCATATTGAAAACACTCTCGGGCCCATCCATCTGCACACCTCGGTCACCGACTTGCAGGTAGCCAACCTCATCGGCGACCTGACCCTCAACTCCGACGATCTTCGCGTCACCGAAGCCAAGGGTGTGGTACGCGTTACCACGCACTCAAAGGACGTTGACCTGAGCGAGATCTATGGCGACACCTACGTTGAAGACCGCGACGGCCGTGTCTCCATCGAGCCGGCTGGAAACTTCGGCGTCGACGCCAAGAACAGCAAAGGCGACGTGGAGCTGACCCTGCCGCCCAACGCCGCGGGATCAGTCAACGTGCACACGCACAACGGCGACATCGTTTCCGATTTCACCCTGCCATCCATCAGCGACGACGAGAACAAGACGGCAGCATTCCAAATCGGCTCCGGCGGCTCCCGAATCGTGCTCACCACGGACAACGGGGACATACACATCAAGAAAGGCTCCGCATTCCCCGCGACCCCGCCAGCGCCGCCCACCCCCGAAACTTCTACTGGCCCGGAAGCGCCCAAAACTCCTCATCTGAAAACGCCCAAGCCCATTCCGCCGCAACCCGTAACGCAATAGGGAAATCAACCCCGCACATGTCGTGCAAGAAAGACAGGCGTCGGAGCAACCACCCCGGCGCCTGTTTTGCTTTTGTCGGAGTCTCCAACCTATCACTGGTGAAAGCTGTCATCTGAAACCAATCATCTGCCTTTCACTCCGTCCGCAGCGCCCTCATGGGATCCAGCCTCGACGCGCGCCACGCGGGCACCAGGCAGGCAGCGGCCGCCACCAGCAAGAGAGCTCCGCTCACCCCTGCAAACACACTCATGTCCAGCGCCTCGGTTCCGTACAGCATCGACGCAATCTCCTTGGCCGCGCCCGCGCTTGCCGCGAGGCCCAAGACAAGTCCCAACAGCGCAGGCCGCAACCCGTCCAGCATCACTTTGCGCAACACCTGTTCGCGCCGCGCGCCAAGCGCAATGCGAATCCCGATCTCGCTGGTCCGCTGCGCGACAATGTATGAGAGCACGCCAAACAGTCCCACTGCAGCCAGCAGCAACGACAGCCCGGCAAACACCGCCAGCAATGTCGCGTCAAAGCTCGCGTCCATTGTGGACTTGCCCAGCAATTGTTCCATCGTCATCACATCGGAAACAGGCAGGTCGCGGTCCATCGACTGGACAATCCGCTGCACCGGCAGCGCCTGTTGCTCCACATCGCGCGACGACCGGATTACCAGTGTGCCGTTGTTCGGGAACCCCGAGTAAAGCGGAAGGTACTCCATGGGACGCGGATCTTCTGCAGGGGCATACCGTGTATCACCCACCACACCCACTATGGTCAGCACATGCCCATCCACCCGCAGATGCTTGCCGATGGGATCTTCGCCGGGCAGATGCTGATCGGCAAAACTCTTACTTATTACCGACTCATCCGCTCCGTCCAGTCGTTTGCCGGGGTCGATGCTGCGCCCGCGGAGAATCGGAATACCCATCGCCGCAAAGTACCCTGGATCGGCCCAGCGATAGATCGCGAGCTGCATCTGTCCTACAGGCTGCGGCGGGTGCTCCACAATCTCGAAGGGACCGTCTCCCCAATATCCCTGCCCCGGAACCGCCTGCACAAAACCGGCTCCCTCGACGCCCGGCAGCGCCCGCACCCGCGTAAGCAGCTCTGAAAAGAAGTTCACCTTCTCGGCGCGGTCGTTGTATCGCCCGCCAAACAAGCCAATCCGCATGGTCAGTACATTGTGCGTGGTGCAACCCATGTCAGAAGAACGCAGCCGCTCATAGCTTTTGAGCAGCAGCCCCGCGCATACCAGCAGCACCACCGTGAGCCCGACCTCAACCGCCAGCAGTCCCTTGCGCAGACGCACGCGGCCCTGCCCAGCGCTCGCGGCGCGCGAGGATTCTTGCAATGAAGCCAGCAGCCGCGCATCGCGCGAAACCATCGAGCCAATCACCCCGGCAAACAGCGCGCACAGCACAATCAGCCCCGCGGTAAACACCAGCACCACGCCGTCGATGTGCACAGCCTCAACGCGGCTCAGATCTGGCCGCGTCTTCGCCAGCCATTCAATGGCCGCCCATGCCAGCGCAATGCCGCCCGCGCCGCCGGCAACGGCAAGCAGCAAGCTCTCCATCAGGTTTTCGCGCAACAAACGCAGCCGTCCGCCGCCCAGCGCCATGCGGATGGCCTGCTCCTTGCGCCGCACCGCACCGCGCGCCACCAGCAGGTTGGCCACGTTGAGGCAGGCAATCAGCAGCACGCAACCCGTTGCTGCGAACAGAACGTAAAGCGGCCTTCGCGCATCCACCACCATGTCTTCCAGCAGCGGACGGGCAACTGCTGCCTTGCCGATCAGTGGATTGTCCAGGTGCGCATCGTGCAGCCGCCGTGCGATCAGGGCGAGATCCGCCGTAGCTTGCTCCGCAGTCACTCCCGGCCTCAACCGCCCGATCACCTCAAACTGGTGGTTCCCCAGCGAATTCATCCGATCCGCCGGCTTGTCGTGGTACACCGGCGTCAGCAACTGCACCGCCGGATCCTCCGGATAGACAAACCACGCCGGCAGCACGCCAATCACGATATAGGAGCGTGTGTTGATGTGCACGCTTTGATTGATGATGGCTGGATCGCCGCCAAACCGGCGCTTCCACAATCCCCAGGTCAGCAGAACCGTTCCGTTGGCCGAAAGCTGGTCGTCGTCCGCCGTAAAACCGCGCCCCAGAGCCGGCTTCACGCCCAGCAAAGGCAGCAGGTTCCACGTGCAATTTACGCCATGCAGCTTTTCCGGCAACTGCCCGCCCGCTCCCGACAAATTGAATTCCGAGCCGCCCGCGCCTGCCAGCCCAATATCCTGAAACGTCTTGTTCTGCCTCTTCCACTCCGTAAACATGCCGCCTGTAACCACATTGAACTGCGAATCGGCCTCATCCACCACGCCGCGCTCATAAACCATAACCAACTGGTTTGGTTCGGCGAAAGGCAACGGCTTCAACAAGACTGAACGCACAATCGTAAACATGGTTACGTTGGCGCCAATCCCCAGCGCCATCACAAGAATCGCAATCGCCGCAAATCCCGGTGTCCGGCCGAGTGTGCGCATTCCGTAGCGCACATCGCGCAGCATGCCCTCGAGCCAGATCCAGTTCCATGTACCGCGCGCCTGCTCGCGAAGCAGCGCTGGATTCCCAAACTCTCGCAGCGCTGCAAGCCGCGCCTCTTCTGCTGTCATTCCGGCGGCGATGTTCTCTTCAATCTGCCGCTCGAGATGATCGCGCAGTTCTTCATCGAGGCGCGCCCTGGCATTGCCCCGTCCGAAGAGCATCAACATCCGCATACGCAATTGCGCAAGCCAACGCATCGAAACCTCCTTCACGCCTCGGCCACAATCAAATCAATGGCCGCGGAAAGCCGGTTCCAGTTCGCGGTCTCCGCTTCAAGCTGTTTGCGCCCCGCACCCGTCAACGCATAGAACTTCGCCTGCCGGCCGGTTTCGCTTTCCGCCCATTTCGCCTTGATCCATCCCTGCTGCTCCAGCCGGTGCAGCGCCGGATAAAGCGATCCCTGCTGTACCTGCAGCACTTCGCCGGACATCTGTTGAATCCGCTTGGCGATGGCCCATCCGTGCATCGGCTCCAGAAGAATTGTCTTCAGAATCAAAAGGTCGAGCGTGCCCTGTACCAGATCGTTCGGTTTTCCCATACTATGATTATCTACAACAGAGTTGTGTAGACCGTCAAGGTGTCCCGAAAAATAATGTTCAAAACTCAACCCGTCTCCATCTTTACCAGCGGACAACGGCTGCTGAAAACTGTCATCTGTAATCTGCGATCTGGTATCCTCCATTCGCAGGAGGTTGCCTTCCGATGACCCGTGCACCTATCCGCGTAATCACTGTGGAACGCGAATATGGCTCCCGCGGCGGAGAATTCGCCCACGATCTGGCTGCGCACCTGGGCTGGCGCCTGCTGGATTCCGAGCTACCCTGCGCCGCCGCCCGCGCCGCCGGCATCTCGCCCGAACTCGCCAAAAAGTACGACGAGCGCCTGGACCCCTGGTACTACCGCTATGGGAAGGTCTTCTGGCACGATTCGGGTTACTCCATCTCCGGGCTGTCCGATGACCAGATTTTCGACTCCGAGCGCATGCTGGCGCTAATGAAAAAGGAGATTCTGAAGGCCGCCGAGGAAGGGAACTGCGTTCTGGTGGGTCGCGGCTCAGCCTGCGCACTGGCCAACCAGCCGGGCTGCTTCCACGTATTCGTCTACGCAACCGCCGCAGCCAAGCGCAATTGGTTCATCCGCGCCTTTCCCGAGCAGGCCGAGCAGGCCGAACAGCTACTCGCAGCTTCTGACAAGCGCCGCGCGGCAGTGATTCGCAAGGCCTACCAGCAGGAGTGGTGCGCGCGTGGGCTCTACCACATGCTGCTCAACTCGTGCATCGGAACCGAAGCCATGATTGCCGCGGTTCAGAGCTGCACCAGCCTCGCCTCAGCCTGCCCGCAGGAAGCAGTCCAGACTTAGACGGCAACCCGCCGCACCCTCGCGCCGATCCGCGTAAAGACTTCCCAGGGAATTGTCCCAGAAGCCTCAGCGTGGTTATCGGCGCTTATTGTTTCATCGCCTTGCGAGCCCAGAATCACCACCTCATCTCCAGCCTCAACGCCGTCGATTTCCGTAACATCCAAAACTGCGAGATCCATGCTGACGCGACCCACCAGCGGAGCCCGCTGACCGCGCACTAGCAGGCTGAAGCGATTCCCGAGTGCGCGATCGAGCCCATCCGCATACCCCACCGCGAGCAGCGCCAGCCGCATCGGCTCGGTGGCGATGAACGTGCCGTTATAGCCAACTACGGCGCCGGCCGGAACTGTTCGCACCCCCACTACGCGGGTCTTCCAAGTGAGCACTGGCTTGAGCCGCGCACGCGCCGCCGACACACTGGCCGGCTCATCCGGCACAAACTGCGGCGCAACACCATAGAGCGCCAGCCCAGGGCGAATCAGCGCCTTCATTCCGTGTTTCTGTGCCAGTGCTCCAATTCTGGCCGCTTCCCCATTCAGCAGCGACGGCGAACTGCCCACGCTCAGCCACTCCGGCGTCAGTCCCTTTGATGCGATTTTTCCCAGCGTGTTATCAAGGAGCGCAAGTTGTGCGTCCGTGGCGCGCCCATCCGATTCGTCCGCCGCATACAGGTGCGTGCAAACGCCTTCCAGGCGCAGGGGGCCGTCGGTTTGAAATCGCGCAGCAAACGCCGCAATAGTCTCCAGCCCCACACCTTGCCTGCTCATCCCGGTATCAATCTCCATATGCACCGGCAACGACGCCGCTTCTGTCGCCCTTGCCGCACCTTCGAGCTCGTCCAGCTGCCACGGTTCCCAAACCACCGCTGTCAGCCGGTGAGCCACCACTTCAGCACCTTCGCCGGGGAAGCAACCGCACATCACCAGCACCTGAGCCTCAGGACACACCGCCCGCGCATCCACACCCTCTTCCACACTCGTCACGCCGAGCCAGCGCGCACCGGCCCGCACCGCCGCTGGCGCACATAAATGCAGCGAGTGCCCGTAAGCATCGGCTTTCACAACCGCCAGGAGCTCCGCATCGCCGGCCGCTAGGCTCCTGAGAAATCGATAGTTGTCTTCGAGGGCTCGGGTTGAAATCTCTACCCAGCAAGGACGCATGGTCATGGGGATACCAAGCATCAGTCTAGCGCGGGGAAATCATTTAGGTTCCGCAGCAACGCAAATGCCACCACCGTCTCCCCAATCTCGCCAACTTCATCCAGCACCTTCGCCTCCAGCTCCTGCGGAACCGGCATCTCACACGCCGCAACCTCGTCCTCGCTCGCCCCATGAAAGCAAAGTTCGCAATGTCCAAGGGCTTGGGAGCCCGTCCCGGCATCCATACGAATGGGCGGCCCAAACACGCGACAAGTCATCGGTCTCCACGCATATACGTCGCATCGGCCGGTCGCCTCGTCCAGAGCAGGACAAGCCGCCTCGTTCGCGAAATGCTCGAAGAGTTCCAGCTCAGCCTCCGTCTCTCCGAGCCTCCCGGTTGTTAAATCGCCTGGGAAGTCCGCTCCATAGGTAGCGAGCCACACTCGCGCCCGCAATTCAATCGCGTGGGCCAACGTCGGCTCCGTGGCGCGCAGCGTCTCCATTCCCGACTGCAGCCGCGCCGCATCCAGCGCATTGATTTGAAAGACCCCGTAGCAGCACTGCGTACACCCCACCCGGCAAGCGAGCCAATCCCCGGCTCGGCGCGCCGCCTCGGTCAACGCCGCGCCTACAATCTGCACCAGTTCTGCATCCTTGGCCGGGAGCCTCATCCCGCCAAGAATACTCCAGACCTTCCCGGCGCATCTCATCGCAGGTAGAACGCCTTTTCTCTCGCACTTCTTCGTGCTATAACCACCACGAGGACGCAAGTGATCTACCTCGAACACATTCCCGCCGCCCCGCTCAACCGATGCGTTCGCAGCCTCTGGTACGCGAGGGTTCTCGATGCGCCGCACAGCCGGGAGCGCGTTCTGCCCACCGGCCGTGTGCAGGTAATTCTCAACCTGGCCCGCGACTTTTTGCTCGATTTGAGCGAAGGCAAACCCGCGCAACCCAGACAGCCGTCCCTCATCGTTGGAGCCCGCTCGACCTATGAGATCGTCGACACCTCCGATATGGCTGACCTGATCGGCATCGTCTTCCACCCCGGCGGCTTCGCTCCCTTCGTCTCGGACTCCGTTGACCTCTTCAGCAATCGGAACATTGGCCTGGAAGACGCCTGGGGCGAGCCTGCCCGCACGCTTCGCGATCGCCTGCGCGAGCTCCCCACTCCCACAGACAGGCTTCGCTATCTGGAGCAGTTTCTGCTGCATAGGTTCGCCGGCCGATTCTCCCGGAACCCCATCGTGGACTTCGCGCTGAGCAGTTTTCAACGCGCGCCCGGCGTTGCCTCGATTCGGGAAGTAGCCCGGAGCACTGGTTGGAGCGAGCGCCACTTTTCGCAGGTTTTTCGGGAACAGGTCGGCTTCTCGCCCAAAGCCTGGACCCGCATTTTGCGCTTTCAACGCGCCGTGCAGCAGTTGCACGCTCGAGTGGACGTCCCCTGGGCGGAGATGGCGCTCGACTGTGGATACTACGACCAGTCGCACTTCGCCAACGAATTCCGCGCCTTCTCCGGCGTCGACGCCACTACCTATTCTGCCCGCCGCACCTTGTGGGCGAATCACGTTCAGACAAATTAAATCCACGCATTTCCGATTCTTCCAAGAAGTCCGCGCCGGGTGGTGACATCCTGATGGTGTCAGCCTGACGGGTTAGCCGTCAGGGTGCAAAGGAGTTCCTCATGCCAATCACGTCCACTCACTCTAAATCCACCGTCATTCCCGCCCTGCGATACCGCAATGCACTGGCCGCCATCGACTGGCTCTGCTCAATAATCGGGTTCGAGCGCCACGCCGTCTACGACGGTCCAGACGGAACCATCGGCCATGCCGAGCTCACCCTGAACGGCGGCATGATCATGCTTGGTTCGGCGAAGAACGACGAGTTCGGCCGGAGGTTCAAATCGCCGGACGAGCTGGACGGGATGGAAACCCTCAGCGCCTACATCGTGGTTAATGATGTCGACGCCGTCCACGCGCGTGCCGTTGCCGCCGGAGCGCCCATCGTTCGGCCTCTTCAGGACACCCCCTACGGCAGCCGCGAATTTGGCCTCCGCGACCCCGAAGGCCACTCCTGGAGCATCGGCACCTACGACCCCTGGGCCGCGCACGCGTAGCGTCCAGCGATCCGCGAGTCAATCGCCACCAGAAGCCTGATTCGGCGTGGGATCCTTCACAGTCGCAATCGCCGATTCTCTTTTTGGAAGAAGCGTTTCACCCAGAATAAACGCAATTCCGCTCTCCGCCAGGGCTTCGAAAACGCTGGTCCACTCGCCTCCAACCCCGCTGTATGGGTCGGCGATGGCCCTTGGAATGTGCAGGATAAGAACCCAGATGAAGACCATGGTGCCCAACAGCGTGGCAGCAAGCCGCGCCCTGACCCTCACTATCATTGCCACTCCTGCAGCTATGAGCGCGGCGCCGGCAAACCAGGTCCAGAAGACGGGTCCCGGAATCCACGCGGGCACCAGCGAAGACACAAATGCCACGTGCAGGAAGTGGTCGATCCCGAACACGATCACCATGAAAGCCAGCGGATACATTCCCAACGGAATCAGCGTTTCCAACCACCCAATTGGGTTTCCGCGGCCGCTGCCTGCTGGCAGTTGTGGAAGCGTTCCAGCCACTACAAGACCGCCGCCGGCGAGCGTAAGCGCCGTGAGGGCATCAGCCCATCCTTCCACGCTCGATACTCCCGACCTCAAGTTTGCGGGTATGTGCAGCAGCAAAAACGACAGAAGGAACAACGCTCCCAACAATGTCGCCGCAAGCCGCGCCCTCACGCCAGCCAGAATCGCCCCTCCGCCGGCGATGAGGATTGTCCCCACCAGAAAGACCCAAAACAGCCGCCCCGGAACCCACGTCGGCCACGCGGGAACGACCATGGGCACAAACCGCCTGAAGAAGAAATGCTGGATGCCCATCCCGATCAAGCCAATGGAAAAGAAGGCCCTCCCCGTGCCGATCACCCGACCCTTCAAGACGAAATTCAAGCTCATCCGCGCCGCACCCATTTCCCCCGCAACCATTTTCTGAAACCATTCTTGGTGGGGCGTGCACGCTTGGCAATAGCCAATTCGTCCTGGCGCGTCCTGTCCTCTCGCTGGCGGGTGGGTCAGCCAACGGGAGTATAGTGTTCGGTATTCAAGCGGACGAAAGAAATCTTCGCTTGAAGCTGACCGCGGGAAGGATGCGATATGCGCAAATGGGGCACCATCGTCAGCCTGGTGTATGCCGTGATTGTTTTGGGCCTGCTGGCGCCGGGTATGGTCGTCTTGGCGGGTGGCTTCCCTCAATCCGGGAGCATCTTCAAGGACATGGGAGACCTGTACAGTGTGTGGATCGTTTGGTTCCCGGTTGCGGCCGTCCTGTGCGGCCAGGTCGCTCTGCTTTTCCTGTCTGCCGACACCTCCCAGAAACGGCTCAAGCCCCGCGCTCACATCATGGTCTCGTATACCGTCACGGCGATGCTCTTCGCCTTGCTCACCTTTGCCACACTGAGTTCCCTGGGAGCCGCGGTCTATAGCGACAAGTTCATTGACAGGTTTTGGCCCACGGAAACCTATGTGATCGTCGCGTGGGCAATCCTCTGGTTACTGTGGGGAGGTGTATTTTTCCTCTTCTTCCGGAATTCCAGCGTTGCGACCACCCGGCTGGTTTCGTGGCTGCTCAAGGGGAGCGTGCTGGAGCTTCTGATCGCTGTCCCCTGCCACGTCATCGTGCGGCGTCGTCAGGATTGCTCGGCCCCGGTTGCCACCAGCTTCGGCATTGCGACCGGCGTCGCCGTTATGCTGTTATCGTTTGGTCCGGGAATCCTGCTGCTCTTCAAAAAGCGTCTGGATGCCTACGCAACGCGCGATTCAAAGTAGCGGCCACCGGCACGGGGAATGCTCTACACTCATTCCGTATCCCCCCGGAGGCTCAGCGTGCGATCCATTCCTTTCGCTCTTCCCTTTCTATTAATCTCCCTGATCCCCACACCCACTCAGGCCCAGCAGGCCCGTCTGCTTGTCGCTGAAAAGGGACAGCAAAGCCTGGCCATTGTCGATCCCGTGTCCGGCAAAGTGCTGGCCTCGGTGCCAGAGGGCGGCGTCACCGGCCACGAGGTCATCGCCTCGCCCGACGGTCGCCTGGCTTTTGTACCCATCTACGGCAACTCCGGCGTCGGCAAGCCCGGCACCGACGGCCGCACCCTAACGGTCATCGACATTGCCACCCAGAAGGTGGTCAATCTTATCGACTTCGGCCACGGCGTACGCCCCCACTGCCCGCTCATCGGACCCAAGGACGGCCTGCTCTACGTGACCACCGAACTCAACCAGACGGTCACCCTGGTCGACCCCAAAACGCTCAAGATCGTCGGCTACATCCCTACCGGCCAGCCGGAGAGCCACATGTTGGCGCTCTCCCACGACGGCCGCCGCGGTTATACAGCCAATGTCGGCCCCGGAACCGTCTCCGTCCTCGACATCAAGGCCCGCAAGGTGCTGAAAATCATTCAAATTTCTTCCAATACGCAACGCATCGCCATCTCCCCCGACGACCGCTGGGTCTTCACCGCCGACCAGACGAAACCGGAACTGGTGATGATCGACACCTCCACCAACACGGTCGCCTGGCGCCGCCCGCTCGAAGGCATCGCCTACGGAACCGCCCCCACCCCCGACGGCCGCTTCCTGCTCATTACCCTCCCCGACCAGAACAAGATCGCCGTGTTTGACATCAAAGGCATGCAAGTCGTCCGATCCGTTTCGGTCGGCGATTACCCGCAGGAGGTCATCGTTCGCCCTGACGGCAAGGCCGCCTACGTCTCCTGCGAGAAGAGCAACCAGGTCGCTGAGATCGACCTGGAGAGCTGGACGTTGACCCGCCTGATTCCCACCGGCAAAGCGACGGACGGACTGGCGTGGGCGCAGGGACAGTAAATTCTAAAGCTACCAGGCAAATCGTCTGCCTTCGCTGGACTGAAGTCGGGTGTACGATAATTCCCATGGCAAACTATCGCGTCATTCTGCGCCAATCCGAGGAAGGCTACAGCGTCTCCTGCCCCGGACTTCCCGGCTGCTGGTCGCAGGGAGCCACAGAGGAAGAAGTTCTGGCCAACATTCGGATCGCTATCCGCGAGTATCTGGCGGCGGCCAAGTCAATCTAAAGGGTTCTGCTCGGAACTACGAACTCGATTTCTGATTTTCGATTAAAGGGGAGTTGCTCTGCATAAAGTGGTCGAAGACCCGTTCCCTAAACCATTCAGAATTCGTCCAATTCGAGACATCCTCATCTTTGCACCCTGAAGCAAGGGTAAATTTCTTGATGCTGATCAATTCATCGCATGCCGCCAGATTCGCTTCTTGATTTCGCAAGTAGTTCTCTCTCCATGCGGAATAGAAACTTTCGGATGTTCGATTGTCATACCCTCGATTTTCAGCCGCCAGGTAGGCAGCAACCAGCGAGTCATAGATAACAATCGGGGTCCGAAACCTCATCCAAAGGAACTTGGACGCGGCCGAGAATGGAAGACCCCCGTAGACGCTCCCAAGTTCAGATGCAAACTTGTCCACAGTTTTGGGCACGTCGTCTAAACCTGGAGATGTCGTGGAGGTGAGCATTCTATAAGCAGACTCGAGTCTGACGCTTTCTCCTGCTCCGGCCTTCAATGTTCGGATCACCCCGTAATGTTTGGCGACCTCTACAAGGGTTTCCGCGCCCTTGTTTGCATCGACATCAGTTTTTGCAAAGGCCAAAACTTCGTGGAATTGCCTGTCCTTCGACATCCATTCGTCGAGGTAGGAATAGGCGGCGTAGAAGAAGTTTGCAGACATTGAACCTCCTTAAACTGACTCAGCCGAATTTCACCCAATCTCCCGGTCCCACCCCTCCAACACCCGCTTGAACAAGCTCATGAACTTGCCGCCATCAGCGCCGTCGATCAGGCGATGGTCAAATCCCAGGCAGTAGCTCTGCATGGCCCGAATCGCAATGGCATCACTGCCCTCGGCGTCTGTAATCACCACGGCTTCCTTCTTCAGCCCGCCAATGGCCAGAATCGCCGACTCCGGCTGGTTGATGATGGGCGTGCCAAACTCCCCGCCGAAGACACCCGAGTTGGTCAGCGTAAAGGTCGACCCCGTTGCTTCTTCCGGCTTCAGCTTCTTGGTCCGCGCCCGCTCCGCCAGGTCGGCCATGGCGCGCGCCAGAGCCACAAAGCTCAGCGTCTCGGCCTGCTTAACCACGGGCACGATCAAGCCCCATTCGAGAGCTACGGCGATGCCTAGGTGGATGTTCTGGTGATAGCGGATCGATCCGGCCTGATTCGCCCCGATTTGAAGTGACGCATTCACAACGGGATGCCGCCGCAGCGCCTCAATAGCCGCCGCCGCGATGAACGGCATGAAGGTCAGCTTGATCCCGTACTTCTGCTCGAAACGGCTTCGCTCCCGCTCCCGCAGGCCCACAATCCGCGTCATATCCACCTTGTAAACGGAGTAAACGTGCGGAGCTATGCGCTTGCTCTCGACCATGCGCTCGGCAATGATGGCGCGCATCCGGCTCAGCGGCACTATCGTCCCGGGCAGGGTTGAAGCTGTTGCTGCCGGCAACGCCGAGTCGACCTTAGCGGGCGCAGCGGCTCCAGGCGTAGACGCAGCAGGGGCGCTCCCCGGCCCATGCTCGCTCAGATACTTGAGCACATCCTCCTTCGTGATGCGCCCGCCCACGCCCGAGCCTGGGATCGCAATCCGACCCAGGTCGAGGTTGTTCTCTTTCGCAATCCGCTTGACCAGCGGCGAATACCGCACCCGCGCGCCGTTACTTGCCTCAGCCGTGATCTCGGCCGCTGGAGCAGCATCCGGCGCCGGGATTGGCGCCGCAGGGACAATAGCTTCAGCCGGAGCAATCGACAACGAAGCACCGGCGCCGCCGATCACGGCCACCACGGTATTGATCTCGACCGTCGCGCCTTCCTCAGCCCTGATTTCGGTAAGCACCCCGGCGGCCGGCGAGGGAATCTCCGCATCCACCTTGTCGGTGGAAATCTCAAACAGCGATTCGTCCTTCTCGACGGGATCGCCAACCTTCTTTAACCACTTGGTTATGGTGCCCTCAAAGATGGACTCGCCCATCTGCGGCATCACCACCTCGGTCCCGCCTGCAGCCGCACCAACCGAGACTGCCGGTCCGGCCGGTTCCAAAGCGGGTGCCGCATCGGCTATTCCCTGTTCCCTGCCGGGGTCCCCGGCGAGCGGCCTATGCTCGCTGGGGTGGCCATTCCCTGTTCCCTGTTCCACCACCACCGCCACAACGGTGTTGATCCCAACCGTCGCGCCTTCCGCCACTTTGATCTCGCTCAGCACGCCCGCAACCGGGGAAGGAATCTCCGCATCCACCTTGTCGGTGGAGATCTCAAACAGCGGCTCGTCCTTTTCGACCGCGTCCCCGGCCTTCTTCAGCCATTTGGTGATGGTGCCCTCAAAGATAGACTCGCCCATCTGCGGCATCACGATGTCGGTTGGCATGAATCCCTCTCTCCGCCATGCGGGAGCAAAAAAGCCCGTCCCGTCCCAGCCGGATTATAAATCGCAGCACACAGGACAGTTGAACCAGGGTCAGGCCTGAATCGGCCCGGCACCGACACCCCGCAGCCGCTCAACCTCGACCGGCGTCCGCAGCGGCGTATCTTGCGCGGGAAACTCCCTGACCTGCGGTGCGGCATGAGCACGCAATGCTTCCAGGCTCTCCGCAGCCAGCACATGCTCTTCAAAAACCATGCCGAATTGCCGCGCGGCATGGCGCGCCACCGACTCCAGCGCAGGAACTTCAACGTTTGAACCCAACTCGAGCGCCAGGCTGGTCACCGCATGGTCCGGAATTCCGCAGGGCACAATCAGTTCAAAATTCCGCAAGTCGGTGGTCACATTTATTGCAAATCCGTGCGTTGTGACCCCTTTAGATACATGGATCCCAATGGCCGCAATCTTCCGCTCACTCCCCGCAGGCGCCTTTCCAGTCCCGAGTCCCCGCTCTTCGTTTCCTATTCCCTGTTCCCTATTCCCTATTCCCTGCTTCACCCACACCCCGGTCCATCCAGGCACGCGTCCGGATCTGACGCCAAACCCCGCGCAAATGCGAATCAACACCTCTTCCATGCCGCGCACAAAATCCACCGGGCCCATCCGTCCGCCATTCGGACTCCGGAGCGTGCGAAGATCAAACATCGGATACCCAACCAGTTGTCCTGGCCCGTGATAGGTCACGTCGCCGCCGCGGTTGATCTGGTGCAGCGTGACGCCGCGCGCAGTGAGCAATTCGTCACTGGCCAGCACATTGGCTCGATTCGCATTTCGCCCCAGGGTCAGCACCGGCGGATGCTCCAGCAGCAGCAGCACGTTGCTGAGCCGCCCCTCAGCCACCAGCCCGGCAATCTCCGCTTGCAGGCGAAGACCTTCGTCGTAGTCCACGCGCCCGAGATAGAGATACTGGATCATCCTGCTCTGATTGTAGTCAGCCGAGAAGCGCGATGCGACGACGCACGATCATTCCTCAAGCCGCGCGGAGAAAAGCCTTTCGAACACCGTCCTGTGCTGCCAGGCAACCAGGAGCCACAAGAGCGTCGCGAATGCGCCGGGGCCGATCCCGGCCGGCTGCATCAGGATGTGGAACACGAGGATGTTGAACAGAACCGGCGCCAGCAGTGTGAGCCCCAGACCTACATAGCGGTTAAACAGCAGCAGGATCCCCGAGATGCCCATCAGCGCGCCAACCACGTAGAAGTAATGAGTGGCAATAAGCACCGTGAAAAATGCCCCTGCCTGCCCCGGGGGCATGGGCCCCATGGGAATGAAGTTGAAGAAACTGTTCAGGCCGAAGACCAGAAACATCAGGCCAAGCAAATACCGTGCAATTGTACCGACTATCTTCATCGAGACTCTCCTTGGAATTTGGGATCGTTCCTTGAACGAGCGCTGCCCACCGGCGAACCCTGGGGAGCAGAGCAATCGCCCAGCCGATCAACCGCTCCATGCTAGCAGCAGATGGCTGCATTGCGCCGCTCGATTCAAACCATTCTGTTTCAACACTCCGAGCCGCTGCGGCCTGGCATTTGATACAGTGGACCCACGGAGCGCCGCTGAACGTCCTTGCTTAATTCGTCCTCTCACACATTGCCTCGCTGCAAGCGGCAGCTTGAGGTGTGTCTCTTTGCATTCACCAAGAGAGGATGATCTCCATGCTCCTTCAAGATCTCGGCTGGTCCACCTTCTTTGAGAGCCAGCTAGCGACCGCGCCCGAAGGAATCCCCGGCCGCGTGGCTTCAGCGAACCATGGCCGATTCCTGGTCTGGATCGCGAGCGAAGCAGACGCCAGCGGCCGGTCCGGCGTTGCCGAAGTCGACGCCAGCGTCACCGGCGCGCTGCGCAAATCCGGAGCTCTGTGGCCGGCCGTCGGCGACTGGGTCGTCCTGCGCCCGGATGCGCCGGTCATCGACCGTGTACTCAACCGCCAGACCAAGCTTTCGCGCAAGCAGCCCGAACGCGAAATCCGCGAGCAGGTATTGGCGGCCAACATCGATGTGCTTTTCATCGTCAGCGGCCTGGACCGCGATTACAATCCCCGCCGCATCGAGCGGTTCCTGGTGATGGCCAACGAGAGCGGAGCGCGCCCGGTTGTCCTGCTGAACAAGGCTGACCTGGCATTACAGCTCAACCTGAATCTGGCCGAAATCGTCGCCAGCGTCCAGCAGTTAAGTCCGGCCATCACCGTGCTGCCCATCAGCGCCCGGTCCGACGAAAACCTCGACGCTATCCCCGCCCAGCTCGGACCTGGTCAGACGGCCGCTCTCATCGGCTCATCGGGGGTGGGTAAGTCCACCATCCTCAACCGGCTGCTCGGCGACGAGCGCCAGGCAACCACCGAAGTCCGCGCCTCCGACAGTCGCGGCCGCCACACCACCACCACTCGCCAGCTCTTCCGCATGCCCGGCGGCTGGCTGCTCATGGATTTGCCCGGCCTCCGCGAAGTCCAGCTCTGGGCAAATGCCGACCCTGCTTCGGCAGGCCCCTCAAGCAGCGGAAGCACAAATCTGGAAGCCAGCTTCGACGACATTCAGGCGCTGGCCCAGAACTGCCGCTTCCGCGACTGCACGCACTCCGCCGAACCCGGCTGCGCCGTAACCTCCGCTGCTCTCGACCCTGCGCGCCTGGCCAACTACCAGAAGATGCAGAAGGAGCTGGCTCATCTGGAGCGCAAGACCGGCCCCCGCCTAGCCAAAGAGACCCGCGCCAAGTGGAACGCAATCGAGAAGTCCGTGCGCAACCACCCCAAGCGCGACGGATAGAGCCGATTCGAAGTAAACTAGACACTGGCAGGAGGACCGGGCGGTCGCTGCCGGCGGCTTCGCGCGAGCGAGGTCCGCCGGGGGAGGAAAGTCCGAACTCCGCAGGGCAGTGTGCCGGATAACGTCCGGGACGTGGGCCTCAAAACCCATGGACGGCCAGTGCCACAGAAAAGATACCGCCTCGGCTACCCCTTTTCTTAACCGCAGAGGGCGACCCTGGAGCAGCTTGCTGCCTCAGCGCCGGGGTAAGGGTGAAATGGTGCGGTAAGAGCGCACCGCCCGTCCTGTAAAGGCCGGGGCAGGGTAAACCCCACACGGAGCAAGACCAAATAGGGAGGGAAGCGCCCGCCCAGAGTCAGGCGGCGCTGCGCATCGGCCCGATGCGTCCAGGCGGCTCGGAGCGGGGCCCCCGACGACAGGTCTTCGTCGCTGGGGTGCTCAATGGCCGAAACCTCCGGGTAGGTCGCTGATGAGTGTCGCGGCAACGCGGCGCCTAGAGGAATGACCGCACACGACAGAATTCGGCTTACAGGTCCTTTTGCCGAATTTCTACTGACCCCGACGGGGCATCGACGCCGTCAGGGTACAAACGACAGTCCCGGCCGGGAAGCTACCCCAGCCGGGGCTGACCATTTTGACGGGAAACCGGAATCATCGGCTTGTGCAGCTGAGTTACTGCCCGATTGCCGATCATCGGGAAACTTCGTGTCGAGAATCACATTTTCCCCATGACTAATGCTCGGCAGGCTCGACGGCTCCGCCCTGAATCGCCTCGCTAGCCCTGGAACTTGCCCTCTGCAAGCTACGTATACTGTCTTGATGCCCGAATCGCAGCCGTGAGTGCTGAAGGGATGTGGAAGAATGCGACTCCCGCTTTTGATTCTCCACATCCTTGGTGGCACTATTGGATTGCTGTCCGGTACCTTCGCCATCGTCGTCCGCAAAGGCAGCCGACTGCATCGCGCCTCCGGAAACGTCTTCACGATCGCGATGCTGACTCTGGCCTCAAGCGGCCTCTGTCTGGCGATCCTCAAATCCCAGACCGGCAACATCATCGGCAGCATAGTCACCTTCTACATGATCACCACCGCCTGGCTGGCCGGTCGTCGCAGGAACATTGGCCCGCCGGACTGGGCCGCACTTCTCGTGGGCATTGGCGGAGCAGTCGCCGTCATAACGCTCGGCATTCAGACCCTCCTCAACCCCGCCGCCGCCGACCCCGGCGCTCCCGCGGGCATGAGCTTCTTCTTCGGCGTCGTCCTCCTGCTGGCCGCCTCCGGAGACATTCGCATGCTCGCTCGCGGTGGTTTCTCTGGCCGAGAGCGAATTACGCGTCATCTCTGGCGCATGTGCTTTGGACTCTTCATTGCGACAGGCTCTTTCTTCCTCGGCCAACAACAGGTCTTTCCCGTTTTCCTGCACGGCTCCATATTCCTGACGCTTGTCGCCATCCTTCCATTCCCCGTGATGATCTATTGGCTTGTTCGCGTCCGGTTCAGCAAGGCGTACAGTATGCGGCCAGCACCCAATCCCGCTCCCGTTTCTCCTTGAGGTTCTTAAAACGCGTCTAGTCTTACGCGCCGTTTGCGAAATTAACCGCACTGGGCTTTGAGCCCCGCCCGAGTCACCGGCAACTCGGAAGTTCTCCTTTTGGCAGAGGCTCCCCGCTCCGCTACCATTAACCCATGCTGCGAGTGAAGCTTTTCGACCCCGCCGCCAAGGCTCCTGTCGTCGCCCATCCCGGCGAAGACCTGGGCTACGACCTGTTTGCCCTCGAATCCGCCATTCTCACTCCCCACGCCACCGCCCGTGTGCGCACCGGCATCGCCGTCGAAGCCCGCCATCCCACCACCGGCGTTCCGCTCGGCCTGCTGGTCCGCGACCGGTCGTCCATGGCCGCCAAAGGGATCGCCACAACCGCCGGGGTCATCGATGCCGGCTACCGCGGCGAAATCCTGATCCTCATGACCAATCTTGGCGACGCGCCGCTCGAAATCCGCGCCGGCGAGAAGATCGCGCAGATGATCCCCGTACCCGTGCTGACCGGCTCCGTCGAAACAGTCGAGACCCTCCAAGACTCCGCCCGCGCCGAAAAGGGATTTGGCAGTTCCGGAGCCTAGCCCACAGCTCCGCCAGCTCCATTCGCGGCCTGCAAGCCGTCTGTTGCGTCAATAAGAATAGGCCTCCAGACATCGCCATCCGGAGACATTGGGTAAACTGAGAAAAACCGGCTGCCAGCTCCACGAATCCCGAGCAGCCTTCCATACGCGGGCACATTGGCGAAAGGGCTGGCAACGAGCCCCTTCAGTTCCGGCAACGAAAGCGTGTCCATGCAATTCTTTGAAGCCTTCAAACTCGCGCTGCAATCCCTGTGGGGCAACAAGCTCCGCTCCATCCTCACGCTGATCGGCGTGGTGATGGGCGTGGCCTCGGTCATCATGGTCATCACCCTGGTCAACGGCGCCAACACCTACGTGAGCACCAAGATTCTGCGCCACGGCGCCGACGTGTTTTCAATCAACCGGATGGGCCCGGTATTCTCCGCGCAGGATTACTTCCGCTTTCAGAAGCGCAAGATTATTCGCATCGAAGACTACGAAGCCGTCGAAGAAGGCTGCACGGAATGCACTGAAGTGGGCGTGCGGCTGGATCAGCTCGTCAGCGTGGTCCACAACGGCCACTCCAGCACCGACACCGACATGCGCGGCATCACCTGGACCATGGTCTCGCTGGACAACCTGGATGTGGTGCTGGGCCGCGGCTTTACGCCCGCCGATGACTCGAAGGCCACACACAACGCCATTGTGGGTTACGACATCGTGGATAACCTGCTGGGCGATGGCGACCCCATCGGCAAGGAGATCCGCGTCGGCGGCATTCCCTTCACTGTGGTGGGCGTGGGCGACCGCCAGGGCAAAATGCTCGGCCAGTCCCAGGACAATTGGGTCGCCGTGCCCATCTCCACCTACCAGCAAACCTACGGCTACAACGATTCGGTCAACATCTACGCCCGCGCCGGCGGGACGCCCGAATCCATGGAGCGGGCAAAGGATGAAGTGCGGGTGATAATGCGCGCGCGCCGCCACAATGCGGTCGGCCAGGACGACGACTTCGAGATCCAGACCAACGACACTTTCCTCGACATCTGGAAGCAGATCTCTGCCATCTTTTTCGACGTGGTTATCGGCATCGCGTCCATCTCGCTGGTGGTGGGCGGCATTGTCATCATGAACATCATGCTGGTCTCGGTAACCGAGCGCACGCGCGAGATCGGCGTGCGCAAGGCGCTGGGCGCCAGGCAGCGCGACGTGCTGCTGCAGTTCCTCATCGAGAGCGGCACCATGGCGGCAATCGGTGGACTTATCGGTGTACTCTGTGGAGTCATCGTAGCCAAACTGATCACGCTGATCATCGGCTTCCCCACCAGCGTTCAGTTGTGGAGCGTGCTGCTGGGCTTGACCATGGCCACCGCCACCGGCATCTTCTTCGGCGTCTATCCCGCCAGCAAAGCCGCGAAACTGGACCCGGTAGTTGCGCTGAGGGCGGAACTCTAAAGGCAGCTAGGAGCTGATTTCTATGGCGCAGGGACAGGCAAGGGAATCCGTAAGAATGGCGCTTGACACGCTGCGCGCGAATAAGCTGCGCTCGGGGCTCACCATCCTTGGAATTGTCATCGGCGTCACCACCGTGATCGTCATTTCATCGGTCATCAACGGCCTCAACAACCGCGTCACCGACTTCGCCGACTCGCTCGGATCCAATGTCCTCTGGGTCTACCACATTCCGTTTGCCATCGGCCGCCCCACCACGGAGCAACTTACGCGCAAGAAGCTTACCCTCGAGGACGCTCTGGCCCTGCGTACGCTGCCACATGTCGCGGCGACGGACGCCGGAATCCGTTACACCAAGGCATTCGAGCTGGGCGATATAAGCGCTAAGTATGAGGGCCACAAGGTGGCGGGCGCGATTCTCAAGGCCGATACCGCTGAGGTTACCGATACCCAGAATCTTGTCTTGCAGGAAGGCCGCTTCTTCAACGACGAAGAGGACCAGCGCCACGCGGAGGTGGTAGTTCTGGGGCACGACGCATCAGAGGAGCTGTTCGTCAACGGTGAGGACCCCATCGGCAAACAGATCACCGTCGGCACCAGCCTGTTCACTGTCATCGGCGTACTCGACAAGCAGAAGCAGCCCTTCGGCAGCGGCAAGAATCCGGAAGACAACGAGCTTATCTTCCCCTTTCGAACCTTCCACTCCCTGCATCCGGAGATTTTGGATGTGGGGATCGGGGTCAAGTACGACGACCCAAAAAACAAGGACCTCGTCCAGGAGGAAGTCCGCGAGATGCTGCGCATCCGGCGGCACGTTAAAGTGGAGGCGGAAGATAACTTCGAAATTTTCGGCCCCGACACTCTTACCAAGCTGTGGGGCAACATCACCGGCGGTTTGTTCGGCTTCATGGTCGCGGTCTCGTCTGTTGGGCTCATGGTCGGCGGCGTCGGCGTCATGAACATCATGCTCGTGTCAGTAACCGAGCGCACCCGCGAGATCGGCGTCCGCAAGGCCATTGGCGCCACCAAGCGCACCATCCTCACGCAGTTCACCATGGAAGCGATCACCCTGTGCGCCGTTGGTGGCGTCTTTGGCATCCTGGTAGGCGCGGTCATCACCTATATCGTCTATTACCTGCCCATCGGCCTGCCCGCCACCCTGTCCACGCTCTGGGTAATGGTCGGCTTCGGCGTCTCCTGCGGCATTGGCCTGGTCTTCGGCATCTATCCCGCCTACAAGGCCGCCAATCTCGACCCCATCGAAGCGCTTCGCTACGAATAACTTGTCTCGGATCAATCGTTTCACGAATTGGGAACCAGGGCGTCAAATACTGCGTATCATCTTCACTAAGCAAGCATCGCCGTGAAGCTCGGATTGACTCCCACCCGCGGATTGCCATGCATTTTATTGAAGCCCTCAAACTCGCGCTGCAATCCCTGTGGGCCAACAGGCTTCGCACTGTCCTGACGCTTCTCGGCGTGGTTATCGGGGTGGCGTCTGTGATCACCGTGGTGACCCTGACCAACGGCGCAAAGAAATTTGTGACCAGCAAGATCAACACCTATGGCGCCAGCGTGATCACGGTCAGGAAGATGCCGCAAACTTTCCTGACTGTCGACGAGTATCTCGAGTTCCAGAAGCGGAGAGACGTTCGATACGACGATTACAAGGCCATTGCTTCCGAATGCCGGTCCTGCGTGTCGGTGGGCGCAGACCGCTCCAGCGTCGGAAAGGTCGTCTATCAGACCAAATCCACCACCGACACCACCATCCGCGGAATTACCTGGACCATGCCTTCCCTTGCAAATCTCAACATTGTCGAGGGCCGATCCTTCACCGAGGTGGAGGACGAGCACAGCACTCACGTCGCCATTGTGGGAGCCGACATTGTCGATAATGTACTCGGCGGCAGCGACCCGCTGGGCAAGGAGATTCGCGTCGATGGCGTTCCCTACACGGTGATTGGTGTTGCAGAACCCCAGGGCAAGACGATGGGCGCCAGCATGGACAACTGGGTCGGCATTCCTCTGACTACGTTTCTCGAATCATACGGCTCCCAGCCCACCATGGATATCTACATCGACGCAGGAGGCGGGGGCGAGCTGATGGATGCTGTGACCGACGAAGTGCGCACCATCATGCGTACGCGCCGTCACCTGGCACCGGGCAAGCCGGATAACTTTTCCATCGATGCGAGCGCCACGTTTGGCGATATTCTGGGCAAGGTTGTCGAAAATTTCGGGGCTGTCGTGGTGGCCATTGCCGGCATCTCTCTGGTAGTTGGCGGCATCGTCATCATGAACATCATGCTCGTCTCTGTTACCGAGCGCACCCGCGAGATCGGCGTCCGCAAGGCCCTGGGCGCGCGCCGCCAGGACATCCTGCTTCAGTTCCTCATCGAGTCCGCAACCATGGCCATGTTGGGCGGGGTGATCGGGGTGATTTTGGGCGTCGGCCTTGCCGAAACCATTAGCTGGGCCATCTCCTTCCCCTCTGAAGTAGCGATATGGTCCATTGCCATCGCTTTGTTCGTTTCCACCGCCGTTGGACTCTTCTTTGGAATCTACCCGGCGCACAAAGCTGCCCAACTCGATCCCATTGTTGCCCTCAGGGCGGAGCTGTAACCATGCGCCTAATCGACGCAAACCAATCCGTGATGATGGCGCTCGATACGCTGCGCAAGAACAAGCTGCGCTCTGGCCTTACCGTGCTGGGAATCACCATTGGCGTGGCCACGGTGATCCTCATCTCATCGGCCATCAACGGGCTCAACAGCAATATCGGTCAATTCGTCAGCGCCCTGGGAACCAACAGCCTGTGGGTTTTCCGCTTCGACCCGTTTGGCCGCCGCGTCAGCACTGAGGAACTCAACCGTAGACAGCTCACCTACGAAGACGGCGTGGCCATGCGCAGCCTGCCCCATGTGGTTGCCGTCGACCCCGGCGTCACCTATCAGAATTTCAACCTGGGAATCGGAAACGTCTCTCTCAAATCCGGCACGCACAAAATAGAGAACACCATCATCTACGGCAACACGACCGAGGTAAAAAAGACAGCCAACTTCGAGTTGCTCGAAGGGCGCATGTGGACTGAGGCGGAAGAACAGCACAACGCCAGTGTGGTTGTGCTGGGCCACGATGCCGCGGAAGACCTGTTCCCCTACGAATCCCCCATTGGGAAGGATGTTGAATCCGGTGGCGATATATTCACGGTGATTGGCGTGCTCGAAAAACAGCCGCAGCCCTTCGGAACCGGACGCAACACCCAGGACAACTCCGCATACTTCCCACTCGGAGCCTTCCACAAAATCCATCCCGAGATCAAGGACTTCTGGATCACCGTGAAATACGACGACCCGGCCAACAAGCCGCTGGTCATTGAGGAGATTCGCGAGCTTCTCCGCATCCGCCGCGGAGTACACCTCGAGCAGGACGACAACTTCGACATCTTTGGCCCCGACACACTCATGCGCCTTTGGAACCAAGTTACCTTCGCGCTCTTTTCATTCATAGTCTCCGTTTCCTCGGTCAGCCTGATGGTGGGCGGCGTGGGGGTGATGAACATCATGCTCGTCTCGGTGACTGAGCGAACCAGGGAAATCGGCGTGCGCAAGGCCATTGGAGCAACCAAGCGAAACATCCTGCTCCAGTTCACCCTCGAAGCTATTACGCTCTGCGCAATCGGTGGGCTGCTGGGCATCGGCGCCGGGGTTCTGTTCACGCTCATCCTGCACTTCGCCGTTTCCTTTCTCCATGCGACTCTGTCTCTTGCCTGGGTCCTTATCTCCTTGACCGTCTCCTGCTTTATCGGCCTGGTCTTCGGCATCTATCCTGCCTGGAAAGCCGCTAACCTCGACCCCATCGAGGCGCTGCGCTACGAATAGCAGCCTGCCTTACCAACTTGCTGACTTGCTAACTTGCTGACTTGCTGACTTGCTAAACTAGCCACAATCATGCCGCACGTCCTGGCCCAATCCGTGGAGATCCTCACCACGGTGCTCACCATCGCCGGCATGGGCTATTTCCTTGCCGCTCTTGTTGCCGCACACATCTTTCTCTCCGCCCGCCGTGCGCCTCTGCCCGTCTTCGCACCCGGCGTCAGCATCTTGAAATCCCTCAAAGGCCTCGACCCCAACATGCTCGACGCCTTCCGCAGCCACTGCCGCCAAGCTTATTCAGGCGAGGTCGAATTCCTGTTTGGCATCTCCTCGCTCGACGATCCGGCAATCGCGGCCGTCGAGGAGCTAAAGCTGGAGTTCCCTGATCGCTCCATCCAGCTCATTGAGTGCCCTAAAAGCCTCGGCGCCAACGGCAAAGTCAGCACGCTCATCCAACTGGCGCGTCATGCGCGCCACGACTACCTTCTCATCAACGACTCCGACATCACCGTCTCGCCGCGCTACCTGGAACGCGTAATGGCTCACTTCGCACCCAACCAAATTCTCCCGGGCGAATTGGCACCGAACGATTCCGCACTGTATCAGGGCACGACTTCAGTCGTGCCGCAGACGGCTCAACACAAGTCGAGGGCTTTAGCCCCTGCGGACCTCCCTTTTCAACCCGCCAAGCACACGCAGGAAACCGGCCTGGTCACCGCTCTCTACCGCGGCCGCGCCCAATCCACGCTTCCCTCGCGCCTCGAATCCTTCGGCATCGCCACCGACTTCCAGGCCGGCGTGCTTCTCTCGCGCATGATCGAAGGCGGCCTGCACTACGGCTTGGGCTCCACGCTCGCCTTGAGCCGCGCAGCTCTCGAACGAATCGGCGGCCTCGAGACCCTGGTCGATCACCTCGCCGACGATTATGAGCTTGGTGCACGCGTATCCAAGGCTGGTTATCGTGTCGTCCTGAGTGCTGAAGTCGTTGAGACGGCCGTCCCCGCCTACACCTGGCGCGCCTTCATCGAACATCAGCTTCGCTGGGCGCGCACCGTCCGCGACGCTCGCCCCTGGGGTTACGCAGGACTCATCTTCACCCATGGCCTCGCCTGGGCCGTTCTCAACGTGATCGCCAGCGGCCTCAGCCCCCTAAGCCTCTGGCTCCTTGCGCTCAGCTTCTTCCTGTGCCTGGCTCTGGCCATGACAGTCGGCGCGCAGGTTCTCGCCGACCACCAGGTTCTTCCCAATCTCTGGCTACTGCCCTTTCGCGACCTGTTAGCAATTGTGCTTTGGGCGTTCGGGTTCGCCGGCAACATCATCGTCTGGCGCGGCCAGCGCTTCGAACTGAAGAACGGAAGGCTACAGAAGGCATCGAATTAGCCTCTAACCCGCCAGGCAGGCCCCTCAACTGGCACGCCCATCGCCCACAATGCTATCGTGAGTCCCAAATGCCGTTCGCAACGACCACTGAAGCAGGCGTCTCCATTCAAGGCCCCACCGCCACGCTGCTCTATGACGACTGGTACCCGGCTCTGCGCACTGATACGCTTCGGCCCAAAAAACTCATCACCGCCATGCTGCTCGACATTCCGTTGGTTCTGGGCCGCCGCGCCGATGGCCGCGTCTTCGCCATGCGCGATAGTTGCCCGCACCGCGGCATTCCCCTCAGCTATGGCTCGTTCGACGGCAACCACGTCACCTGCCGCTACCACGGCTGGGAGTTTGAGCCCTGCGGAGGCCAGTGCGCTCTCATCCCGTCGCTCTCGACGCACGACCACCTCGACGCCACACGCATCTACGCCACCGCGTTTCCCTGCGAAGAACGCGATGGGCACGCGTGGGTTTTCATCCCCAGCCCTGGAACAGGAAAGAGGGGAAAAAGCTCGGAGCGCCCTGTTCCCGAACTGGCCAAATCCGGCCCGCGCTATCGCACCGCACACCTCAGCGCCGATCTCCCCTGCAACGTGGATCACGGCATCATTGGCTTGATGGATCCGGCGCACGGGCCTTTCGTTCATCAAGCCTGGTGGTGGCGCTCGCGGGCCAGCATTCGCCAGAAGACCAAGCGTTTCGAGCCCATCCCCGAAGGCTTCCGTATGAGCGCCCACGCCCCCAGCGGCAACTCCGCGCCCTACAAGCTGCTCGGCGTCTACGGCCAGCCCATCGAGACCACCATCGACTTCGTGCTTCCCAACCGCCGTACCGAGATCATCCGCGCCGGCGACAAGTGGTTCTCCTCGCTCACCACCATCACGCCCGTCACCGCGTCCACTTGCCGCATCGACGTGATCGCCGCGTGGAATGTCTTCTACCACGTCCCCTTCGTGACGCCCATCGCCAAGTTCTTCGGCGCAAAATTCGTGCGCCAGGATCAGGAGACGATGATCCAGCAAGCCGAAGGCCTGCGCCACAATCCCAGCCTGATGCTGATCGACGACGCCGACAAGCCGGCCAAGTGGTATTTCGCGCTGAAGCAAGCCCGCCTGGACGCCGCACACACCGGCGCTGCGCCGAAACACCCAATGGACGGCCCGGTGGATCTCCACTGGCGCAGTTAACCCGGCGCGCATCTGCGGCCCAGCCCCCCGTCCCTATTCCCTATTCCCTATTCCCTGTAAGTTTCACCGTAAGCACGGTAATATCGTCTTCCTGCCCCCAGCGCTGCGCGGCGTCTGCAATCTCCGCGGCCGGCCGGGCCGTCAGCGCGGCCATGCGCTCAAATCCCAGCAACTCGCCCTTTGTGTTGCGGGCTTCCACCACGCCATCCGATAGGAAGGTCACCGTCCGCGCGGCCTGAATCTCTGTCTCGCTGTAGCTGGATTGCGCGGCGATGCCGAGGGGAAGACTATTTTCGACCAGCACCTCACTCCCATTCAGGTAAGGAGCGATGTGGCCCGCATTGGCAATCACCACGCGCCCATTCGGATAAAACCGTGCGCAGCAAGCCGTGATGAAACCCCCGCCGGTGCGGCCAGTGACTGCGTTGTTCAAGTCATCCAGCAACGTGGCCGGGCGCTTTTCCTTTTCGATCGCCAGGCCGCCCAAGACCGCGGCCACCAGCAGCGCCGCGTCGAGGCCCTTGCCGCTTACATCGCCCACGACCACCAGCAGCGAGCCGTCTTCCAGCAATTCAGTACGGTAGAAATCGCCGCCAACCTCCTGCGCCGGTCGATAGACAGCCGCGACCTCAAACCCAGCCGGACTGGCGCCGCTGGTTCCCAGCAAATGCTCTTGCATGCGCCGCGCTGCGGCCAGGCTCTGTTCCGCTGCTGCCTGCCGCGCCTGTTCGTCCCGATAGCGAAGATACAAAACCACCAGAACAACGAAGATAAAGACCACTCCGCCGACATTGCGAACGTCAATGAAAAACCGGCCGACAAACAGCGTGACCGGCTTGTGCAAAAGCGCGGAGGTGTTGGTCCACACGATCAGTGCGCTGTTCAGCAGCAGAACGACGCCCATCGTCAGCGAGCCTTTGTCGCGTTCCAGCAGCAGCCCATACACCGCGATCAGCGGAAAAAGTGGCAGCACATAAGTGAATGCCTGGACGACAGGAACCTGGAGTCCGGAGTCCGCAGCCATGCAATACCCCGCGGCCAGCGCAATGAATCCCGAGAGAGCAGCGCCGCCAAATAGTGTCTTGCGGAATCGTGGGCAAAGCGCCGCCAGAAAAACGAAAGACATTCCGGGATACAGAACAGCCGAAAACATAACCAGAATGGATTCCCACGATCGGCTGTCCATGGTCCGGCTCGTAGAGATGAAAATTCCCAGAAAAGTCGGCACGCCATTTGCCAGGCAGGTGAGGCCGAGATAGAGATATTCCGCCCGGCGCCGCTGCACGCTGTAAAGGACAAAGCTGATGGCCCCGGCAAACAAAAACAAAATGGAGGTCAGGTCCGCGGGCATCATCTGGATAAGCCCGTTCGCCATATCCAGCTTTTCCTGCGCTTCAACGGCTACAGCCGGTCCCAGGCGCGGCTGGTGGTCATAACGGTACGTGCCCCCTGCAGAATATGCCTGCATGTGCGTCGACGACGCACCCTTCCAGCGGCGAATGGCGATGTGCCCGGTAGTACCCTGCAGCAGGCCCCGCGGAATCGGAAAAGCAGCGTGCCTGGGATAAGGCGCATGCGGAGCCGGCTCAAACGCGCCGAAGCTCCCAATCGAGACTCCCTCTACGTAGATCTCGTACACATCGTCGAAGGCGCCCAGGCCGAGAGCGAGTTGCTGTACGCGCAGCTCGGTCGGAACCTGGAAGGTAGTGCGATACCAATGCCAACCCTGCGCGTTGGGTTCGGTGAATTCGGTTTTCGGGAAGCTCGTCCGCGTCCAACCGGAATCATCGAAGTCGGGCCGGGCCCACGCCGCATCGTCGCCGGCATGCACGCGCCAGTCAGCGAGCGAGACAAAATCATTCTGCGCAACAGCCGCCGTCGCGCAGCCGAGCAAAAGCAGGACGGGCAGTATCGATCTCAAGCGCATGCGGCCTGGCTCCTCAATGTCAACACTGTAATATCGTCATCCTGTCCAAAGGCTTGCGCCCTCTGCGCGATAGCTTCGGCAGAGTCGCTGGAAAGGGTTGCGGTGCGCTCGAAGCCGAACAGCTCGCCGGTTTGGTTCCGCGCCTCCACCACTCCATCCGTCAACAGCGTCAATTGCTCACCGGCTCGAAGCACAAAGCTGCTCTCCGGATAAGGCGTTCCGGCCACCAGCCCCAGAGGCAGGCCATTCTGGCATTCGATTTCGGCGCCGCTGCGATAGGGAGCGATGTGGCCTGCGTTGGCGAACGTCACCGCTCCATCGGCGGCCACGCGCAGAATCAGGCAGGTTGTAAATCCGCCATGGCTGCGCGCCTGAGTAAGCCGGTTCAGGCCGGCCAGCAGTTGCCCTGGGCTGGTCGTGGTCTCCACCAGCGCGTGAAGCGTCCCCACCAGCAGGCTGACCATCATCGCCGCGGGCATGCCCTTGCCGCTCACGTCACCAATTGCAATCAGCACGCCACCATTCGGCAAGGGAAGAATCTGGTAGAAATCGCCGCCGACCTCCCCATATGGCTTGTAGACCGATTGAATCTCGAAGCCGGCAACGGCGGGAAATTCTTCCGGAATGAGGACCTGCTGCACCGCCCGGCTGGCGGCCAGCTCCGCGGCTAGCCGCTGCTTCTCAGACCGATCGCGAATCAGGTCGCGCGCCAGGATGGCCAGGGTCGCGGCTCCCAGCGCGGCAATTCCGCAGGTTGTGTATTGCCATTGCCAGCCCCCGATGGTGAAGTAATTCTTCATACCCGTGAGGTGCTGAAAATTCGGCGAGATAGTCAGACGCACGAAGAAGTGGAAAGTAAAGGCGGCAGCCACCATCCGGTTAATGCGATTCCCGTGCCGGAAACCCTGAACGATAAGTATCCCCAGAGGCACTTCAGAGAGCAGTGCAGGCAAGTCGTCGGCCCAGGCCAGGGAAGGAATCCATGTGGCGATGCCCGCAAACAAGTAGACGGGCCAAAACAATCGCGTCCATTTACGGTGCGGCACCTGCATTGCCTCGCCGGCCGCTTCCACCAACAACGCGATTGCTACGGCTCTCAAGCTCCATACCGGTGGGGTATACCCGCCGAAGTACTGCAAAAACTGCTCCGTGCCGACGCAGGCGTAGAAGAAGCCGAGGTTCGAGAAGACGCGATAATCCCGTGCCGCCCGCCAGAGCGCAAGGAAAGCCGCCGCCAGGCACAACTGCAAAACGCCGAAGATCAGCATGGGAGTGCGATGCACCTGCTCGATCGCCGGTAGTGGCGGAAACATTTGCTGCATCAGCGGCGCCCAGGCGGCCGATAGAATCGTCGCCGTCATGCGGGCACCATCCTCTTGAGCGTAAGTACCGTAATATCGTCCTCCTGCCCAAACTTCTGCGCCGCGGCGGCAATGTCGTGTGCGGACTGCCCGCTCATGGCCCGCACGCGTTCGAAGCCCAGCAGCTGATGCTGCGGGTTCATCGCCTCCACCACGCCGTCAGAAAGCAGCGTAAGCGTGTCGCCAGGCGCGAGTTCGAGATGGGTCTCCGCGTACTCGGCATCGGCGGTCAACCCCAGCGGCAGTCCGGAATCGACTTCGATCTCTTCTCCGCCGCGATACGGTGAAAGATGACCCGCATTGGCCATGGTAACGGAGCCCTGCCGCGAAATGCGCACGCAAAGGCAGGTGATGAATCCGCTCTCCTGCGTGGCCAGCATTTGGCGGTTGAGCCGCGATAGCAATGTGCCAGGCGAAAGATTTTCGTCAGCCAGCGTGCGCAGGGAGCCAATGGCCAGCGCGCCGGTCATCGCGGCTTTCAGGCCTTTGCCACTGACATCGCCCACGACGATGAGCGCATAGCCATCCTGTTGCGCCAGCACCTGGTAAAAATCTCCGCCCACCTCCTGCGCGGGAAGATACGCTGCCTCCAACTTGAAGCCCGCCAACTCAGGAAGCGATGCGGGCACCAGGCGCTGCTGAATCTCACGCGCGGCTTCGAACTCTGCCGCCGAGCGCGCTTGCTCGCGGCTGACGCGATTGAAGCGGAGGAACATGACCACCGCAATCGCCACCAGGAAGAGCAGGTTGCCGATATCAGCTGGCTGAACTGAAATCGGACCCAACTGGATTGGATTGTCGAGAAAATCAAGACGCTGCCAGCCGAGAAAAATCGACAACGTGCCCAGGTCAAATGTCGAGACGGTGGCGGCGGGCAACAGGCTGGGCAGGATGAGCCATCCCGCCTCACGATTTCCGCGCCGATACCAGAGCAGCAGCAGGATGGGCAGCAGCACGGCTGCGGGAAGAAGGATGAGAGCCTCAATCACGATATACGCGTCGCTGGAGAATCGCCCCAGCCACGAGAACCAGATCAGCGGCAGTGGCGCAAACAACAACACCTGATACACCCGCCACGCCCGCCCAACGCGCCGGCCGCCAAAGCTGAACGTGAACTCGATTTGTGCAATGGCGATGAAATAGAGGAGCGGATCGCTGAACAGGAAGTTGGCCGAAAGCGGAAAGATGCCTGCCTGCTGGCAACCCCAGGCCAGATACGACGTTCCCTGCACAAGCAGATACAAACCAAGCCACAGATATTCACGGTGCTTGCGCTGGCTGCGATAGAGCGCAAAAACTGCAATGCCGGCAAGAATAAGCAGCAGGTTGATCGAAATGGAGGGCATTGCCGAGTAGAGGCGGCTGCTTTCCAGAGCCTGGCGTTCGTTCTCAATGGCATCCGGCGTGCCCAGCGACACGGTCATGAAGAGCGGCAGGTGCCAAAGCCGGTAGCTTGGCGGAGTAAAGGTGCGCAAGGCAATCTCAAGATCCGTTCCCGGCACGTCCAGCGGCACGGCGCGCTCAGTTGGCCTCTTCACCCTTAAGCTGGAGCCGAGCCGTGGGCCCGGCACTTCGACGCCGTTCACATAAAGCGCATAAGCGCCATCGCCGCCATTGATCAGCAGCGAAAGATCGGGATGGTTCTCATGCAGCTTGAGATGCAGCCGAAACCAGCGCCAGCCGGCTCTCGAAGGTCCAACAGTCCACCCGCCCTTCAAAGTCCCGAGATCGTCGAGCCGCACCGTCTCCCAGGCAGAGTCGTCGAAGCCGGGGCTGGCCCACTCGAGGTCGTCTCCTTCGTGATCGCGCCAGCCGGTAACGATGTCGCTCGACCAATCCTGCGCATGCGCGCGATCGATGAGGCGCACATTCGAATCGTCACCGGAAGGCGCGCCTGTTTGTGCGCAGAGCATCGCGTTCACGGTCGCAAGCAAAAAGAGCGGCAGGAAGGAGAGCCTTCTCATATGACAGCCGCCAATCTCGCCACGGTCAAGACGGTAATATCGTCTTCCTGCCCGAAGCTCTGTGCGGCAGCAGCGAGTTTGGCCGCAGTTATTTTCTCTCGCAGCAACTCCCCGGTGCGCTCAAACCCGAAGAGCTTGCCCTCCGCGTTCTGCGCCTCGACTACGCCATCTGACATCAGCATCAGCGTATCGCCCGCACTCAGTTGAAAGTGCAAGAGTGGAAACGCGACTCCAGCAACCGCTCCCAGCGGCAGCGCGCCTTCCATCTCCATCTCGCTCCCATTGAGATAAGGAGGCAGGTGTCCGGCATTTGCCAGCATCGCGGGGCCATCGCGCTCAATCCGCAGCGCCAGGCAAGTCACCAGCCCGCGCCCCTGCATCCGCTCATTCAGCAGCGCCAGAATCTTTCCCGGATCGGAAGTAAATCCAGCCGCCACGCGAATCGCGCCCACGATCAGAGTAGCCAGCATGCCCGCCTGCAACCCCTTGCCGGCGACATCTCCAACCACAACCAGCACGCTGTCATCCTTCGCGTCGGGAAGGACCTGAAAGAAATCGCCTCCTACTTCTCGCGCGGGCAAATACTGGCTCTCGATCGCGAGCCCCGGCGTTGCGGGCAGATGCGCGGGAATCAGGTATTGCTGCACCTCGCGCGCATCGGCAAACTCGCGCGCGTAGCTCTCCTCCTGGCTGCGGGTGCGCGTGAAGCGGCGAATGAGAATGGCGAACACAGCCAGCATAAAAATGGTGTTCACCAGTTGCACCAGGTCCACGCGCACCGGCTCGGTCGTAATCTGCGTCAACAGGCCGAACTTATGCTGCAATCCCATCGAAAACGTAGTCGCCGCCACCCGGTTCCATATCTGGGCCAGCTTTTGCAGCATCGCCGGCAGCAGCAGCAGCCGCGCGTCCATGAACCGCTCGCGCGCGCGGCGGAACACAAGCGCCAGAACCCAGATGTAATAGGGAAGGGAAAACAGGGTCATTCCGTGATGCGCGTAAATGACGCCCTGGCTGGACAGTGGCAAGGTGAAGCAGAGGGCGATCAAGAGGTTCATCGAGACACTCGCCACTGCCAGACGAAACCACCTGCTGTCCCGGGCTTTCAACAGATAACGGTAAAAGAACAGCTCCGCAACCTGGTAGGCGAAGAAGACGAGGAAGACACGGATCATGTTCATCCGTTGAATCTCGGCCGCCACCAGGTCCTGATACATGACCGCGACTTCATAAGCCGCGCGGCTCAGCATCAGGACGCCGAACCAGAAATACTCTTTCTCCGAGCGCTGGTGGAAGAACAGGAAAAACGCGCCGGCTGCCGAGAGCAGCTCCAGCAGGATCACAAGAAATCCCGGAGAATAATGGAACAGCGTTGCGGAGCGATCGACGGCATTGCGGCGCGCGATTTCAGCAGTTGAGCCGACCAGGCTCAGGCCCTCCGTGGGGCCACCACCGCTCTGCAACCGGACCGCTTCGGGCAGCCAGACGCGGAGACCGAACTCTATGTTTTGTTGCGACGCCAGATTGGCCGGCAGACTGAATGTTTTTCCCTGACCGCTATCCGAATAGAATTTGGCATTGGGTGGCATACCGCCAAATGAGCCGATCAGAATTCCGTTCGCATAGAGCTCATAAGAGACGTTGATGCGGGGCAGCTTGATGGATACTTCTTTCAGACCCGCGGGGAGCACCACGGCAAATCGATACCAGCCGAAGCCGTACATGCCGGGATAGCCCTGCTGGGCCCAGTTTCTGTCAGAACGCAGGAGAGGCCATTGGGAGTCGTCGAAGTTCGGGTCGGCCCACGCCGGGTTGTCGCCCGGATGGAAACGCCACAGCCCATCGAGCGACATCACCGGCTCAGCCGGATGAGTAAGATCGAATGTCTGCGCGCCGCACACGGATCCGCCCGCAAAGGCAGCCACGCAGCCGAAAACAATCAACTTTCCAACGTGCCTGGGAAGCATGCAGACAAGCATACCTTGTGGCGCGGAAGATAGTCCCTAGGTGTTTAGTCCCGAGTCCCTCAGACTCTGGCCCCCTGCTTTCAGTCCGGCGGCGCGACCACTGCGGCCCGAGGTTTAGCTGTAACAAATGCCAATACGAGGAGGATTGCAATCATCATCTCAACAATCACCGGGGCCAGAAAGAAATAAATCTGCGAGTTCACGGCCATGGCTAAATACGCAACCGCAAATGTAGCCAGAATCGGCCGCATCCGCTTTGCATCGGTCCTGGCCAGAGAGCTTAATTGCCAGAAAACAACGGCCTCGAATGTAAGAAATATCGTGACCATCAACCCCATACCGCGATAGAACTCCCAGTAGCTCCGCACGTTTCCCATCAGCTCGAACCGGTTCGCCTTCATCGCTTCGACGGCAACTGTAGCGGGCCCTGTGTCGGGGCTGCTGAACACTCCGCCAATCGTGTGCAGCACGGCATGAATCAACGTCAAGACCGACGCGATACGAAGAAAAAGGACCGGCTTTCTCATGCTGTTTTCCCCTCTGCCGTTCTCAGTCCGCCGGAACGGCCACCGCGGCATCTTCGGCAGTGATGCTGGCGCAGTCGATCTTGAGGCAGGTGCCTAGCCCGCCGAAATGCTCGTCCCAACGCTGTCGCTCGTCTTTGCCCAGCGACGTCAGCGCCGAGTTCGACGTGCTGAGAATCTCGTACCAGATATTCTGCGCCTGCCACAGGTTCAGTTCGAAGGGCAGCTCCGACAGGTTAAGCGCCAGCGTCAGCGCGCGGTCCAGCATCTCGAGCGACCCGGCGGACATCTGCAACTCCACCATGGCGCGCTTCATGCGCTGGTCGGCAATGTAGCTCAGCGTCGCCGTCTCCAACGGCACCTGATCGGCCTTTGCGAGGGTCAAGAACGAGCGCATCTGCGCGGTGTCGATAGGGTCGGACTCAAGCGCCCGCCGCAGCCCCGCATTGATGGCGAAACCCGCCGCCAGCAACAGCGCCGGAGGCTTGGGCAGCCCGGCCTGCGAAAGATAATGCAGCAGGCTGGCGTGATCTTCATAGATGGTGGTCAGCGAGCTCTCGATATCCCACAGCGTCGAGTTCAAGATCAGCCCAACAATGCGCCGTTGCTCATCGCTGAAGAGCGAAGTCAACGAGTAGTCTATGCGGCCGTATTCCTTGTCAAGCAGCCGGATCACCTCGGGGAAGAGCGCGCGCTGCACCTGCTCCGTGGCCTTCGCGGCAAAGTCTTCAAATTTCGCCGCGTCCGCATCGTTGTATGGCTTCACCGCGGCCGTAATGTTCTGGTCGCCAAAGTGCAAAACCGCAAATGAAAAGCTCTGCTGCTGCCCGGTTATTGCGCTGGCAATATGCGCGCGGCCCATCGCCAGCCGCCCGCGTCCCGATGTGTGCACTTCGTATGAAATCCGCCGCACGCGATAGCAGAACAGATCTGTCTCCTCGGCAAACGACGAAAACATCGAGCTGATGGCGTAATGCGCGGCCACCTGTTCCAGCCCCAGCTCCATCGTCGCCACGCTCGATTTGTAAATTTCCGCTCCATTTCCGTATTTGGTCTCGTTCGATTTGGCCTCTTCCAGCCGCTCCAGAAACGCCGGCTCCAGCGTCGCCGCCCGCTCGCCGAAAATCTCTTTCGCCAGTTGCAGCACACGCGCGGCATAGGCGATGATCTGCACCGTCTCAATGCCTGCAACGTCGTCAAAAAACCAACCGCAACTGGTGTACATCAACTGCGTGTGGCGCTGCATCTCCATCAGTTCCAGCGCCCGCACGCGGTCTGCTTCATTCAGCGCATGGTTCGCGTGCGCCTCAAAAAAACGCGCAGTCCGCTCCGGCGCCCGATTGAGCACCACTTCGATATACCCATCCCGCGCCGCCCACACATCCTTGAAAAACCTGTTACCTTCCTGCTCGGTAAGCGGAACCAAAGCGTCGCGAAGCTCGTCCAGCGCCTGCCGCAGCGGCGCGCGCCAAAGCTGGCTGAACGGCCTGCCGCCGTTGCAGCCGCAGTTCGATCGCCAGCGCTCCACGCCATGCACGCAGCTCCACGATGTGTTCTCCTCGATCTCGCATTCGTGCTCCGGCGGAAACTGCTCCAGAAACTTTCCATAGTTGGTCAGCTTTACCGTACGGTCTTTCTCCAGCAGCAGCAGCGCATACGCCAGCGCCATTTCGCCGTGCTTGTGGTGGTGGCCATACGATTCGCCGTCCGTGGCCACATGCATCAGTTGCGCCTTCGCGCCCTCTCTGAATCCCGACTTCAGACGACCGGCAAAATTCTCCCCGGAGTTCAACAGCCCCTCAAATGCAATGGCGCGCGAAGCCGGACCGTTGTAAAAGAACACAGCAATCTCCGCGCCCGATTTGAATCGCAACATGTAGGGGCGCGTAGTATCCACCGATGCGCCCGGCGTTTCGACCCATCCCGCGCCAATCTCGAGGCCGCGCACCCGCTCGCACTGGTGCGGCGCCAGCACCGTGAACTTTATGCCGTGTTGCGCCATCAACTCGAGCGATTCTGAATCCGCCGCGGTCTCCGAAAGCCACATCCCCTCCGGCGCTTCGCCGTAATGGTTCTTATAATCAGCAATGCCCCAGCGTATCTGCGTAATCCGGTCGCGCTCCGTGGCCAGCGGCATAATGATGTGGTTGTACACCTGCGCCATCGCCGAGCTGTGCCCGCCATAGCTGGTGCGGCTGCGCCGTTCTCCGTCGAGAATCATGCGGTAGGTTCGCGGCGCATTTTCCTTCAGCCAACTCAAAAGCGTCGGGCCAAAATTGAAACTGATGCGTGCGTAGTTGTTTACGATCCGCGTGATCTGGTTCTTGTTGTTCTGGATGCGCGCCGCCCCATTGGTCGCGTAGCACTCCGCGCAGATGCGCTCGTTCCAGTCGTGATACGGCACAGCGGAGTCCTGCGTCTCCACCGTCTCCAACCACGGATTTTCCCGCGGCGGCTGGTAGAAATGTCCATGAATGCAAATAAACCGTTTACTTGAAGCCATCAGGTTCTCTACTCACTTCCACGCTGGGTGCCCCATCCTTGCAACGCTTTTTGTTGCAAGGGTGGGAGACCCCCGGCTGCGCCACCCAAATCCGCCACACTAACGCACTGATCGTCCCGCTGGCGCCGTCCCCTTGGCCAGATCGCAAGCCCGCCACAGATACCAGCTCGCTACGCTGCGGAACGGCGTCCACTTCTTTCCACGTTTCAGCAACACATCCGCCTTGGGCAGATCCGCCGCGGCCAGCGCTCGCGTTTTGGGAACCTTCTGGAACGTCAGCGCGAACCCCTTGCGCACACCGTAGTCCGACACAGGAAACACATCTGGCCGGCCCAGGCGAAAGATCAGCAACATCTCCACGGTCCACGCGCCAATCCCGCGCACCGCCGTGAGGCGTTCAATAATCTCCCCGTCGGAAAGCTTCTTGATCGCCGCGTGCGAAGGCACCGTGCCGTCCAGCGTCTTCGCGGCCAGATCGCGGAAAGCCTTGATCTTGTTCCCTGAAACACCGGCCGCGCGCAGCGGATCATCCGGAGTGTCGATCAGGAGTTGCGGCGTCGGATCGCCCCCGAAATACTCCCGCACTCGACGATGAATCGTAGCCGCGGCTTTGCCGTGCAGTTGTTGATAAAGAATCGACTCCAGCAGCGACTCGAACGGCGATGGCGAAGGATCGAGCCGCATCGTGAACGGCCCGGCCCGCTCAATCAGCGCACCCAGCTTCGCGTCCGCGGCCTTCAAATACTCCACCGCCTCAACCGCATCGAAGGGAAGTTTCCTGCTCCGCCCGTCATGGATCATAGCGAGGAGTCTATCGCAAAAGACGCATCAGTCGATACAGGCTGCAACGGAGCCGGGTGCTCCCCGATAAGGACGAAAGCTTTGTCAAGCACACACTAACGCCGGGGCGGTGCGTGAGCACCGCTTGTCCTGCCAGAGGGTTGAGCGTCTGAGCTCTGGGAGATTCACGCTGCATCACCGCCGACGCGAAACAAAATCTCAACAGGAATTTCAGCCACATTTGTTATTGTTTCCTGCAGGGACCTAAGCCATGACACTCGACCGTCGAGGATTTCTAACCGCCTGCAGCCGCGCCGGAATCACATCCGCCCTGCTGCCCGGAGTTTTGTACACGCTGGCCGCGCAATCCCAGGATTCCGCCCCTGCAGGTGAGCACAAAGAACTGCCGAAGATCACAGCGGAGATGATCGACCAGGCCTCAGCCCTGGCCGGCGTAGGCCCGTTCACCGCCGACCAGAAAAAGCTGATGCTCGATGGTCTCAATGACCAGCGCGGTTCCTACGATCCGATCCGCGCGCTCAAGCTGCCCAATTCCGTCGCACCCGCGTTTGTGTTTCATCCGCTGCCGGCGGCCGGAACTAACGCGATCCATTTCAAGACCGAAATGAAGACGATGCATGTAGACCCGGCAGTTCCCCGAGCCTGGACTCCAGATCCGGCGCCTGTCGTTCCAGTTGGAAAAGAGGATCTGGCCTATGCGACGGTCAGCCAGTTGGCCAGCTTGCTCTTGGCGCGAAAAATCAAGTCCGTCGATCTGACCCGGATGTACCTCACCCGCCTCAAGCGCTACGACTCCAAACTCCACTTCGTCATCACCCTCACCGAGGACCGCGCACTCGCGCAAGCCAAAAAAGCCGACGAAGAAATCGCCGCCGGAAAATACCGCGGCCCGCTGCACGGCATCCCCTGGGGCGCAAAGGACCTGCTCGCCGTCAAGGGCTATCCCACCACCTGGGGCGCGGGCGGATTCGAACACCAGTCCTTCGACGAAGACGCAACCGTAGTCCAGCGTCTCGACGCAGCCGGCGCAATCCTCGTAGCCAAATTCTCTCTCGGCGCTCTCGCCATGGGAGACAAGTGGTTCGGCGGACGCACCCGCAATCCCTGGAACCCAACCCTTGGCTCCAGCGGCTCATCCGCCGGCTCCGCAAGCGCCGTAGCCGCCGGTTGTGTAGCCTTCGCCATCGGCTCGGAGACGCTCGGCTCCATCTCCTCCCCATCCACGCGCTGCGGGTGCTCTGGCCTCCGCCCCACCTTCGGCTTTGTCCCCCGCACCGGCGCCATGGCCCTAAGCTGGACCATGGACAAACTCGGCCCCATCACCCGTTCCGCCGAAGATTGCGCCCTGGTGCTCGACGCCATCTACGGCCCCGACGGCAAAGACGCCTCCGTTCATCCCGCAGTCTTCAATTGGGACCCATCCCTCGACTGGAAAAAACTCCGCATCGGCTACCTGAAATCCGAATTCGACCCACCCGAGCCGCTCAAACCGCAAGAAGCCAAGCCCAACGAAACCGCCGAAGAAAAATCCAAGCGCGAAGCCGCCAACGAGGACGCCAAAGCCTGGCATGCCCGCCGCGACTACGACCGCCGCTTCCTGCTCGCCGCCCTCGACAAGCTGCGCTCCATGGGCATCAATCTCATCCCCGTCGAACTCCCCAAGCTCCCTTATGGCGCCATGGCCGCCCTGCTCACCGCCGAGGCCGCAGCCTCCTTCGACGACCTCACCATGTCCGGCCGCGACGCACTCCTCACCGAGCAGGGCATCGAAGACTGGCCCAACGCCTTCCGAGTCGCCCGCTTCTACCCTGCGGTCGAGTACATCCAGGCCAACCGCGCCCGCACCCTGGCCATCCAGCAAGTCTCCGCGCTTTTCGACCAGGTAGACATCATCGTCACCCCCAGCACCGACACGCAGCTTGTAGCCACCAACCTAACCGGCCATCCCGCGCTCATCGTCCCCAATGGATTCCGCGGCCCCGACGCTCCCAAGCCCCCGGCCATCGACGACGGCGACCACGACGACATCGGCGGCCCCGGCACACCTGTCTCGCTCACATTTCTCGCCGCCCACTACCAGGACGCCAAGCTAGCCGCCTTCGCCTCCGCCTACCAGCAAGCCACCAGCTTCCACAAACTCCACCCCACCCTGGACTGATTCGAATATGGGTGCCCCACGTTCGCCGCGCTCTCCGCCGCTAGCGTGGGAGGGATGTCCGAAGTCCACAAGGCCGAGACGGACGCCCCGGAGTTACCATCGACCCATGGCGTTAGTTGAAGTGACCGCGGTCTCGAAGGCCTATCCCCGCCGCACCGGCCTGCGTACCCAGCTCCAAACGGTTGTCAACAATGTCTCGCTGACCATCGAGCCCGGCGAAACCCTGGGCCTCGTAGGAGAGTCCGGCTCCGGCAAAACCACGCTAGCCCGCATGATTCTAGGTCTTGTTCCACCATCCGCTGGCACCATCCGCGTAAACGACAAAGACGTATCCCACGCCTCAGCAGCCGACCTGCACCGCCTTCGCCGCCAGATGCAGCCCGTCTTCCAAGACCCCTATGCCGCGCTGAATCCGCGCATGAATGTGCTTGAGATCATAACCGAGCCGCTCCTCATTCATCGCCATGAGGAAGGCATTGAAACCACCCGCGCTGCGCTACGCTCCAAGGCCATCGAACTCCTCGCTGAAGTGGGCCTTGACGAATCCGCACTCCACCGCCATCCGCACGAGTTCTCGGGCGGCCAGCGCCAGCGCATCAACATCGCCCGCGCCCTGGCGCTGCGGCCTCGCCTGCTGATTCTGGACGAGCCGGTCTCTGCACTCGACGTGAGCGTAGGAGCGCAGATCGTAAACCTGCTTCGCCGCCTGCAGCATGAGCTCGGCCTTACCTATCTTTTTATCTCCCACTCAATCCCCCTGGTGCGCTATCTAAGCACGCGGATCACCGTCATGGAGCGCGGCCGCCTGGTAGAAACGGGCGAGGCAGAAGCCCTCTGCGCCAATCCGAGCGAGCCGTACACCCGCCAGTTGCTAGAAGCCACGCCCGAGCTGCCTGTAACAACAGCCTGAGAATTGTGGCAGCGTCGGTTGCCTCGAGCTTCTTCCCAAGAAAAAGACACTATGGTGCCGAGAGACCGCTCCTGGAGGGAGCATCGAGAATAGCCCCGGATGGAGTCCGCCGCAGCGGACGAAATCCGGGGAAAGCGCGCCAACCAAATACACCGCCCCGTAGGGTGCGGTCCGATCCGACCTAAATGCTGGGTGCCCCAGATCTCGTCCGCCGCGGCAGAAGACCTGGGAAGCCACAGACATCGTTAACGCGGCTGCGGCGTAGTCGCCGGTGGTGGCGTGGTTGTCGCAGGCGGTGTCGAAGTCGCCGGAGGAGTGGTCGTCACCGGCGGCGTACCCGGCGTCGAGCTAGCCGGCGGAGGGGTCGTCTGAGGCGCCGGAGTCGTAGTCGGCGCTGGAGCAGTAGGCGCCGAAGGCGCAGGAGCAGGCGCCAGCCTGATCGTGGGAGCAGTTCCCGGCGCCCCAGGCGTTGCACCCTGCGGCGGTTTGACTCCAGGAGGCATCGGTCGTCCGCCCGGCGGCATCCCGCCCATCGGACGCGCCGGCGGAGGCGGAGGCGCATCGGCCACATCCAGCAGTTCCACGTCGAAAATCAAATCGGATTTCGCCGGAATCCCCGGATGATCCGCACCGCGGTCGGGAATGGTGCGGGTTCCATATCCCAATTGCCATGGAATGAAGATGCGTCGCTTGCCGCCCACCTTCATGCCGCCAAACCCCTGGTCGAAGCCCGGAATCGTGTTGCCAATTCCCTGATGAAACGGAAACGGCGGTATGTCGCCGAGTTTCGGTTTGCCGTCGTCGCCCATCACCGGCTTGCCGTCTTTGTCCTTCAGCGGCTGCCGCGGGTGGTCGCTTGTCGAGTCAAACTTGACCCCATCCGCGGCCCTGTACCCGGTATAGAAGATCTTGAGCATCTTGCCCGGCTCGGCCACGGCCCCGGTGCCGATCTTGATCTCCTGGTAGCGCAACGCAACGGTAAAGACCGGATGCTGAATTCCCTTGTACTGCGGAATGTTGGCTGGTGCCTTGATCATCGGTGCGATCAGCGCAGAAGGCGCGGCGGCCGTATGGACAGCCGGCTTGGCGGTAGTCGCCGGAGTAGCTGCCGGGGCATTTGCAGGTTTGGTCGGTGTTTGAGCAGCGGCGGCAGCCGCGCTCGCCGCCAATATCAGAATCAAAGCAGTGTGTTTCATCGGGTGTTAAAGCTCCAATAGGTTCTTGACCGGAGTGTATCAGGCGCTCCCACCGCAAGGCACCTCCCGCCGCCTCAACCGTCTGACGAGAAACCCGCAATCAGGCCGGCGTTGAATCACAAACCTTACGCGTCCTTATGCCCGGTCATTTACATTGATCTTTGCTTCCCACCATCCTCCATCTTCTGCGAACCTGCTGGCTTCCGGTTGCCTCCTTCTTCGCGGGCGCGCTCAATACGATCGCCGGCGGCGGCTCGTTTCTGTCACTGCCCGCGCTTCTGGCCAGCACCACGGCCGCGGGAGTGGGCGCAGTTTCCGCGCAAGCCACCAATACTGTGGCGCTCTGGCCCGGCCAGTTGACCTCGCTCGTCGCCTTCCGCCATCAACTAAAAACCTACCGCAAGGAACTGCTGCCTCTCGGCATCGCCGCAGGATTAGGCGGATGGCTGGGCGGCTTTCTGCTCCTCCGCACCGGCAACGCGCGATTCCGCGAACTGCTCCCTTGGCTGCTCTTGTTTGCCGCAGTAATGTTCGTGCTCAGTTTTCCGCTGGGACGCTGGCTTGCGTCGCTCTCCGGCGGACGCCGTTACAACATCTCCCTCATCGTCGGCATGGCTCTGGTGAGTGTCTACGTGGGCTACTTCGGCGCCGGCGGCGGATTTCTGGTGATGGCGCTGCTTGGCTTCTGCGGAGTGCACAACATCCACGAGATGAATGCGCTCAAGGTGCTCACAGCGGCTGTTTCCATTGGAATCCCGTCTGTCACTTTTATCGCCGCTGGCCGCGTGGAGTGGCGCTTCTGTCTCATCATGGCGTTTCTCGCCGCGATCGGAGGCTACCTCGGTGCCCATTACAGCCGCAAGGTCAACCAGCGCGCCATGCGCTGGGCCGTCGCCGTAATCGGCTTCATCACCGCCGGCTATTTCTTCTGGCGCAACTACGCCCATCACCCGTAGTGCCACCGTCTTCAAAATTCATACATGAATTGAGCTGTCATCCTGAGCGAAGCGTACTTCAGCGGAGTCGAAGGACCTGCTTTTTCATCGGACAGCGGCACATCAGCCCCAAACAAAATACGACGCGAAATTCTGAGGCGCTGCACGCGCACACCTTACCCAGCCAACATCCCCGCCAGCAATGCCGTCCTCGGCGCAAGATGCTCCAGCACAATCGACTCGTGCCGGGCGTGCGCGCCCTCCCCAACAGCGCCCATCCCATCCAGCGTAGGAATCCCCATCGCTGAAGTAAAATTCCCGTCCGAAGCGCCGCCAGTAGCCGCCTCGTCCAGGGCAAAGCCCAGCTCCGCAGCCAGCGCCCGAGCCTCGCGGTAAAGCCGGACAGTCCCGCGAGTCCGTTCCATCGGTGGCCGGTTGATCCCGCCGCTCACCGTCAGCCCGCATCGTTTGTCCTGACCCTTCAGCTCTTCAAACTTCCGCGAAATCCGCGCTCCGTCCGCCTTGCGCGCAATGCGAACATCCAACTCCGCCCAAGCATCCGCCGGAATCACGTTCGTCTTCGACCCGCCCCCAACCAGCCCCACGCTCACCGTCAGCCCGCGCTTCAGATCGGTCCAGCCGCTCACCGTCTCAACCACGCGAGCCAACTCGCGGATGGCGCTCGCCCCCTTCTCAAAATCGACCCCCGCGTGCGCGGCAACCCCCTTCACCTCAATGCGCCAGTTACCCGTTCCCTTGCGTGCGGTCTTGTAAGCCAGCCCCTGCGCCGGCTCCAGAACGTAAACCGCAGCGCACTCTTGAGCCAGCCGCTCGGTAATCGGCCGCGAAACTGGGCTTCCCACCTCCTCGTCGCTGTTGAGCAGCAGCACAATCTCGCGGTTGATCAGGCCAACCTCGCTCAGCAGCTCCACTGCGGTAAGCGCCATAGCCACTCCAGACTTCATATCCAGCGTTCCCGGCCCCCAAACCCGCCCGTCAACGATGCGAAACGGCATCGACTTCAACGTTCCCAGCGGCCAAACCGTATCCAGATGGCCGAGCAGCAGAATCGGCTTCGGCGTCCCTGCCTTGCTCCGAGGCCCGAACCGCGCCTCAATCACATCGCCGAATCTCCGCTGCCGGTGCAGCTTCACACGCCCTCCCAAAGCCTTCGCATGCGCCACAGCCAGCGCCCCGCAGGCGTCCACCGCAGCCTTGTCGTCCGAAGGCGATTCAGCCTCCACCAACCAACGCAACAGATCAAGCAGCGTCGGCTGCTTGCGCCGCGCCCCCGCCAGCAGGGCGCGCATGGGAATTGTTGAGTCAGTGCCGCTGGGCATTTGTTGGCCTTTCTGTGCCTGATTCCGCCGGCGATTGCCAAGACTATCTGATTCTACGACAGTTAGGCCCTTAGCATAGCGCTGAATCACGCCCCACCCTGCGCGATTCTTCCATGCAAGAGGTGGTTTACCAAGTTCACACTGTGGCAAAAATGCCACAGTGCCGGGGAGCCATTTCGCGTCTAATCTAACGGTTGCGCCTCTGAAGCGCAGTTGGAGACGGATGATTGGCCAGTCCAGCTTACAGTCCAGCCCACCTGGAACAAACGATCGCGGAACCCATCGCTTTTGAGGGGATCGGCCTTCATTCCGGCGCACCCGTCAACCTGCGCCTTTTGCCCGCGCCGGCAGGTTCTGGCATCGTCTTCCGCCGCACTGACCTGGACAACTTCGAAATCCCTGCCAACGGCCGCAACGTAGCTAAAGTCAGCTACGCCACCAGCCTTATGCGCCAGGGCGTGCTCATCTCCACCACCGAGCATCTGCTCTCCGCGCTCATTGGCATGGGCGTCGACAACGTCATCATCGAGCTCGACAACCTTGAGCTCCCCATTCTGGACGGCAGCGCATTGCCCTACGTGCAGGCTTTCTTGACTGCGGGCATCCGCACCCAGCGCCGCCGCCGCGAGACCATCCGCGTTCTGCGCCCGGTCGAGGTCCGCGAGGGCAACAAGTTCATCGGAGTCTATCCCGGCTCCGGCTACAGCATCCAGTACACCATCGATTTTCCCGCGCCCATCGGCCGCCAATACACCTTCATCGACCTTGCCGCCGAGACCTATGGCGAGTTCATCGCCGCCGCCCGCACCTTCGGTTACAAAGCCGACGAGCAGCGCCTGCGCGACATGGGCCTGATCCGGGGCGCAAATGCCGGAAACGCCATCATCCTGGGAACCGGAGGCCCCGAAAATGGCCCGCTCCGCTTCGCCGACGAGTATGTGCGCCACAAGGTGCTCGACCTGATCGGCGATCTGGCCCTCGCCGGCCGCCGCATCGAGGGGCACGTGGTCGCTGAGCGCGCCGGCCACGCCATGCACACCGCGCTGGTGTCCCGTCTGCTCAAAGACCGCTCCGCCTGGGAGCTGGCCCATGTACCTGCGGAATCAGCGCCGGCTCCGGAAGCGCCAGAGGGAGTCTTGACCGGTCGCGCTCTCTCCACCCCAGCCCTCGTGAGCGCATAGTCTCCCATCTCGTTTGTTCTTCGTTCTTTCCTCACCCCTGATCTTGTCATCCTGTCGATAAACCGAAAGGCGTTGTCAAGGGCAGAGAACAGCGCGCGCCTGCGCCGAGCAGATCGAGCGAGCCGGTTGTTTGGAGACCGAGCCTCACGCGAGTCCTCTGC
>Ga0302326_10001323_pt1 | contig 63600 bp, 45 predicted proteins | sample Palsa_T0_3_FD_202264 | JGI IMG/M metagenome (GOLD analysis project Ga0302326, IMG submission 202264) | Peat permafrost microbial communities from Stordalen Mire near Abisko, Sweden - Palsa_T0_3 | ecosystem: Environmental > Terrestrial > Soil > Palsa > Peat permafrost | place: Sweden: Abisko...
GTACTTTTGTCGTAATAGAGATAATTCCCGTCAAGCGAAAAAACGATTCCGGAGATTTCTCCGGGCGTTCCGGGGACGGCCTGGGCGGTGCTACCGGTGCCCAGCTGGCGCACCCACACGGCGTGGCCGTTTTTATCGTCCTGGATATAGGCCAGCCATTTTCCATCAGCGGAGATCGTGGCGGAGTGGATATTGCCGGTGGAGGTGATGGGAGTGATGGTCATTTGCGTGAAGGAGGAGGGCGCGGCGTCGTGATGCCCGACACGCATGTGGACGATGAGAGCGATCGTCGCGGCGAGCGCGACGACGACCGGAGCAATTTTCGCGATGGTGCGCCAAGGAAAAGCTGGCTCCCCGGCGGCCGGAGCCATGGATTGCGGCGAAGCGCCGCTCGATGGATTGAGTGAAGTTGCCTGCGACGAGCCCGGAGCGGCAGGCAGGGGCGGCGCGGCCGCCGGGGATTTTGCCGACGCCCAGGAGCCACTTGAGCCGGTGGGGACGCGGGAGGAGTCGGTGTCGCGTTTCAATCGTTTCAGGTCGCCGCGCAGTTCGGCGGCGGTTTGATAGCGGAGGTCGCGGTCTTTTTCGAGGGATTTGCCGATGATTTCTTCGAGTTTCGCGGGAAGATTCGGATTCAGATTGCTGGGCGCCGGAGGCGTGCGATTCAGGATCGCATCGAAAATTACGGCGGAGGTGCTGCCGTTGAATGCCGGCTGCCCGGCGGCCATTTCGTAGAGAACGGCCCCGAGGCTGAAGAGGTCGGTGCGGGCATCGAGGTCTTCGCCGCGAGCCTGCTCGGGCGACATGTAAGCGATGGTGCCGATCGCCGAGCCGGGGCTGGTGAGGAATAAATTGTCGCTGGTCGGTAGGGTGACGGAATTGCCCGTGCCGACCGTTTCGGCGGCGCGGCGCGATGAGCCTTGCTTAGCGAGGCCAAAATCGAGAATTTTTGCGTGGCCGCGCGAGGTAATGAAGATATTCGCGGGCTTGATGTCGCGGTGCACGATGCCGCGAGAACTTGCCGCGTCGAGCGCATCGGCAATCTGCGCGCCGAAATCGAGGAGGGCATCGATAGCCATGGGACGGCCGTTGATGCGTTCGCGCAGAGTTTGACCCTCGAGCAATTCCATGACGAGAAAGGGTTGGCCTTCATACTCGCCAACATCGTAGATCGTGCAGATGCCGGGATGATTCAGGGACGAGGCCGAACGCGCTTCGCGCTGGAAGCGTTCGAGCGACGCTGGATCCTTGGCGAGGTCCGGCGTGAGAAATTTCAAGGCGACCTGGCGGCCGAGGCGCGTATCTTCGGCGCGAAAAACCTGGCCCATGCCGCCCGCGCCGAGAGGATCAATGATGCGGTAATGCGAAATCGTTTCGCCAATCATGTGTGCGCGGAAATCATCGTAAACAAGTTGGCGGAGAGGCGCAAGGCGCGAACGGAGGAAATTCCCGAAGAAAGCGAACTGAGGAGGCGGAGCGAAGAAAATCCGAAGTCAATGGGGGCACAGAGGAACGAGGCACACTGCAATTCCTGGCACCTGGCCAGGGGTGCCAAAAAATGGCACGTCTGATTAGGGTTCAAAAATCTGACGATCGCTAGAAAATAGTCGCAACTTTACCCGCACCCGCGGGTTCCACTGCAAGCCGACGTGAGGCCCGGCCACGGGCCGTTTATCAGAAAGTTCAATAAGGAGAAAATAAATGGGGAATCCAAAAGGTATTGGTGTGTTCTTAGCAATCTGCGCGGCGATTGGGCTTTCGAGTTGCGGCGGGACGAATTCTGCGACGACCCCGCAGGCCGGCCAAGCTTCGATTTACACCGTGGGAACGGACGCGCCGCTGCCGAGCGTCGTATCGTGCGAAGTGAACGTGACGGGAATCAGCCTGAACAACGGAGGAACCCCGGTCAGCGTGCTGGCGCAACCGGCGATCGTCGATTTCGCGAAACTCAGCGGCCTGCATCAGTTGCTGGATCTGACGGCGGTGCCGACCGGAACGTATACATCCGCGACCATTACGATTGCGTCGCCTGTTATTGGGTATCTCAATACTTCGGTGACGCCTCCTACCGTGAGCACCATCAACGGCACGCTGACCCAGTCCACGGTGACCGTAAATTTTGCGCAGCCTGTCGTGGTGACCAACGCGGACCTGTTCGGGCTGCGAATGGAATTTGACCTGCGGCAGTCGCTGCAAACGGATGCAAACGGGCAGGTGACGGGCGCGGTCAACCCGGTATTCGAGGTGGCGCTGCTCAACTCGACCGATGCGCAAGTATCCATCGATGATTTCAACGGGGGTGTGGTCGGCGTAACCGGCGCGACTACGTTCACGATTCAAGGGCCACACGGACGACAGTGGACGGTTGAGACGGGAGCCGGCACGGTATTGGATGATCCCACCCAGCCGATCAGCTCGTTCACGACCACGACGATCGTCGAAGTTTCAGGGACGCTGGATCCGGTGACGCACGATATCGTGGCGTCGGAGATTGAAGTCGTCTCGAATGACGGTTTTTACCTGGGAGGACTATTTACAAATATCCGCCCGAGCTCCGGGCCGGCAACCCAGGCCGATTTGTATGTGCGCGACGAACTACCCGCGATAAATGGAATTTCAGACGGGCAGATCGAGACGCTCAACCTGAACGGCTCGGAGAACTACCTGATCGAGCATATCAATCTTCCACTGACTACGTTGCTGTTCAACAATTCAGAACTGGCGGCGGGACAGCGAGTGGGAATCGGCGGCGCGCTGGTAACGGCGAACGGTGTGACGAGTCTAACCGTTCACCGCGTGGTTTTGAAACGCCAAGGTCAGGCGGGAACGTGGGTGCCGGGAAGCACGGTGGTGCAGAACAATAACGCTGGAACGTTCCAACTGAACGACAACTGGACGGCGGGCGTGCTGCTGCCGAACCCGCTGACGATCATGACCACGAACGACACGAACTTCATCAACCTCAGCGGATTGTCGGCGCTCCAAGGTACGACGGCGCTTCCGATCCGCGTGGTTGGATTCATTCTGATCAACCAAGCGACGGGCCAGGCGGTGATGGTGGCACGCTCGGTGGAGCAGTTGAGTTCGTAGTTCCGCGCGGGAGGACCATTTAGCTCCTACCCGAGCCGGACGACGATGCGTCGGCGCCACTACCCCGCTGGATTCTCGGCGGGGTAGTGGCTTTTTCTTTGGTGCTTGCTTGGCCGGTCGATGGCGAACTAAACAGGTGGAGTCGTACGATTCGCGATGGGAACTCATTCCGGCGGAAGCTTATTGCTCGATCTGAACCGCTACGATTTGTTTTCCTCGCGCGCTCATCTCGATCGCTAAGGGGGGGCGGACGCCAGCGCCATGCACGATAGCGCCGCGAACCACGCCGTTCGGGCCCGGACCATATTTATCGAGGTCGTAGACCGCGCGGTTGCAGGGGTCGACGACCATGGGATGTGCGGCGGCGTAGTGATAGTCATTCGCGATTTGGGCCAAGTCGGTGACGTATTGCATTTCGCAGACACCGAAGGGCTCGCGCATGGAAATTCCCCAGTAAACAGTGCCCGGAAGATGGACGACGAGCGCAGGAATATCGTCGGCGGTTTGCGGAGCGCGAAACATAAAGCGCTTCGACGACCACGTTTTGGAAAGCTCCGCCGCGGTGGCGACCGGGCCGGGACCGAAGGGCATGCTCCTGGCGGGATTGGGAGCTGCTGTCGGGACGAGCGGCAGAACCGGTGCCGGAGGCGCAGCTTCCGCCAAAGGATTCGGACCCTTCGCGGCGGTTGAGTGGTTGTGCCACAGGACGCCTGCAGCGATAACGGCCAACGCGATCACCGCAACGGCAATCCACACGCGCGAGTCGGCGAAAATGTTTTGCACCGGGCGCGAACGTGAGCCTGGATTCAAGGACGAGGGTGGCGTGGGCGCGGGTTTCACGCGCGCGGGATTGCCTGTCACGCCTGGGATGGTCGGTTCTTCGGGTTTAAAGGGATCGAGGTGTTTCGGTTCGTCAGCCATACTGGTCGGCCCGCAGTAGTCCCCAGCTTGAGTGCGTTTTGAGGTTATTGCAACAAGGGACTGGCGAGACGCGTTAACGCTTTCGCGACGATGAGGAATCACGTGAGAATCCCATTTGGTTCGTGGCACCGAAGCGAAAATACCGGCACACAAACGACGGGGAACTACTTCAGGCGGGCCGCTCGAAACGCACGGAGTGATGCGCCACGTATTCGTGCAAATTGGCGAGAATCAGAAGCAATTCGAGCATACGGTCGCGCTGCTCCGGGCATGGTTCTTCGGCGCTGTCTTCAAGATTTTTCACGGTGGCAAGCGCATCGGAAAGCAGCCATTCGAGGCTTTCCTTGGTGAGAGGCGCGCCTTCGCGGCAGCGGGTGAGAGCGAGATCGGAGCGCACGAACGCTTCGTCGAGAAAATGATCCAGGCACAGTTGCGCGGTGGAGAGCGCGGCAGGCGCGGAGTTTGCGCATCCGGCGCGGTTGCAATGAATGGAGGTGGCGGCTGTCATCGTTCTTCCTCGAGACCTCGAGTCGTATGGGGGACGACGGATGCGGGAGAGAGTAGCATATTTTTTTCGGACGCAAGTGGAGGTGAGCTGTAAACAGCAACAGGCCCGGGAATGCCGCAGAAGGGCCCGCCGAGGCGCAATGAGGATTCAAACTTGAGGGTTAGGCGCCGCAGTCGCGAACAAAATGAAACCGTTCAGGCCGCGACGCCGTGACACTTCTTATATTTCTTTCCGGAGCCGCAAGGGCAGGGATCGTTGCGGCCGACTTTCGCGGCGGCGCGAGTGGGCTTGGGCGGCTCGACGGGTGTGGCGCCGGCTTGAAATTGCATTTGTTGCTGCTGGCGACGCTGCTTGCGTTCGATTTCTTCCGGTGAAAATTGCTGCAGGCCTCGCGGGATCGGCGGCGCGGACAAGGTTGAGGCCGACGCGGGCTGCGCCGGAGGAGGCACCGCGGGGTTTTGCGGGGTTTCCGCGGGACGGACGAGAAACAAAAAGCGCACCGCTTCGGTGTCAATACGGTTCATCAGTTCGTCGAAGAGAATGAAAGCTTCCTTTTTGAATTCGACGAGCGGGTCTTTTTGACCGTAACCGCGCAAGCCGATGCCTTCTTTGAGGTGATCGAGAGTGAGCAGATGGTCTTTCCACTGGCCATCGACTACGTCAAGAAGGATGTGGCGCTCGAGCCAGCGCAGGGTCTGCGCGCCGAAGAGCTTTTCTTTCTCTTCGTACCGCTCGTGCAGCTTTTCGATGAGTTCCGTGGCAACGGTCTCGTGGTTCAGCGAAGCAAAATCCATGCCCACGGCTTTTGGATCGAAGCCAAACTGATTCAAGACTTCGTTGGAGAATTGCGTGACGTTCCATTGGTCCGGATGCATCTCGCGAGGGCAATAGGTTTCGACGAGCTCGTCGGCAATGGCGTCGGCGCGTTCGACGACAAATTCCTTTTGGTCGCGGCCTTCGAGGAAGGAGCGACGCAGATTGTAGATCGTCTCGCGCTGCTTGTTCATGACGTCGTCGTATTCGAGCAAGTGCTTGCGCGCTTCGAAGTTTTGCGCTTCGACGGCTTTCTGCGCGTTCTCGATGCGGCTGCTGATCATGCGCGATTCGATGGGAACGCCTTCGGTCATGCCGAGGCGGAACATGAGATTTTTCACGCGCTCGCCGCCGAAGATGCGCAGCAGATCGTCTTCGAGGGAAAGGAAAAAACGCGAAGAGCCGGGATCGCCCTGGCGGCCGGCGCGGCCGCGCAACTGATTATCGATACGCCGGGCTTCGTGGCGTTCGGTACCGAGAATGTGAAGGCCACCCATGGCGACAACTTCATCATGCTCGGTTTTGCACTCGGCCGCGAATTGGTCGTAAATCGGTTTCCATTGTTCCAGGGGGACCTGGAAAATTTTGCCCTCAATTTGGAATAGCACCATCGCCAGGGCACCGGCGCCATTGGTGGGGGCCTCCGCGCCAGCTACCGCAGCCGCCGTGGCGGCGTCAGCTTGCGCGGGCGTTTCGGTTCCCGGGGCAGCGACGACGAGCGAACTTGCCGGGGCGTAGGGAAGGGCGAGCTTGTTTTTCAGGCAATAGTCGCGCGTCATCGCCTCGGGATTTCCTCCGAGAAGGATGTCCGTGCCGCGGCCGGCCATGTTGGTGGAAACCGTGACCGTGCCTTTGCGTCCGGCTTGCGAAATGATGATGGCTTCGCGCTCGTGCTGCTTGGCGTTCAAAACCTGGTGGGGAATGCCGGCTTTTTTCAGATGCGCCGCGATTTTTTCCGATTTTTCGATGGAAATGCTGCCGACCAGCACAGGCTGGCCGCTTTCGTAATACTGGCGGACGCCGCCCACACGCGATCCGTCCTCCTGCAAGATTCCATTCACGGCGGCTTCGAATTTCTCCGCTTCGGTGCGATAGACGACGTCGGAGTTTTCAATGCGAATGAGAGTTCGGTTCGTGGGAATCGCGACAACTTCGAGCTTGTAAATCTTGTCGAATTCGGGCGCTTCGGTGTCGGCGGTTCCGGTCATGCCGGCCAATTTCTTGTACATGCGGAAATAATTCTGAAACGTGATGGTGGCGAGGGTTTGATTTTCGCGTTCGATCTTCACGCCCTCTTTAGCTTCAACGGCCTGGTGCAAACCATCGGACCAGCGGCGTCCCGGCATCTGGCGGCCGGTGAATTCGTCAACGATGACCACGCCATCGTCCTTCACCACGTAGTCCACGTCTTTGGTGAAAAGCGTGTGCGCGCGCAATCCCTGATAGACATGGTGAATGATGTCCATATGCGCGGGATCGTAAAGATTGCCGAGGTTGAGCAACTTTTCGCATTTGGAGACGCCCTCTTCGGTCAGCGTCGCTGTGCGATGCTTTTCGTCGAGGGTGTAGTCGATGTCGAGAATCAGTTTCGGGATGATCCCGTTGATGCGGTAATACTTATCGGTTGATTCCTCGGCTGGGCCGGAAATGATCAGCGGAGTGCGAGCTTCGTCGATGAGGATCGAATCGACTTCGTCGACGATCGCGAAATGATGGCCGCGCTGCACGCACTGGGAAAGGTCGTACTTCATGTTGTCGCGCAGGTAGTCGAAGCCGAATTCGTTGTTGGTGCCGAAGGTGATGTCGGCGGCGTAGGCGGCGCGGCGCTGCACGTCGTCGAGATCGTGGACGATGACGCCGACGGTGAGACCCAACATTTTGTAGATCGGGCCCATCCACTCCGCGTCACGGCGGGCGAGATAGTCGTTTACGGTAACGATGTGCACGCCCAGGCCGGTGAGCGCGTTCAGGTAAGCGGGAAGGGTGGCGACGAGCGTTTTTCCTTCACCTGTTTTCATTTCGGCGATTTTGCCTTGATGCAGGACGGAGCCGCCGATGAGCTGCACGTCGAAATGGCGCATGCCGAGCGTGCGGCGGCCGACTTCCCGGACGAGGGCGAAGGCCGGAATCAAAGTTGGCTCGGTGGCGTCGCGCAGGCGCTGCTTGTAATCCGGGTCGGCGGGATCGAGGCCTTCGAGGCGCGCATGGACTTCCGCCTTGAATTTCGGAGTAAGCGCGGAAAGCTCGGCGTCGGAGAGCTTCTTCATCTCCGGTTCGAGGGCATTGATGGCTTCGACGATCGGGTTCAGCATCTTCACGTCGCGTTCGTGCTTCGTGCCGATGAAGCGCGCGACGACGTTATTTATGATTTTCTCGACGTCCATATTTTCAGCTTAGGAGCTTTCGTGCCCCGCAAAAAGAGCGCCCTTGAATTTCCGGTAGCCACGCACGGAAGGCAGCGGCTGCAGGTCTGCGCGACCGCGTAAAACCGCAAAACGTACAAATACCATTGTAGCCGCTCGGGCCGTTTGGTGCAAAGCGGACATGGAAGGCTTGATTCCCGAGCAGCTGCGAAGGCAATTTGCGGGCGACGTATTGATTTGACGAGGCTTCTCCCGGCCTTGCCGGTGATTGCGCGGCAGTCTATCATTGCAGGCCGAACCTATCGCGCGGGAAGCCCTTGCTGGACGACGGCTACCGCCAAAAGGAACGCAATGCCTCCCGGACACGGTCACACACACCCCGCGGCACCAGGCGCTGGGCACGAGCAAAGGCCAAAGATTGAGGGTGTAAAAAATCTGATCGCGGTCGCCAGCGGCAAAGGCGGCGTGGGCAAGACCACCGTTGCGGTGAATCTGGCTATCGCCCTGAAGACGCTCGGCGCGAAAGTTGGCTTGATGGATGCCGACGTGTACGGTCCCAACGTGCCGGTGATGATGGGGACTGACGAGCAGCCGCGGGCGGTGAATGAGAAGACGATCATCCCGGTCGAGGCGTACGGCGTGAAAATGATCTCGATGGGTTTGCTGAACCCTGGCGACAAGCCACTGGTGTGGCGCGGACCGATGCTGCATAGCGTGATCCAGCAGTTTTTGCGCAGCGTGCAATGGGGTGAGCTGGATTATTTGCTGATCGACCTGCCGCCGGGAACCGGGGATGTGCAGCTTTCGCTGATTCAGAACGTGTCGGTAACGGGCGCGGTCGTGGTAACGACACCATCGATCGTGGCGCTTGCGGATGTACGCAAGGCGATTGAAATGTTCCGTCAAGTGAATGTGGAGATTCTTGGCGTGGTGGAGAACATGAGTTATTTCAATTGTCCGCACTGCGACGGGCGCATCGACGTGTTTGGCCATGGCGAAGGCGCGCATATGGCTAAAAACTTTGGCGTGCCGTTTCTTGGGGAAATTGAAATCGATCCGCAGATCCGCATCGGCGGCGATACGGGCAAACCCGTTGCATCGCACGGTGAGGACGCGCCGGGTGGGAAAAGCATGTTCGCCGTGGCGAGGAATGTGATGGCGCGGGTGGGCGAAGTAAATTCGGGAGCCGGGGCGCCGATTGTGGAGATTTTGTAGGCGGGTGGCCACCCACGGCTTGGGTCGCGCATGTGGCGATGCACATTCGGTTTTTTGCTTCGATCTTCGAGAGTTCGAACCTTACCTCAGGAGCGTGAGTTGATTCGCAGCTTTCGCGGGCACACCCCGCAAATCGCAGCCAGCGCATACGTCGATCCGCAGGCGGTCGTGATCGGGGACGTAGTGATTGGCGAAGATTCGAGCGTGTGGCCCTGTGCGGTGATTCGCGGCGACGTGCACTATATCCGGATTGGGGCGCGGTCGAATGTCCAGGACGGTTCGGTGCTGCACGTGATGCGCGACACGAATCCGCTGGTGCTGGGCGACGAAGTGACGGTCGGCCACAGCGTGACGCTGCATGGTTGCACGATTGAATCGCGCTGCCTGATTGGCATGGGCAGCATCATTCTGAATGGCGCGGTGATTGGCACGGGAAGCATTGTAGCGGCCGGCACGCTGATTCCGGAGCGCACGGTAATTCCGCCGGGGAGTCTGGTGATGGGGTCGCCAGGAAAAGTGAAGCGACTGTTGACCCCTGAAGATCAGGCGTCGATCGATCGATACGCGCAGAATTATCTAGGGTACAAGGAGCAGTACAAGAAGGAAATCGCGGGTAGCTGAACGGTACGCCATCCATTCGTGACTGAACAAAAACAATTCCGGGCGATCAAGGGAACGCGAGACATCTTGCCTCCCGATTCTGCATTGTGGAATTGGTTCGAGCAGACGGCGCGCGACGTATTCGGGGCGCATGCCTTTCGCGAAATCCGGTTGCCGATATTTGAGGAGACTTCGCTTTTTGCGCGTTCCGTCGGCGGAGAGACGGACATCGTTTCGAAGGAAATGTATACGTTCGCGGACCGCGCGGGTAGCTCGGAAGGCACGCCGGCTGACTGCGATTTGATCAGCTTGCGACCGGAGGCGACGGCGAGCACGATGCGGGCGTACATCGAGCATGGGATGCATGCGCTGCCGGGGAATGTGAAGCTGTATTACATGGGGCCGATGTTTCGGCGGGAGCGGCCGCAGAAGGGGCGCTATCGCCAGTTCTACCAGATTGGCGCGGAAGTGCTGGGGCAATCGGACGCGCCGGCGATTGATGCCGAAGTGATTGAAATGCTGATGACGTTTTTCGCGCGAGTGGGATTGACGCGGACGACGCTGTACATCAATTCGATTGGCGATAAGAATTGCCGCCCGCAATATGTGGAATTGCTGCGTGAAGAATTGCGCAAAGTGAAGGATCAGCTTGGCGCGGACAGCCAGCGGCGGATTGAAACAAATCCCTTGCGCGTGCTGGATTCGAAGATTCCGCAGGAGCATGAGATTATCGCGAAGCTACCGCGGATTTCAGACCACCTATGCGACGCGTGCCGCGAGCATTTTGCAAAGCTGAAGGAAGAGCTGAAGGTGCGCGGCGTGGCGTTCGAAGAGAACTGGCGGTTGGTGCGGGGGCTCGACTATTACACGCGGACGACGTTTGAGGTAATCGCCGAAGGGCTAGGCTCGCAGAACGCGGTGTGCGGCGGCGGCCGCTACGACGGGCTAGTGGAATTGCTGGGCGGCCCGCCGACGAAGGGAATTGGTTTTGCGATTGGCACCGACCGCGCGATTTTGTCGATCCAGGAATCGGGAAATCTACCGAAATTGCCGGGCTTGGATGTTTTCGTGGCCTGGATGGGATCGCAGGAGTATCCAACCGCCGTCAGATTGACAAAGAAGCTGCGTGAGGCGGGACTTTCCGTGGAACTGCCTGGCGAAGAAATGAAATTCAAGAAGTCACTCACGCTAGCGGACAAGCTGGGCGCGCGCTACGCACTCATCATCGGCAGCGATGAAGTGACGTCGGGCAACTTCACCCTGAAGCGGCTGGCCGACGCGGAACAAAAGAAGCTTTCGGAATACGAACTGCTAGAATACCTGGAATCGGAACGGCGTGGCACGCGGGCTTGACTTGGGCTGCGCGTCGCTGTGTCCGCCGAAGATCGCCGGCCTGCAGGCCGCCGCTACAAAATCTAGTGACCTGAGGGAACTTAATTTTGCTTGATGCTCTGGGAAATTTGAAACGCACGAATTACGCCGGGAACTTGCGCGCGGGTGACGCGGATGAAAACGTCGTCCTGATGGGCTGGGTGCACCGCCGACGGGACCTGGGCCAGTTGATTTTTATCGACCTGCGCGACCGCGCGGGGATCGCGCAGATTGTATTCAATAAGGAGCTGCATCCCGAAGCGCACAAGAAGGCCGAGGAACTGCGGTCGGAATTCGTGATCGCGGTGGAAGGCAAAGTCATCAAGCGGCAAAAGTCGAATCCCGAGATCGCGTCGGGTGAAGTGGAAGTGATGGCGACGCGGCTGCACATTCTAAATAACTCGAAGACGCCCCCGTTTCAAATCGAAAGCGAAGTTACTGCTTCGGAGGAAACGCGGCTGCGGCACCGCTATCTTGATTTGCGGCGGCCGAAGCCGCACAGCAACATCGAGCTGCGCCACCGCATACTTTTCGAGATGCGCAAGACGCTCGATGCCCTGGGATTTTTCGAGATCGAGACGCCGATGCTGACGCGCTCGACCCCGGAAGGGGCCCGGGACTATCTCGTACCAAGCCGGATTCATCACGGGCAGTTCTATGCGTTGCCGCAGTCGCCCCAAATCTTCAAGCAGATTTTGATGATTTCGGGGATGGATCGCTATTTCCAGATCGTGCGCTGCTTCCGCGATGAAGATCTGCGCGCGGACCGGCAGCCGGAATTTACGCAGCTCGATTTGGAAATGTCGTTCCCGCGCCAGCAGGATATTTTCGAGGTGATCGAACAGGTGATGATTCGCGCGCTGCAGGTCATCGGCGTCAGCGTGCAAGGGCCGTTCCGGCACCTCGATTATAAGGATGCACTGAAGCGATACGGGTCGGACAAGCCCGATCTGCGTTTTGGAATGGAACTGCACAATGTGACGCAGCATTTCGAGCCGGCCCGGGCGACGATCAAGTTCGAAGGCAATGTGCAGGCGGTGGTGGCGCCGGGAGCGGCAACCTGGTCTCGCAAGCAACTGGATGAGCTTGGCGAATTTGCGAAGGGCGCAGGCGCGCGCGGCGTATACACCGCGAAAGTGACGGCGGAGGGGATTAGCTCGGGGCTTGAGAAAACGCTCGGAGTGGATGGGCTAAAGAAACTGGCCGAGGTTTTGGGCGCCCAGTCCGGCGATTTGATCGTCGCGACGGCTGCGCGAAAACAGGTTGAGCACGATGACACGTCGTTAGGCGTTGCAGGCCATCTGCGTTTGTATCTCGGTGAAAAACTGAATCTGATCGATCGCACAAAATGGGAATTCGCGTGGATTACCGGTTTCGCGCTGTTCGAATGGAGCGAGAACGATAAGCGCTGGGTGAGCGCCCAACATCCCTTCACCGGAATTTACGAAGAAGATTTGGACAAGCTCGAGACTGCGCCGTGGGAATGCAGGTCGAAGGGCTACGACCTGGTTCTGAACGGCGTCGAGCTCGGCTCCGGAAGCATACGGATCCACCGGCAGGACGTGCAGGCGCGAATGTTCAGGGCTCTGGGCCTGAGCGACGAAACGGCGCGGCAAAGGTTTGGATTTTTTCTGGACGCGTTGATGTACGGCACGCCTCCGCACGGCGGGATTGCATTGGGACTCGATCGCGTAGTGATGCTGCTGGCTGGCGAGAAATCCATTCGCGAAGTGATTGCGTTTCCCAAGACGACGGCGGCGCAGGATTTGATGGCGGAGTCCCCGTCTGGAGTCGGAGCAGACCAGCTGGACGATTTGGGAATCGCCATCAAGGAAAAGGCATCCGCAGCAGCGCTGAAGAAGGACGCATGATTTCATATCCGCTACTGATTGCCATTTTGCTGGGAGCACTGGCGGCGGTATTTCTGCTGGTGCGAAGCATGCAGCGGCTGGGACTGCGGGCGCAGTTCATGGTGCTGCTGGGATTGGGAGTGACGATCAGCTTTATTCTTTTGGTGATGGTGCAGGCGCCACGCTTTCCGGAATGGCTGGGCGTTTCGCTAGTTGTAGTGGTGTTTGTGGCGAGCTTATTTGGAACACGAACCTTTCTGCGCAGCCTGAGCGAGGATGAGCGTCGCGAAGAGGACGAAGCCCGCCGGGAATTAGTGCAGAACAGCCTCGATGCTCGGCTTCAGAAGCCGATGTCGCCTGGGCACACTCGATGAGCCGAATCCGCATACTTGCCGAGAATGTCGCTAATAAGATTGCGGCTGGCGAAGTTGTGGAACGGCCCGCGTCGGTTGTAAAAGAGCTTCTCGAAAACGCGATTGACGCCGGAGCGCGATCGATTCGCATCGAGACGGAATCGGGCGGCAAACGGCTGATTCGCGTGGTGGACGACGGCTGCGGAATGAACCACGATGACGCGCTGCTGGCCTTCGAGCGGCACGCGACTTCTAAGCTCCGCACGGCCGATGATTTGCTTTCGATAGCCACCCTGGGATTTCGCGGGGAGGCGCTGCCCTCGATTGCTTCGATTTCGCGGCTGGTGCTGGAAACACGCGACGCCGAAGAGACCGAAGGGGTGCGCGTCGAATTCGCCGGGGGCAAGCTGATCAGCGTGAAGCCGGCCGGGGTGCCGGTGGGGACCTCGATCAGCGTATCGGATATTTTTTATGCGGTACCGGCGCGGCGAAAATTCCTGAAATCCGAAACGACCGAGCTGGGGCACATCGCTTCGCTCGTCACGCACTACGCGCTGGCGCATCCCGACCGGCAGTTTCTGCTGAAGACTCCCTCGCAGGAAATTTTGAATTGCGCGCCGGTGGAAAAGCTGGCGGACCGGGTGTATCAGATTTTTGGGCGGCAGGCACTGGAAGAATTGATGGAGATTCCGGAAACGGAAGCGCCGATTCGCACCGCGATCACCGAGCCGCCGCTCGAAGCGGATGAAAAAGCTCCGACGATTCGAGTGACGGGATTTGCGTCGCGGCCCGAAGTACAGCGGACCAATCGCAACGGGATTTATATCTTCGTGAACCGGCGGCTGGTGCGCGACCGTTTACTGCTTCACGCGATCGGCGAAGCTTACCGGAACATCACGCCGCCGGGAGTGTTTCCGGTCGTTCTATTATTTTTGGAGATGGATTGTCAGGAAGTTGATGTGAACGTGCACCCGGCAAAGGTCGAGGTGCGCTTCCGGCATCCCTCGTTCGTGCACGACTTCACGCGGGACACGTTGCGGCAGGCGTTGTCGGCGGCCCGGCCCATTCCCGGATTTCCGGCGGGACGCGCAGCGGCCGCTGGCGTGGACGCGGGAATGGCGCGGAACTTTGGTGGCAATGGCGATGGCGCGCCGATGGCTCGGAGCATTTACGATCGAGATGCCGGTGGCAACTCCGGCAGCATTACGGGAACTTCGTTGGATGGCGACGCTGGGGACTTCTCCGGTCCACCGCGAGCCGTGATTCCTACCTCGTTCGGGTCGGTGGCGGGCGCCGCGGAGGGATTCGAACTGAGCGGCGGGCCGGACCGGCCGATTCCGCAGCGTTTTCAATTTGGAGCGTCCGGTGATGCCGATTTTTCATTTGGAGCACCGCAGGCCGGGGCCGCGATTGCGGATGGGAGCGCCGCGAATGCGCCGGGAGCGTTGCCGCGCGCGGATGAGATCACCGACCTGAAGCCACTCGGGCAGGTGAGCAGCAGCTTCATCGTTGCGGTGAACGGCGAAGGATTGTGGATCATCGACCAGCACGTGGCGCATGAGCGGGTGCTGTTCGAGCAGCACCTACGAGCGCGACGCGAAGGCGAGCTGGGTGGGCAGCGCGTGCTGGTGCCGCTGATCGTGGATCTGAATCCGAGGCAGATGGCGATTTTCGAGCAGATTGGCGAGGAATTGCGCGCGAATGGCTTCGAAGCAGAACTGATGGGCGAGCGCAGCGTGGCGATCCAGGCCGCGCCGGCGGGAATCACCAGCGGCGACGCGGAAAAGCTTTTATACGAAATACTTGATGGAATCGCGAAGGAAAATCAGGCGATCTCGATCGATTCTCTGCAGGCCAAGATTGCGGCGTCTACTTCGTGCCATGCGGCGATCAAAGTGAATACGCCGCTCGATCACGCCAAGATGGAATGGCTTCTCGGGGAACTGGCGAAGACCGAATATCCGATGAGTTGCCCGCACGGGCGGCCGGTCGTGCTGCGATATTCCGTGCGCGAGATCGAACGGGCGTTCAAGCGGATTTGATGGCGTAGATGCCCATGAATTCGAAGAGAGATTCCTCGCTCCGCTCGGAATGACAACCGCGAGTGGTGGCTCGAATTTGAAAAAACTGATCATCGCGATCGACGGGCCAGTTGGCTCGGGGAAGAGCACGCTGGCACGGCGCGTGGCCGAGCTGATGGGGTACGTGTACGTGGATACCGGGGCGATGTACCGCGCCCTGGCGCTCAAGGCGCTGCGGCAGGGAATCTCGTTCGACGGCGACGATGACGCGCTGGTGGCGCTGGCGCAGAAGACGAGCATCGATTTGCGGACTGATGATGGAACGCAGCGCGTGCTGCTGGATTCCGAGGACGTAACCACGGCGATACGAACGCCCGAAGTGTCGCAGGCGGCCTCCAAGATTGCGGTGAACGCGGGAGTGCGGCATGTGCTGGTGGCCGAGCAGCGGCGGGCGGGCGAGCGCGGCGGAGTGGTGATGGAGGGGCGCGACATCGGCAGCGTGGTGTTTCCCGACGCGCAGTTGAAGATTTTTTTGACGGCGTCGCCGGAAACGAGAGCGGAGCGGCGCTGGCGCGAGCACGAGCAGAAGGGCGACGCCATCAGTTTACAGAGAACGCTGGAGGAGATTCACGAACGCGACCGGCGCGACAAGGAGCGCAGTACGTCTCCTTTGGTGAAGGCGGCCGATGCGGTCGTGGTGGACAGCACGGCGATGGAGCCGGAAGAAGTTGCGCGGCTGGTGGTGATGCTGGCGAAGGACGGCGCGGCGAGAGCTACGACGACGTAACGAACGGCAATTCCCCTCAGAATCGATCCGATCTCGCGTGATTCCCTTTAACGCTTTGTTGTTCTTGGATCAGCTTGGACGTTGAGGTGCGGCTGGCAGCTTGCATGCACCGCGAAGAGCCGGAGGTTCGTAGTTAGGAAAAGCGGCGGCAGAGCCGCCGCACTCCAAAAGGGCCGGTGTTTAGGTTGGGCTGGACATGGACGAGAGGAATTCGCCGTTGGTTTTTGTCTTGGAAAGGCGGCCGAGGAGAAGTTCCATGGCTTCCACGGTCGAGAGCGGGCTGAGGACTTTGCGCAGGACCCAAATGCGATTCAACTCGTCGGCAGGCAGAAGCAATTCATCCTTACGCGTGCCGGAACGATTGATGTCGATGGTGGGGAAGACGCGCTTGTCGACGAGACGGCGGTCGAGGTTGATTTCCATGTTACCGGTGCCCTTGAACTCTTCGAAAATGACGTCGTCCATGCGGCTGCCGGTATCGATCAGCGCGGTGGCCATGATGGTGAGCGATCCGCCCTCCTCGACGTTTCGTGCCGCGGCAAAAAAGCGGCGCGGGCGTTGCAAAGCGTTGGCATCAATACCGCCGGAAAGAACCTTGCCGGACGGCGGAGTCACGGCGTTGTAGGCGCGGCCGAGACGCGTGAGCGAGTCGAGAAGGATGACGACGTCGCGCTTATGCTCGACCAGGCGCTTGGCCTTTTCGAGAACCATCTCCGCCACTTGAATGTGGCGCTGGGGCGGTTCGTCGAAGGTCGAGCTGATGACTTCGCCCTTCACGGTGCGCTGCATGTCGGTGACTTCTTCGGGGCGCTCGTCGATGAGCAGAACGATCAGCGCGACTTCCGGATGATTGGTGGTGACGGAATTGGCGATGGACTGCAGCATCATGGTCTTGCCGGTGCGCGGCGGCGCGACGATCAGGCCGCGCTGGCCTTTGCCGATGGGGCAGAGCATGTCGAGAACGCGCCCGGTCAAGTTTTCCTTGGTGGTCTCGAGACGGATGCGGTCTGCGGGGTAGAGGGGCGTCAGGTTATCGAAGAATATCTTGCTGCGCGCGACTTCGGGATCTTCGAAGTTGACAGCCTCCACTTTGATCAGGGCGAAGTAGCGTTCGCCATCTTTCGGAGGGCGAACTTGCCCGGAGACAGTGTCACCGGTGCGCAGGTCGAACTTGCGGATTTGCGACGGCGAGACGTAGATATCGTCCGGGCCGGGAAGGTAGTTGTATTCCGGAGCGCGAAGGAAGCCGAAGCCGTCAGGCAGGCATTCGAGCACGCCTTCGGAGAAGATCAAGCCGCTTTTTTCGGTCTGCGCACGGAGGATCTGGAAGATCAACTCCTGTTTGCGCATGCCCGAGGCGCCGGGAATGTTGAGTTCCTTGGCGATTTTGGCAAGGTCGGTAATATTCTTATCTTTCAATTCCGCAAGACTAATCGTGGTGCTCATCGTGTTCATTCCTTGTTGACCTTTTTCAGGTGATTTAATTTCTGAATGGATTTGGGCGGGCACAGCTTCGAACCTGCCATTCTTTTCAGACGTGAAGCGCGTTCTTAAAACGAGAAACGGGATTACTTACAGAGAAACACAAACCTTGGGCCGCGAATCAAGCCTGCTGATCAGAATGTGGAAGGACCAGAGGGTTCAATTGGTTAGTTCATTGTCCTGCGCGACATCCGCGCCGAACTTGGGTTCGACTCCCGGCACCGGTGGATCGCCGGGAATCGGCAAAGGACGCTCCAGCGCAATCTGTAGCACTTCGTCCATGGATTCGACGAAGTGAATGGTCATTTGCGCTTTAATTTCCGGCGGAATATCCGCCATGTCCTTTTCGTTGTCTTTCGGAAAGATGATGCTGCGCAGGCCGAGGCGATGCGCAGCGAGCAGCTTTTCCTTCACGCCGCCAATGGGCAGAACTTTTCCGCGCAGGGTGATTTCACCGGTCATGGCGATATCGCAGCGGACGGGAATCAAGGTTAACGCGCTGACGATCGAGGTGCAGATCGTGATGCCTGCCGAGGGTCCGTCTTTCGGAATCGCGCCTTCGGGCACGTGCATGTGGATGTCGAGATGGCGGTAGAAATCCTTGGGCAGGCTGAAATACTGGCTGCGCGAGCGGATGTAGCTCATCGCGGCTTGCGCGGATTCCTGCATGACGTCGCCGAGCTTTCCGGTTAGCGTGAGGCGCCCTTTGCCTTCCATCAGCGTGGCTTCGGTGGTGAGGACTTCGCCGCCCACTTCGGTCCAGGCGAGGCCGGTGGTCAGGCCGATTTCGTTTTTCTTTTCGGCAAACATGTCGCGGTATTTCACGATGCCGAGATATTCGCTCAGGTTCGCCGGAGTCAGTTCGACGGCCACGTCTTTACCTTCGGTGACGACTTTGCGGGCCACCTTGCGCGAGACGTTGGCGAGTTCGCGATTTAGGTTGCGTACGCCGGCTTCGCGCGTGTAGTTGCGGATGGTAGCGCGCACGGAATCGTCGGAAAATTTGAGTTGTTCCTTGGTCAGGCCAGTCGCTTCGATCTGCTTGGGAATCAGGTAGCGCGTGGCGATCTGGTATTTTTCCTGCTCGGTGTAGCCGGCGATGCGCAGGACTTCCATGCGATCCTGCAGGGGCTGCGGGATGGTGTGCAGCACGTTGGCGGTGCAGACGAACATGACCTTCGAGAGGTCGTACTCGACGTCGAGATAATGGTCGGTGAACGCGTGGTTGAGCTCCGGATCGAGCACTTCCATCAGCGCGGCCGACGGATCGCCCCGGAAATCCATGGACATCTTGTCGATTTCGTCGAGCACGAAAACCGGATTCGTCGTGCCGGCCTTCCGCATCATCTGGATGATCTGGCCGGGAAGGGCGCCGATGTAGGTGCGGCGATGGCCGCGAATTTCAGCCTCGTCGCGCACTCCGCCAAGCGACACGCGGACAAATTTGCGGCCCGTGGCGTGACCGATGGACATGGCGAGAGACGTCTTGCCGACGCCTGGAGGCCCGAGGAAGCAGAGAATCGAGCCTTTGGGATTCTTGACGAGCTGACGAACGGATAAGTATTCGAGAATGCGGTCTTTGATCTTGTCGAGGCCGTAATGATCGTTCGAGAGGATTTCCTCGGCGCGCTTGATGTCCCGAATTTCCTTGGAGCGCTTCTTCCAGGGAACGGCCAGGAGCCAATCGAGATAATTGCGCGAAACGGTGGATTCCGCGGACATCGGCGGCATCATTTCGAGGCGCTTAAGCTCCTGCATGGCCTTTTCCTGCGGGCCTGCGGGCATGCCGGAGGTTTCGATTTTCTTTTTGAGCTGCTCGATTTCGTTGGCTTCGCCGCGGCCCAGTTCTTTCTGGATGGCCTTGAGTTTTTCGTTGAGGTAATACTCTTTTTGGGCGCGTTCCATCTGGCGCTTGACGCGGGTGTTGATGGAGCGGTCGACGTTGAGCTTTTCTATTTCGATTTCGAGGATGTCGGCGATGCGATTCAGGCGCTCGAGCGGCTCGAAAAGCTCGAGGAGTTCCTGTTTTTCCTCGACCGGAATCTGCAGGTTCGCGGAGATGGCGTCGGAAAGCTTTCCGGCATCCTCGACGCGCACGGCAGCGATCATCGTGTCGTAATTCAGGCTTTGCGAAAGCTTGACATACTGCTCGAAGAGGCCGGTGACGCGCTCGGAAGCTTGAGTGAGCTGCGGGGAAGGCTCGGATTTCGAATTGACGACGCGAATCGAGGCGCGGAAGAAGCCTTCGTCACTGGTAATTTGGACGATTTTGGCGCGTTCGGTGCCCTCGACGAGAACCTTGATGTTGCCGTCGGGCAGCTTGACGCTCTGCACGATATTGGCGAGCGTTCCAACCTGATAGATTTCCTCGGGCTTGGGGTCGTCGATCGAAGCGTCGTGTTGGGTGACGAGAAAAATCTTCTTGTCGCCGGCCAGGGCATCTTCGAGCGCGCGCACGGACGCCTCACGACCGACGATGAAGGGATGCATCATCTCCGGGAAGATCACCATTTCCCGGACCGGCATCATCGGCACGCGCCGCACTTCGGATTTTTCCCTATTGAACATCGAGCCCCTTTAAGGCGTGATCTGACCTAAGAGCAAACGCGGGAACTAACCTGCTTTTTCGAGCAAACTCCAATTGATTTCGCGGCCCTTGACCATGTCCGCGGTGACGACGAAGTCACGCAGTTTTCGTTGCTGTGGCATGTGATACATCATCTCAAGCATCAAATCCTCGAGAATCATGCGCAAGCCGCGAGCGCCGACTTTGCGCTGCAAGGCCAATTCCGCCACGGTATCGAGCGCGTCGTCGGTGAAACGCAGGCGCACATTTTCAAATTCAAAGAGGCGCTGATATTGACGGATCAAAGCATTCTTCGGTTCCGTCAGGATGCGAACCAGCGCTGATTTATCCAGGTCGCTCAGCACGCCCATCACCGGCAAGCGGCCTACGAATTCAGGAATCAGGCCGTAGCGGATCAGATCGGTCGGCTGCGCTTGCTCGAGCATTTCGATGTTGCGCTTCGAGACGGTCGTAACCTGGCCGTCGGCCTGGAAGCCGAGCGACTTGTGTCCGACCCGGCGTTCCACGATTTTCTCCAGCCCCACGAAAGCGCCGCCGCAAATGAACAAAATGTTCGTGGTGTCGACCGGCGTAAATTCCTGATGCGGGTGCTTGCGGCCGCCTTGCGGCGGAACGTTGGCAACCGTGCCCTCCAGGATTTTCAGCAGGGCTTGCTGCACGCCCTCGCCGGAAACGTCACGGGTAATCGAAGGATTTTCGTCCTTCTTCGAAATCTTATCGATTTCGTCAATGTATATGATGCCTTGCTGGGCCTTTTGGACGTCTCCATCGGCGGCCTGGAGCAGCTTCAAAATGATGTTTTCGACGTCTTCACCGACGTAGCCCGCTTCGGTGAGCGTGGTCGCGTCGACGATCGCGAACGGCACATCCAACATGCGGGACAGGGTCTGGGCCATCAGCGTCTTGCCCGTCCCGGTGGGCCCGACCAGCAAAATATTCGACTTGGCGAGTTCGACGTCGCCCGGCTGCTTGTTCAGAAAAATGCGCTTGTAGTGGTTGTAGACCGCTACGGCCAGTTTTTTCTTGGTTTTGTCCTGGCCGATGACGTATCCGTCGAGAAAAGCTTTAATCTCGGGAGGCCGCGGCAGGCGGCGATTGGCCGGGCTGGACTGCTCGCGCTTCTCGTCTTCCAAAATCTGCTGGCAGACGCCGACACACTCATTGCAAACGTACGAGCGCGGATACTCGGATGGAGAACTGATCAGCTTCTCCACCTGCTCCTGCGTTTTATGGCAGAAGGAACAGCGCAACGGCTCTTCTGGAGTGAACCGCTTCACTGGCTACGCCCCCTTAGGTTTTGGATCATCAAACTCGACGAATCTTTCCCATTGTAAAACGGAAATCGCAGCGACGGACGGGAATCATCGGTTTCGATACTAACCCTTAGGAACTCCAACACCGGCCCGGAAGTATAAAAGCCGGCTCAGAAATTCAACTACCGGTGCTTGCTGATGATTTCATCCACGATGCCGTAGGCCTTGGCCTGCTCGGCGGTCATGATGAAGTCGCGCTCGACATCCCGTTCGATCTTTTCGAGAGTCTGACCCGTGTGGCCCGCGAGCAATTTGTTGAGCGCTTCGCGCGTGCGAATAATTTCCTTGGCGTGGATATCAATATCCGTAGCCTGGCCGGAAAGGCCGGACATCCAGGGCTGGTGGATCAGAACGCGCGAATTCGGCAGCGCGTAGCGCTTCTTTGGCGTGCCGGAAGCGAGCAGCACGGCCGCAATGGATGCGGACTGGCCGACGCAATAGGTGACGACGTCGGGCTTCACGAATTGCATCGTATCGTAAATCGCCATCCCCGCGGAGATCGAACCACCTGGGGAATTGATGTACATCGAGATGTCTTTTTCCGGATCTTCGGATGCCAAAAAGAGCAGTTGGGCGGTCACGAGGTTCGCGACGTGGTCGTCGATCGGCGTGCCCAGGAAAATAATATGGTCCTTAAGCAGCCGCGAATAAATGTCATAGGCTCGTTCGCCACGGTTGGTCTGTTCGACGACCATAGGAACGAGAGTGGTTGCGTGCGGAGTCGCGTCGTTTGTTTGTCTCATTGGAATTTTCTTAATGCGCTGAGGAACCCGAACCCGCCTTTACTTTTCACTTTGGGCTGTCGTCTCGATTCGGGCGTTGCGGTAGAGCCAGTCGATTGTCTTGTCGCTACGCAACTTCGATTTCATCCTATCGAGCGCTCCCTGCTTTGTCAAGCGAGCGCGGAGAGTGGTTGCGGATTCGCCACTATTTTCCGCGAGCAACGCGAGCTCTTTATCGACGTCCTCATCGGTGGCGTCGATTTTCTCGGCCGAAGCGATGCGATCGAGCAGCAGTTCGGCCTTCACCTCGTTCACGGCCCGGTCCTGCTGGCCTTTTCTCATGGCGGCCCAGTCCACATTCACGGTGCGGGGATCCACGCCCTGCGCGGAGAGGCTGCGAACGGCGCGCTCGAGACGTATGTCCATTTGATGCTCGACCAGGGCCTGGGGAACCGGGAAATCATGTTTCTTGACGAGTTCTTCCAGGATTTTGTCCTTGGCTTGCCCCGATTGCTGCTGCTCCTTCGAAGCTGTCAGGTTCTCGAGAATTTTCTTACGCATTTCCGCGACATTGGTGATTCCCGCCGCTTCGCCAGCTACTTCTTTTGCGAATTCGTCGTTCAGTTCGGGAACCTTCTTTTCCTTTACGCCCTGAACCTCGACGGAGTAGTCGTACGTTTTGCCTTTAAGCTTTTCATCCGGATAATCGGCAGGGTACTCCGTACGGAATTTTTTGGTTTCGCCGGCGTTGGCGCCGCGCAGATGTTCGGTGAAACTCTCCAGCGTTTCTTCGGCGCCGACGTGGCACATAATGTTGTCGGCTTCGACGGGCTCGCCTTCGCCTACCGGCGTGCCGTTAAGCTTCATCAGAACGAAATCGCCGTCTTGGGCCGCGCGGCCTTCGACCGGTACGAACGTCGCGGCGCGGTCGCGCATCTCCGCGATGGCTTTGTCGACTTGGGCTTCACCGGCTTCGACGGAGTCGATCTGAACTTCGACATTCTTGTAGTCGCCCAGCTCGAATTCGGGCAAAACCTCGAAGACGGCGCGGAATTTCAGCGGCTCGCCTTCTTTGAATTCGACTTTATCGACTTCCGGCTGCGTCACCGGGATGAGTTTCTGCTCGTCGAGAGCCTTTTCGAGATATTCAGGAACGAGCGATTGCAGGACTTCACCCTGAATGTCGGCCGCAAAGCGGCGCCGGATCACGGTTACGGGAGCCTTGCCGGGGCGAAAGCCGGGAATCCGCGCCACGCGGGCAATGTCGCGCGCCGCTTTTTCGGTGGCTTTGGCAACGTTCTCGGCCGGAATTTCCAATTCTATTTCACGTTTGCAAGTTGCTTCAGTCATAGAAAGTTTTTCAGGGCTGCGTCGGCGTGAAAAAACCGAGCTCCAATTAACATTAGTCTGCCTTTCACCTGTTCACGTTACGAGAAGGAAGCGGCAGGAAAGCGCGGCTGGCGAACGCCGCGTGAACTTCAAGTATAGGCAAAGTACGTTCCGCCGTCAACGGCAACGCGGCGACACGACGGGCGGAATTCACGCCAACGAAGTCAACATTCGGACTCTAAATAAAACGCGATGCCAAAAATTTGGTGCGGTCGAGTGGACTCGAACCACCACGGGCTTTCACCCACCAGCTCCTAAGGCTGGCGCGTCTGCCAATTCCGCCACGACCGCAGACGTACATTTTAGCAGCAGGAAGTTCGCGGTCCGAGATGTTTTATCGGCGCGGATTGCGCAAGGCGTTCCAAAAGCAGCGACGAAAAAGAAGCCGGGGAAGGGCGCCGTTCCTGGCTGTAGGACAGCGCCCCGCCAACCGGACCCGCAAGCGTTGAAGATTGCGGGATGAGCCGCCGTCGGGCTTTTACTGGGGCATCAGAACGGTGTCGATTACGTGAATCACGCCGTTCGAACACTGGATATCGGCCTTGATTACGGTCGCGTCGTTGATCATGACCTTGCCCATGCTGGTGTGGATCGCCACGTCTTGTCCATTGAGTGTCTTTGCAGAATCCATTTTAGCGACCTGTGCCGAAGTCACATCACCGGCTACCACATGATACGTGAGGATGGCGACGACCTTCGGCTTGTTCTCCGGCTTGAGCAAATTCTCGAGCGTGCCGGCGGGCAGCTTGGCAAAGGCGGCGTCCGTGGGAGCAAAGACGGTGAACGGGCCCTTACCCTTCAAGGTATCGGCGAGTCCAGCCGCTTGCAGTGCGGCCGCCAGCGTCTTGAACTGGCCTGCGGCGACGGCGGTGTCAACTATGTCCTTCTTGGCCATTGGCTTTGCGAACGTTGCGAGGCTCATCGCGAGACCAACGCCGACGATGGCGGTGCAGAGCATTGCGAGTACGGAGCGCTTCCAAGTCTGTGTCGCTTTCATGTTTTTCTCTTTCTCCTGTTTGAAATTAAAGATGACCGGCAGGGCACGGTGTGGTGGCGATTGAAGAGCTCGTGCCCTGCCGGGTAGTGCAAACTGCTCGAACGTGGGCCCGCAATCGCCCGTGGGGTTATGAGTTAAAAATTCGAATGGCAGGCGCATGTACAAGTGGCTCACCATCAAGCGCCTCCCAGGTCACCGAACGGACTGTGCCGAAGACGTTCTTACAACTTGTATTTTCCGTCCGACTGTTTAACTATAGAGAAAATATTTTTGACTACAATGAAAATGACGCTCCGGACGAAAATCGAGTGAACATCAAGAAAATTTGCAGCGTTTATTTTCTCGACAGTCAAAATCGGAGGTTTCCATGCTTTCGCCGGGGCTCTCGAAGGATTTGGCGCAGTACGCGATCGGGTCGAAACTGCGCGCGCTCAGGATGCGCAAGAAGCTTGGGCTCGTGGAACTCGGCCGCCACAGCGGGCTGTCGCCTGCGCTGCTGTCGAAGCTTGAGCGCGGCAAGCTTTTCCCAACTCTGCCGACACTTCTGCGCATCTCGATGGTGTTCAGCGTAGGGCTGGAACATTTCTTTTCGCCGGACAAGGACGAGCATCTGCTCGCCATCGTTCGGAAACGGGAGCGGAAACGCTTTCCGGACCGGCCCGGCGATAAGGAGCCTTCATATTTCTTCGAATCACTCGATTTTCCCGTGAAGGATCCGAAATTGAACGCATTCATCGCGGATTTCTGCCCGATGCCGGAGAAAAAGCGGCGCCCTCATTTGCACGCAGGGGTGGAGTTCATTCACGTTCTGCGAGGAAGCCTGGATCTGAAGATCCAGAGTCAGGATCACACGCTGAATGGTGGCGATTCGATTTACTTTGACTCCTCGGTGATGCATAGCTACCGGCGTGCAGGGCGCAGACGATGCACGGCGATTGTTGTTACGGCAGGATGAGAAGGCGGGCACCGGGGCGCCGAAGATTTCTCGATTGCGCCGGATGCTTTAGTTTTGCTAGGCTTCGCGACCAATGAGGTTCTAAACGCCCCATCGGAGGTTTCATGCCACATTGCACGAAGTGCGGGACGACAGTTGCCGATAACGCGACATTCTGCCCGAGTTGCGGAGCGCCGCAAGCGGCGGCGGGTTCGGGACCGGTGGTGGCGACTCCCGCCGGCGCGGGAACGAGTGGCATGTCCGAAAACGTGGCCGGACTGCTTTGTTATCTCCTGGGTTGGGTCACTGGTTTGATTTTCTTCTTCATCGACAAGCGGCCGTTTGTGCGTTTTCATGCAGCGCAGTCCATGGTGGTGTTCGGTGGCCTAACGATTATTCGCATCGTGTTGGGGATGCTGTTCCTCACCGGCACTGGATTCCACATGGGTTTCGGCCTGCTGGCGCTGGTTTCGATTATCGGTTTTATCCTGTGGATACTGCTGATGATCAAAGCATATCAGGGAGAGAAATACCGGGTTCCGATTGCCGCGGATCTCGCCGACCAGATCTTCGGAAAGTCATAAATCACAACGTCGAGCCTACTCTTGGGGGCGCCCGTGCCGCGGCTTCGAGCGTCTCTTCTTGAATCCTTCGCCTTTTTAGTTCTCATCCGCGCTCTCGTTGGCTCTTGACAATAGGGGGGTCAACGTCCATGTTTATTGGCTTTCCCCGTCTGACCTTGTGAACGCGCATGGGCGGGGACAGGAGCAACGATTGAAAGTTCGAGTTTGCTTCCACGATAAGTGTTTCGACGGGGCGTCTTCGGCGGGCATTTTTACGCGATTTTATCGCGAGTGCATCGACGCCCAGGCTGATTTTCATTACACGGGGATGACGCACAAGGCGTCGCATCCATTCGAGAACGGCATCTTCGACGGCGACGAAAACGCTATCGTGGATTTCAAATATTCGAACTCGCCGAAACTGACCTGGTGGTTCGATCACCATCAAAGCGCGTTTCTCACGCCGCAAGACGCGGAGCAGTTCCGGAACGATCGCTCCGGCAAAAAGTTCTACGACCCCAAGTACAAATCGTGCACGAAGTTCCTGGCGACGATTGCGTCTGAAAAATTCGGCTTCGACCCGAAACCCATCGCCGAACTGATTCACTGGGGCGATATCATCGATGGCGCGCAATTCGACTCGCCGGAGGCCGCGGTGCGGCTAACCGATCCGGCTACGCAACTGGCTTTGGTAATCGAGGCAGCGCCGGATCCGGACCTGGTGCCGAAATTGGTTCCGGACATCGCGTATAAATCGCTGAGCGAGATGATCCAGTTGCCGATCGTGCAGAAGTATTTGGGGCCGCTTCTCGAGCGGCATCGCAAATCGGTGGACATCTTCAGGGAACGCGCGGATTTTCGCGACGGGGTGATTTATTTTGATGTGAGCGATCTGGACCTGGAAGGTTACAACAAATTTGTTCCTTATTTTTTGTTCCCCGACGCGATGTATTCGGTGGGCGTGAGCGCGTCGGCAGCGCGCGCCAAAATCTCGGTGGGCACGAACCCGTGGAAAGAACCGCCCAAGGAAGTAAACCTGGCGTCGCTGTGCGAGGAACATGGAGGCGGTGGGCACGCTCGGGTCGCGGCGATTTCGCTGGGCCCCGGAGATTTGGTGCGGGCGCGCCAGGTAGCCAAGGAAATTGCGGCGACCCTTCGTCAGCAATCCTAGTGCAAACATTCCCGCTTCTTGCTGCTCTGGCCTAAATCAAGCTTCTGCGAACCTGCGAGAGAAGGGCGGCTTCGTAATAAAAAGCGGCAAGGGTCGAGCGACGAGGCATTCCTCTCATTTGTCCAGAGCGCCAGAAGCATTACGGCCGCGGTCGGATGGCCGGCGTTCCGGATAGGGCGCGAGAAATTCTCGTGTTACAATTTCAGGGTTTTAGTGGGCCGGTAGCTCAATGGTAGAGCAGCTGCCTCTTAAGCAGCGGGTTGTAGGTTCGAGTCCTACCCGGCTCACCACTTATTTTCAATAAGTTAGCCTCTTCGGATTTATCCAACACCAGAAATTGTGCCCAGTTTTGCTTCACACTCGGCTCAAAATCTGCCCCGCTTAGATTGTCCACTGCGTGCCGCCTGGCTTCCATCCGAACGTGCGAGTATCGCTCCATCGTTGCTCGTTGAGAAACCATTATGCGGCGGACTCTTTCCCGATGTTCTTGCTCGATGTCTGAAGTCAGGTCCTGCTGCACGATTCGAAAGCGGCGTAGCGGGTACATAGGTGAAACACAGTATTTCCCTCGGAGGCCGACCGGCTCAATATTGTGGCGTGATTCGTAATTTTGAACCTAATGGGCGCGCTGGTTGCCGTATCCCTTCTTTTCGTCGTGGCCGATATCGCGTTTCAATTGGGCTCTTCTGACAAGCGGGCTGTCCGCGCGAGTCGCTAAAGGTCAGGGCCGTTGCTTCCTGATCTTAGGAGCAGGGCCTTGGGAACACACGTCCTAAACTTTTTTAGCAGGGTCGCGTCTCTTGATAATCTCGATCCGCAAAAATTGCGCCTCGATATCGAATTGATGTCGGATCTCCGCCTGGCAAAATATGGCCGTTGTTATGTTGAAGCGTGCTGGCTGGCGGGGGAAAAAAGACCGCTGACGACTCGCGAAATCGCCCAACTTGGCCTGCTCAGGACCGAGTCTCACAGAAGACAAAGGGCGAATGCCGCGGTCCCTCTTGGATACGGTGCATTACAGGCGCCCGGACAGGTACAGCAGCAAAAGTATGATGAGGATTAAGCCCACCACACCGCTCGGATAGTAGCCCCAACCTCGGCTATGGGGCCACTTGGGCACGGAGCCAACCAGCGCGACGAGCAACACAATCGTGAGAATGAAGAGCAGCATACGAGCTCCCGATTTAGGTTAGAGGTCCGGGAAAAACAAACCCAAGCATTGCTTCAATATCGACCGAAGCCCGCAGAATCACCATACAGGCCGGGCCGTATACCCTCAAGATTTTCCCTGTAGCCGCTTTCCTCACGTCGTGTATTGCCAATACCATAAGGAACTAGGAAAATCCAACGGTTATCTTAGGATGCCGCAGAGGCGCTGCGTGAGCGAGCCTCGCAAGAATTGGCTTGAAAGGATTGAATGGCTACGGCGCAGGCCCCCACCGTCATTACCACGGCACTTGAAGAACCGATTCGCGCTGAACTCTTCAGCGTCGAGCGGCTGGAGCAGCACGCCGAAAGCCTGGCGGCCGCGCAAGAGGTGGTGGATGCGGAATCCAGTCCGGGGCGGCCGCTGCTTCCGCGCGTGCTCGAAAATGGCCGACGGATGCTCGAGTACTATCGTGCGACGGCCCACGCGGTTGAACTGGAACAGGGCATCACTCCTGCTGCCGAGTGGTTACTCGATAATTTCTACATCGTAGAAGAACAACTTCGCGAAATTCGTGACGATCTTCCGGTCGGTTTTTACCGCAAGCTGCCCAAGCTGGTCTCCGGCCATCTGGAAGGATACCCGCGCGTGTATGGAGTCGCGTGGGCCTACGTCGCGCACACGGACAGCCGCCTCGATCCCGAAGTCTTGCGCCGCTTCGTGATGGCCTACCAGCGCGTCCAGCCTCTGACCATCGGCGAACTGTGGGCGTTGGCGATCATCTTGCGCGTCGTGTTGGTTGAGAATCTGCGGCGAATCGCCGAACGAATCGTGCGCAGCCGCCTTGCGCGATTGCAGGCGGACGCTTTGGCGGACCGCGTTCTCGGCACGGGCGGACAGCCGGCCGTTTCGCCTGACACCGTGTTGCGAAGTTTTGGAAACGCGCCGCTCGATCGCGCATTCGCGGTGCGGCTGATACAGCGCCTGCGCGACCTCGACCCCAAGGTCGGGCCGATTCTCACCTGGCTGGATGAGCGCCTGACCGCCCAGGGCACCACCTCGGACGAAATCGTTCGCGCCGAGCATCAAGAGCAGGCGGCGATGACGGTGACGGTGCGCAACATCATCACCAGCATGCGGCTGACCTCCGAATTTGACTGGCACACGTTTTTCGAAAACATCAGCCTGGTAGACGCGGCGCTGCGCAACGGCAGCAATTTCGAAGAAATGGATTTCGCCACCCGCGATTATTACCGCCATGCGATCGAGGATTTGGCGCGCGGGTCGAATCACAGTGAAATTGAAATCGCCGAACGCGCCGTCCAGCGCGCGAAACGGGCGCATGCGGAGGCCGGCGGAAACGGGCGAGTCGCGGACGAACGCCGCGGCGACCCCGGCTACTACCTGCTTTCTCACGGGCGCGCGGAATTCGAGAAGGAACTCCATTTCAAAATTCGTTGGCGGCGCGGCCTTCTGCGCCAGTACGTGCGGCACGCGGTGCCGGGATATCTGGGAACGATCGCGATTCTGACCGCAATCATCCTGGCAATCCCGTTAAGCCACGCGAAAGAGTTGGGCCTCGGCCCGGCGTATCTAGCGCTTATGGCCATGCTCGCGGCGATTCCCGCGTCGGACCTGGCGATCGCGCTGATCAATCGCGTGGTCACGGATCTCTTGGGGCCGCGGACTCTCCCGCGCCTGGAGCTTCGCGAAGGAGTGCCGGAGTATTTGCGAACGATCGTGGTGGTTCCCACACTGCTCACGACCCCGGATGGAACCAAGCAGAACGTCGACAACCTCGAGATTCATTTCCTCGCGAATCCTGACGGCGATTTGCGGTTTGCATTGCTTACCGACTGGATCGATGCGGCGACGGAATCGGCGCCGGGAGATGAGGAGCTTCTGGATACCGCGATTACGGCGATTGCCGGACTAAATAAACGCCACGGGCCCGCGCCCGGAGGCGGAAGCCGTTTTTTTCTTTTCCATCGCAAGCGGCTTTGGAACGAGCAGGAAGGCAAATGGATGGGCTGGGAGCGCAAGCGCGGGAAGCTCCAGGAGCTTAATCATCTGTTGCGCGGTGCGACGAACACTTCGTTCGTACCCATTCCCGGCCAGGACGTGCATTCCATCCAGGATGTGCGCTACGTGGTTACGCTCGATGCCGATACGCGCCTGCCCCGCGGAACGGTGTGCCGACTTGTGGGGACCATGGCGCACCCACTGAACCGTCCGGAATTCGATCCGGAGCTGGGACGCGTGGTGGATGGCTACGCGATCGTGCAGCCGCGCGTGACGCCATCGCTGCCCACCAGTCACGAAGGTTCGCTTTTCCAGAAAATCTTCTCCGGCCCCAGCGGCATCGATCCTTATTCGGCGGCTGTTTCGGACGTTTACCAGGATTTATTTCGCGAAGGATCGTTCACCGGGAAGGGTATTTACGATCTCGACGCGTTCGAGATGTCCATCGCAGGCAAGGTGGGCGAAAACACTCTGCTGAGCCACGATTTGTTCGAGGGCGTGTTTGCGCGCGCGGCATTGGCGTCGGACATCGAACTCTTCGATGAGTTTCCTTCGCATTACGAAGCCGCCGCGCTCCGCCAGCACCGGTGGGCGCGCGGCGATTGGCAATTGCTCCCGTGGATTCTTGGATTCGGCCGAAGCTCGCACGGCGAGCGCGGCAGGATCTCGATTCCGGCGATCAGCCGCTGGAAGATGATCGACAACCTGCGGCGCACGCTTTCGGCGCCGGCCCTGTTCCTGACGATGGCCGTGGGATGGATGTTGCCCCACGTATCGCCGTGGATGTGGACGCGATTCGTCCTGACGATGATCGCCATTCCGCCGTTGATTCCGTTCCTTGCGGGCCTGCACCCGCGATTTGGCGGCATTTCGAAGAGAAGTTATGTGCGCAGCGTCCTTTCCGACCTTTCCTTGGGCGTTTCGCAAATCGGGTTGACGCTGACGTTCGTGGCCTATCAGGCGTGGCTCATGGGCGATGCGATTCTGCGCACCATGGCCCGCCTGATTTTCACCCACAAAAACATGCTGCAATGGGTGACGGCAGCGCAGGCGCGGCACGCCGTAGGCTTGAGGATCGGCGGAATTTATAAGCGCATGGCGGGCGGTGTAGTGCTGGCGCTTGCCGCCTTCGGCGCGGTGCGGTTGCTGCGGCCCCATGCCGTCGAAGCGGCGATTCCGTTCGTAGCGTTGTGGATGGCCGCTCCGATGGTGGCGCGCTGGATTAGCTTGCCGCCCGTGGCCCAGGACGCCGAGCCGTTTTCGGTGAACGACGTTCGCGCGCTGCGCTCCATTTCGCGCCGCACTTGGCGGTTCTTCGAAAAATTCGTGACGGATGTGGATCACTGGCTGCCACCCGACAATTTTCAGGAGGATCCCAAACCGGTGGTCGCGCATCGCACCTCGCCCACCAATATCGGGCTGAGCCTGCTTTCGAATCTTTGCGCGAGGGATCTCGGATGGATTGGCGCGGAAGAAACGGCCGAGAAGCTGGAAGCGACCTGCAATACGCTCGGCCAGCTCGAATTGTACCGGGGGCATTTCTACAATTGGTATGACACGGAGCGGCTGCAGCCACTCGAACCGAAATACATCTCCAGCGTGGACAGCGGCAATCTTGCGGGGCACTTGCTGGTTGTGGGCCGAGCCTGCCGCGATCTGACGGAAAGCGCTACCGTGGAGACCGGCCTATTCACCGGGCTTGCGGACGCGATTTACCTGCTGCGCGAATCGCTGGCAGCGATTACAGACGCCCGCAGAACGCATACCGTCACCCGCAAACATCTCAGCAATGCGATTGACGCGCTGGCGGCGATCCTGGAACCGCTGCCAGTGCACGCGCGCGACTGGGCGCTGCGTTTCGTGGATCTTCGCGAGAGGGCGCAAACGGTTTCGGACGTGGCCCAGACGCTGGCGCAGGAGTTGGGCGAGCCGGCCGATTCGGAATTACGGACGTGGGCGGAGGCGTCGCGCGTCTGCGTCGAAAGCCATGCCAGGGATGCGCGCATTTTTCTTCCGATGTTGCGGCTTGAGGACAAATACGTCCGCGCGTTGGCCGAGAGTGCGCCAGGGAAATTTCCCGAGTGGGACGCTATTGAATCGTATTTCCATTCGCTGCCGACGATCGCGAACGCGCCGGAGTGTTTTGAATCCGCAGCGCGGGATCTTGCCGCGTTGGGCGCGCGAGTTTCCGAGGAGTCCTCGGTCAACCAAGAAGTCCTGGCCCGCGTTGACGCGTGGAAAGCGGCGCTCGACGGGGCTGCAAACGATGCCGCGGCCCTTTCCCGCCGCCTGCTTGCTATCGCGCACACCACGGACAATTTGTTTACGGCAATGGATTTCAGGTTTCTGTACGACGAGCCGCGCAAGCTATTCTCGATCGGTTTCCGGCCCGGAGACGGCACGCTCGATACCAGTTGCTACGACTTGCTGGCGTCGGAAGCGCGGCTCACGAGTTTCATCGCCATCGCAAAAGGCGAAGTGCCGTCTTCGCATTGGTTCCGGCTAGGCCGCGCGTTGACGCCGGTGGGCCGCGGTGCCGCGTTGATTTCCTGGTCGGGCTCCATGTTCGAATATTTAATGCCGGCGCTGGTGATGCGCTCCCCCGAAGAGAGCATGTTGAGCCAGACGTATGAGCAGGTGGTATTCCGGCAGGTCGAATACGGCGCGGAGCGCGGGGTGCCGTGGGGAATTTCGGAATCTGCGTTCAACGTCCGCGATATCGACTTCACCTATCAATATTCGAGTTTCGGGGTGCCGGGTTTGGGTTTGAAACGCGGCCTGAGCGAGGATCTGGTGATTGCACCGTATGCCACGGCGCTCGCCGCAATGATTAAGCCCGCGCTGGCGGTGCAAAATCTGGCACGCCTCACGCAGGCCGGAGGCCGCGGGGTGTACGGTTTTTACGAATCACTCGATTACACCAAAACACGTGTGCCCGAAGGTAAAGACGTGGCGGTCATTCACGCTTACATGGCGCATCACCAGGGCATGTCGCTGGTGGCGTTTGCGGATGTGCTGACCAACGGCTTGATGAAAACGAGATTCCATGCGGAGCCGATAGTGCAAGCGACGGAATTGCTACTGCAGGAGCGCACGCCGCGCGACGTGCTGGTCGCTCGTCCGCGAGCGGAAGAAGTTTCCGCCGCATCGCGAATCCGCGAGTTGGTCGCTCCGGTCGTCCGGAAATTCTCGCTTCCGCATGAGCCCACGCCGCGCACGCATCTGTTATCGAACGGGCAATACGCGGTAATGCTGACCTCCGCGGGTTCCGGCTACAGCCGCTGGCGCGATATGGCGATAACGCGCTGGCGCGAAGATCCCACGCGAGATTGCTGGGGCCAATATATCTTCCTGCGGGACGAACAGACCGGCGCGGTCTGGTCGGCGGGATACCAGCCCACCACCGTCGAGCCGGACGGGTACGATGCCATATTTTTTGAAGACCACGCCGAGATCATTCGCCGCGACCGTTCACTGACCACGCATCTCGACGTGGTGGTTTCCTCGGAAGACGATACCGAAGTGCGCCGCGTTTCCGTCACGAATCTGGGAATTCGCGCGCGAAATATTCAAGTTACTTCCTACGCGGAATTGTCACTGACCACGCAGGCGGCGGATGTCGCGCACCCCGCCTTCGCAAAACTTTTCGTGGAGACGGAATTCGCAGCCGAAGTGGGAGCGTTGCTGGCCACCCGCCGGAAACGTTCCAACGATGAAGCCTCGGTCTGGGCCGCGCATGTGATGTTCACTGACGGAGAAACGGTTGGCGACTTGCAGTACGAAACGGATCGCGCACGCTTCGTGGGGAGGACGCGGTCGCTGAAAGATCCGGTGTCCGTGATGGATGGCCGGCCGCTTTCGAACACCGTGGGCCCGGTTCTGGATCCCATTTTCAGCTTGCGGCGCACCGTTCACGTTCCGCCGGGCACCACGGTGCGACTGGTCTTTTCCACGATTGCCGCCCCAACGCGGGAAGAAGCCATCGACCTCGCGGATAAATATCGCGACAGCCGGGCCTTTGAGCGAACCATCACCCTGGCCTGGACGCAGGCGCAGGTGCAACTGAATCACCTGGGGATCACGTCCGAGGAAGCGATCCTGTTTCAACGCCTCGCCAATGATGTTTTGTTCGTGGATTCCTCGCTTCGGCCTTCGCCCGACACGCTGAGCCGCACACAACTCGAAATTTCAACTCTATGGTCGCAGGGAATTTCGGGCGACTTGCCGATCATTCTGGCGCGTGTGGATGAGTCCGACGACGTCGGGATGGTTCGGCAATTGCTGCGCGCGCATGAATACTGGCGCATGAAGCAATTGTCCGCGGACGTCGTGATCATCAACGAGAAAGCGACCTCATACGTCCAGGACTTGCAGGATTCGTTGGAAGCTTTGGTGCGGGGCAGTCAACTGAGGCTTTCTCCCGACGGCGGCGGAGCGAGCGGGAAAATTTTTCTGCTCCGCGCGGACATCGTTCCGGCGCAGATCCGCGCGCAGATTCAGGGCGTGGCGCGCGCAGTGCTGCTCAGCCGCCGAGGCACGCTTGTCGAGCAGGTCGCGCGATCGCAGCAAAGCGAGCCGATCGCAAGCGTGCCGGCACGGGCCGCTCGCGCGACAAGACAGCTCGAACTGGAGATGCCCCACGAGGCGCTCAAGTTCTTCAACGGATTGGGAGGCTTCGCCCAGGAGGGGCGGGAATACGTCACCATTCTGAGCGAGGGGATCCGCACGCCCGAGCCGTGGGTGAATGTAATCGCGAATCCGGATTTTGGATTTCTCGTTTCGGAATCGGGGTCGGGTTTTACTTGGTCGCTCAACAGCCAAGAGAATCAGCTCACGCCGTGGTTCGACGATCATATTTTCGATACGCCTGGCGAAGCCCTCTACATTCGAGACGAAATGACGGGGGAGGTGTGGACGACGACGGCGCTGCCTATCCGCGACGAAACGGCCACGTATATCGCGCGGCACGGGCAAGGCTATAGCGTCTTCCAGCACGCGTCGCATGGGATCACGCTCGATCTGCTGCAATTTGTTCCCCCGGAAGATCCGGTAAAAATTTCCCGGCTGACTCTGCGGAATGATTCTGGCCGCGCGAGGCGGTTGTCCGTGACGGCGTACGTGGAATGGGTCCTCGGCAGCTCGCGTGCCACGGCCCCTTACATCGTCACCGAGATGGATTCTGAATCGAAAGCGCTGCTCGCTCGCAGCGCTTGGATTAACGAATTTGGAGGGCGCGTGGCGTTCGCGGCCTGGCGAGGCCAGCAAACTTCTTACACCGCGGACCGCGCGGAATTTTTGGGGCGCAATGGGTCCACGGATTCGCCCTCGGCGCTGCAGCGCAGCGGTTCGCTTTCGGGCAAATCCGGGGCGGGTCTCGATCCGTGCGGCGCGCTGCAGACGGTCGTTGAAATGAAACCCGGCGCCCAAATCGAACTCGCCTTCTTTCTGGGTCAGGCGGAAAACGCGGACCGAGTTCGCGAGCTGCTGGCGCGCTACCGCAAGCAAAATTTCGATGTGCTGCTGGCAGATGTGAAGCGCCGCTGGGACGACACGCTGAGCAACGTTCAGGTGGCCACGCCGGACCCAAGCATGGACCTGCTGCTGAATCGCTGGCTGCTGTACCAGACGCTTTCGTGCAGAGTGTGGGCCCGCGCTGGTTTTTACCAGGTGAGCGGCGCGTATGGGTTCCGCGATCAATTGCAGGACGTGATGGCCCTCAGCGTCGCGCGGCGCGGCATTGCGCGCGAACAAATCCTGCTCTCGGCCGCGCATCAATTCACGCAGGGAGATGTACAGCATTGGTGGCACCCGCCATCCGGACGCGGGATTCGCACCCGCGTGTCGGACGATCTGCTCTGGTTGCCCTACGTCGTAAATCAATTTATTGAGGCCACGGGCGACATGACGCTTCTGGAAGAGCAAGTGGCGTTTCTGGAAGGCGAGGAGCTCGCCGCGGGGCAACTGGAATCGTATTTCCAGCCTCGCGTGTCCGGAACCAAGGCGACGATTTTCGAGCATTGCGCGCGCGCGATCGATCGCAGCCTCAACGTAGGCAGTCACGGATTGCCGCTGATGGGCACGGGCGACTGGAACGACGGGATGAATCGCGTGGGGCAGGACGGCAAGGGCGAAAGCGTCTGGCTGGGTTGGTTTCTCCACACGGTGATGTGGGAGTTCGCAAAATTTGCAGACGCCCGAGGCGAGCACCAACGAGCGGAGAATTGGCGGATTCATGTGAGCGGCCTGAAGGCAGCGCTCGAAAGGGAAGGCTGGGATGGAGAATGGTACCGTCGCGCGTATTTCGACGACGGCGCGCCGCTCGGTTCGTCTACCAACGAAGAATGCAAGATCGACGCCATCGCGCAGTCGTGGGGAGTGATCAGCGGCGCGGCCGAGCGAGGACGCTCGGTGCGGGCGATGGCGGCGGTGGATCAGCTGCTCGTTAAACGGCCCGAAGGCGTGATTCTGCTGTTGACGCCTCCGTTCAATCATACGAAGAACGATCCTGGCTACATCAAAGGCTACCTGCCAGGCATTCGCGAGAATGGCGGCCAGTACACGCACGCTTCGACCTGGACGCTCATCGCTTTCGCGGCGTTGGGGGATGGCGACAAAGCGATGGAGATGTTCAGGTTCTTGAATCCCATCAACCGGACAAATTCGCGCGTGCGCGTTCAGCGCTACAAGGCCGAACCGTACGTGGTTGCGGGCGACGTGTATGCGGAAAATCCACATCTGGGACGCGGGGGTTGGACATGGTACACGGGTTCGGCGGGCTGGTTATATCGCGCGGGTGTGGAATGGATTTTAGGGCTACGCGTCCGTGGCATGACGCTCGCGATCGATCCTTGCATCCCGCGGAGCTGGCCGAGCTACTCGATGGAGTTCCGTTATCACTCCTCGATCTACAAAATAAAAGTGGAGAATCCGTCGAGTGTCTCGAAGGGCGTCGCGCTCACGGAACTCGACGGCAAAATTCTGGCAGGCGCGGCGAGCATTCCGCTCGTGGACGACGGCAACGTGCATCAGTTGCGGGTCGTTCTTGGATGAGGGCGATGCGAAACGATGCGCCCGGTTCCGGACCGGAATAAAAGGGGTATGAGCTCGTCCGGAACCGGGCAGGACACGGAAACGAATGAATAGTTAGGAAGCCGCTTTGCTACCGGCGACGAGCAGCACAATCCCGCCCACAAGCGCCAACCCACCAAAGAGAGGAGGAAGTGGAATCGTCTTGTGCTGCTCGGTGGTCGCCTGCAGCGGCCCCAGATCGATAACCTTCTTGTGGGTGGTGTAGGTGATGCCCTGGTAGGCGAACGAAATCACGGCCAGGACAATCAATATGATGCCGAGCACGGACAACATTTTCATACAAACTCCTCTTGGCGCGTCTTCAGTTAGCGTGGCTTGCCAGCTCGAGACTGTCCGAAATAGCCTGAGCACCACGCTTTTACGCTCGACTCATCAGCCCCGAAACGAGTGAAACCATGAACAGAACCAAGAAAACGAAGAAAAGAATCTTGGCAATTCCCGCGGCAGCGGCAGCGATGCCGAAAAATCCCATGATCCCGGCGATCAAGGCGACGACGAAGAAAATTAGAGCCCAGCGCATCATGAGTCCCTCCCTGTCCGTTGGAGTTTCACGATCTGGATCGAGTGGAGCGGAAATCACCAGCACAGCACGCGGACTGTAGTTGTTGGGACGGGGTTGAACCATACGGAATTGAGGGTAGGCGTGCGTTGCAATTCATGTAGGCGTTTGGGCCAACGGATCGGTCGCGGTCGTCGCCCCAGGGCGCCCGTGTCGGGATGAATCCGCGCCTCAAGCAATCCTGCGGACCTACTACAGCGATTCTTGTATTGTCGCTCCGGCTAGAACAGGAATACTGAAAGCTGAACAGGCGGTTCCGGTATGCGCGAATGTTCGATTCGCGATGCTGCAATTCATAGATAGAAACCGTTCGGGGGGCGAAAAATGGCAATGATGAAAGTGCTGATTGCGGACGACCATGAAATCGTCCGCAAGGGCTTGCGCGCGATTCTGGATGGGCAGCGGGAATGTGAAGTGGTCGGGGAAGCGGCGGACGGGCGCAACGCGGTTGCGATGGCGAAGGATCTTGTCCCCGATGTTGTGGTGATGGATCTTTCGATGCCGTCGCTGAATGGTTTGGAAGCCACGCGGCAAATCCTGAAAATGCGGCCGCAGACGAAAGTTTTGATTCTTACCATGCACGAGTCGGATCCGCTGATCCGGGAGGTTCTGGATGCGGGTGCGCGCGGCTACATTCTGAAAACGGACGCGGGCCGGGATCTCTTAGCGGCGATCGAAGCGCTTCGCCGGAACAAGACTTTTTTCACTTCGCGCGTGGCGCAAATGATCCTCGACGGCTTTCTAAAAGGCGACGCGCGCCCGGCGTCGGACACCCAGCCCAAAGCGGGGCGCCTGACGGCGCGCCAACGCGAGATCGTCCAGTTGCTCGCGGAAGGCAAGAGCAGCAAAGAGGTGGCCGTAGCGCTGGGTTTGAGCGTGAAAACAGCCGAGACGCATCGCGCCAATATCATGCGCAAGCTCGATTGCCATTGCGTGAGCGAGGTAGTGCGCTACGCGATTCGCAACAAGATCATCGAGGCATGAGCGGCGAGCCAGCCCCTACAGGAAGACGGGTATGTTTTTGCGCGCTCTGGTGTGCGTTAGTAGAATAAGAATTGGAGAGCGCAAACCATGCAGGGTCTGGTGCGCAGGGTGGAATGAAGAGCTAAGGAATTCATGACAAATGATAAGCAGCTTCGGATCTTGGTTGCCGACGATCATCCCTATATGCGTCGGGCCGTAAGGGCCCTGCTGGAATCCAAAAGTGGCTGGGTGGTCTGCGGCGAAGCTGCGGACGGAATCGAAGCCATCGAGAAAACGGAAGAATTGCAGCCCGACGTAGTCGTCATGGACATGATTATGCCGAACCTGAACGGGCTAGAGGCGGCGCGCAAGATTCATCAGGAATTCCCTGAATCGCGGGTATTGATTCTGACGCTGCATGACGTTCCGGAGCTTGCCAGGCTGGTGCAGAGTTCGGGTGCCCGGGGCCTGGTGTTGAAATCAGATTCGAACCGCCATTTGATCTCAGCCGTCGAGCACTTGGGCAGCGCAGAGGGCTTTTTTTCCTACAAGAATTAGCCCCCGGCTGGACAGCGTCGGGATGGGTCTCCGAATCCCTCGAATTTCTACAGTGATTTCCTCGCTTCAATTACGTGTACTGCGGTATAGAAATCAGTTTCGCGATCCCGTATGCTTCTTTTGATGATTCGTTAAACCCCCTAAAACACGCTATTCAATTCCACGTTCTTAATCCCCAGACGGGGCCGTTCGCAGTTTCCCCCATGAACGAGCGGCCCCTCCACCCCTCCGGGCGCAAGCGCCGGGACAGCTTCCTATTGACCGTTCGCAATGTTTGCTACGAAGTATTTTGCCTGGTGGTACAGCACTCGCCCGATGGGCGGACCGCGCCGATTCTCGTAACGTCGTAACGTGCGCTGAGAAACCGTGCAATTCAGGAGACTTTCCATGGCGGAAGCAAGTTTGAAGGAGCTCCGGGTAGCGGTACTCCTAAGCGATGATTTCGAGCAAGCGGAATTAGAAAAGCCCTGCAAAGCCCTGGACGACGCAGGCGCAAAGACGACCATAATCGCGCCCAAAGCGGGGGTGGTGCAGGCCATGAAGCACGACGAGAAGACGCACAAGATTTCCGTCGACATGACTTTGAACCAAGCGAAGACCGAGGATTTTGACGCCGTGCTGCTGCCGGGAGGAGCTTTGAATGCGGATTTTCTGCGGATGGAACCCAAGGCGCAGGAGTTCGTCCAGAGTTTCGATCGCGCAAAAAAACCGATTGCCTTCATATGTCACGCGCTGTGGCTGCTGATCTCGGCGGGGTTGGTGAAGGGCCGCACGCTTTCGGGCTACCACACGATTCAGGACGACATTCGCAACGCCGGAGGGAAGTGGAAAGATGAAGAAGTGGTCCGCGATGGCAACTGGGTTTCCAGCCGCCAGCCGGACGATATTCCGGCCTTTAACCGGGAGATGATCGCGCTCTTCGCGGAGCGTCGAGCTAGCGCCAAGAAAGCTTAATCACAGAGGCGCGACCGAGCGTTCCGCGCACGCTAGTCGGGGGGCGGAGCTTGTTTTTCTCTCTCGCGGCACCGTTAACTGAAAATCGCGAGATCCGCGCGAATAGTTTCAATCGCACTCTCGTTCGTCTAACATTGTAGAGTGAGTGCGAAAAACACCAGGCGAGGTTTGCTCTCGCGCCGGAAAGTACTCCAGCAATTCGCCGGCGCTTCGCTATGCGCGGTCCCACTGATCGGGCGACTGGGCCTGCCCCTTTCATCGAGCGTACAGCTCATCGCCCCGCCCAAGCCCGAATTACCTCCTCCCACATATTTAACCGAGCGCGATCATGTTTTTCTCGAAGACCTGGAGAAGGCTAGCTTCCAATACTTCTGGGATCAGGCCGATCCCAAGACAGGGATGGTCCGGGACCGCTGCAACGTCCGATCATCTGGCGGAGGCGTTCTGGGGAGCACGGCGGCGACCGGGTTCGGGCTTACGGCGCTATGCATCGGGGAAAAGCGCGGATTCATTACGGCTGCGCTGGCCCGGGAACGGGTCATTGCGACGCTGCGTTTCCTGTGGAAAACGCTCCCGAACGAACACGGGTTTTTTTACCACTGGGCCAACATTAGCACCGGCGAACGGCTCTGGCAGTCCGAGTTTTCGTCGGTGGATACGGCGCTGCTGCTGTGCGGGATTCTCACCTGCCGGCAGCATTTCGAACATTCGGAAATCAGTCAACTTGCACACGAGATTTTCAATCGCGTGGACTGGAAATGGCTGTCGGAGGACACGCGCATCTTGCCACATGGCTGGACGCCGGAATCAGGATTCCTGCAGTATCGCTGGGACAGCTATAGCGAAATGATGATGATGTACCTGATGGGACTCGGCTCGGCATCGCACCCGCTGCCTGCTGCCACATGGGACGCCTGGAAGCGCACCGACTTCGAATACGATGGGATTAAATTCATCGGATCGAACGCGCCGTTGTTCGTGCACCAGTATTCGCAGGCATGGTTTGATTTTCGGGGAAAGCGCGACAAGTACGCGGATTATTTTCAGAATTCAATCGTGGCTACCGATATCCACCGGCGTTTTTGCCTGAGTCTGGCCGACAAATTCCCGACCTACAGCAACGATCTGTGGGGGATCACTGCATCGGATTCCGTGAAAGGCTATGTGGTTTGGGGCGGTCCGCCTTCGACCGGCCCAATCGATGGGACCGTGGTTCCTTGCGCAACGGGAGGTTCTCTGCCGTTTCTTCCAGGCCCAGCGATTAGGGTTTTGCGAAATGTTTACAACCGTTACGGCGCGGGCACGTGGAGCCGTTACGGCTTCGTGGACGCCTTCAACCCGATGACCAACTGGTATGACAGCGACGTGGTGGGAATCGACACCGGTATCACGCTGGTGATGGCGGAAAACGCGCGCACCGGATTCGTCTGGAACACGTTCATGAAGAACCCGGAAGCGCAGCGGGGAATGCAACGCGCGGGTTTCAAGCCTTACCAGCCGCTCCCGCCGCAAGAACTGGTCCAGTGATGCAATCGTCGGAATAAGTTCAGGCGGCGGCTTTAACGGTAGCTAGCGGCCTGCAGTTCGAACATTTCCGCGTACGCGCCGCCGTGCTTGATGAGCTGATCGTGTTTCCCCTGTTCGGCAATCTCGCCGTTCTTGAGGACCAGGATCCGATCCGCCATTTTCACCGTAGAGAAGCGGTGCGAGATCAGCACCGACATTTTGCCGGCAGTTAGTTCAGAGAAGCGCTGGAAAACTTCGTGTTCCGACCGAGCGTCGAGCGCCGCCGTGGGCTCGTCGAGAATCAGCAATTGCGCGTCGCGCAGATAGGCTCGGGCGATGGCGATCTTCTGCCATTCTCCACCGGACAAATCGACAGCACCCTCGAAGCGCGAGCCGAGAACCTGATCGAAGCCTTGCGGCAATTTGCGGATGGCATGTTCGGCAAGGCTCTTATTGGCCGCGGCGCGAATTAAGAATTGGTTCTGAATTTCCTCAATGCGCCCGACGGCAATGTTCGCCGAGGCCGTCATTTCATAGCGCATGAAGTCCTGAAATATGACGCCGATCTGCTGCCACAAGCTTTCCAGGTCGTATTCGCGGAGATCTTTCCCGTCGAGAAGAATCTGGCCCTCGGTCGGCTCGTAGAGACGTGTGAGCAGCTTGACGATGGTGGTCTTGCCCTGGCCGTTTTCGCCGACGATCGCGATTCTTTCCGAGGTCCCGAGTTTGAAACTTACGTTCTTCAATACCTGCCGCGAACTTCCTGGATATTGGAACGAAACGTTCCTGAATTCGAAACCTTCGCGGATTTTCTTCGGGACGTGCGGGGCGCCCGGGAGAGACGAAATTTTCGGTTTGACCGAGAAGAATTCGAGGAGGTCGGTCATGAAAAGCGCCTGGTTCGCGATTTCCGAGAAGGTGGTAAAGACCGCTTGAATGTTGGAACTGGCTCCCGCGATAGCGCCCGCAAGCAATGTCATTTGGCCCAGGGTGAGCACGCCGCGCACCGTCTGCAGAATCACGAAGGCGTAGGTGCCGTAATAGCCCGCGACACCGAGCAGAGCCAAAAGCGAGCCCACGCTGAGTTTCCGTCGCGCAACATGCAGCGTTTGGTCGCACAATTCCGTCGCCACCCGCGAGTAACGCTCCACCAGGAACGGCGCCAGGCCGAACAACTTCACTTCTTTCGCGCCTTCTTTTGTGCCGCCGACCATTCTCAGGTAATCGAGCTCGCGGCGCGCCGGTGTCTGCTGGAAACTCATCGAATAGCCCAGGAAAGCGAAGTGCGTCTCGCCCAAAAAGGCGGGTACCACGCAAATGAAAAGGGCGAGCAGGAGCCAAGGAGCGTAAAACAAAATCCCGGCAGCCAAGCTGACGGTCGTGACCACTTCCTGCACGAGCCGGCCGCCGATCTTGATCATCTGCACGCGGTCGGTGCTCTGCACCCGCGCCCGCTCCAGCTTGTCGTAGAAAATAGGGTCTTCGTACGACATGAGATCCAGATTCGCCGCGTGCTTCATCAGGCGCACGCTGATGTGGCGCATGAACCGCTCGGCGAGAGCGGTGTCGCAAAAATCCACGACCCGCATTAGCATCGCCGCGAATGCCGCGAGTGCGAACTCGGCCGCGACCAGCCACCAGAAAGTATGCGGAAGAGGAGTTTGCGCGGATCTTAGCGCAACGATGTTATCAATGATGTGACGGGTAATTACCAACGCGCAGAGCGGAACTAAAGCTGCGGCGGCGCGCGAGGCCAGATCGCCTACCACGATTGCGGGCGCCGCTTCCCATACGAACTTCATGACCGGCGGAACGTTTTTCAGGGCTTGAAGTCTCTCACGCCATCGAGGGCTCGGGAGGTCAGGATCCTCGACAAGTTCCGACGCTGCGACTTTTGGGAACGCTTTCGTGCTCACGGCTGGGGCTCCGTTTTCACTTTAAGTTTTTCCGTTACTCGACGAGCTGCGATTTCGGTAGACAAGTTACAGACCAACACCAAGGGCAAGTGAATTGCCAAAACGCGAAGCACCCAACTGACTGATAACAGGGAATATACCGGAAACCTGCGCCACGGCTTGTGCGATTTTTTTCGTGGTGCTTGTAACTTCTACTTTATCATCACCGTCGGCATTGACCCATCTACTTTTCTCATCCTTCGTGCGAAAGGACAATACCGCCTTCTGCGGCGGAAATACCGGAACTACGGTATCTACTCCCGCGGGCGTTCACTGTATGTTTAGATGTGAATACCTCATCGGTCGGTGAACCGCGCACTGCGATAGGTTCGTCTTGGGTGAAGTTTCAGGCTTTCGGTTCTCGATCGCGAACACGCCTCCGGCGCGCGGTGTGGAGTTCTAGGGAAGGATGGCGGAAGCTTAGCGCGGGGATGGAGATCCAGGATCTCTGGACTCAATTTAAATCAGAAGCGCACGCCAGCTCGCAGCTCTACAAACAAGACGTCGATTGGCACGCGGTGCAGGCGCAGAAGTCCTGGAAGCAGCCGTTCAAGATTTTTGTTTCGCTCTTCGCCGGAATTCTCAGCAAGTTGTCGCCGCCTCGCAGGATTTTTCTGTTGTTCAGTTTGATCCTCGCTACGCTCTCCGTCATCGGTGTTTCTTTCTTGTTCATCACCCGCGAAATCGAGCTGCTGGCGGCGTTCGTGGGAATGCTCGTTCTGGTGGTCATGGTTCTGGGTGACCATGTCACCATGAAGCGCGACATCGAAATCGCACGCGAAATTCAGCGCTGGCTGGTGCCGCGCGTCCCGCCCGACGTGCCGGGAGTGGATATGGCGTTCGCCACACGCCCGGCTAACACAGTTGCGGGAGATTATTACGACGCGTTCCGGCGACCCGGGGACGGTCCTCTGCTGATCGCGGTGGCGGACGTCTCGGGCAAGAGCGTTCCCGCAGCCATGCTGATGGCGAATTTTCAAGCCAGCCTGCGTGCGCTGGCGGGTGCGCGCAGTTCGCTTTCCGAACTGGTCACCGATCTGAACCGTCTGGCCTGCGGCAATAATTTGAATGGCCGCAGGTTCACCACCGCGTTCCTCGCTGAACTCAATCCGGCCTCGGGCCAGCTCTCGTATTTGTCCGCTGGACACAATCCTCCGGTGCTGCTGCGGCTCGATGGGAGCGTGGAGCGGCTGAAATCGGAGAGCATTCCTCTCGGCATTGAAGTGAATGAGAAATACAAAGCCGGCACGACGTTTCTCCAGCCCAACGAGCTGCTGGTGATTTACACCGACGGCGTGACGGAAGCGCGCAACGAGGGAGGAGAGCAGTTTGGTGAATCGCGCTTGCTGGCTTTGCTCCAACCCCGGCTGGAGGAACGCGCGTCTGCGACGTTAGCGGGAATCATGAAAAAATTGGACGACTTCGTCGGATCAGCGGACCAGCTCGACGACATTACTTGCATGGTCGTCACCCGCACCTAGCCCGCCCGGACCGAATATCAGCCATGACACCTTACAGGCGCATTACGGACACCGTTCATGCCACCGAATTCAACATCGCAGCCATCGCGAGGTTGGAAGCGGACGCGCTCCGGGGCCGAAACTGGACCGAGCGCGCCAGCGACGCAATTACGAAATTTGCCGGCAGCTTTGTGTTCTTGGCTTTGCATTTGACCTTTATAGGCGTGTGGATGTCCGCCAACCTTGGCCTCGTTCGCGGAGTGACGCCATTCGACCCGTTTCCTTTTGGAGTCCTCTCGGTCGCGGTTTCTTCCGAAGCTGTGTTCCTGACCATTTTCGTCTTGATCAGCCAGAATCGCATGGCCCGGCAGGCCGAGAGGCGCGCTCATCTCGACTTGCAGGTGGGCATGCTGGCGGAGCAGGAGCTGACCACCGTGCTGCAAATGCAGCAGAAAATCTGCCAGCATCTGGGCGTGAATGTTCTGGACGAAAAGAAGGAAGTGAGAGATTTCGCCAAAGCCACTGACGTTCACGAACTGGCGCGCGAACTCGAGCAGAAGCTCCCGGAACACTGACAGGCATCATGGCTTCTAGCAGCCTTGGCGAGCGGCTACCGGAAGGTTCGCGGCGAACTACTCCGTTTACCTGATGTTCCAGCGCGCCGGATTCTTAGACCATAAAACCGCAAGCGCCACAACGTGGCTGGACGGCATTGCCCGGGTTCTTAGCAAATCAGGAGCGAAATTTGTCCGGAAATTTATTGGGAGGATTTGAAATGATAGAGAGAGCAAAATTCGGAGCCCGGCTGACAACCTTGGGAGCATCCCTATTGTTTGGCGCCGCCCTAATCGCGGCTCCGGTGCCACAAAGCAGCCAGCAGCCAGCTCCAGACAATACCAAAGCAAATCAAGGTGACGCAGACAGAGGGGTGATGACCGCCGATCAACAAGAGATGGACCCGGCGGACCGCGAGACGACCACGCAGATTCGCAGCTCGATCATCAAAGATAAATCTCTGTCGACGTACTCGCACAACGTCAAGATCATCACCAGAAACGGGAAGGTAACGTTGAAAGGTCCCGTGCGGTCGGACGATGAGAAGGCCAACATCGAAGCCAAGGCTGCGGCGGTCGCTGGCGCGGCGAACGTGACCAACGAGCTAACTATCGCGCCCACGAAGTAAATTTACGATAAGCGAACGCTGGTACTGCGAAGTTTTCCCTTATTCCGACGATGGAGTCGTCGTTCTTCAATCTTCACTACAACACAAGGAGCAATACAATGGAAAACAAGAAAACAGCGGTATTTGGCATTTACACCACCGTAACCAGCGCGGATAACGCCACGGATTCGCTGGTGCGTTCGGGATTCTCCGCGTCAGACATCTCGGCGCTGCTACCCGAGAATCTCGGAAACAAGCAAATTGGAACGGAAAAGGCCACGAAAGCTCCTGAAGGAGCGACCGCCGGCGCAAGCACCGGAGCCGTTCTTGGTGGCGCGTTGGGATTGCTGGCGGGCATTGGAGCGCTGGCAATTCCGGGTGTTGGGCCGTTCATCGCGGCCGGACCGATCATGGCGACGTTGGCTGGATTGGGAGTCGGAGGCGCGGTCGGCGGCTTTACAGGCGCGTTGATCGGACTGGGAATTCCTGAGTACGAAGCCAAGCGCTATGAAGGCCGTATTGCGAAGGGTGGTATTCTTTTGTCAGTACATTGCGACACCTCGGACGAGATCAAGCGCGCCAAGGACGTAATGAAGTCGACCGGCGCGGAAGACATCTCATCCACGAGCGAATCCGTTTCGAACTCGTCGGACGTGCCGGCGGTCGGTCGAGCGGCGAGCACGCGCTAAGAGTCCGTGATCAGAGGGAAGAGGCGGGCAACCGCTTCCTCCTGCAAGGCAAGCCAAAATCCGAGTGGGAGGATTCTCATGAGCAAGAATAGTTGGCCGGAAACGGTCTCGGCGTTGGTAATTGGAATTGGAATCGGGGCGGCACTGGGTGTTTTGTTTGCTCCGCAATCGGGCGAAGACACGCGGGATTATTTGGTGGGAACCGCAAAAGATGGCCTGGATCAGGCCGTGGGCACCGCGCGCGATGGCGTAGACCATATCACGTCGACCGGGCGCAAGTGGGTGCGCCGTGCACAGCGGACTGTCGACGAAGCGCGCGCGCAGGTCGAAGATGCGGCGGAGCAGGGCGAGAAGGCGTTTCGGCAGGCGAAAAACGCGTAGGCCCAACGGCCACGGTTGCGCTTGCTCTTAAGCGTGAGTTTGCGGGGCAGTCCGCGAAGGGCTGGCCCCGCGTCTATTTTAGGCGGTACTCGCTGATTGGTTTAGAATCTATCCGGTTTCTGATTTCTCAAAATACACTTTCAATTTCTAGGAGAATTCAATGGCGCAGGAGAAGGCTGGAGAAAACGCGAAGAAGATAACCCGCGAGCAGTTAATCGCGGGACTTAACCAGGATTTGGCTCGTGAATATCAGGCCATTATTTCGTATGTAGTGTATTCGCAGGTGCTGAAAGGCGCCGAATACATGAATATCGCGGGCGAGCTGGAAAAGCACGCGCACGAAGAACTCGCGCACGCGCTGATCATTTCAAATCAGATCGACTACCTCGGCGGCGATCCCGCCGTGGTCCCCAAGCCGGTGCGCACCTCCGACAAGGCCAAGGATATGCTGCATTTCGACCTTGAAAACGAGACCGAGACGATCCGGAATTACCGAACGCGCGTGGACCAATGTGAAGAACTGGGAGAATTCGCGGTAGGCGAACACATTCGCGAAATTTTGCTCGACGAGCAAGATCACGCAATCGCGCTCGCGACGGCGCTGGGCATCGACGTTCCCAAAATGTAGTCCGGCACGAATCGTAGCGGAGTTCTGGGCGGGAAGGAAACGAGCAGCGAGGCCCGGGCGTTCGACAGTCCGCCTCGCTGCTTTTCTATCTGGGACGAAATCGCCGGCGCTGGAATGGTTTCAGACCCGCCCGCAACTTTCGCTGACGCGCGAATATTATTCTGATCGGAGCTTGGGGCCCAAACGAGCTGACGCACTGTCGGTGGCCGCCAGCTCGGAATCGGCTGGCGGGTACCTGACCGTCCCGCGCAGTTTGGATATTTCCGCTGGCAGGAAATCGGGAAACGGGAACACCTTTTTCTCGCGCCATTGTTCGACGGTGCGCGCGGCCTCCTCGGTGTTTTTCTGGTCGAGACCCGGATCGCGCGAGAAATACACGTTGCGCGACGGATTCGAAAAACTCGTCCCCGACTTTTCGACGATGCTCATCACTCGAAACAGAATGTCTTCCCGAATCGCGATGAATTCGGGAGAGTCGGTCGTTTTCACGTAGCAGAAGATCTCCAGGTCAAACGAACTCTCGCCGAACCCAATTAGCCGAATCCGGGCGCTTTCGGCTTCGATTTTGGGGTGCGCGTAGAGCAACTTGCGGATTTCCGCGAGGCAGAACAGCAATTGATCGCGCGTTGAATCGCCGCGCAGGCCAATTGTGTTGTTGAAGAGAAATTTGTCGCGCCGCGACAGGTTTTCGATATTCATCGTGGCCAGTGAGCCATTGGGGATGGAGAGTTCCACCCGTTCGAGCGTTCTCACGCGCGTGGAGCGCAAGCCGATGTCCTCAATCGTGCCGACCGTTGTACCGAAGCGGCAGACATCGCCCACGCGGATCGCTTCGTCGCCGAGCACGGACACGCCGCCAAACAGATTCTCCAGGGTTTTTTGCGCAGCAAACGCGATGGCGATACCGCCGATCCCGACGCCGGCCAGCACGGTCGTCAGATTGAAGCCAACTGTGTCCAGCATGAAGATCACGCCTGCGAAAATGATTAGGACCTTCAGCATGCGTTGGCCCAATAGCATCAATGAGCCCACACCGGCTCGCCCCGCGTTAATCGCGCGGTAACGCAGCCGCTCTCCGAGCCATTCGATCGTGCGCACCGCGAGCCACGTGACGCCGATCAGGAGCAGGACGAGTACGATCTGGCCGTAGTAATGGCGCGCCAGCAGGGGTAATCCAATGAAGCGCATCGAGACGGCGTGCAGAAGCGTCGCGATAATCAACAGCATGGGCCCAAACGCCGCAGTTCCGAACTTGTAATCGAGCTTTTCCTTGCGAATGGAGCTGAGAAGCGCGCGCCCCGCATGAAACACCTGAATCAAAAGCCAGGCGACACCCGTGGTGATGGGAACGAGCAGCAAGATAGCGATCCATTGCCATAACGGAAGGCCCAGGAATATGTTCCTTACCAGAACTTGGGGAAGTTTTGTTTCGACCTGTTGCACCTCGATCTGGCCGAAAAGTTCCTGGAGTTCGGCGATGGTTCCATTCGAGAAAACCCAGATCGGCCCATAAATCGGGTCCGTCACGCGCGTCAGAATCAGCTCCACGCTGTCGTCGTTCACCTGCAGTTTTCCCACGCGCTCTTCGTCGGCGGGCAAGCCTTCTTGCGGCGTCCCTTCGGGAAGGTCGGTGATGCGGTTAATGTTCCCAACGTATGCGCGGTCCATCAACGACTTCAGTTCGTGAACGATTCGCTGGCCGTCGGCCGGCCTGCGGCTGCGGGATGACTGAAAATACTGCGCGGCGGAATCCGGCCGCGGTGATTGCGCCGCCTGCAGGAAGCCGAGGACGGTGCCGCGCGGGCTGGAGCGCCCGAGCGGGTCGGTGGGACTCACCGGCTCGGCCGGTTTTTCCGGCGTGGTCGCGGGAACCAGCGGATTTTGTGCCAGCGTGGGAATCGCGAACAAAAAGAACAACAGCATCCAGCGATAAATCTTCGATGCGGACATATGTGTAACTCCTGAAGTTGAAATTGCAATGCAATCTTTGCACAGGTAGCCGGGAACGTCGAAAAGTGTCTAGGGTCGTGGGACGAGGAAATCGAGGTGCAGGAGCGTATTCGGTGCGTGTCGCGGGGCAGAACTAGTGGATCGTGGAAGTTGAAGTCTGGCCCGTGGCCGACTGGCCGAACTGGATGGGATGATCGTAGCCGGTCATTTCGAGGTAACCGACGCCGGCGAGCGGTGTCGCACCACGCGTCCCGGCGATCCGGATCGCGCCTTCCCAATAGCTCGGCGATAGGGGAGTTGTTCCGGCCAGTTCCTGAGGTTTCAGCGGCGTGGTGAGGTCCAAGTTTATTCTTAGTGATGGTACGGTGACATGCCAGTGGATTGGGTACGCCGCGCGATTTGAATCGCTGGTCCACGTTTCGCCCAGCGGCTGCAAACTAAAATCTCTTTGCGGCAGATGAGTGGCCTTGCCTTGGGCATCGATATAGGTACCCGAAGAAAACGGGTCGGTCGAGCCGTCCTTCCGTCGGATGCGAAAAAGCATCAACTCGGTGTTGTCATCGAGTTGCAGGCTAAACCAATCCCAGCCGGTTTGTTCGGCGCCGAATTGCTGCGTGAAAAATTCATGATCCATCCAGGCAGTTCCGGTAACTTGGAATTTCTTGCCGTGAAGTTCGACGTCGCCGGCGGCCGCTAAACGCGTTAGCGAAATGTAGTGAGACGCGTGACCTTCGCCTACCGATTTTTGGCTGACGCCGTCGATTCCATGAATCACCGCCGGCTTTTTCGATTCCAACGCCAGCCGCAGCGCGAATGCATCGCTGACCGCTTGAAGAGTTTGCGTGTTCCCCGACCACTGAGTTTGCCAATTGCCGTTCCAGATTAGGCCAGTATCGGTGTTTATCCCCGCGAGGCCGGGGCCGGCGCGATTCAAACGCTCGCGATGATAGAACTCGTGGCCGCTAATGTCGCTCAAGGCAAGGTGCGCCATGTACACATCGGGCGCGGACCAGTCGGACTCTTTTTGCTTATCGCGGGTAAGCGCTTCGCGAAAAAATGTGAGTTCGAAGCCGAACTCGTGGCCTTCGGCGGATTTCAGATTCCCCGTGTAATACCACCACTCAGTTTGAAAATCCGGATGGTTGAAATTGTCGCGGGGAAATTCGTAGTGGTAACCGGGCGCGGCCACCCGGTATTGCGCCGCAAGGGGATTCACCAAGGCCGCGAGCGATAGCAGCGCGAGAATCTTATTCCTCATGAACCACCTCAATCGGATTGAGGCGAACCGCAATTCCCGCCGGATAAAGGCCCGCGAAAATCGTGGACAAAAACACGCCAAGCAGCGCCCCGATCAAGACCGCTGCGGGCCAATGAAACTGAATGGTCCAGCCGAAGGACTGCTTGTTGATCACGTAAATGAGGACGAGAGAAAGTGCCACGCCGAGAACGAATCCCACCACGCTCGCGAGCATACCGATAAGCCCCGCTTCCACCAAAATTAGCTTTCGTATTTGCGACGTTGCGGCGCCCAGAAAACGCAGCAGCCCGAATTCGCGGCGACGATCGACGACCAGCGCGAGCAGCGCTCCGGCAATGCCGATGACGGCGACAACGATGGAAATGGCTTCCAGCGCGTACGTAATCACAAATGTGCGGTCGAAAATCCGGATGGCTTCGGTGCGCAGACTACGGTTTGAGAAAATAAGGATGTAGTGACCGGCGATCACCTTTTGGACTTCAGCACGCAGCGTCTCCAAGTCAAAGCCGGGCGCTACATAGATGGCGAGATTAGACGGGTCTGGATCAGGGAGGTAACGAAGCAAAGTGGCGCGGTCCATGACGACGTAACCCGCTTCGCTCGCGTAGTCGTAAGAAACATCCACGATATGAAACTGCACGCGCCGTGCGCCCATAGGGAGCGTGATCGAATCTCCGCGGCGCAAATGATGCTTGTTCGCAAAAGGTTCACTGATCACCACGGAATCAAGGCCCTGCAAATCGCCGTACACGTCCGAAGCGCTGCGCCCCGACAAGAAAGCGGATTTGCGAAACGGCTGCACGGCGTGAAAATCAGCGGCACCGAGCGTGGCGGGAAATCCTTCGTAGCTGATGTCGTAAGCGCGGAAACGATCGAGGCCCGCGACGCCCGGGAGGCGAGCGAGCCGGTCGGCCAAATCATTCGGAATCGTGGGATGCTGATCCGAAGCAGGGTTGCCCGCAGGGCGCAGGTACAGATCCGCCTGAAGTTGGTTATCCATCCACGACGTAACAGTCTGGCGAAAGCTGCCGACCATAATTCCGACAGAGGTCATCATCGCGATCGCGGTGGAGAGAGCGCCGACAAGCACGGAAGTGCGGCGCAGCGAGCCGGTCAGGCTGCGCGAGGCGAGCAAACCCTCGACGCCAAGCGTTCTTTGCAGCGCACTTGAAAAGAATCGTAGCAAGCCGTCAGCGACGGCGGGAATCGCCAGCGCCGAAGCGCCGATCAAGAGTATCGCGGAGAGATAGCCGAACAGCGGCTTTCCGGCAATGGCATGCGGCGCTGTGCAAATGATCCCTCCCGCCGCCAGACCGCATGCGATGAAAAGGTCGCGGCCTTTGTGCATGCGCGCTGCGTATTCGCGCTGGCCTCGCGCCATCGCTTCCATGGGCGAAACGCGTGCCGCTTCGCTCGCGGGCGAGAGTGCCGCGATGACGGACATGCCGATTCCGATCAGTAGCGCGACCGCGAGCGACGTAAGCGTCAGTTCGATTGCGCCGGGGCGGCTGCTAACGTATAGCGCCTGCACGGTGGCAGAAAGCAATTTAACTGCGCCAATTGCCAGTACGCGGCCCAGCACACAACCCAGCACGGCCCCGACAGCTCCAAAGCATGCCGCTTCGCCCAAAAAGGCCGTGAGTATCGCACCACGACTGGCGCCCAAAGCTCGCACGATTCCAATTTCCGGCCGACGGCGAACAACCGAAACGGAAATGGTGTTGTAGATCAGGAACGCGCCTACCAGCAGCGCGACATAGCTCAGCACGCGAAGATTCCAACGAAACGCGGTGAGCATGCGCTGGTTTTCGGTGGTGCGGCTGCCCACGGGCCGCGTGACCACTCCTCCGGGCAAGACGCGGCTCAACCGATCTTGCCATTCGGCAAGCGAGGAGTCGTCGGGAACCTTCAGCAACACGCTGTCCACGCGCGCCGCGCGGCCCAGTTCGCGCTGCGCTGCCGCGATATCCATGACCACGATTCCGCCGCCCTCCGTCGCGTCGTCGAATACCCCGCGCACCAAATAATCCCGCGCGTGATCGTTCATCAGCAGACGAATCGTCCCGCCCGGTCTTACCTTCAGGCTCGACCCTAGCCACACCCCTTCCAGGTCCCCGGGATTTTTGAGCGCTTCATCGCCACTCGAAACACGGACGATTTGCTGGTCTGCGGATGCAGCGATAAGGTCGATACCAATCAGCGAAACGGTCTGCCCGGTTGCAACCACCGTTACAAAATCCTGAATGCGCGGCCGAACGCGGATCGAGTAGGGAAGCGTCGCCAGAGTTCCGACGACGGCATCGGGCACTCCCCCCGTGGACGTGACTTCCAGGTCGGAATCACCCATCAGGGTTTCGACCGACGAGCGAAAAGACCCCGCGGCGGCGTTGCCGGCCAGATCGATCGCCAGGACGACCGCGACGCCAAGAGCCACCGCAAGCACGGTGAGCGCAGTGCGCAGCGGTTCGCAAAAAAGGGGCCTCACGATCAACCGGTAAAATAGGATCACGCGCGGCATTTCAATTCTCGATGATTTCCTCGATGCGTCCGTCACGCATGCGCACCACCCGATCGCTCAGAGCCGCCGCTTCGGCGCTGTGCGTCGCCATCAGCAGGGCCGCTTTCTGCTCGCTGGCGATCCGCCGTAACAGCGCGAGGATCACGTCGCCGGTGATGGTGTCCAGATTGCCGGTGGGCTCATCCGCGAGTAACAATTTAGGATCGTGCACCAGGGCGCGCGCGATCGCCACGCGTTGCATCTGGCCGCCGGAAAGTTGGTAGGGAAGACGGCTGGCGAGCGCGCCGAGTTCGACCCATTCGAGCCGGAGCCGCGCAGCTTCGCGAGCATCATTTTTCCCTGCGAGCAGAAGTGGGAGTTCCACGTTTTCGACGACGGTGAGAGTCGGCAATAGTTGAAAGGATTGAAAGATGAATCCAACTTTTTCCCGGCGCAGTCGCGTGAGCCCCGTATCATCCAGCGAGGAAGTTGCGATTCCATCCAGCCGAACTTGGCCTGACGTGGGGAAATCCATCGCACCCGCGAGATTCAGGAGCGTGGATTTTCCGCACCCGCTGCGGCCAACTAGAGCGACGAATGAGCCGGCAACGATTTCGAGGGAAACGCGGTCGACGGCGCGAACCGGCAAACCTTCACTGCGGTATTCCTTGGAGACGTTTTCAAGGCTGGCGATCGAACGATTTTCATGAACGGCGTTGACGGAAGAGGGGCCCGCGGCGGAGGTCATTTTCGGTCAGCAACGCTCGATGATCATCGCGATGCCTTGACCGACTCCGATGCACATGGTGCAAAGCGCGTACCGCGAATTTGTTGCGCGCAACTGGTGCACGGCCGTCGTCACGAGCCGCGCGCCGCTCGCGCCGAGCGGATGGCCGATGGCGATTGCGCCGCCATTGGGATTTACGTGCTCGGCGTCGTCGGGCAATCCTAAGTCTCGTGTGACGGCGAGCGCCTGCGCTGCGAAGGCCTCATTCAGCTCGATGACCTCCATTTGCGCAATTTTGAGATTTGTTTTTGCGAGAAGTTTCTTGGTCGCGGGCGACGGACCGAACCCCATGACCCGCGGCGCCACTCCCGCGACAGCCGTGCCCAAGATCCGCGCTTTTGGCGTGAGTTTGAATTTCGAGACGGCCGCCTGCGACGCCAGAAGCAGCGCGCAAGCGCCGTCGTTGATGCCGGAAGCGTTGCCCGCCGTCACTGAGCCAGTGGGTTTAACGATAGGTTTCAACTTGGCCAGAGCCTCGAGCGTGGTGTCCGGCCGCGGATGCTCGTCGCTGTCCACGATTTTCGAGTCGCCCTTCTTCTGATGAATCGTTACCGGAATAATCTCTTGCCTGAAGAATCCCGCGGCTTTGGCGCGGCCCCAGCGTTGCTGAGAACGAAATGAAAATGCATCCTGGTCCGCGCGACTTACATGGTATTCGTCGGCGACGTTTTCCGCCGTTTCGGCCATCGAATCCACGCCATATTTTTTTTTCATCCCGGGGTTTACGAAGCGCCAGCCCAGCGTAGTGTCGAAAATCTCGGCGCTCCGGCTGAACGCGCTGTCCGCTTTGCCCGTCACGAAGGGAGCGCGTGTCATGCTCTCCACGCCACCCGCAATCATCAATTCCGTTTCGCCGGATTTAATGGCGCGCGCGGCGATGCTGATCGCGTCCATGCTCGAGCCGCATAGGCGGTTGATTGTGGCGCCGGGGACTTCCTTGGGCAGGCCGGCGAGCAGCAGCGCCATGCGCGCGACGTTGCGATTATCCTCGCCCGCCTGATTCGCACATCCGTAAATCACGTCGTCCAGCGCGCCCCAATCCACAGATGTGTTGCGCTCGATCAGCGCGCGCAACGGCAGCGCCCCCAGGTCGTCCGTCCGGATCGTGGAAAGAGCGCCGCCATAGCGGCCAAAAGGCGTGCGCACCGCCTCACAGATGAATACGTCGTTCAAATCGCCTCCCGCGCGAGCTGCATTTCCCTTTCGCTTCGATAGAGAATCGAAAGGCTCATCCATGCCGCGTGTTTCAAAAATCCCTCGCGCTGGGTTCAGTATAACTGACCATTTTGCAGGGAACACGGATAGAAGTTTGCGCTCCCGGGAGCGTCCGCCGCGGCACGCGCGCGAAGGCCCGAGTTCGTGTAATCTATATGCATGAGCGAAAAAATAAAAAAGAGCGAAGCGGAATGGAAGTCCAAGCTCGACCAAAACCAATACTACGTGACGCGGCAGAAGGGCACGGAGCCGCCGTTTACGGGCGAATATGAGGGCACGGAAACCGAAGGCACTTACGTGTGCGTGTGCTGCGGGCAACCGCTATTCGCTTCCGATGCGAAGTTTCACTCGGGTTCGGGCTGGCCCAGCTACTTCCAGCCAATCGCGGCTGAAAACGTCGAGTTGCAGCGCGATTCGAGCCACGGCATGGCCCGCACGGAGGCGCTTTGCAGCCGCTGCGACGCGCATCTGGGCCATGTGTTCGACGACGGACCGGATCCCACCGGTTTGCGGTTTTGTATCAACTCCGCTTCATTGAAGCTCGTCGAGACGAAAAAAAACGAAAAATAGGCGGCTCGTTAGCTGCGCCGCACCCGCGGATAGCCCGCTTGCTAGTGGTCGAAGTACAAGATCACGGGATGGGGATTTCCTCCGGAGTCACCGGAGATCGCCCGGAAGCTCGATGGCGAAACAATGTAATAGATGATATTCGCGGGTAAACCGATCGGCGAATTGGTGGTCATCGTGCCGCGGCCGGTGGACGTAATAAAGTAGTTTGCCACCAGGTTCTGAGCCAGGTGCGGAGTGCCATTGTTGTCGACTTCGTCCACTGTTCCCAGCAGGGAACCGAGGCCCGGCGAATTGACTTGCCCGAGGACGTTCAGCGCCAGGCTATCTTCCGTTGACGGCGCCCCAAGCGTATAGCCGCCCTGTAATGACGCTGCACTGAACGGCGCGACGCTGGTCTGCGCGTCCAGCAAGCCGTAGGAAACTTCCGGGTTTGAGCCGATCGTGAAGCCCTGGTTCTTCCCCGTCAGATAGGCCGCGGCGATTTTTTGGCCTGTTGTCTCCGCGCCAACTCCGGTGAACTGAATTCTGCCGTTCGTATTCGGGTCGGCGAGGAAGGTTCCATTCGAGCCAACTCCGTTGGAAACGGAGCCGCCGTTGTTTTCGTCGTAGACGAAATTAGCGAGGGTATCGCCGTTGCCCGTCAGCAGGCCGGCGTATACGTCGGCGTTCGAGCTGTTCAAGCCGCTTCCCGTCGCGACACTAGCCCCGTTGAGCGCAGTGGAATCGAACACGACGGAGCTCTGCTGGAGAATCAACTCGCCGACAAGCCGTGGATGGGTCGTATCGGCGACATCCACAGCCACCAGAAACGCGTCGCTGGGCGAGACCAGATAGAACGTGTATTCCAGTTGCGGTTGCGCACCCGACGGAAGCTGGAACGTAAGCTCGAGCACGCCTTTATTGTCGCTTCCGCTGACTTGGTAGTTTCCGCTCAAGGCCAGCGCCGGGCTGTACGTTCCCGCGTCATTCACGTCAATCATTCCCGGAGTGATGTTCTGATTTCCATTGGCGTGGAGTACGCCCGCGATAACCTCCGGCTTTCCCGCGACGTCCGTGCCAAATATCTCGAAGGCATAGTTGCCGCTGAAGCTAGCGGTCGTCAAGCTATTCGAAGAAACCGCCTTCATGATCCCGGCGCCGTGGGTCTGCGGCGTTCCGACGGTGTCCGCTTCAATCAATTGAAAATTGCCGCTCGATTGCTCAGCCAGCAGATAATTCGTGGTGAGGCTTGCTCCTTTGGAGTTCGTGCCGATGAGTTGCATGGTCCCCCGGCCATCATTGCCGATCGCGTACGTGCCGGTCAGGGTCGAGGCGGTGAAGACGCCCGAAACGCGGTTGCTATCGAATTCCCCGCTGGAGATGACTCCGCTGCCGTTCGCCGTGAAGTTTCCGGCTTCAACTACATTGCCAGCTGAATCAAACCCGCTGAAAACGAAACTGTAGGAACCCGTCAAAAGCGTGTTGGTGTTCACCGTACCAGTCGCGACCGAAATGACCAGATTCTGCGACGCGGGAGGGGATCCAATCGAGTCCGCCACCTGCACCGTGAATTTGGAAGTGGTCACCAGAATGGGAACGCCGGCAATCGTTCCGCTTTCCGCGTCGAGCCGCAAGCCTGAGGGTAGCTGCCCGGCCGTAATACTCCAGGTGTACGGAGGAACGCCGCCCGTGGCGACTAAGTTCCCGGAATAACCCGTCGCAACCGCGCCGCTCGGCAATGTCGGAGTGACAGCTTTCAGCGTTGGAGCTCCGGCCACGGAAATTGTCACGGGCTTACTCTGCGGAGAGGTGTATGTCTGGGGCGGAATCGTCGAGTCCGTCACGGTTGGGAAAAAGCTGAAAACGCCAGATTCCGTGGGCGTCCCGGAAATCTGCCCGTTTGTTGTGTTGAAGGTAAGTCCCGTGGGCAGGCTGTTTGCCGGCAGGCTCCACGAATACGGAGGAGTCCCGCCCGAGGCCTGAATGGACGCGGCGTAGGGGCTGCCGACGGTCGCGTTGGGCAGCACTGCCGAAGTGATCGTAAGCACGGTCGCGGGGTTGATGGTGACCGTAAATTGATCCGAGGTTACGGACTGTGGCACGAAAGCGAAATCTGTCAGTTTCACGGCGAAAGTGTACGTGCCCTGCTTGGTGGGCGTTCCGACAACGATGCCGCTGTTGGGGTTCACGCTCAGCCCAGGGGGTAGGCAAGAAGTCCCCCCACCGGGACACGCGGCGGCAAAAGTATAGGGCGTGACGCCGTATTCCGCGGCGACTTGCTGGCTGTAGCCCACGCCGTTGGTCCCGTTCGGCAAGATGGTTGTGGTGAACTGAGGCGCCAGATTCACGGTGATCGTGACTGTCGCGGTTGCGCTGAAATTGCCGTTCGCTACAACCTTCAAACTCACGGTTTGCGCGACCGTGAGGCCGGTCGGCGACGTATAGGTGATTTGTTCCGCAGTGGTGCTGGAAATCGTCCCACAGCCCGCGCCGGCGCAGCCCGTGCCGGTCAACGCCCAGGTGACGCCCTTGTTATTCGTGTCAAGGCCGAGGGTCGCGACGAAAATTTGGGTCTGGCCCTCATCCATCTGAATCGTACCCGACGGCGAAACCTGGATCGTGATGGTGTTGTTCCCGCCCCCGCAACTGGTCAAAACAGCGACGAGAAAAATCGTGCTCAGAGCGAGCAGCAGTGATCGCAGCCGGTCGCGCCGCGTTTCATTTCCCAGCGGGCTGGAACCTTCCGGCAACCGGCGATTCTTCATTCGGGCAAACGCCTTCGATAGTTTCATATCACCTTGATGATTTCTTTTTGGATCCGCCCGGCCGGAGGGAGTCAACCCCACATCGAACCATTGGCTCGTTAAACGAAACTATTTGAATAACAAAACCCGTGTGGCCTGTCAACGCACATCTCCCCTGACCGAAAACGAAGATGGCGAATTCAAGGCCGTGCAACAGTTCGCGCAAACAACTCTACCCTATCAAAGCCATTTGGGATAATGCTCGCCCTCCACCCCACGCAAATTGATGCAAATGAGGGGATACTCGTTGCCCGAGGATCCGCCCGTGGCGCGTCATACCGCCAATTCTGTTGACCCCGTACCAACCTGCTTTTTTCGCGCAGAATTATTTGCCGCATCCGGCGCCAATTCTCCGGTTCGTCTCTACACTTACTATCATCGTAACGTTTGCGCCGGGCACGCGTCTAACTCAGATGGAGTTTGGATCTTGTGGGGGATCCTGCCGCCGGTTTTCAATTTCTTCCGATTTTTAGTATAAAGTTTGGTTTGGATATCGTTACTTAGTTCGTTGTGTCCCTAAGCAGTGGGAGGAACGCAGTGATAGAAGTCGAAAATCTGACCAAGACTTACGGCGACAAGACGGCGGTCGATCACGTTTCCTTCACTGTAAATAAGGGAGAAATCCTGGGTTTTCTCGGCCCGAATGGCGCGGGCAAGACCACCACGATGCGCATTCTGACTGGGTTCATGCCCGCGACTTCCGGCACCGCGCGCATCGCTGGCTTCGACGTCGCCACGGATTCGATGGACGTTCGCCGCCACATTGGTTATCTCCCCGAAACTCCGCCGGTCTATCCCGATATGACGATCGAGTCGTACCTGGATTTCGTGGCGCGCATCAAGAATGTTCCGGCCGCCCGGCGCGCTACCAGCGTCACCGACGCGATGCGAAAAACCAATCTCGAAGACCGGCGCTCGGAATTGATTAAGCGCCTTTCGCGCGGCTACAAGCAACGCGTCGGAATCGCCCAGGCGCTGGTACATGACCCGGACGTGATCATTCTGGATGAGCCGACCGTGGGTCTCGATCCAAAGCAGATCATCGAAGTTCGAAACCTGATCAAGGGCCTTGCGGGCACCCATACGATTATTCTTTCCACGCACATTTTGCCGGAAGTCAGTATGACCTGCGATCGCGTGGTCATCATCAACAAAGGAAAAATTGCAGCCGTGGATACTCCGCAAAATCTTACGTCGCAGCTCAAGAGCGGCCAGAAAGTCCGGCTCGAAGTGCAGGCTCCGGCCGACGCATTGAAAAGCGCGCTGGCGCAGGTGTCGGGCGTTTCCCGCGTGCAGGTGGAGCAGCTTCCGTCGAGCGCTCATTCGATCGTGACCGTCGAAACGGCCCAGGGCGCGGACATTCGCAGCGATATCGCCGCGAAAATTACCGGCAGCGGCTGGCCGCTCTTCGAGCTTCGCGGCGTAAGCCTGAGCCTCGAGGACATCTTCCTCGAGTTGACCACCGACGACGCGACTCACGCGCAGCCTTCTGTGAACTGAGATTTTGAGTGGGACCATAGCGCAGTTTATTCAAGGAGCAGGCGAAACGATGCAAAGCTTCTACGCCATCTATAGGAAGGAAATGGGCCACTACTTCGTGTCGCCTGTCGCCTACATCTTTATCGGTGTGTTCTTGTTCTTGAGCGCCTGGTTTTTTGACAATTACCTTGGCCTGGCGATCGAACAGGCGCTCAGGATGGAAATGCAGGGCATGCAATTTGGAATGCCTCCCGATATTGACTTGCCGGCGCGGGTGATGGGAGCTTTCTTCGGTGTACTGGCATTTCTCGTGCTATTTTTCACGCCGATTCTCACCATGGGCGTCTATGCCGAAGAGCGCAAACGCGGCACCATGGAATTGCTGATGACTTCGCCCGTCACCGAGACGCAAATCGTGCTCGCCAAATTTCTCGCGTCTTTCAGTCTTTTCGTGTTGATGCTACTGCCTACCGCCAGCTACCTGGTGTTTATGTTTCTTCACAGCGATCCGGTGCCGCCATGGCGTTTGCTGTTGGCCGGCTACGCCGGGGTGCTCCTTCTCGGCGGCTCGCTGCTCGCGCTGGGCACCTTCATTTCGTCGCTCACTGAAAATCAACTCGTCGCGGGCGTTTTGACGTTTGCGGCGTTTCTATTGCTGTGGGTGCTCGATATCGGAAATTCGGGCGGCGGCAGCCTGGGGATTGGCGCGTTGCTTGGATATCTATCGATCATTGGCCATTACGAGGATTTTACGCGCGGCGTGATCGACACCTCCGCCCTGATCTACTACTTCAGCTTCATGGTGCTTTTCATTTTCTTGACGGTTCGCTCGATTGATTCAATGCGCTGGCGCCGCGCCTAGCACTTGGCCGGCAAGCCGCATGTTCGCTGGGCATTTATAGAAACGCTGGGGAGGATTTTGCAGGATGAAATGGGATCGTAACGAAACAGCGCGATTCATCGGCACGGTTGCCGTGGCGATGCTGATCGCCGGGTATCTTCGCTATTCAATTCAGGGAGAACTTCTCCCATTCAGCAAGGGGCTACTCATCGCCGGCGTCGTTTTTCTCCTTGCGTCCATCGTCGTCGGCTTTCGCGGGATTTTGTCGTTTTTCTCGCGCCGTGGGGCCCAGCAGGGAACCAACACCACCATTCTGGCTATCGCCGTGATTGCGATTCTCGCGGTCGCGAACTTCGTCGGTTTCCGCCATCACAAGCGTTTCGATCTCACCACCGAGAAGATGTACACGCTTTCCGATCAAACGCGCCAGATCGTTTCTGGTTTGCAAAAAGACCTGACCGTCGTTCGCTTCGACAAGACGTCGAGTCCGGCGTTCGACGATTTGATGACCGAATACAAGGCCCTCAGTCCGCACTTCAAGTTCCAGACGGTCGACCCGAACCTGAAACCTGAAGTTGTGCAGGATTACGGCGCCACTCGCATGGGCGAAGTTTTCGTTGGATTCGGCGACCGCAAAGCGCGGGTGGAAGCCAGCGCCCAGGGCGAAGTCTCGGAGCAGGACCTGACTGGCGCGATCCTCAAAATCACCAGCGATAAAGTGAAGACGGTTTGCTTCGTCACCGGGCACGGCGAGAAATCGATCGCCGACAGTTCGCCGGACGGTTACAGCCAGGCCGATGCGGGATTAAAGAAAGAAAATTACCTCACGAAGACGGTAAACCTGATCACCGAGAGTGGCGTTCCCGCGGATTGCAGCGTCCTGGTCATTGCCGGGCCCAAGCAGTCGTACTACCCGCAAGAAACCGCGTGGATCGGAAAATTTCTGGATGCAGCAGGGGAAGTATTCATCATGGTCGACCCGGCGACCGATCCCAAGTTGGATGACTTGTTCCAGTCTTGGAATGTCGCCGTCGGGAACAATGTTGTGATTGACGCGAGCGGCATGGGGCAAGTGATGGGCGCTGGCCCGACGATCCCCATCGTCGCCGATTTCGGCGCGGGCCCCATTACAAAGGGGTTTGACCGTTCAGCGACATTTTTTCCCATGGCGCGAACCGCATCGATCGCCGACAAAAGCAAATCAATTCCGGAAATGGTCGAGCTGCTCAAGACCTCGGAGCGCAGCTTCACCATCCCCAGCTTGCCTAAAGGGAATAAAATAACCTACGACCCGAAAACCGATACGCGAGGTCCGTTGTCGCTGGGAGTTTCGGCGAATCGCAAGGTCGGCGAGAAAAATGCCCGGCTCGTGGTGATCGGCAATTCGCAATTCGCGATGAATCCTTATCTCACCCAGTTGCGCAACGGCGATCTCTTCTACAACGCGATCGACTGGCTCGCCGCGGACGAGAATTTAATTTCGATTCGCCCGAAATCGGCGACCAACCGGCGGATCAATCTAAGCGCGGGGCAGGCCAGCGCCCTGAAGTGGCTCGACTTGTTTTTCCTGCCGGGACTGGTAATCCTCGCGGGCATTCTCATCTGGCTGAAGCGCCGCTAATCACCCAACCATGCTGAAAAAATCCACGCTATTCATCCTGCTGGCCGCCATCGCCATCGCCGTTGCCGCTTATTACTTCGATTGGAAACGCGGCGAGAAAGAAGCCGCGAAGTCCGCGGAAGACACGACGAAACTGGCGTTCGCGTTTCAACCGGATCAAATCCAATCACTCACGATTTTTTATCCCGCCGATCCGAAATCCCAGCCGGTCACGTTCGAAAAACGCGCCGGCGGGTGGCAGATTACCCAGCCCCTGCAAACCGGCGCCGACGCCGCATCTGTCGAAGGCATCGTGCAAGCCTTGACCACCGCGCGAATTGCGCAAACCGAGCCCGGCACGCCCGATCGTTTGAAAGCCTTTGGCCTCGATCCTCCCGCCGTGGGAATCGATTTCCAGCTGCAAAATGGGACGAAACATTCGGTTCAACTGGGGAAGAAGGATTTCACGGGCGTTTCGGTCTACGCGGTGGTGGATC
>Ga0302326_10001324_pt1 | contig 63543 bp, 51 predicted proteins | sample Palsa_T0_3_FD_202264 | JGI IMG/M metagenome (GOLD analysis project Ga0302326, IMG submission 202264) | Peat permafrost microbial communities from Stordalen Mire near Abisko, Sweden - Palsa_T0_3 | ecosystem: Environmental > Terrestrial > Soil > Palsa > Peat permafrost | place: Sweden: Abisko...
ATTCCTATCGGATTGTAACGAAAAGCGAGCTCTTGCGCGGAAGGAAAGGGTGAGAGGCAATTTGGCCTTCGAAGTGGGTGGGCCAGCGTCCGGGGAGTGTGGACGCGCAGTTGGGGCAGTTCCCTTCTGGGGTGACGCGGTAGTTTTTGATCAGGTAGCCGTGGCGTTCGATCAAGGTCTCATCGCACTGTGGACAGCGCGTGTTTTCCCATTCGCCGACCTGACCCAAAAGATTTCCGGCGTAGATGTAGCGAAGACCCGATTGGCGTCCGATTTCGACGGCCCGCAGCAGGTCTTCCGCGGTTGTCTCGCGAGGGCTCGTCATTTTGTAATCGCCGTGGAAGGCGGTGACGTGCCACGGAATGTCAGGAGAAATTCCGGCGAGGAATTCGGTGAGGCGGCGGAGTTCGTCCTCCGAGTCGTTGAAGCCTGGGATTAGAAGCGTGACGATCTCGAGCCAGAGTCCCATCTGGTGAATGCGGCGGATGCTATCGAGGATAGGACCAATGCGGCCACCCAGTTCGTGATAGTGACGATCGTCGAAACTCTTGAGATCGACTTTGTAGAGATCGAGCCAGGGGCGCAGATATTCGAGAACCTGAGGGGTGCCGTTGCCGTTGGAGACGAAGCCGGTGATGAGTCCGGTGGCTTTGGCTTCTTTGAAAACGGCAACTGCCCACTCGCTGGTGATGAGAGGCTCGTTGTAGGTGCTGACCAGAATTTTCGCACCTTGGGCGATCGCATCACGCACAAGATGTTCGGGAGACGCCTGGTGCGGAGGCGAGACGGCGCTGGGATCGCGCAGCGCCTGCGACGTAACCCAGTTCTGACAGTAGGCGCAGTGCAGATCGCAGCCGAACATGCCGAAACTGTAGGCGAGGGCTCCGGGATGGGCGTGAAAGAACGGCTTTTTCTCGACCGGGTCGCATTGGGTTCCGGCCGTGTACCCCCACGGGACATATAGCGTGCCACCGCGGTTGTAGCGGACTTTGCAGACGCCGGGCTGGCCTTCAGGGATAGGACAGCAATGTCCGCAGGCGAAGCAGCGCAGGCGCTGGTCGTCCAGCTTCTGGTAAAGACCGGGATCCGCTTCGCGGACACGCTCGTCGAGAACACTGCGGAGGGTGGGCACTTTCTTATTCTACCGCTGTGGGTGGGAAGGCGGCTTCCGGTTTCCGGCTTCCGGACCTCGCCTTCCGGACGCCGGGCGCCAACTTGCTAGTGACCGGGTTGCGGCTTTGCAGATTCGTGATGCTGGAGCCACTGCTCGGCTTGCTGTTCGATAGTCGCTCTTTGGGCAAGAGTCAGACGCGTTGCAATAAACGGAGCCAGCGCTTTGCTGGCATCATCGCCGCTGGCGCGGGCAAGCACAGTCCAGAAGTAGGCTCGATTCGAGTCTTGCGGCACGCCGCGGCCACTCCAGTACAGCGAACCTAATTTCGACTGAGCCGGAACGTTGCCATGTTCAGCTGCGCTGGTGAACCAGCGGGCCGCTTCGGTCTCGTCGGGTAGGACCGCTTGCTTCTCGTCGCCTTCCGCATAGAGAAGGCCAAGGGAATTCTCAGCAGCGGGGTCTCCGCGGCGAGCGAGCTCGAGCAATTGATCGAGATTGGCGGAACCGGACGCCAGATTAAACGAGGCTGACTTCGGCGAGTCCGCAGGGGCTTTCGACGAGGCGAGCACGGTGTGTTCTTCTCCACGTTCGCGGACCTGGAGTTTCTCCTGGATCCATGGTTGAATCCATGGCGCAAGGATAAACCCGAGCGCAAAGAAGATGGTGACGGCGGCACCGATGAGCAGGTAAAGGTGAGATCGAGGGAGGCGAATCCCACCGACCCTATCATCACCATCGCCGGTCAATTTCGCTAGTTCCTTCTCCTGGTTCGTATTTCTGTCTTCGTTGTCTTCTTTTTTCCAGGTTGGCTTCTCGTCGCCCCTGACTTCTTCAGGAGGATAGGCGAATAACACGCTGCCCGGCGGCGCCACGAAAGGTCTTGGCGCAGGCGGCGGGGGAAAAGACTCGCTGGCGGCGCGGTTGATGGCAGCGAGTATGGTTTCGGCGAAGCGCTGCAAAACCGTGCTGTCGTTCTCGCCAAACGCTCCAGCTTCCGCGGAAAACACTTCGAGCAGTCCAATCACCTTTTCGCCGAACCGGACAGGAACAGCGAGCATCGAGCGAATGCCAAGGGCGCGACAATTGTCACGATCGACCAGCATGTCTGTCTCAGCGTCATCGCAGCGCAGCATTCGTCCGGTCCTCACACATTCCCCGGAAAAACCTGAACCGACCTGCAGGGTTGCGCCCACGGGCGGGGCACTCGAGCCGGCGCTGGCCCGGCAGATCATGAAGCCCGCATCCTTGGCAGCAAGGGCAATCGCCGCGCCAGAGGCCCGAAGCAGAGACCGGGAGCGTGAAGCCACCAGCAACAGAACAGCTTCGAGGTCGCCGCCAAGGGACTCAGCTTCTCTTTGAACCGCAGCGGCGGCGGTGAGCGTGTCGGTATAGTTCGGACGAAGTACAGATTTATCCGACGCCGCGAGCGGGTGCAGAGCCGAAGACGCAGCATTGGCCGCCGAAGCCATGGCGTTCAGGAAGAGCCACTCCTGCAGGCGGTGTTGAGTGGAATCGGCGAGAGCGGGGAAACCCAGACCGACGCGTCCGGTCGAATCTGACCATATCACGCTCGCAGTCACGGAGATTTGTCCGCGGGCTTCCGCGAGATCCAGACATATATCGACCTGCTGATTGACTTCCATTGGCGATGCGCACTGCACTGCCACACCAATCTCGCTGATGTCGAGCACCTCGTGGAGATCGAGCATCTCATTCCTGGAAGCGCCGCTGAAGCTGGCATAGGCTGGGGCGTGCACTTTCTGGCGCACGCGACGGCGGCGGTTGAGCGAGGCGGGTCGAGAAGCCTGGGCGATGGCCGACATGGGAAACCCGGGATCGAAATCCTGCTTGCACATCTTAACCCCGAATTCACGGAAAAGTAAGCATTAAGAAGTACACGAAACTTCCCCTAACGGCGCTTTAGCAACCCTGCCGGATGCAGACCTAATCTAACCCTTTGAATTAATCTGACGGAAAGCCGAGGTAAGCCAATGTCCAGGCGGCGAGCAGGTTCGATTCAGTCCGGCCTACTCTTGCTGGCTGCGGCGCTGGCGATCGTCGCGAATGCCTTCCCCGCACGGGCGGCTTTGGGCGGGGATGTCACGTCGGTTCAGGCGGATCAACTCCACATGCGGGGAAGCCTTCGGACGACAGCCAACGCTTCGTACACGGTGCATCAGATTCAAGCTGGGAGTGGAGCGGTGGTGAGAGAATACGTCTCTTCAAGCGGCAAATCAGCCGGCAAAGTATTTGGTATCGCCTGGCAAGGGCCGTGGCCTCCGGATATGCGGCAACTGCTGGGGAGCTATTTCGACCAGTATGTGCAAGCGATAAATGCACAAAGCGCAGGCCGCGCGGGACGCAGGCCGGTCCGGGTCGAGCTTCCGGGCTTGATTGTGCAGCGGGGAGGGCATCCCGGATCATTTGTTGGCAGGGCTTACGTTCCCGAGATGGTGCCGACGGGGGTTCGCACGGAGGAAATCCAATGAGCAGTCTACGGATATTTTCCGTGGTTGCAACTTTCCTGACGTTCGCATTTCTAGCTGGATGCGGCGGAGGCAGCAGCACCCCGCCGAATACGATCGCGTCGTCGGGCAATAATGTCGCATCGATTTCAGTAAACTCAGGCCCAGCCGGCAACTACGCCAATGGAGCTTTCGCCAGCGTCACAATTTGCCTTCCGGGAACCTCCACTTGCCAGACGATCAGCGACATATTGGTCGACACGGGAAGTTCGGGACTGAGGATGCTGTCTCCCTTAATTACCTTATCTTTGACGCAGCAGAATACTTCGGGCGGCGATCCGGTGTTCGAATGCTTTCCGTTTGAGAGCGGTTACACATGGGGTCCGGTGCAAACGGCGGATGTGGAGATTGCCGGCGAGAAGGCAAGCTCAGTGCCCGTTCAATTGATTGGCACGAGCACCGCCGTTCCCGAGGGTTGCCTGGATTTCGCTTTGCCCTCGTCGAACACGCTCGAAAGCCTGGGTGCGAATGGCATTCTCGGAATCGGTCTGTTTGCGCAAGACTGCGGCCAATACTGCGAACAGGTGCAGACTGCTTCGGGTAATCTGAACCTGTATTATCAGTGCGCTTCGTCGCCCTGCCAGGCAACGGGCGAGAGCCTGGCACAGCAAGTGCCGAATCCGGTAACGCTATTTGCCACGGACAACAATGGGGTAATTATTGAGCTGCCGGCGGTTTCGGGGGGAGAAACAAGCATCAGCGGATCGCTGGTGTTTGGCATTGGAACAGAATCGAACAATGCGCTGGGCGGGGCGACCATCTACACGGCAGACTCCAGCGGAAGCTTTACCACTACTTACAACGGTGCGCCTTACTCTGGAAGCTTCATTGACAGCGGATCAAACGGTTACTTCTTCCCAGACACCAACGGAATAACTGAGTGCGGCGTCGATGAATCAGGGTTCTATTGTCCTTCGACCACAGAAAATCTTTCGGCCGGCAATCAAGGAGTCAATGGCTCCAGTGGGACCGTCAATTTCAGCATCGGGGATGCCGCCACTCTGTTTGATTCGAACGATTACGTCTTCGGCGATCTGGGTGGTTCGGCCTCAAACTATTTTGATTGGGGGCTTCCGTTCTTCTACGGCCGCAACGTGTATACGGGCGTTCAAAGCGCGAGTTATGCCAACGGGTACTGGGCCTATTAAAGACTTCTATCCCGGGAAGGCCAATTCCATTTGTCTTAATGCTTGATGGCCAGCCTTGACTGGTGCAGGCTGGAGATGCGGGAGATGGCGGCGACCATCATGCTGGAAAGCAGTTGCATGGTGGCCACGTCACGTTCGTCAAAGGCGCTGGGAGAGGACGACAGCACTTCGAACACACCCAGGGTACGACGATAGTAGCGCAAAGGAGAGACGAGAATCGAACGCACTCCCAGGCGCCGGCAACTGGCAAGATCGACCCGCGGATTGCGCTCCGCATCGTGGCAGAGCATCACCTCGCCGGTGCGCACGGCTTCTGCAGAAATGCCGGCATCGGTCTGGAGGCGAACGCCAAGGTCAGGAGCAGTGCGGCCCGCGCGAGCGCGGCAGACGATCTCTTCGCCGGCGCGCAGCGCGATGGCGGCGCCGGTAGCGCCGGTGAGGTGCTGGGCCCGCTCCGTGATGGCGCTGATGGCCGGTTCAAGATCCAGTTCCGCAGCGTGAATTTCAACTTCTTCTCCAGGATGAACGGCGCGAAAGCCGGAAACTGGATGGGCAGCATTGGCGACGCGAAGCTGGCTGCGAAGAGCAATCGAGGGCACGCGGGCGTGGTGGTCGGCAACATCGAGCACTTGCGGATCGGGGACAGTCCGCAACAAGTCGCGGACCAGACTATCGAGTTCGGAGTCGGTGATGAGATGAGCTGTCTGCTGTTGGCGAAGCGATCCGCCGAGCACGCGGGAAAGGCTCAGCAATGAGGCACTGCCGCAGGCAAGGCAGTATGGGCGGCTGCTGGTGCTGATCAGTTCGCACTGAACGCAAAATGTAGCAGACTGAAGGGGAACGAAATCGACGTCCTTAAATGTAGTGCCGTAGATTGTCTTGCGAAACATAATTGCGTCTGTCCCTTAACACTTTGTCCCTCAATACCGCGAGTAGTTTAAGGTAAATAGGGATGCGAGGCTTAGGCAGTGGCCGCACTGGTTCCCCATGTGGAAAAGTCGGTCTCCCGTTGAACGCCCGTCTGCGAGGATGCATCGGCGCACTCCTAGTGTGCAAGAATTTGCAGGCGGGTTCAATCGAGGGCCCGTTCAGCGAAGGCTGGGCTCGATAATTCTTCCGATGCTCTTGCTTTGCGAAGAATAGCTGGGTTAGAATATTGACACGTTCAGAGCAGTAAGCATCGAACGAACCAGGGGGATTTATGCAGTGGACAGCACCCGCTTTTGAGGAAGTTTGCTTGAATTGCGAAATCAATTCTTACGTTAGCGCGAAGCTGTAATCGTCAGCTCTCGCTAGAACCTTAGTGCGAAGCGCGAGGTCTGCGGTGCCTCGGCCTACCTTTTTCTGTGGCGAATTGATCACCCTGCCTGAGCAGTAATGAATCCCTGATCATCCTGAGACGCGCGTGGAATGACCTGCACCACCGGGTGCTGGAGCGTGCGGTCTAAAGCGTCGGCGAGTGCGACGGGAAAAGCGGACGTCAAAAGATTGATGTCAAGGTGCAGATCCCGCTGTGAATAGAGTCGTCGAACGATAAGCGCGCCGCGGTTGCGATTCGACGAACTCACCAGATCGAGCGACAGAGCCCAAACCGCCAACCCCTCGAGCGATCTCGATCCTCGCGTTTTGCCCCACTGAAAAAAAACTTCGCCACGCCGCGATTCCGCGGGATCGATGGCGGCATCGGGATGGATCTCCCCGGGGAAAAGCTTACATCTGACGTCAAATCCGTCAAAGTCGTTGGAGTTGAAAGCCGCCTCCAAGATGCGCCTAATCTGGGGGTAATCGCGAGCCGCTCTGAGTTCCTCGGTGGCGCGCCGAATGGCGAGGTTGTTGATGACGATCTGGCGCTGTTCGAGCGTGCGCTGTGCCACCCGCCCCAGTTCACCCAATTCCAGATAACCTAGCCGTTGAACGCCGATCCAGACGCCGATTCCGAGCACCGCGAGAACCAAACCGAGAGAGCTTCCAGTAGGCCACAACAGAAACAGGCTGAGCAGCGCGAAAACAGCCGAGACCGCGTAGAGCACGATGACAACCTGGCGGTGAGTGAGGCCGTGCTGCAGCAGCTTGTGATGGATGTGCTCGCGGTCGGCGGTAAATACCGGCCGCCCGCTTATAAGGCGCCGCAGAATCGAAAGCGCCGTTTCCAGAATCGGCAGGCCGAAGGAGACCACGGGAATTGCAACCGCGACAATAGTGGGGGACTTTTGTGCTCCCGCCAAGGCCAGCGCGCTCAAAAGGAACCCGATGAAAAGACTGCCCGAATCTCCCAGGAAGATGGTTGCCGGATTGAAGTTGAAACGCAGGAAGCCCAGGATTGCACCAGCCAGCGCAATGGTCATCACAGTGACCAGGGAGTATCCGTTCAACAACGCCACCACAAACGCAACGAGTGTTGAGAACAGAGCGGAACCCGCTGCCAGACCGTCAAGGCCATCGATCAGGTTAAAAGCGTTCGTTATGGCCAGCACCCACAAGATCGTGACGGGCAGTCCGAGGAACCAGGGCAGTTTGTGCTGGCCGAAAAGCACCGGTATGTCGAGAATGCGAAGACCACCCAGAAACAACATGCTGGCGGCCAGCGCCTGGACCATGAACTTCAGGTAGGGACCTGCGCCGTAAAGATCGTCATAGAGACCGAGCAGAAAAACGAGAGTCGCAGGCACCAGAATCGTCAGCAGGGTCTTGAGTGAGAGAGCCGAGTGCAGCCGGGGAATGAAGGAGGCCATCGCCACAGCCGCCAGAAGGCTCAGCGAAAAAGAAACGAAAATGGCTACTCCGCCCAGTCGTGGCAGCGGGCTGGCGTGCAAGTGCCGCTCCTGCGAAGGTATTGCCACCCACCCGCGCCGGGACGCGAAGTCCCGCACATAACGAGTGAGGACGAACGAGAACAGCAGCGACAGAAAGAAAATCGCAAAGAATACTACCGTCAATGATCCCCCATCGGCCCGTTAATCACGATCATCGGCGCGCTGCATTCTCCCGACAATTGAAGTATGGCAGCAGCACCATACCGGCTGGTAGTGAGTTAACAGGTTCCGTTTGCTTTCTTCTGCGTTTTAAGGGTTATTGGAAATCTAACAGTGGAACGTGACGGTTTCAATTCAGCAGCGCGAAAAATCTGTGGAAAACGTGCCCCGCACAGAGCAGCGATGCACGAGCATGCGACCGGATGGGGCTACGTTGTGCTAAAATTTCGAGCGATCCTCTTCCCATCTTCCATCCGAGGTCTGTAATGGAGTTCGGCAGATTCAGTCGTTGCCTCCGTCTGCTCGCCATTCTCGTTTTACTGTTCACTTCGGAGTTCCGGCTTTGGGCGCAGCAAGCTCCGGCCTCCGCGCCTGATCAAACTGCTGTGCCTGCCTTGCCTACTGCTGAACCCGTTGCTGAAGCGGCGGTCGGAAGTTCCGGCAAGGCTCAGTCTGCGCCGAGTTCAGAGAGCAATCCTTCAAACTCGGTTGCAGGCGGCAGTTCGTCGCTCTTGCGGCTGGGTGTGGGCGATCTGCTCGAAGTTGGCGTTTACAACGTGCCTGAGCTCTCTACAAAAGCCCGAATTGGGAATTCAGGGGATGTTTACCTTCCGCTGATCGACTACGTACATTTGGCCGACTTAACCGTGGAGGAAGCACAGACTCTGGTTGAGAAGCGGCTGGAAGACGGAGGCTTTGTCCGCAGTCCTCACGTTACGATTTTTGTTGACGAATCTACTTCCCAGGGAGTGACGATTCTCGGAGAGGTAGCCCGACCGGGTATATATCCGGCTCTGGGCAATCGGAGGTTGTACGATTTGATTTCAGCGGCCGGCGGGTTCGCGACTACTGCAGGGCGAAAGGTGAGCATCATCCGGCACAACAATCAAGCCAATCCGATCACGGTAAATCTGCCGAGGAATCTGGCTGACGACTTGCAGGACAACATCGAGATCTTTCCAGGAGACACCATCACAGTGCCCCGGGCGCCAATCATCTACGTGGTGGGAGATGTCGGCCACCCAACCGGCCTGTTGGTGGATAACGGCAGCTTGACGGTGCTGCAGGCGCTGGCACTCGCTGGCGGCGCCAATCACACTGCCAAAATCGGCGGAACTCGCATCATCCACAAAGGTCCGGCGGGAATGACCGAAACCCGTGTTCCGCTGAAGAAGATGCTGGAAGCAAAAGCTCCCGACATAACTCTTCAAGCCGATGACATTCTGTTCGTACCGCTCAGCGGAGTTCGGGTCGCGGCTGGAACAGGCTTTAACGCTGCTGTCTCCGCGGCAGCCGGATTGGCCATCCTCGCCGCGCATTGAGCAGGAAACTCGGGAAAGCGCCTTACGCGGCAACGTCTGTACTGCGCGAGTCCGGCAGTTTCAGGAGCTTTTCGAGCATCCGGGTGTATTTTTCCGCTGTCTGATGACGGGAAAATCTTCGCATGATGAATTCCCTGCCGTTTCGTCCCAGGTCTTGAGCGACCTGCTTATTCGTGGCCAGATAAAGAATGGCCTTCTCCAGCGCAACGGAATTCTCCGGTTCGATTGCGACCCCCGCCTTGGCATCCTCCAGAACTATGCGCGCTTGCCCATCGACGCCAAGAATGACCGGGCGGCCGCACGACATGAATTCCAGCATTTTGGTCGGGATAACGGTTTTGAACACGTCGCTTTTCTTAAGCGGAACGAGGCAGATATCGGAAGCGCAGATGTACGCGGGAATTTTCTCTCGAGGCTGCTGATCGACAAAGCGCAGATTGTGCAGATCGCGCTCTCGCGCCAACCGAACGATGCGTTCCTTTTCGGCCCCTTCCCCTACGATAAAGAAAACAATCTCGGGATTTGTATCTCGCAACTGAGTGGCGGCGGCGATGACGGTTTCCAGCCCGTGCGCCTTTCCCATCGTGCCGATGTAGGAGACGACAAGTTTTCCATCCGCGCCCAATTCCCTTCTCAGGCCTCTGGCCGCTTCCAGCGTAAATGCTTCGGGAGCGAACAGCCGGGTCTCCACTCCGTTCTCAATTACTGAGATCTTTTCCCTGGGCACGCGCCAGTGTTTCACCAGATAGTCCTCGAAGGCAGAGGTGACCACGACGATCCGGTCCGAATTCCGGTACAAGAACCCGGCGATCTTTGCCAGAGTGCGGTGGAGCAATGAGCTGCTGTCTCCCATGCCGACTGCGGCCAGCGATTCGGGCCAAAGGTCCCGGACTTCGAAGACAAACGGTACGCGTCTCAAGCGAGCCAGCCACCAGCCGGAGAGTCCGACCAGCAACTGCGGGGAAGTCGCGATTACAACGTCAGGCTGCGACAAGAACAGACCCGTCGCGGCTGCCGACAGGCAGAATGAACTATAGTTCAACATCCGCTCATACGCTTTGCGATTCGGGAACGGAAGCAGCCAGGTGCGGACCAAATTCACCCCGTCTATTTGCTCGCGAAGCACCAGCCGCCGGAACCTGGCACGATACTCGGGCGGAACGACGCCGTTCGGATGATTGGGAAATCCTGTGAGCACGGTCACTTCGTTTCCTGCGGCCGCCCAATGGCGGGACAACTCATCCGCACGTGCAGCCGGAGCGCCCATCTCCGGCGGAAAGTATTGCGAGACGTAAAGTATCTTCATGGGACGGTCGAACAATGGCTCGGAAAGCTTGTATCTAGGAAGCCCGGTCGAAGCCGGTGGTATGTGGAGCGTCGCTATCGCTGCGAAGACCTTTCACCCCGGCAGGCACAGCGACCGGTTTGCCCAGACATCGTGACTCCTCCAGGGCAAATGTAGCCAGCATCGTGCTCACCACTTCGCGCAACGGAGTTGGAGACTCCGAGCCGGTTTGAACCGAGCTGATGAAGGCTTCCCACTCCGCGCGATGCCCTTTGTCGTGGCGCAGAAGCGAACGAAACACCGTTTTCCTTCCACTTCGCACAAGTTCCAGGCGCTTAAAGTCTTCCAGAACCGCGACTCTGCCGCCGCCGAAAACTTCAATTCGTTCCTTCGAATAAGACTTGTCGCCGTTCGCAAGGTAGCTGATGGTACCCTGCGAACCGTTCGCGAAGTGCAGCGAGCACACGATATTATCGTTGCTGTACCGGCCCGGATTTGCGAGACTGCGCGTCTCCACCTCTACCGGGCATGAGTCCGCCAGGAAGCACAGCAAGTCGACGAAGTGGCAAACCTCTCCCACGATCCGGCCGCCGCCCTGCTGCGGATCGTTCAGCCAGTGATCAGCGGCAAGGAATCCCGCATTCACGCGATAGTGAAGGGCCAGCGGTTCACGCACATCGCGCAGAAAGTTCTTCATGCGAACCGCTAAGGGAGCAAATCGGCGATTGAAGCCAACCATGAGAACCGGACGCCGAGGTTGAGCTTCGGCTTGAGCTCGGTCGTCTCCAGTACCGTTAACGTGAGTTGAATCGTGGTACGCGGCAACGATTCCGCCGAGTTCCGCCTCATTGAGGCAGAGAGGCTTTTCGCAAAAGACGTGCTTGCCGGAATGCAGGGCTGCGACCACCTGCGCTGCGTGCAGATCATGGCGGGTGGTGATGACAACCGTGTTGACCGCGAGATTGTCGAGAACCTCCCGCTCATCCGTGGTACAGAAACGAAATCCAAATTTATCGGCGGCGTGCCGTGCATGCGAGCCGCTCGCCGCGGCAGCCACGATCATTTCGACGGCGCCGATCCGTCTGATCGCAGGCAGCAGCGTGCCCGTAGCGAAGCTTCCCGCGCCAAGCAAGCCGATTCGAATGGATTTAGAGCTCGCGAATGCCCTATCGCGAGGTTCGATATCTACATAGCGGGATTCGTCCGCCCCCTCCTCTGGATATGCGATCAACACGCCCAGAAATGGTTCATGTGTTTCGCCTGTGATCAGATCATAAGCGGAGTGCGCACGTGCAATCGGGAAGCGATGGGTAATCAGCGGAGGCAAGTCAAGTTTGCGATCGGCGAGAAGCTTGAGGAACGCCTGCATGTTCCGCGTCTCAGTCCAACGCACGTAACCAATCGGATAGTCAATTCCCTTTTGCTCGTACGCCACGTCATAGCGCCCGGGACCATAAGAGCGGGATACGCGGAAATCGAGTTCTTTCTCGTAGAACAGTCTCCGCGGGATGTCCATGGCAACCGTGCCCACCGCCACCACCGCAGCGCGACTCCGCGCCACGGCTCCCGCAAGATTCACCGGATCGTTACTGGTAGTTTGCGCGGCAATCAGAACCGCATCGACACCGTGGCCATTCGAGTGGTACAGACACAACTCTTGGAATCCGGAGGACGAAGTGGTCGCCGCATCCGCCCCGCAGCGTATAGCGAGTTGCGCGCGCTCGGCGGAAATATCCATTCCGATCACACAGCAGCCGGCCGCCTTGAGAATCTGCACCGTCAATTGACCAAGCAGACCCAGTCCGATCACGGCAACAACGTCACCCAGCTTTACCTCGGCACTGCGCACGCCGTGAAGTGCAACCGCTCCGACGGTCGTGAAGGCAGCTTCGTCAAAACTCACGGCGTCAGAGGGAATCCGCGCGACCAGCAGGCGGGGAACACAGGCAAACTCGGCGTGCACGGCATAACCGGCGCCGGCGCACGCCACGCGGTCTCCTGCATTGACCTCGGTAACGCCTTCGCCGACAGCGACCACCGTTCCTGCGCTGCTATATCCCAAGGCGCTGGGCTGATTCAGGCGGCTGCGCACGACGGAGACGGTCGCCGCCAGTCCGTCGCGTCCGATCTTGTTCAGGACTTCGCGCACCAGATCGGGCCGCATTCTGGCTTTTTGCAGCAGATTCTTGCCGGCGAACTCGGAGGAGGCCCGCTCGGTTCCAGCGGAAACCAGCGAGGCAGAGGTACGAACGAGCACGCATCCCGCGAGTAATTTTGGGGCGGGGACATCCACCACGGTAATCTCGGCGCTGCGCGCATCCTGGAACACTTGCTTCATGCTCTCAGCACGCTCGCTGGCGGCGCCTCTGCTCTGTACATTCTGGTTTCCGAAAGACTTACTCGAAAAATCTCCGCTTCATCGTGCAAGATGATCAGCTCATCGTCTTCCAACAAAGTCTTGCTGCGTTCTTCGGTCAGAACCGCGGTCACGAGTCGAATCGGTAAACGCGATCGGGACTGGTAGAACATCGAAACGGCCGGTCGAAGATCACCATAAGTGGAAGACTCCCAACCCAGCAACTGCATGTCCTCGCCCGCGGGATTTCCGGCGACTGGAACTCCCGCCCGCAGGATCGCTCCCGTCCCCGCTGCACTACAGAAAATGTTCCACCGAACTCGCGACCGTTCGGACGCGAATACAACTTGAAAAGGTGCGACAGAAGCCTCGAATGGCAAATCGGCCGTCAGCCAATGCAAGCGAACATCGTGCTCTCCGGCTCCTTCTATATCGTCCACGATTACCCAGCCCGCACCGGCCAGCCATTGAACCATGCGGCGATGCGTCACGCCGACGCGTCTGTAGCCGTCATGCACACCCTCAAAGCGATCGAAGCGCGCCTGGCCGTTCGACGAATGCAATCGGCCTGAAGCGTGCGCCCAATCGACCCAGAGGAAGCGGCCGGCGCGGCGCATCTGATGGCGACAGTCGATGGTGACAGTATTGTGAGCCGCGGTACCAGCGAGTCCATTATTCCACGGCGGAGGACCGTTGTAGAGATATGTTCCGGCATCGCGGGCCAGGTTGATCCCGCGCCACCACAAATCCACGTGCAACTGATCTGCCTGGAAAGGACGGCGCCTGTAGCGGCCGGCGCGGATCAGCGCCCATGAATTCTGATCCCCCAGACGGAAGTAGCCGGTTTCGGCGGATGGAAGCGGGGGCGGTGCAGGTTGTTCCACGACCGAAGGCTTGACGCCGAACCAAAGAGCGGCCTCATTCCATGGCCCTGAGCTGGGTGCGGGACCGTCCAAAACAGCCGCACTTAATTGCAGCAGTGGACGAAAGTCGCGATACGATCCAAGCGCGAGGGGGAGGATCAGGCTGCCATCATTGGAACCGTAGTTCGGAGCGTGCCCGCTGACTGGATCTACGTAGGAACGGATGAAATCGAAAGCGGCCTGCGCGCGTGATCGAATATCCTCGTGAAGCGAAACACGGTGAATCTCGGCCAAACGCAACGTCCATACCAGCAGGTGCAGAATCATGCGCTGGTAGTTGAAGGAATGCTGCTGCGAAATGCCCTCGGGCGTGATCTGGTCGAGAACTGCCTCGTGCAAAAGATGCGCGCCAAGATTCTGCCAAACCTGCGCTTCTCTCAATTCTGGATAGAGTGTGCCCGCGGTCCAAAGGCCAACCGCTTCGCTGATCAAGTGGTTGCTGCGTTGCGAGCGAGCGTAGCCAAGAGTCTGCGCCGTGCGCCACGCATGAGCGGCGATCATCGAGACAAGTAATGCGACGTGTTCCCTCGTCGTCGACGGCGAATTGATGAACGCCTGCAGCGCGAAGGACCAGGCCAGAATGCGCAGCGAACACTCTTGACCACAAATCCACAGCGGACCGGCCATGGGCGGGCTGTGACGAGCCCAGTCTTCAACCGTGGTCCAGAAAGCCTGAGGAAAACGCTCGTCGCCGCTGAGAGCATAAGCGCGAGCCAACGGGTAGGCGAACAAGAATCTGGAAGGCTCGAGAATAAATTTAAGGTCGCCGTAGTCGGGCGAGGCAAAACGCATCTGCGTCCACGGCCGGCGGGGCGAGACGCTCTGGCCAGTAACCGGATTTCGAAACCATCGGGGCGGAAGGCCACACTCGAAAGACTGTTGCCCGAAGAACGGGAAGTTGCCCTGAAGAATCCGCTCAGCCTCGGCGAGGATGAACTTTTCCCCGTCGAGCCCTACCGAATTTCTGATGCTTGTTCCCAGGGTTTTGGCATCGGCGAAGAAAAATCTCCGCGTGCCGTCCTGGCGTGTTGCCAACATCTCTTCCGCTCGAATGCCTGGAACGATCCGTTTCAGGTCCCATGACTCCCAGCCCTGCACGGAACGCATTTTCCACGACATCAAACCGCTGCCGCGCTGCAGTTCGTATTCCAGACGCAACATGCCGTCCCGCATTCCGAAGGTGCGGCCGACTTGCAACATGGTATCGAGCTTTCTCATCGGCTTACCCATTCACCGTCTCCGCCACAGCCGGCAGTCGCCTCTTCGTCAGGTATTCGGAAGCTCGCGCCTGAAGCCATTCGTGCATAACGAAGAATTGACCATCTTGAGCGAAATTGGATTGCGGGGTTGCGGAGACCATGCCTTGATCAACACCCGCAACCACGTCTGCGACCTTCGCCACGCCATACGCGATGAGCCGGTGGCGCAAGTCGCTCAATGATCCGCACTCGGCGACCTTGGGGAATTCGGATGTCTGGAGAATCGGCCCGGTATCAATTCCCTCATCCATGTAATGAATGGTGATACCGACTGGAATGTGTTTCAGCAACGACCACTCCGGGCTGCTCATGCCGCGGACTTCCGGCAGCAAGCCAAGATGCACATTGAGGACCCCGAGACGAGGCACCTGCAGCAACGGTTTCCGCAAAATGTTGCCACCTGCGAAAATGACCAGGTCGGGCGACCATTCTTTGAGGCGTGCAATCGCGTCCGGAGAATTCTGGTCGCGGCAAGTTTCTACCGCGAATGCATAACATGCTGCCACTTGGCGCAGACTGCGAAAGACTCCGTTCCGGTGTTTGAGCAGAGGTTCGAGGTAAGGATTATTCACGCCTGGCTGCGCGTCGCGGCAATGTGGAATCAACTTTGTACGGGCATACCGCAGGACTCCTCGACCGCCCCACTGTCCGAGTTTGCGCAGCAAAGTTCCGCGGTCTGTGATGGACAGCGCAAGAGCGCCGACGGGAACGAAGCCCGACTCGGCCATGCGCACAGCCATAGCACACGCGGTCTCGCTGTATATGCTTGCGCTGAGAATTACGATGCGCACGGCAAGGCCTCAAGCGCTGATACCTCGGTGGACGGTTTCAGGCGCTGTTCCAGCAGGAGAGCATCGGAGAAAAACTTGTTTCCCCAACTGATGTAGCGCAACGGTTGATAGCGGCCCCAAATCGGATAGGATCCGCTTACTCCACCCGCGATGCCCCGCCGCCCACGCGCTGGAATCAGTTGCTTCAGCATCTCGTTCATCTTGAGCGCGGCATTGAGATAGCGCAGGTCGCCGTTCACTTCGAACAAGCGAAGCCAAACGCACGACATCTGCGCATTGCCCGTGAGACAAGTAAAGCTTTGTCCGCTATTGAATTCTGCCTCGTACGAGCCACGCAAACATTTGTTCGTTTCGAACTTTCGCAAGAGTACCCACGCCGACTTCGTGACCGAATGAATGGAGTCGTTCCGCCGCCGCAGAATGCCACATTCGAGAACACCCTGCAGCACGTATGCAATGAAGTGGAGATAATTGGGATGGCCCTTCAGGTTGATGCCATCGACCCAGCCGCCGGGCCGGAAGTGTGCCACCACCCAATCCAGATTTTTCTCGGCCGCCAAGGCGTATCGGCGGTCCCCACAGCGTTCCGACAATGCAGCCAAGGCCCACGCAACCATGCTGTAGTAAGTGTGCGGCACACCTTGATAGGCGCCCGGTCCAGACCAAGATCCGTCTGCGTGCTGTGCGTCGGTCAGCCAATTACCAGCGGCGATGGCCGCTCTCAATATCTCTGGACGGTTCGTCTCCGCGTGAGCGCGCACCAGTCCTTGCAGGATTTGGCCTGTGTTGAAAACCGAGGGCTGCGTATCGCCTCTTGGGAATCCGTCATGCAATCCGCCGGGAAATGCGCCAGTCGGCATTTGCAGGGAGAGCAGCCAACCGGTTGCGCGTTCCGCGGCAGCAGCGGCTCCCTGATCATCTTTGGCACGAGAAAAATCGTACAGCGTTGGAACGATGTAGCCAGTGACTTCCGGGTAAGCCGCCGAATATCCCGTGAGTAAACTATAGTAAGCCGCGATGCCGCCGTCGGGGCGCTGAGCGTCGAGAACCCAGCGCAGCGATGAGTTCAGTGCTTCTCCGCTGTCCCGTTTAATGGTGGCGTACGAGTAGAGATGGCGTTGCTCGAAACTGATCCGCATTCGATCGGACACGAGTTTCCCGATTAGCGGGACGATTCGCTGCGGTGCGCGCAGCAGGCCGATCCCTTCGGTCATTGCCTTGGCAATCACGCGGTGGCCGCCTCAGGTAAATGACCGAACTCCTCCGTCCTCTGCCGCGCCCCGGCGTCGAGGAAAATCCGCATCCAGTTCTCCAGAGTCAGAAACTGCCAGATTTGCATCGACCAATCCTCAGCTCCGCTCCGATGTTCGTCGACAAATTGGCGTATTACCTCCGGGCGAAACAGAGCGCGCTTCCGAATGTTCGTCTCAGAAAGCAGATCGTCCACCATCTCCCGAAAATCATTCGCTAGCCAATAGTCCACAGGAGCGGCAAATCCAGCTTTCGGCTGCCGGAGGACTTCGGCGGGCAGAACGTCCCGCATCGCGCGGCGAAAAATGTGCTTCGTAGTCGGCTGAAGGAACCCTTTGAGCTTGAGGTTCGGCGGAATATTCGAAGCGGCAAACTCTGCAAGCTCGCGATCGAGAAAAGGCACGCGCACTTCGACCGACGACGCCATGCTCATCTTGTCGTTGTAATTCAGGTTCAGACTGACCATGAAAATCTTGGTGTCAAGATAAAGCATCTGGTCCAGGAAGTCGGCGTGTCGCACTGCGTCGAAGCGAGAACGGTGGGAAGCAGCCGGATCAGAGGCCTGCACCTGATCCCGAACCTCCTCAGAATACAAACCCATCTTCTGTTGAGCGTCGAGGTAAGTACAGTTGCGAATGAATCGCTCTTCGGGCTCGAGCGATGCGCTTCGAACCATCTTTTTCGCGAGGCGAACTCTTCCCTTCACTGTCGTCCCCCGCAAGCTGGGCAACGCATTGATTCCAGCTTCAACCCCGCTACGAAGCAGACGCGGCATTCGTTCGTAGGCCCGGGCCCAGCGCTGCGCGGCATGTTTGCGATATCCGGCAAACAGCTCGTCTCCGCCGACTCCGGAAAGCAGCACGGTCGATTGTTTGCGGGCTTCGCGGCAGACCAGATATGCCGCGATGATTGCTGGATCGGCAGTCGGCTCATCCATGTGCCATGTGAGGCGAGGTAACAGGTCGGCCACGTCCGGCTCAACTACAATTTGCTGGTTCTCGCAACCCAACTCCCGCGCCAGACGCGCGGGCACCGCGGGATCATCCAGCGTGGTTTCGCCGACGCGATATTTGTGCGGGAACGTAATCGTGTAAGTGCGAACCGGCTGCTTCGTTGCCCGGCACATCATGGCCACGATGCTCGACGAATCCAAGCCGGCGCTGAGAAATGCGCCGATCGGAACATCGCTCACCATCTGCCGCTCCACGGAATGCCGGAAGCGCTCGCGAACCTCGTCGGCGAGATCGGCTTCCGATCGCGGGTAGTCCGTGCCGGCCGCTGGAAAACTCAGGTCCCAATACTGCCTTATCTTCAGTTCACCGTCGCGAAATGTCGCGCAATGTCCGGCGGGAAGTTTGTAGATTCCGCGGAACATTGTCTTGGGATCCGGGACCCAGAGAAAGGTTAGATACTGGTGCAGCGACTGCAGGTCAATCTCAGCCTCGATCCCCGGCACATGGAGCAGAGCTTTCACCTCGGAAGCAAAGGCCAGATTGCCGCCACGCTGAGCGTAGTAAAACGGCTTGACCCCAAAGTGATCTCGCGCCAGGAACAACTCCGGCCTGCCTAAACGCAGATCGCAGATGGCAAATGCGAACATGCCGTTGAGGCGATGAACGCAATCGGCGCCTTCCTGTTCGTAAAGGTGGATTACGACTTCCGTATCCGTGTTGGAGGTGAAGCGGTGTCCCTTGTTTTGCAGCTCATGGCGCAGCTCAGCGAAGTTGTAGATCTCTCCGTTGTAGGTAATCCAGACGGTGCGGTCTTCGTTGCACATCGGCATGTGGCCATCGGCCGAAAGATCGAGGACGGCAAGGCGGCGGCTGCCCAGGCCAACGTAGGAGCCATCAGGAAATCTTCGCTCCCACAGGCCGAAGTCATCGGGACCACGGTGCGACTGCGCGCGCGTCATCCGACTGAGCACTTCCCGATCGCCGCAATTTGCTAGACCACTGATGCCGCACATTCGAGTTCAATCCCTCGGGTTCAATCGGCAGACGACTGCTTCAACTCGTAGATCTTGGCTTTGATGTGAAAAAACTGTATGCCCTGAAAGCTGCAGTAAATCAAGCCTGGAATGCCATCAAGAAATCCCAGGCAAAAAACATATTTGTAGAGAAAATAAATCAGCGGCGAACCGGGGAGAGCGAAGAACTTGCGGCGGAGCCAGCGGCGGCGCTGGGCCTGCGTTCCCATAAGCGACGGGGCGAGTTCGTCAACTCCCGCGTTCCCGTTGAGCCATACCTTCGCTTCCCAATTCGAATAGGTGTCATGCTTGCGGATGTAATGCGATATCGAAGCAACATTGTGATGCAGCAAGGGAAATTTCAGTTTCGCCGCGTCTCCTTCCACCACCACATGCTCATGAATTTCCATATCCGCCATTGAAGCGTCTTGATCCTTCAAGCGGCATTCGTAGCGTCCTTTGCCCCGGCGAAATAGCGACAGCTTGTAGAAGCTGGCCCCGCTGTGGCGCAGTTCGCGGCCCAAAAAGTAAATCCGAAGGGCAATGTAATAGCCGTCGTAGCGGGGATCTTGAATCGCGGTCCGTATTTCCTCGGCAAGCTGCGGCGTAAGGGATTCGTCGGCATCCAGGAGAAGAATCCAGTCGTGGGCCAACGGCAGGGATTCCATCGCCCATTGGCGCTTCTTAGGCCAGCCTCCTTCGTAATGAAACTGCACGACATTGGCGCCAAAGGAACGCGCGACCTCGACTGTGGCGTCGGTGCTTTGGGAGTCGACAACGTACACTTCGCCGATTTCCCGCAGCGATTCGAGGCAACGTGGAAGATTGCGCGCCTCGTTCCGCACGGCCACGATCACGCTCACCGGAATAGCGCTGGAAGGCGGCGCAAGCGGTACCGCAACGGACTCGGCTAACTTCTGCTCGGCTAACTTCTGCATGGAGCACATAAACGAACTGCGAACATCTTATCCTGACTCGCAGTGGATAGCATGACGAAATCGCCCGCCAGCTGCTAATATCCGGGAAAGCTCCCTATGGGCCATGCCGATTTTATCGTCGAACCGAAGCGCGCCGAAGTCGAGGGCGTGGAACAGAAGCGGGTTGAACAAAAAGACGACGTGCGGCGATTCTGGGATGCCGATCCCTGCGGCTCGCGCTATCTGGAGCAACAACAGGATTTTGAATCTCATGCGCGCGCGCGATACGCGCTGGAGCCGCACATCGCCGATTTCGCCGATTTCAAATCGGCCGGCGGGTTGAAAGTCCTCGAAGTTGGCGTAGGTACGGGAGCGGATTACCTGGAGTGGTTGAAGGCGGGAGCGCAAGCCACGGGATTGGATCTCTCACCTGCCTCCATCGAACGGGCGCGCTTGCGCTGCCAACTAGCCGGTTATGCTCCTGATCTGCAAGTGGCCGACGCGGAAACTCTACCTTTTCCTCCCGATTCCTTCGACGTGGTGTATTCCTATGGAGTGATGCACCATAGTCCGGATACTCAGCGCTGCGTCCGCGAAGCGTGGCGCGTGCTGAAACCCGGCGGACAGGCAAAGATTATGGTCTATCACCACCCTTCGGTGACGGGGTTCTTGCTTTGGTTGCGCTATGGGATTTTGCGGCGCAAGTCTCTGCGGCAGTCCGCTTATGATCACCTGGAGAGTCCGGGAACCAAAACGTACACGCGCGAAGAGGCGTTTTCGCTTATGCAGGGCTTTCGGGACGTCGACGCCAGGCTGGTTTTCAGTCCGGGGGATTTGTTGCTTCATCAACCTTCAGCGCGGTTTCAGTCGGCACTTTATCGGTTCGTTTGGAAGGTGTATCCGCGCCGGCTTGTGAAGAGAATAGCCGGAAAGTGGGGACTGTTCTTACTCGTGACAGCAACTAAGGAATAGCGAGAGCGCTCGCCGTCTTCAGCAACTCAGCGAATGTTGCTCACACCAGCGCTGCAGCACGTACAAGGACCACGGGCGCGACCATGAAGTCTTGCCGCGCAAGAAGTCCTCCCATACGCTGCGAACCGCGGGAGCGGCGATAGTGCCGCGCAGCGGACCATCTCCAATCCTGGCGAAGGAACTTTCGATCTCAGGCCGCAGAGCATCGCGCAGCCAATGCTCAAACGGAAGGGTGAAACCTCGTTTGGGTCGGTGAACGGTTGAATCAGGAAGCTCTCCCCGGAGCGCATGCACCAGCAGAGGCTTGGGCGTGCCCGCGTTCAACTTCCATGGTCCCGGCAAGGCCATGAGCCGCCGCGCCAATCTATGGTCGATCAGCGGGAGGCGCACTTCGAGTCCGTGAGCCATACTCATAAAATCGGAATCGCGCAGCAGCGTGTTCAGCATGTAGCATCGCGTCTCCAGATAAGAAACGCGGTTGACGGGGTCCAGGCTTTCGGCGCGTCTGAGGCTCTCAGTCAGACCTTTTTCCGCGTGCAGGTAGCTGCTGGAGTTTGTCTTCATCGCAGGCAGCAACTCATCTAACTGTTCTGGAGTAAACAGCATGCGCGAAAGAAAATAAGGATGAACAATTCCTCCGTCCCCACGGCCGAGAGCACTCAGCTTGCGATTCTGATCACTGGACGGAGTTAGAGCCGCAAAACCGTGTGCCGTCGAACTGCGGAATGCCAAAGGTAAGTGCGCCCACGCGTTGGCTAATCGCTCCATACGAGGAACGGTGCGGAAGCTGGAGTAACCGGCAAACATTTCGTCGCCACCCAGGCCAGAGAGCGCGACCTTCACACCGGCCGCTCTGGTTTGTTCGGAGACGAAATATGTGTTGATTCCATCGATGGTTGGCAAGTCCATCGCATGGATCGCGGGGCCGATGGCAGCAAAGAAAGCGGACTGTGACACCGTGATCTCATGGTGATCGGTGCAAAACTGCTTCGCGACCGCACGCGAGTACTCCGCCTCAGAGTACTCTGCCTCTTGAAACACAATGGAAAACGTGCTCGGGCGCACGCCGCTTCGACTGAGGATCCCGACTAAGCTGCTGGAATCGATGCCGCCGGAAAGAAATAATCCCACGGGCACATCGCTCACCATTTGCATCCGGACGGCCGCGTCGAGCGTATCCTCCACCTGGTTTTCGAGCTCGCCGCGTCTGACTGCACCGGCAGCGCCAGCACGATGGCTCGACTCAACCACTTCGGCATCGACTAGATTCCAGTACTGCACCTGTTTCACTTTTCCTTCCTGCCAAGTCAGGTAACGAGCAGGCTGAAGTGCGCGTACTCCTTCCACCAATGTGTTTGGGTCATACAGCGATCCGAAGGTCAGATAGCTGACAAGGCCGGTGAGATCAATACGGCGCGGCACAAGCCCGGTTCCGAGCAGAGTCCGCACCTCGGAAGAGAACATAAAGTAGCGATCCGAACAGTAGTAATAGAGCGGCTTGATACCCATGGGATCACGGGCAACAAACAATCGGTGACGCACGGCATCCCAGATCGCGAAGGCAAACATGCCGCGAAATTCATCAAGGCACTTTTCGCCCCAGTGGGCGTACGCTTTCAGGATCACTTCCGTGTCGGAAAGGCTGCCGAAGTACACGCCCTGCCGCTCCAGCTTCGAGCGAACTTGGCGAAAGTTATAAATCTCACCGTTGTAGACGATCCAGTTGCCGGTTGCGGGATCGTTCATGGGCTGGTGCCCGTGGGGAGACAGGTCGAGAATTGCGAGGCGGCGATTGCCTAAACCGACTTCGACGGGTTGCTGTCCACTGTCGCGCAGAATGACTGTGCCACTGTCATCCGGGCCCCGGTGAGCAAGGGACTGGGTGGCGCGTTCCAATACTTCGGTGGGGACACGCGCATTCAGGCCGATGATTCCGAAGATTCCGCACATCCAAACAATCACTCCGTCGGGTTTCGCAATCATCTTACGCGAAGCGTTCAAGGGTTCGGCGGCGCGCAGAAATCTGCTTACGTATCACGTGTTGTTCCCAGTCAGTGAACGCCGAGAAATGAGTAGACCCCGGAGGGAATACTCGCGCCAGCGGTGGTGGGATTGCAAAAGTGCAGGGTGAGACTATCGGTTCCATTCGCGTAGGCGTTCAGAGAGAGACTGCGCAATGTATCGGGCGGCGAAATTCCGGTGATCAGATCAGACTTCGCCAATCCCGATACCACTTGCGTCACATCTTTGCAGCTCTGGGCGGGGACAGTGGCTGTCGCAATGGCCGGCGTGGAGTAGATCTTCATCTTGCTCAGCGCAGATCCCTCTCCAAGGGTGAGAGTGCTTCCCTTTTCGATCGCAACCGGAACAGCAAAAGTCTTCTCGCTGGCCGTGAGGCGCTCCTTCCAGTGCGTGCCGTCCCCTTTGTTGCCGATGTAGTTCGAAACTGAAATGGGCGCTCCGAACGCCAACTGCGACCGCCAAAGAGTAGCGCCGCCGGCGGGTACGTCCAGCCCAATATAAGTATCGTTGTCATCGCTCAGAGGCCGGTGCATCGCGTCGGCCAGGGTTTTCGCGGGATCGGAATCGACGAGCGTGATAATGTGCGCGGGGGCAACGCTGCCCGCGGGCGAATATAAGAAATTGAGACGACCTTTCACGTTCGAGGCCGCACCTCCGGCCTTCGGTCCATTCTGCAGCAGCGTGCCCACTACGCCGGGCCGGTTGTTCCCTGCGGATTCTCCCGAGAGACACACGGCATACACGCCCGGAGTGGCTGTGGGACATCGATCGACAAACAAGCTAGGAGCGTTGGCGCGGGTGCTGACCACCGGAGAAAGATTGGTGACAGGTGGAACTACCAAATCAGCGTACGCTCCGTTCGACAGGATTAAGCTTCCGGGCCAGAACATGAGAGTCGGCTCAAATAAAGGGTTCCTGCTAAGTTCGTAAGTTTTCAGCGGCGCTTGCGAGTCAGTTGCCTGGCACATTTCTCCGGCACACTGGGGCACATCCGTGGCGACGGCAAAGGCTCCCTTTCCGAATGGAGCGTTGAGAAACGCTCCCTCACCTTCCGCACGCAGGACGTCGTAGGAAATGTTTTTGCCTTCGATCTTTGGCCAAGATACGACGATGTTTCCTTTGCCGTTGGTGTTCGCATAACCGGCTTGCAGCGGGACCGAAGATCCCTGCGTGGGATCCCTGGCGACGATCCAGTACACATAATGCGTGCTTCCGGTACGCGCGTAGGATGGCTGGCCCCCCACGGCAAGCATTTCGGTTTTCGCACTCAGGCGGGAGCCCACTACTATGATGCCCGCCGCTCCAATGTTTCCCAGAGGGTTCATGGGCGTGTTCAGCTCCATGTAGACGTTGTCGATTTGCGTCGGCGAGTAGCCTCCCCGCATAGTGCCGGTACGGATTCCGAACTGCGAGAAGCCCTGGATCACGCTGTCTGAGACATGCAGCGAATTGCCCGATTGCCAATCGATGCCGTTCCCCACTCCCTGGCCGCTGATCTCCAGATGCTTCAGCCAGCCTACGGCTGAGCACTTGTTGAACGGCCCGGGAGCAAAGACCACAGAGCCAACAAACTTCGCATCGTTTCGTACTCCGACTCCTCCGTAGTTCAGGCCATCCAGGGTAAAGGCCTGATCGTCGCAGACCGTTACAATGTGCCCGAAGGTACCGTGGAGAGCGGAATAGAGCACCGTGACATCGTGCACAATCGTGGCATTCGCATTGACGTAGAGGGCGCTGTTTGTGCCGCCGATCAGGTTAGGATGAAATCGCAGGTGCTCCAGCTGGATGTTGTTAAAGTGATTTGTATTGCTGTCGCCGATTTTCATGCAGTCTTCGTCAAGCAGGTAACAATCGATGGCGCCTCCGGCTCCGCTGATCAACTGGTTGCTCGCCTCGATATAGATGGGGGCGTGGACCTTGTAGGGAGAGCCTGCCGTATCCAGAATGACCACTCCTCCCTGCTGGCGCCGGACGCCTGCGCCGTAAGGCTCTGCGAGGAACATCGCATCCTCCGAAGCTTCTTTAATCCCGCCGCTTGCCGAACCAGCACTGTAGCCTGCGGGATGCGACTGTTTCAAAGTGACATCGATGGTGCAAGAGGCGTCTCCGCCGTGACCTTCTCCACCAGTGATGAGTGCCGCTTCAGGTTCGCCCGTCCCAGCGACGTAGACATATTCATGCGGTGCGAAATGGCTGACGAGGCCAGGAGGGGCCGCTACTCTTAACCCGCGAGGACACGGCTGGAGAGTGATCGTGTTCGGTCCCGCAACTAGCGCAGGCGGTGTGGTTGGAGACTGCATCCAATTGTAGGCCGAGGCATATTTGGCTGCGTGTGCACTTGCCTCGGAAGCGCTTGTTTGAGCACCGGCGGCTAACCAGCTAGACAAGCAAGACACCAAGGCCACGAGTACAGCTTCGCCACGGTGCATTCGCTGGTGTAAGTAATTTCGTCGCTTCGGCAGATCACGCGCACCACACATAGCTTCCTCGCTTTTCACGCACGGTTTCTTTTTCTTCTTCCGTTTCTTTATCGGGTCGAGTCCTTCCTGGCAAGGCGTCGGGCTAACGAGACGAGTTCTTCGACGTGTTTATCCCAACTGAAGTCTCGCGAGCGCCGCTGTCCCATTTCACGCATGGCCGTAAGTTGCTCCGGGGATTGGGACGCTTGAATGATTTGTTCGGCCAGGATCTCTGGAGAGAAGCGCGGGAAGTACCTCGCCGCTTCGCCGCATATCTCGCGATGCACGGCCAAGTCCGACGCAATCACGGGAAGGTTACTGGCCATCGCCTCAACCAGCGGGTGAGCAAATGTCTCGGCGTAGGCGGGAGTCACATACAAATCGCACGCTCGATAAACGTGATGCAGCGATGCATAAGAGACTGCACCCAACTCGACGACTTCCTCGCCCAGGGAAAGCTGTTCCACCAGATCGGCGGCAGCGTCCGCGTGGTAGTCTCCAGGATTGTCCTTTGACCGCAGCTTGCAGGTCAGAACCAGGCGGACTTTCCGAGGGTACAACTTTTTTTTCACAATCGCGATCGCGCGAATCAATGTTTCAAAATTGCGATAGTAATTGTAATGGCTGACGAAGAGCAGACAAAGCGAGCCTGCCGTCGCGGAGAGCTGTGTCTGTACGTCTTGCGGCAAGGGCGCGGGTTCTCGGAAGAAAGCTTCATGATCGAAGCCGTGATGCATACAGACCACGTTCCTGCCCGTCCAACGCTGCAGTTCGCCGGCAAAGGCCGCGCTGGGAGCCACGGTGCAGTCCGCCGCGCGCACCGACCAGCGGGCAATAACTGCCTTCACTTCCGTATCAAGCCACAATTTATAGTCGCCCCTGGCTCGCAGATCACGAAAAAAATCGGAGGAAATGTACAGGGCGTTACGGCTGAGAAGGATTTGCGGCACCGGCGAGCCGTAGAGCGCAAAATTACCGGTAGACAATAGAACGTCGGCGCCCGAGGCGCGAATCAAGGTGGGCAGGTTGCGCTGCTCGAACCAGAATCGTTTCCCCGAGTTCGCAGGACACTCTGCTTGCAGGAGTGTGACGCTGGGTGAGTCCCTAATCTCCCCGCGCAGGGTTCCAGCGAGGAACACAGTCGTGCGAATGCCCTCCCGAAGAGCCAGACGGGGTATAACATTGCGGACGTAAGTAAGTCCGCCCCCAGCACTGGCTGCCAACGCGTTGACGAAGATGTGAATCATGCCAGGACAGATCGCGCGGGTAGATCGCGCCAACGCGTTCGGTCAGCTTATTCGACGTTTGTCGCTTGCGAGATTCGTAATATGTTTCGCAAGCGCCTTCGCCGGGTGCTCCACCAGGGGTCCACGAGTCCCGAGTAAAGAAAACGATATTCGGCGGAGGAATATTTCACTTCAATCTCTCGTCGCCATAGCAGGGCAGGACTGTCGTGTCGCGCGTCGATGACGCCTGCGCATGGGCTGAAACAGAAACGGTGGTAGCGTCGAATTGTTTCCCAGGCGCTCTGATCGACCGCGTCCCAGCCAAACGTCCAAGCAAAGGCGTCGACAGGTTTCTTAGTCCATGAAGCAAGCTTGCGCGCGCTGTCACCAATCTCCCGCTCCAACCTTTCGAGCGAAAGCCCAACCAGCCGTTGATGCGTAAGCGTGTGGTTGCCGATGGCATGGCCGCGCCCCGCTAAGTCTCCAATCTGGAGGGGACTCATCGGCTTCCAATCTTCCCATTTCTCGTCTCCCGGTCTGGAGTTTGGATTGATCCTCGACCGATAGAAAGCGAGAGCCTCGTCGGCGGCACATTCCGCAAAGGCAGGCACAACGAAAAACACTCCCCGTCCTCCAAAGGACTCAAGCAACGGAGCTGCGACGGCATAGTTGCTCTCTCTTCCATCGTCAAAAGTGAAAAGGACGGGTGGCTTCGTCCTCGCATCGGATTCAGGATGGCTATCCCACAGCTTAGAGAAGCCTTCCAGGCTAGTGATCGTAAAATGTTGCGAGGCCCACTCAAGCTGCTCGCGAAAGCGTGCCTCCAGCGCGGGCGGCGTCTCGTGAACGCCGACCACCACTCCTCGCATGCCGCCTTTGAGTTGTTCAATGCGGAAGGCTAGCCCGTCTGCACGAGCCAGTGCGGCAAGCTGAATCAGGAATGTTCGGGCATGGCTTCTCAAGTTCATTGCGGGATAATAGTCAACGACCTCAGATAAGGCCGTCGCCGTCCGCGGGCACCGGATACCAATCCTTCGTCGGCAGAAGTTTTCCTTTATCCAGAAACCAGCCGTTTGGCCCGTCGAACGTGCGCGGCTGAAAACCTCTTGAGCGAAAAACTCTCTGCCTCTCCGGAGTCTGGCTGCGCAGCACGATAGCATCTACTAGTTTCTTATAGCGCGCGGCTAATGCCCCGACAATCCGCAACCACTCACCCGGAGAGACTTCCGGATAAACATCGAGCAGATTGAGTGTTTTGATTTGGCCGCGATATCCGCGAGTGCGCTGGTTTACGGTGACAAGGATATCGTGGTCGGGCTGGCGGCTGCGAAAGGCGAATACGGCGACTGTTTCATCCCGGCCCGAGAAATAGCGCCAGCGAATATAAGGCAAGTCTCGCATCGAAGTGAGATTTCTGGAGGCAAGATGAATCGCTAGATCGTTAACTTGCTCAGCAGAGGTAAGAGACCGAAGATTCTCGCCTGCCCCGCGATCGACTTTCAAAGGCCGGAGTAGTGCTGCGAGATTAGAAACGGGACTTCCTGCAAAACGGGCAAGAATGCGGCCCGCATTCCGTCGATGCGCGAACTCCTCGAAGACCGGTGGCCAGTGCAGCACACCGAACAGTTCACCCTCCGAATACGGAATCGGACTCGCTCCTGCCGCTTTCCACAAGGCCGCGGCCTGTGCGTTGGCTGAGGTTCCAAACAGTGGATGCTGGTTTCCCAGCCGGGAATACTGCAGAAAGATGCGGCCACCGTGACCCCGGTACTGAGGATCCACATAGAACGAACTGGAGCCCATGAGAAGGATCTTTTGATTATGAAAACAAAACTCTTGCGGGCTGCACAAGATGCATCCCACAATCCGGCCGCAAAAGCGAAGCGCATAGCCAAGTGGCTGGGGCGGGCGCCTGGCGGGGTTTTCCAACAAGAACCACCGGAGATGCGACTCGACGATTTCTTTGGCTCGGCCCGATTGAACTGCGATGAAGCAAGCGACATCGGCAATGTCGTTCTCTGAGATCTCAACCAATTCGGCGCGCGGATCTCGCACGGGGGCGATTACATGAGGCATGCTCATGGCGCGACTTCCTGATAAAGATTCGCCAGCCTCACGGCCTGCCGCTCCAGGGTGAGGCGGTCGAGGATTGTCTGCCGCGCGCTTTCACCGATTCGTGCGCGCAGTTCGGCGTTGCCCAGCAAAACCTGCAGCCCTTCCACGAGTTGCTCAAGACCGTCGACTGGGATCAGCCATCCGTTGGCGCCATGATCAATAATTTCGTCGATGCCCTGGCCCCGGCAGGCGATTATCGGTTTGCCGCAAGCCATCGCTTCCAGATAAACGCAGCCCAGCCCTTCGTATCGGCTGGGAAGAGCAAAGACAGTGCAGTTACGCATCGCTTCAGCCACTTCACAGCGGCTTCGCCGGCCAAGGAAATGGACGTCATCGCTTATTCCGAGATCTCGAGCGAGGCTGGCAAAACGATCCCGATCTGCTCCCTCCCCGATCATGCTGCATTGCAAGTCGGGATTAAGCGCTTTTAGCCTGCTCATAGCCCTCAGCACAAGCTCGTGTCCTTTTCCGGCAAGCAGATTTCCAACCAGCAGAATTACCGGCGGCCCGGATTGCGTCGAGCCGGGGGAAAACAGGATGGGATTCGTGCCGTTGTAGAGAACCTCAGCGGCCACCTTGGCACTCATCCCGTCCATCAGTAATTGCTTTACCTTGCCGCTGATACAAATTACTTTGCTTGCCGCCTTGTAGACTTTCAAGGAAGCTTTCCGGCGCCATCCCGCCGCCATCCCGTTTTCGAAGCAACTGTTGAAGACGTCCAGACCATGAATGGTAACAACAAACGGAATGCCTAATCGCTTAGAAAGAAAGGCCGCGGCATGGCCGGACGGCAACGCAGCATGGGCGTGGATGACTTGAAGCGGCGAACGTTGGTGAATTTGCCGGACCCTTGGCAAAAGAGTTGATCCCAGAAATCTGCCAGCGCTCGACAGACCAAAGTTTCCGGGAAGCTGGGGATAGCGAATCCATTCCGCTGGAAATTCGCGGCTTGCGCGTCGACTGGCGTGATAGACCGAGTCGACCGCGATCACTGACGACGCTACTCCGCAAGTCTTAAGTTGTTCAAGGGTTTCAGCGACAAAACACCCGCCCACCTTGTTTTCATCGGAGGGATAAAAAGGTGTGAGCGTAAGGACGTGCAGCTTTGCTGTTCTATCATTCTCCACTATGACCGGGTCGCGAATTGAGGCTGGATGGGCAATATCTTACGTTACCTGCTTTCATTGGGCTGCGTCGAGCGTTCCAGAATTAACTGAGCAAGGCCGCCGATCATCACAAAGCGGGGGTCCTGCAAATCGCGATCGGAGAACTGAATGCTGAATCTTTGCTCGATCTCCGTAACGAATTCCACGACTTCCATCGAGGTAAGCCATCCTGCCGCAAAGTAGTCGGTGTCACGCAAGATCCCCGGTGCGGCCTGGCTGATCTTCGCTCTCGCTACAAACCAATCGGTAAGCCACTTCTCGACCTGCGCTCCCATTCATCCTCTATGCAAACTTGTTTTGTTTCTCACCTATTCTTGGATCGCTACGCATCGCGCGGGGGAGCCGTCGCACCCCTTCAGCTTAAGGGGCATCACGATCAGTTCCACTTCCAGTGCGGTCAGAGCCTTGAGGTTGGTGACATATTCCACCAAAACAACGCCCGCGCCGAGAAGCACTTTGTGATTGGGAGAGTCCTTGAGCGTTCCCCGCGAATGCGCTGGGTTGTCGGGCGAGGGCGTATCCATCGCGATGAGCCGCACGCCTTGTTCAACCAGCCACTTCGCGGCTGCTTCCGACAGAAATGGGTACTCGTTATAAAACTTCATGTTGCCAAAGTACTCAGACCAGCCGGTACGCAGAATCAAGCGCGCCGGTACGTTCACGCCCAGCCTTTGCTTAAGATCGGCAACGTCAATCTCTTGCAGCGGGCGGCAATTCGTGAAATCCGCCACCGTGGCCGGACCAATAAGCACATCCAACGGGATCTCATCGATGGTTGTGCCGCCTGGGATGAAGTGACGCGGCGCATCGGCATGGGTGCCAATGTGCGTTCCCAGGACGAGCTTTCGCGTCTCGCGACCTTCGACACCGTGGCGACCCATGATGGTCACTTCGACCACGGGATGCCAATGAGTGGGAAACGTCATCATGCCTTCTTCAATTGGCAGCGAAAGGTCGATAATTTTCATGCGCCAAGGTTCCAGGATTTCGGTCCAGCGCGGACAACTCAGCGGGAAACGCCCGCACTCTCCGTCGTCTGCGTCCGACGGCTCGAGACCGGACCGATTTGCAGTTTCTCCGCTACCAGCTCTCGAATCCGGGCTTTCTGTACTTTGCCGTTCGCAGTTCTGGGGAATTCATCGATCGTAATATATCGGGCGGGTTGCTGATGCTGAGCCAGATTGCGTTTCGCATGTGCGACGATCAAGTCCAGGATCGAATCGAGCTCCACTCCCGGTTCGAGTTTCAGAACGGCAACAATATCTTCGCCATAGAGTTCGTGAGGAATGCTAACCACGGCCACGTCAGCGATACCGTCCAGTTGAATCAATGCTTCTTCGACGGCAGCTGGACTGATGTTCACGCCTCCGCGGATAATAAGGTCTTTCTTACGCCCTGTAATGAAGAGCGAACCGTGCTCGTCAAGATGACCCACATCGCCGGTCGAAAACCAGAGTGACGAATCCATCTCCGGCACTGCCGCTTCAGCATTGAGATAGCCAGCCATCAGATCGGGCGTCAAGATCTGCACTTCGCCGTCCACGCCCCGCGCAGCAGGCTCTGACTCCTCTCCCACAATGCGAAGCGCTACGCCGGGAAGGGCCTCACCGACGTAACCACTCCCGCTAAGAACTCCCCGTGAACGCGACGTTACAAAAAGAGTCTCCGACAGACCGTAATTTTCAATCAGGCGCAGACCATATCTTGCTTCGAACTCATCCTTCACCTTCAAGGAAAGTGGGGCGAATCCCACAAAGGCGTGCCGAACCGACTCGCGGCAAAACTCTTCGCCTGTGCGGCCGCGATCCATTCGCAACAGAATCGACAAAACCGTAGGAGCAAGCCAGAGCGTATTGACCTTGTTGTTCTTCGCTTTGTCCCAGAAATGCAGGCTTGATCGCGCATCAAAGACATGATCGACGACCACGCTGGCACCGCACAAGAAGGGCAGAATAAGCAGGTTGTAGAAACCGCCCATATATGCCATTGAAAGTGTCAGATAGAAACGTGAATCCTGGTCCAGTCCTTGTGCGCCAGCGAAGGCGGTGGCGTTTCGGGACATCCTTCCCAGCTTGTGCGCGAGTCCTTTGGGCCTCGCTGAGGTGCCAGAGGTGTACATGATTACAACCAGGTCTTCGCCGTCAGCGGATTCGAGGGGCGCAAAATCGCCAGCCTCCTGAAGATCTTCGATCCGGACCTGGTCAGATCCGTTCGGACCCGTGACCGCGTCATTTGCCGTCAGCAATCGCAGCACATTCGCGTGAAAAGAATTGATCGCGCCAGCGCAGGGCATGCCTGCCACAACGAGTGCCGGCCGGCAACTCGTCAGGATAAATTGGACGTCGCTCTTACTTAGCGATGGATTGACCGGGACGATCACTGCTCCGAGATAAATGCAGGCGAAGTAGAGGACTGCGAGTTCACAGCAGTTCGGAAGCATGACCGCAACGCGATCGCCCTTGCGCACGCCGCGCCGGCGGAGATCGGCCGCCAAAGCGCTGGCTTGGCGGTGAAACTCGCCGTAGGTAATTTCGCGGCTGGTAGCAGCGTCGACGAGGAAGATGCGCTCCTGGCGGCGAGCCACGGCATCCATGATCGTTTCGCGGATCGTCATTGCATCGCCAACGGAGCGGGTTGTGCCGACTTCATGAGATTCGAGATGGCCACCCATCGATCCATCTGACCGCGATAGGCCTGGTTGCCATCCAGACGCAAAACAGCGCGGCCCGGCAACTCCATCTCGAAGCGAGGGAAGTGGCCGGCAGTGATCATAATTCCTTCAGGCAAGAGAAGCTGATCGATAGAGGCGGAGTCGGCGGCGCTCGGGGGGCAGAGCAACAGCGCAATGCCGATTCCAAGGTCGAAGTGCATCCGGTCGGAAAAATCCGCCATCTGCCAACAGTTCTCCGGCGCGCCGTCGGGCAAGTCACCGTGCACTACCACGTTGCTGAAAGTCTCAGAGCAATGCCCCAACAAGAAGTGGTTCGGGCTTCCATAAATCACGATGCAGAAATCCCCGTGGCGCTGCGCCGAGGTGGTAATCACATCCTCCATGTAGCTGGCGAATAGACGTTTGGAGCGTATCGGGAGAATTCGCTCTGTATCCACAATCTCCTTTAGAGATGCCGGCCATTCCGCGGCCCACAAACCTCCATCCTTGTCATTCAGATATAGCGGCACGCTGCTGGAGGTCATCTTTAAGACTTGCTCAAGTTCCTGGAAGGAACCGTATACCACCCTGCCGAGCACGACCGGACCCTCCGCCAATACGAGGTCCGCCAAGACCAGACCCGGTGAAGGCGATTCCGCTGCGACGAGTTCGAGCACGGGCCGGGCGCGGCGTTTGGCGCAGGTCACCGCCATTCCGTCTACCAACGACTGCACCGCGGAGAGCGAACTGCTGATGCTGTGGGCTGAGATGCCGGGTACAGCGAACGAAGTCAGTATTTCGCGCGCAGTTCCAATCTTAGCTTTCGGTAAACTGCCAGCCACGCGGTTCAGATTCTCATCGTTGAGATTGACAGGATCGAGTTTGCCCATCGCGACCACCAACCGTCGCAACTCAACTCCGTACTTGCTGGCAACCGCTGCGACTTGCGGAAGAAACGAAGAATGAAACTGGCTGCATCCCATGGCCACTGACGTCATGTCGTAAAGTTGCATTTGCGACATGAGAGGGCCGATGAATTCCTCAGCGGCATCCATCACCTCGAATAGATCGACGCCAGTTTCGATGCCAAGCTTATCGAAGACAGCTATTGCCACCTCGGTGGGAACGTTCCCTGCGCTGCGGCCCAATCCGTATAGAGTGGTGTCGATAAAACTCGCGCCGCAACGAACAGCTTCGACGCTATTGGCGACTGCGAACTGCAGATTGCTATGCCCGTGAAAACCTAGCTTGCAATCGCTACGATCCCGCGCTGCGCCGAGATATTTGCGCACGTCTTCGGGAAACATGCTGCCCGCCGAGTCGACGCAGTAAATAACTTCCGCCCCGGCCAACGCGCCTTGTCGTGCCTTCTCCGCGAAAACCTCGGACGAAATACCGTACGTCTTCATGAAGTTTAGGCAGGGCTTCAACCCCAATTCCCTGGCCAACGTCACGTAAGGATAAGCATCCTCAATTTCTGGTGCGTTGTAGCCGATGCGAACGAAATCCAGGCCGGCGGCGCGTGCGGACTTTAGTTGGTCGGCTGTGCCAATTCCAGGAATGAAAAAGCAGCCAATCTGAGCATTGGGTGCGGCCCGTTTCGCCGCTTCGATGAGGCGCTCGTCGGTTGTCGGCATTGCGCCCTTGCCGACCTTCGTCGCCCCCAAGCCCACGCCGTGACCAACTTCGATCCAGCGAAAGCCAAGCCGCCCCAGCACCCCCGCAAGTATCGCGGTATCGTTTTCGGTGAACTTGAAATCTACAGCGTAGCTTCCATCACGCAGGGTGCATTCGAGAACTTCCACGCGCTTAAGGGAAGTTTCTCGAGAGCTCAAACCATCTTTCGTCTGCGATCCCGACGGATTCGCCATACTCACTTCTCCGACGCTCCGTTGCTCTGCTGAGTTGGTTGACTGGTGGAAGTCAGTATATACCAGCTCGAATCCCGGGGAGTCGCCCGGGGAAGAGGAATAACTCTCGTCATTGCCTTGCGCACACGCGTTCTACGGCCTTGACTAATCCATCAGCCCAAGCCTCCGGAGAATATGCCGCGACTCTTTCTGTACTTCTGGAACCCATAACCATTCTCAGCCCGGAATCGAGTGCCAGCGCCGTCATGGCGGCTGCGAGTTGAGCAGGATCTCCGGGTGAAAGAACGAATCCGTTCCAGCCGTCCTGGACTAAGTCTGCCGTGCATCCCGCGACACTTGTGACGATTACCGGCAAGCCGCACGCCATCGCTTCGTTCACGACGAGTCCCCAGGTATCGCTACGGGTTGGAAGAATCGATGCGTCCGCGAGGGCGTAGAGTTCCGGCAAACCATCACGCTGCACAAAACCAGGGAAGCAAATGGTTCCCGGAACGATTCGCGACGCTCGCTTCATCAGTTCGGCACGCTCGGGACCATCCCCCACAAACACCAGACCCACCTGGGAACGGATCTCGTCGTCGAGTTTGGCGTAGGCGTCCAACAATTCGAAAATTCCCTTGGCTCGCACCAATCGGCCAACGTAAAGGAAGTAGCGCAACGGTAGCGCGTGGTGGGTACTCATCCGGCCTTGATCTCGTCGAGATCCTTCCGCCAATGCCGCAAACAGCCGGAGATCAATGGCGTTGGGCGCTGTGAAGATAAGCTGTTCCGGTATGCCAAGATCCTGTAAGTACTTCAACGACGATTTGCCAGGCACCACAAAGGCCCGGCACAGATTCAGGAAGCGCGCCTTCATGAACTCCACCAGATGGTGACCCCGGCGGCTGTCCAGGGGCGTGCTTTCAGACCAAAGCAGCAACGGTTTGCGATGAGCTTTCGCCCAGTAAGCGGATTGCCACGAAGCCAGATAGTTGTACCCTCCGCACAAGACCGCATCAGGCCCGATTCTGTTCAGGGCTGAAAGCATTCCGCGATTGATTAAGAGGTTGTATCTGCCGAAGCGCCTGCGCCAGGATGGAAGGACGTCGTATTGAAATTTGATTTCGTCTTTGTAAACTTGCCACTGGCGCATGCTGGGATCGTTCTCAGAGAGAAAAATAACATGGAGGTCGAGTTCTCCCCGTTGTGCCAGGGCGTTGAAAACAGGGATCCGGTAGGGTGCGATGATTTCGGTAACGATGACAAGTTTGGGTTTCAAGCGGCGGACTCCGGGCAACACCGCCCATCGAGCACCACAAGGCGCGATCCCAAAATACGCAGGTGAAGAGAACTGCGAACCGGAAAACGGCTCAAGATCGTGAGTCCTTCCTCTGCGCAGGCGCAAGACGCGTAAAGATGCTCTCCCACTGGAGAGCGATCAGGTCCCAGCTAAACCGAGCCATGTGGGCGCGTCCTGCCTGCCCAAGCGTCCGGCACAAATCGGGCGACGCCAGCAGGCGTGCCAAAGATGCCATGATCTCCGCGTCGGTGCGCGCCAGAAAGCCCGTTTGGCCGTCTATCACGGATTCTGGTTCATAATCGCTGCGCGCGATCACCGGCAAACCACTGGCCGCTGCTTCCATCAAAACTCGTGGTGATCCCTCCCAGCGAGAAGGAAAAAGAAAAATGTCCGCGGCGCGATATTCCTCCCGAATCGCATTCCGCCCCAGCGTCCCACGCATGACAACGTTCGCTAATCCCTTCGCGCGGTCACGCAGTTGTTCAGCCATAACCCCGTCCCCCACGAGAATGAAATCCGCTTGCGGATAGCGTTGCGCGGCGTCGAGTACAACTTGCGGGCCCTTGAAAACTCGCAGCGCGCCGACAAAGAGAACGCGGAGTCTCACGTTCGCCGGCCGGTCCCAATTGGGCGTGAAGAAATCCGTGTCAACCCCCGTGGGAACCACTTCGCTATTGAGCCCATAATTTTTTTCCAGACTATGCCTGACGAATGCGGAGTTGCTGAATAGATAATCGGAGCGCAGAACGGTCTGCTCCACGAGACGCCTCGTTTGTAGAGTCATTGTCTCGTCTCGCCAGTCAGTTTGCGATTCGACCGTGCCGACGATCACGCAACCGGCCGGTCGAAGGCATCGCAGTTTCAAATACCATCGGCTGGCTGGAGATGCTTTCAGGTAGAAGAGAATATCGTGATTTCCGAAAAGATACTGGGCCAGCAGCAGAATCGTTTGCCGCCGATCGGGGAGTTGGATCAGGCGTGTATTTGGTCTGCCGGCAATTTGCGCAGACGGTGGTCCATGCATAAACGTGGTGACGGAAAAACGATCTGGATCCAAACGGGTCACAATCTCCCGTGCGTTAATCATTTGCGCGTTGGTCAGGCCCTCGTCGACGAGAGAGTCGACCAATATGTGGATCGGCTTCATCCGATTTTCTGGTTGCGAAGGGTGATTGCTTCTATCGGGCAGCGAATGCCTTCTCCGTTACTGTGCCGTTGGTAAGGCGCTGGCCAATCTCCCGCAAGCGCAGACGCACGTAGGCCTCTGACATCGGCCGGGCGCTCGATCGGCGCAAATGCGCGTGCGCGATTTCGAGCAAGCGGCGCCGCTCCGGCTTCGCGGCCGCATCCGGCAAAGGAGCGTGTTCACCCCGATCTGATTCAAGGTCAAACAAACAGTCGGAGCCGGCGGCAAAATTAAATAGAAGCTTATAACGAGCGTCGCGGATGGCCAGCAGCCGTGAGCCGCGGCGCTGCTCGGGCCGAAAAGGATTAGAGCATCCGATCACGCACTCAGAAGTTGCGGGCTCGTTCCACACGCTTCCCTCCTGGATCTGTTTCCAGTGACTCTGCCCTTGAAATTCCGTCGGGACCGGCGATCCGGCGGCGGCGAGCAAGGTCGGAGCAAGATGCAGCAAGCTGAAGGGATTGCTCGAGACCGCCCGAGTTGCGGCTTCCGGCACACGCAGCAGAAGCGGGACGTGAATCAACTCTTCCATCAGGGAAGGCGCGTGGTAACGGCCACCGTGATCCAGGAATTCCTCGCCATGATCCGCGGTAAAGGCGAAGATGCAGCTTTCCCAAAGCCTAGACTGGCGCAGAGTATCGACAAGGCGGGAAATCTGCGCATCCACCCAGCGAATCCCAGAGTCGTACATGGCGACGATTTCGTCGCGACGACGACGCAAACGCTTGAGCCCAAGATCGGAGCGACTCCAGTACGCGTTCAGATAGCGTGCAAAAGAAGGCGTCAGCGGCTTCGCGCCGAACATCTCCGAGCCTTTCTCCGTTGGGTAGTATGGGGCGTGCGGATCCATGAAGTGCAGCCACAGAAAAAAAGGCCTCTGACCTACGCCACCCAGCCATGTTTGCGCCTGGTCAACAACCGCCTGGGCCGACGGAAAGCGGCGCAGTGCATCGAGCGACGCGGACGGAGATGCGGCCCAGCGCTGACAATACTGAAAGTAGAGTTCGTCATAGCCGGCGCCAAGGCCCGGTATTTTATGACAGATGCCCTCGAGTGCGCGATTCAAGCTGGCCGCCCACCCTCTACCCTGGCCAGAAGTACCGTCTTGATTGGAGAGTGGAACGAGATCGTCATGCAGAAAATCGCGGAACGTATCGAAGCCTAAGTCGTAGCCGAAGCGCGGAGACAGATAAGGATTGCCGGCGCCAAAATAGGCGGTTGCATATCCATCTTCCTGGAGCAGAGAAGCCAGATTCTTTTCTCCGGGCCCAAGTCCCAGCACCTCGCGCCCAAGGGCCAGTGGGTAGCGCGACGCCAGCATTGCGGGGACCGAGTAGTACGTAGGAACTCCCACCACAATCGCCGTGGGGAAGATAAAGCTTTCGCGGGCGAGATTGTCGAGAAAAGGCGTGGTTGGGTGTCGATAGCCCGCGAAACCGCAGTGATCCGCGCGCAGGCAATCCACCGTGACGAGAACGATCGACTTCCGAATATCCTTCACGTCTCAAACCCTCCAGCGAGCGCGCTCTTCATGAATTTCTTTTTTCTCACGGGAACCCGCACGGTGGATTGCGACGAACACAGGACTCCTTTATCCACCACATCGTATAAGTCCACGTCGCGAACATACAACAGATCCGGGCGCTTTGCTTCCAGCGCGGTCAAAAACTCGTCCAGCAGAGTAACCGTCCGGCTCCGAAAATCTTTGAGGGTCGAGTGGAAGTTAATGGAGTGAACTGAAACGATGGCGGGAACCCCACGTTCAAAGCAATCTTCGGCCACACGCAAACAGGAGTCCACAGAAAAGTTCGGTCCTGATGCGGGTTCGAAATCCATCGAGCGGTGCAGATGCAAAATGCCATTTCGGTCGAAGTGTGGCGGCATCGCACCGCCGGGGCCGTTCTGCGCCACTTGAATGCCATGTTTGGCCCACGTCTCATGCGTGCTTCTGTTCGCTCGATAGCCTGGAGCGCAAGCCGAGCGAGGAGCGTCACAGAAGAATCGCGTGAAGCCTTCCACTGCGGAATCCATCAAACCTTGCTGAACTTCTGGAGTCAAGAAATCGGGCTTCGCCTGGTCGGGATCCCAATATTCGAATCCAATCCATGGCATCCGCCAATGGATGTAAGGCACGCCCGCCTTCCACAAGTTTCGCAATAGAACACCACGCTCGCCAGGGTCTTGCAGATGGCGTTCTACCACCGGCCGGCAGAAGTGGGTTGTGCCGTGCATTGCCGGCGAGAATACGCCGGCAGAAATTCCCTCGCGGTAGGCCTCGAACAAGCCTGGACGATTCCATCCGTCTGGAAGACCTTCGGCTAAAGGACGAAGGTGAATACCTCGATACTCATCAGCCTTTACTTCGGCGAAGTCGACATTCGCCACAATAAAATTCATCCCCAGACAGGCGGGTTGTCCGGCTGAATCGCGATGCCGTTGCAATAGCGACGCCACTGCCGCCACGTCCTCCGCCGTTTCGAGACTATAGAAATCGTAACTGTGCTCGCCGAGGTTCACACCGAGACTCCGCAACTCCTCCCAGCCTTCGCGATCCCGGACGCCAACTCTTCCCCAGTCGTCGCTTTGCAGCAGGACCAGAGGTCGGCCGAAGGTGAAGCCCTCCACTGGCAGACGAGGACGACGACGCCACGCTCTACGCAGGATATTCAGCATTGAGATTGCAGAGCTCGCAGTTGGTCCTCACTTCTTTGCCAGCACACTATAGTTCACGACAAACTGCTCGTTATGACGACCGGAGAGCTGTTCCATGAGTGCGCCACCCAAGTTCACAAGCGGCGCCAGGGTGCGCCGATATACAAAGCGAGCGGCCGGGTACCGCACAAACACGTCAAGGCACGTATTCACCGTGCGAAAAAAACCGGTTACGCTGCTTCCTTCGGCCACAACTTCAACCCGCGTGAAACTGCTCAGGAGTTGATGCAAACCAGCGGGTAGGAAGCGCCAGCACTCCTCCGCCGCGTCGATTGGGCATGCACTCGGTACGCTGAGCAACAAGTCGCCTCCGGGTCTCAACACCCTGTGGATCTCACTCAGTACCGAGGACGGCTCGGCAACGTATTCGAGCACCTGCGTGCAGATCACAAGATCAAATTGAGAGTTGCCCAACGGAAGTTGTTCACCTCGCGCCACGACATTCACAAGCGGGGTCGAGCGTCGATCGAGTGCAATGTAGCGGCGCGGGCGAACCGCCAGAAGCGTGCGATAAGGTTGAATCCGCCCGCCAATATCAAGTACGTCCAGCGCACTCGAGGGCATCTGCGCCAACCAGCGTTCGAAGATTCTGCGCCGCTCTCTCAGAACGAGCCAGTTGGGATTGGTGAGCGAAGGGAAGAGACGCTCTCTGCCCTGCCGCATCACTTCATCCAAAGTCTCGGGGTTGTCCATTCGTTAACCGGGTCGAGTACTCGTTCTAAACGGCGGCTGTCGTTCACAGGTATCCCAAATCTCTCAGCCTCTCTTCCACGGCCGCCTGATCCGCCCGATCCAGTGCGACGGTGTCCCCGCGAAGCAGTTCGCGCAACAGGAAGATCAATAATTCGTCCACGCTCTGGAATGTGCCCCCAAAGTTCTCCTCGGCGGCAGAGTACAGATCGGCAGGAATTCGGATTTCGCGTGTCTCGCTCATGCTGACCGCCTGGCCTCAGTGTCCGAAAGTCAACCGCATTCGCGTCCAAACGGCATCGGCGATCAGACGATCATCAGAGTCTAATCCCATGGCTAACGTCACGAGGCAAAAACCCGCGTAGGAAAGCACGAGGGCAAGGAGGATGACCGCCCATTCGGCCCTCACAAACAGCGAGGCTCTGGTCACGAGAAACGTGATCAAGAGAGCGCTCCCTGCGGCGGGCAACAACTTCAGATAACTGCGATTGTAAGGAGACAGTTTCAGAGCGGTGCGCACTTCCAGAAGATTCCATGCGTTGATTCCTACATTTGTGGCGGCTGCCGCCACAGCGGCCCCCAGCACTCCCCAGCGCGGGACCAGCCAGACGCTCAGGACGACCATGACAACCGCCATCACCGCTTGCACTCTAACCAGGCGGCGCTGATTCCCTGACATCAACAAGAGGTAACCGACTGATCCGACGCCGCAGTTTACCAATTGACCGCAGGTTCCGATAACCAGGATAGGCCATCCGGCCTCGAAGTCGTGGCCGAAGATTCGCATGATCGGCCTCGCGAATGCAATCATCACCACGGCCAGAGGAAACGTCAGTCCAAGCATCCATTTAGTCAGAGTCTGGAACAAACGACCCAGAAGAACATGCTCCCCGCGGGTATGAATATCGGCGATGACAGGCGCGAAAATCTGATTGATCGACTGCAGAACGATTGGTTCGTAGGCAATGAGAGTCGCGGCTATCGCGTAAATCCCGACCTCACTCACTCCACGGTAGTAACCAAGCGCGACGCGGTCCGCCTGGCCCATAAAGAATTCCATCAATCCGACGCCGAACATGGCGGCGGAGAACCACCAGACTTCGCGGTCGATCGAGAGCTGCTTTACGTTCAACGATCTGGCCGCGATCGGGGTGAGTCGCCACACTAACGAAATGAGCAGCGCCAAGACCACGATCCCGCTAACGATCTGCGCGACGAGATATCCCCACAAGCCCCCTCCCAGAGCAATCAACACCACAGTCGCCACCATAGCCAACGGGCTGGCCACAAACTTGGTGATGACGGTGCGGCGGCCGACTTCTTTGTAGCCCGCCAGAACTTTGCCGAAGAAGGTGTTGAACGCACCCATAATCATGATCACAGCGAACAACGGAAGGTAACGTACCAATTGAGGAGAATGATAGAAATGGATTGCAAACCACGGGCCCGCTCCCAGCAATACGGCCGCAAAAATCAGATTGGCGGCCAGCAACATCCACGAGCCGTTCCACAGGAGTGACCGTAGCGCTTCGAATCTGCCGGAGGCTTTGTACAGGGCCACAAACCGAACGGCGGAGTCTGGAAGACCCAGCGCGTTAAAAATGCCGAGGAAGCTGACGATCGTCATTCCCAGGGCGTACATCCCCAGAACCTGCGCGCCGAGGACCCGCGCCAGATACACCTTGAAAACGTAGCCGAGGGCGGCAGTGAAAATCGTGCCAGCGAACACGATTCCAGATTGCCGCGAGATGCGGCCCATCTCCGTCTTGAAGCTCAGCTTTTCCGGTCCGGGGAGTCCGCTGCCAGCGGTCGCGGGAGCGTTCGTCAATTGCGTAGCGCCGGACTGTAGTTCGGATAGCAAACAAATCTCCACTGGCTCCTGGCTTTATTCCAGCGTGCGCACCGGTCGGTCAACATCGCCCTGAGCCGGTATCGCTGAGGTGGGCTGAAAACAAATCCAGAAACGCGATGCATTAGTCTAATCGCTTTTTTGTCCACCGTGTGGCGCCTCGCGGTGGTCGCTTCCGCAGTACGCGGCGCATTGCCGATTCTACCTTCGGCGATTGTTTCACCATGTTGCTCAACTTGTACCTCACGATTTCCTGCAGATGCCGCCGCCAGGATTTTGTCGCCGTGATGTAAAGCGTCTGGCGTGTGCTGTTCCCAAATCGCTCTTTATATCCTTCTGCGCCTAGTCCGAGATCCACTACCTTAATCGCTTCCATGTCGCAGGCTTCGATCACGATTCGTGAGAGCAGGCAGTGTCCAGGCGAATTTTCTTCCTGACGACTATCGAACGTCGGCTGGTACCAAAACCAGCTTCCCTGAAATTGGAAACCATAGTTCCAGGCGACGGGCTGCTTGCCAATCATCAACACGCTCAGAGTGACGACACCTGTGCCTGAAAATCGACGGATCAGCTCCTCCAGAAAGAGGAGTCGTTCGGGCGTGGAGAGACTGCTGACACGCTGTGTCGCCTCGAAACGCGCTACATGGGCGGCGGCGAAATCTGGCAGAGCGGCTTCAATCTCGGACTGAGCTTGCAGATGAGCGAAGGTCACTGGCCCCTCGCTCTCCATCGTTCTCAGATACCGGCGAAGCTTCTTCTTGCCGACCAGCGAAGCCTTCAATTCGCGCCGCTGTTCATCTGAACCCAGTTCCACCTGCGCGCACACATACGCCGGGCGGACGTGCAAATGAAAACCATGCTTCCGCGCCGCAGTCCGCAGGGCCGCTGGCGTCGCCGACTCTTCGGGAAGGTTAGCGAGCGCCATCGATCTGACGCCGGTCTTACCAAGGGCTTGAAAAACTGCGTCGACAAACTCCTCCCGGCGTCGCGGTTCAGTCAGGAAATCGCAATAGTCGCCCGTCGTGGCGGCCATAAAACCCACGTCTGCCGCGGCATTCGCTGCCAGGGATGCCACTCCGACTAGAACGTCGCCTTCGTAGCCCAGGAACAGCAGCGGCTTGAGCGAGGCTCGATAAGCGGACTGCACTGCGAGCGCCCACTCGCTGGTGTAAAACACTTCCGGACGTTCCATTTGCAGGGCCACATCGTTCCACTGGCGACGTAGTTCGGGATCTTCAGGAATTTCCCGGTGCAGGATGATTCGCAGAGTCACTTCTCTCCCGTGGCCCCGGTTTTCGAGAATACGTAGTAGTACCAATCGGTGACGTAAAGCCGGCTGACACGCGGGTAATCGTCGCCTAGCAAACGCCGCAACTGAAAACCGAAGCTGACCAATTCCTGGACAACTTTATCTGGAGTCGCCGAGTGGGTCATAAGACCACCATGCGCGGGATCGGTCATATGGCCCTCCCTCAGCCAAAAAGCCCGCGTGGGCAATCTGCGCGCGGTCCGGCCCAGCGATTGCAGCACTGATTGCAGGGCCGCCAGAATCGCGCGTATCGCGACAAGAGCCGATCGTAGAGGACGAAAGAGGAATGACTGGCTTCCCGCTATAGTCTGAGCCAGGTCCCGAACCCGCTGCGGATTCCACGATGCCCGCACCCAGATCGACCGCGGGTTGTGGGAAGAGAAAATCAGAACTCCCTCGGGCTTGAGCACACGGTGAATTTCACCCAGGGCCCGGAACCGGGATTCGTCCGGAATCAGGTAATCCATCCCGTTGAAAGCCATTACGACAGCATCAAAGCTTAAGGGACTGAACCTCGACAGATCGATGGCGTTCCCCTCTTCAAACTGTAGATTCGGAAACTTCTTGCGGCACGCGACGATCATTTCCGAAGCATAATCGAGTCCCAAGTAATGCGATGCCATCGACGAGAGGTAAGGCGTAGTGCGTCCTCCACCCACGCCCAAATCAAGAATCGCCATGCCTGGTCTGAGATACGTGTCAAACAACAGTTGCTCGCATGGCGTCAGATAGTTCAACGCTGCGTAGTACTCTGCGACAGCCGGCGCATTATAAACATGAAGGTTTGCGTCTGCCTTGAGATCGGTGTCGGCCATCTCGAATCAGCCCGAGTGTAGCAGAGAGTATTTGTTCTCAACCGCCCGGATGTTACGCCGGAAACCGAAGCGAGCCTCGACTCAGAAAGACTCACTCAAGATTTGAAGACGTGACTGAAGATATGAGTAGCGCTTTCAGGTCGCGGCTCGGTCAGCATGAATTGACGTGGCGGTAAGCCGCTCGTACATTTCCAGAAGCCTGGGGAAGTTTCGGTCCCAATCCGCCCGCTGCTCGACAATCCGGCGGTTTCGCTCGGAGATCACACTACGCTCTTCTGGGTTGAGGCGAGCGGCGCGCAGGAACCGCTCGGCAAACTCTTCCGCGGAAAGCGGAGCAGCCAACCACCCATTGATGCCTTCCTCGACCCACTCGCGGTTGGAGGCAATGTCGGATACGATCGCCGGCAGGCCCGTCGCCATTGCCTCCAACAGAGAAACCGATGTGCCATCCGACTGAGCGCAACTGACATATGCGTCCGCGGCTCGGAACCACTTCGGCATGTCGTCTTTTCCATGGATGCCGGGAGTCTGAATCACGTGACTCAACCCATGGACGTCAATGAACTCGCGCAGTTTGCCCGCTTCCGATCCCTGGCCCAGTAATACCAAACGCAGCGAATTATCTATCCGGCAAGCCTGCCGGAACGCCTCCAGGAGCGTGTCGATCCCGTAGAGGGGTTCCCAGGAACGGGTGGAGAGTAGCACATGGGTTCCCGGTTCACGCGCGTATTGCGATTTCAGGGGTAACGGACCGATCGGTCCAAATAGGCCCCGCTTAATACCCCAGGGAAACTGCACGATCCGTGAATCGGGAACATCCGCTAACTGCTTTGCCGCTTGGCGAACCGCATCGCAGTCACAAAAAAAACCGTCTGCGCTCGACAACGCAACTTTGGTCGCCTCACTCCACGCCTGGCGGCGTTGCAAATTGAAGAGGAGATCTGATCCCCAGGAAGTCAGGAGCCAGGGATGAAAATGCGACAGCGCAGTGAGATAGCCGCAACTTTGAATGGGGCCGGCATGGATCAGATCCGGAGTGATCTCCCGCAACAGACGCTGGAACTCGGGCAGAAAAACGGCAAACGACTCCGGTTCCGAGTTCCGGGGCGCCGGTTGTTCCGGTTTAACCCAACGAACGCCCTCCGGAAGCCAGCGCTCCGGGACGCGATCGCTGGTCGGGTCGAGAAACCAAACTTCGAGTCCGGACTGGGAGAGTCTTTCCAGAAAGCGCTGATTGTGTCCGGACATATTGTCCGAGAAATATAGAACCTTCACTCAGCGCCCTCGGGATCGTCCAGGAGAGTCCATCTCAGGAACTCGCCGTGCGGCAGATGCCGGCGCAGCCTCTTGCCAATAACCCGCGCTACGTCGAATGGCATGATCGCTTCCCGGGGCGCCGGCCTCAAAACATCGAACATTTCTTCGCTCAAGATGGTTCCAGCCTGCAAATCTCGACTTGCCCGAAGGCAGCGGCGCTGCACGACCACCGTCTCCCGCTCATTCTGGGCGACGAACTTTCGTGACGAACCCAGGGCATGTTCGACTTCGCGCGTCCGATCGACCATCTCACGCCACGAGGTAGGCGTCATAGAAAACGGATGGTCCGGTCCTTCACGTCCGTTATCGTCGGTAAAGTGCTTCTCGATAACCCGGGCGCCGAGCGCGACTGCTCCCAACACCGTGGCATGCCCGGCGGTGTGATCGGACAAGCCCAGTACTAGCGAAGGAAACATCGTCTGGTATGTCTGCAGCACACGCAGATGGATGTGCCGGAAGTTCTCCAGGCTGGCGGTGTAGTTTGTATTGCATTGCATCAAGACGAGCTGAGAATTGACCTTGAGTACTTCCTCTGCTGCGCGCTGCACTTCGCCGATGTCGGAGGCGCCCGTGGCCAATAGAACCGGCTTTTGCTTCGAAGCAACCTTGTGCAGCATCTCCGGCCACGTAATATCTCCCGATCCGATTTTGAACAGGTTCACGTACGGGTCGAGCATGTCTACGGCCTCAAGATCGTAGGGTGCGGAAAAATATTCGATGCCGCATGCCTCGCACTCGCGCTTCAAGTCCGGCGTCCACTCCCAGGGCAAAGTGGCTTCGCGATAGACCTGGAATACGGTCTTCTTCCACTTCGCCTGATGGGAGAGTTGATTTCCCATGTCACTGAAACCGCGCTCGCTGACGATCTTAGGAGCGCGAAAATTCTGGAATTTTGCTGCGTCTGCTCCGGCCTCGGCACAGAGACGGATCAGAAGCTTGGCACGGTCAAGATCACCATCGTGATTCGCCGAGATGTCCGCGACAAAATATGTCGGATACTGCTCACCTACGGACTTGTGTCCCAGTTTCAGAATCGTCGTCACCTCCCAACCCCAGTGCGATTGTTTCGGACGCGATCCGCGTACCCGGTCGCGCGCAATTGGGCAAACCTGCGAAGACCTGCACCAACATCAGGCATGGTTCGCCCGAGAGCGGATCGGATTTTCCCGGTGTTCAATGATGTGTCCCGCGACCGTTGTGCTTTCAGTTTTGCATCAGCCAAAAGCATTGGGACAACTTTCCCAGGATCAAAACCAAACGTCGCAGCAACCCTTCTTGCAAACTCGTATTTGCTGACGGCTTCCGACCCAACTATATGGTAAAGACCGGCTAGATCCTGGTCCAACAACGCCAGCAAGACTTCCGCCAAATCATTGGCCAGGACGGGACAAAAAACTACGTCGCGGAATCCCGGCACAGGATGCCCTAGAACCAACTGCTTAAGGATCCATTCCGCCAGGCTGTCTTTATTCTGCGCATTCCATCCGTAAAGGTTCACGCGTGCAATCGAAGCCCGCGGATTTCGACGGAGTACTTCCCCTTCGCCCTCCAATTTCGTCTTAGCATATACGTTGAGCGGCGAAGGCGCATCTGTCTCCGCATAGTTACCATTCGAACCGTCAAATACTGAGTCAGTGGAGATGTAAAGGAACCGCACATCGCTCTCGACGGCGATCCCGGCAATCGCCGCCGGCACCGTCACGTTAATTGCGTGGGCTTCGAGGGCATTATCTTCGCACCAGTCGACATCGGTGGCGGCCGCGCAGTGCACCACGCTCGATGGCCGAAGTTCATCAAAGATTCGGCGAGTTTCCGCCTGATCCACCAGATCTGCGGCCAGCAATCTTACTCCGTCGATCTGCACGGGATGGCGATGATAAAGCCCAACCACCTCACGACCCTGCTCTTGAGCCAGCGAAACCAGGCTGGAACCCAACAACCCGCTAGCTCCGGTTACGAGGATCATCCTTAAATCCCTGCTCGCGTCGCGAGTTCCGTGTACCTTGCCATCGAAAACGAAACCGGGTCGCCATTCCAGCTCACCTCAACCCAGTGCCGTGGTGTACGCGCTATGCGCCGTCGTTAGTAGTTCTCGCAAACGGCCTGCGGCGGCCGGCTGCCAGCAATTCTCTCTCGCCTCTGCGCTCGCCTCATACTGCTGCAGATACTGTGGAATCTTCCCGATCTCATCGGGATGTTTCAGCGCGAAGCCCACTCCAAAGCGCACATATTGCTCGACGTATCCATAAGGCACGAATTCCAGCCATTTACATAGGAAACATGGAATTCCGCGAACCGCGCAGTCCGTCGCCACGGTCGAGAGTACGGTGATACCAAACCACGCTTGTGCCAAAAGATTCTCGGTAAGAGGTCCGCTCACAATGCGCGTGGACCTTGCCTGCTCCTGGGAAAGTATCCGGGACAGAATGTTGGTCCGTTCGCGGGCGCTTTCCGCAGGATGCAGTTTCACGATAAGCGTGCGACCTGTACGCAACGCCAAGTCGGCCAGTGGCGGCAAAATATCGCCGTAAAACTCTTCCGGCCGTCCCCCCGCCACATCAAAAGCTTCGGAGATGAAGAGAATGTTCTTCCGAAAAGTATCTCGTTTGAAATTCTCCGATCCGGTCCAGTTCGGCGGCAGAGCGGGGGCGGCAATTTCCACCTTCTCCTTCGGCACGCCGCACCGGCGCACCAGGTAATCCCTTTCCATTTTTCCTTTCGCCCAAATGTTGTCTCCGTGGCTGTGTTTGAACAAGTAACGGCCATCCAGCGCACCATGATGGCAGGCGATGTTGGGTAAGCCACGTGCCTGGGCCAACAGGAGCGGGATGCGCGTATAAGGATTGCTGTCATCTGCGCAAATCAAACCCTGCACCGGCTCCGCATCCAGAACGTTTCGCCAGGCATCGCGCACCTCAAGTCCGTGGCAGAAACGCCGGGGGAAACTGTCTAAATATCCCAACCGCTTTAAGATGTTAAATTCCGCAACCGCCTCCAAGTCGGTCCGTAGAAGCCGCCAGCGGCCTTCCATCCGAGCGTTCTCATCACTGCGGTCGCGGACCGAGGCATAGGAAGACAGCCATGCACACTCCATATTCTGCGGCGCATCCCGCGGCCAGCCGCTTCGCCGGGTGGTTACCAGAAGAAAATTTTCCTGCAGGAAAGTGTTCGCGTAGGCGATGCCGGTTCGCGATACGTTGACGTAAGCAGAGGGAATCAGCACGACGGGCCACGCAGATGGCGGACGTTTTCGCGCCAGCCGACCGCGGAACTGATATCCCGCATCGTACTTGTCCCAGAAAACATCGATCATCTGCGGCGCCGAGAGTCTGTTGGAGACCCGCATGTAGTGCCCAAGGCCGCGCCTTTGCGCCCCACTCCGTAACAGGAAAACATTCACTTGCGGCCCTACCAGACATTGCAAAAGGCCGGCAGCTAAACAGGGTCGCGAAATCCAAACTTCATCGCCTGAACTAATCGACTGCACAAAGTGTTGCAGCAGGAGGAGCGTCTCCAATTCTCCATGCAGGAGGATCGACATGATTTCCCACCAGTCCAGCCCGTGTTCGTCGATCAGGCGGCCGCAGCCTAGGGCCAGGAGATCCCGCACTCGCCGGAAGTCCTCGAAACCATCCTGCAGAGCGCCCAGCGCGGCTACAGGACAGCCGAACTTGCGGCTCCAGCGCGCGTAGGCATGCACGCCGCCCAGGCCAAGATCTACAACACGGTCCCAAGCCAGATCAGCCCACGGACCTTGTTCAGGATCGTCCTCGGGATGTACCAGGAGAATGTTCATGATTGATTCTGCGTCACGCGCTGGCGCGATAGGTTAGCCGCAGTTTCATCCCTCGTGTAAGGCCTTCTGGGCAATTGATCGATTGATCTCACGGAGCTGCGGCTCACGCTCCATCAGTCTCAAGATATCGCGATGGAGAAATTCTTTCCCTGCAAAGCGTGCATAGATTGCGCGAACCAATTCCAGGTCCTCGGGAGTATCAACCGTCCATCGATCATCGCTGAAGTCATGGTCTCCGGTCACGGGCACAATCCTGAATCGTCCCGGATTCTCATAAAGAAACGGCGTTACATGCGCACGCTGGTAGGATTGGCGAGCCTCGCGCCAGGCCAATTCCAGAGCGCGGAAGGTCACTACTTCGGTATCCAGCCCGCGTGGATAGGTGCGAACCAACGTATTCGAAGCGTAGTCGGGCTGCTCATCCCAAAACGCGCGCACCGTTTTGTCGACGACCTCGGGATCAATCAGCGGACAGTCGGAAGTGATTCTGACAATGTTTTGAACATCGTGCTCGCGCGCCGCCTGGTAGTAGCGATCAAGAACGTCCTTTTCGCTGCCTCGAAAGCAGATTGCTTTGTGCTCGCGGCAGAAAGCAGCAATCGCATCATCGGCAGGTTCAGTTGTGGTGGCGACGATCACCTCGTGCAGGGTTTTTGCCGCCCGGGTTCGCTGGACTACGTGCCACAGCATCGGGTGACCATCGATGTCAGCAAGAACCTTGCCCGGAAGCCGAGTTGAGCCCATGCGCGCCTGTATGATGGCCACAACCTTCGGATGTTCCGTCATGGGCATCTTTTGCTCACGCATAGTGATCTTAAACTCTCAGGGGTCCGGACCTCGTCCCTAACGAATGTAGTGGTCGATAACCTTGCGCACTGCCTGGATCACGTCTCCGACGTCCCCGTCGCTCATCGCGTGAAAAAGGGGAAGGCTGATCAAACGCTCGTAGGCATCTTCCGCGACAGGAAACTCGCCTCCGCGGTGGCCGAAACGGTCGCGATAGTAAGGATGATGCGGCACAGGAATGTAGTGCACGTTGACTCCGATATTCTCCGCACGGAGCGCCCGGAAAATTCGAGCACGGTCCGCCGTCAGCCTTTCGAGATTGAGCCGGATGGGATAAAGATGCCACCCCGGGTTCACGTCGGGCCGCACCGCCGGCACTAAAATGCCGGCGAGATCGCGAAATGCAGCCGTATAACGAGCCGCAATTTCCCGCCGGCGCGCCAGATTCGCGTCCAGTTTCTTGAGTTGCGATATTCCCAGAGCGCAGGCCACGTCCGTAAGCCGGTAGTTGTAGCCGAGCAACACCATTTCGTAGTGCCACTCCCCAGCGGCTTGACGGTGTCGTGCATCGCTTGAAATGCCATGATTGCGAAACCGTCGCAACCCCTCGGCCCAATCCGCGCGGTCGGTCGTCACCATGCCGCCTTCTCCGGTGGCGACGTGCTTTACCGGATGAAAGCTGAAGACACTCATATGGGCGATGCTGCCGGCGCAACGCCCTCGATGCTCGGCGCCGAGGGCATGACTGGCGTCCTCGATGACGACCAATCCGCGGAGCGCCGCCAGCTCCAGAAACGCATCCAGTTCGGCGGGATGGCCTGCGTAATCCACGGGCAGCAAGACCCTCGTTTTCGGCGTGATTCGCGCCGCAACTTTCTCCGGATCCAGGTTGAGCGTGTCGGCTTCGACATCCGCAAACACCGGAGTCGCTCCCTGGTACAACACGCAGTTCGCCGTTGCCGCAAAGGTCATGGGCGTCGTGATGGCTTCATCGCCCGGCTTCAGTCCCGCCGCGAAGGCGGCGCCGTGCAATGCCGCCGTCCCGGAGCTGAAGCTCACGGCATATTTCGCTCCCACACGGGACGCAAAAGCTTCTTCGAATTCCCTGACTTTCGGACCCGTCGTGAGCCAGTCGGAGCGCAGCACTTCGACCACCGCCTGGATGTCCTCCTCACCAATCGACTGCCGACCGTAAGGAAGCAGTTTCTTCCTAACCGGGGTTCCTCCATCGACGGCGAGCAGTTCGCTGGTAGATATCGTGGACATCGTACTGTTCTGCAGGCTTGCAGGTCTTCGGTTTTTGGCGTTAAGTCATCGGTCTTCGGTCATCGGCCTAAGACCTGAGGTGCGAGACCCAAGACCTCAGTCACAGCATCTATGCCGGCACCCGAGCCTTGGCCGTTGCTCCGGGTTCAATCAATTCCTGAAGTTGATCGTGGCTCAGCCATTGCTCGTTGCTGTCACTCGTGTAGCGGAAGTCCTGGGGCAGCTCCCGGCCGTGAACCCAGTTTCCTCGCTTCCACCAGGGATGCGACGGTTGGATGACGTACATTTCATCCACCTCTACCGTATTGCGCGCCTCATCTTCGGAAAGGAGAACCTCATGCAGTTTTTCCCCGGGACGAATGCCGATGTATTCTACGGCGCACCCGGGCGCGACGGCCTCGGCCAGATCGACCAGGCGCATGCTGGGGATTTTGGGCACAAAGATTTCGCCCCCGTGCATCTGCTCGAGCGAGCGAATCACAAAGCGCACACCGTGTTCGAGGGTAAGCCAGAAGCGGGTCATGCGAGGATCGGTGATGGTGATCCGGCCGCGTTTGCGCTGTTCGACGAATACCGGAATCACGCTGCCGCGGCTGCCGACGACGTTCCCATAACGCGCGCAGCTGAAGCGAGTCTCCTGTGCTCCGGCATAAGCGTTGGCCTGAACGAACATCTTTTCGGCGCACAGTTTCGTAGCTCCATATAGATTGATCGGATTCACCGCTTTGTCGGTACTGAGCGCGAGAATGCGCTGGACGCCCCGGTCGATGGCCGCATCGATCACGTTGCGGCCGCCCATGATGTTGGTTTGAATGGCTTCGAACGGGTTATACTCGCAGGCCGGAACCTGCTTCAACGCCGCTGCATGCACCACCACGGTAACTCCAGCCAGAGCGCGCTGTAGCCGGGCGGGATCGCGTACGTCGCCGATGAAGTAGCGCATGCTCGGGTGATCGAAGCCGGAGGCGCGCATGTCATGTTGCTTGAGTTCGTCGCGGCTGAAGATCACCAGCCGCCTGGGGTGATATTCCCGCAGCATGATCTCGGCGAACTTCTTCCCAAACGAGCCTGTTCCGCCCGTGACCAGCACTTCCTGTTCCGACCAGTTCATCAGGCCTGTCTCACTCATACCGTCTGCGCTTCCTCGCAACACATCATGGGCCTAAATCGCTCGCCAGCCGACTCGCCTTGAGGGAAGAAGGAAGCCGGCAAATCCAAAAATACAACGAGCACGGGACTCTTAACGATTGCCAGTTAGTATAGCGGACTTTTTCTCGTTCGCGTCATTCCCGTTTCTTGGCTTAAAAGCGCACCTTCTGAGATTCGTGAATGGTTTTCCCTGATAGCGGTGCTAGAATATCCGCGAACCTAGACATCACTGCGCGTGAGACAAGTCCCGGGCGATGAACCAGCCATCGAATCGCCGTGCTTTGGGTTGCGGACGGGAAAGCACCGTTTGACCCTTGAGAAGGTTTGGAGTTTGTTGAGGAGAATGCTATGGAGTCTGGACCGCTGGTGCAGGCCAATAGTCCGATTGTTCGCGAAATGCCGTCGGCGGGCGCGGACTTTGGAAGATCGAGCGGCCCCCGCGTCTACCCGGAACTTCTTTCGCACGAATCGGCTCTGGGCGAATATATCCGCGTTTTGTTGAAGCGCAAGTGGACGGTAGTGGCCTGTCTGGTCACCATTTTCTCCGTAGTCGCAATCGCCAGCCTGAAGATGACCCCGGTCTACGAGGCGAACGGCAGCATCGAAATCAACAAGCCGGATTCCGGCCTGGTCAACTTCAGCAATTCTCCAACCTTCAATGTTGACTACTACGATCCAACTGAACTCGAAACCGAAGTCAAGATTCTGCAAAGCGATCTGCTGGCCCTGCAGGTAATCAAGGAACTGGCTCTCGACCGGCGGCCGGAGTTCGGCGGAAAGACTCCGGCACTGCCCTCGTCTCTCGATCTCGCGCCCGATCCGTTGCAAGCCGATTCCGGCCGGACATCCGGCTTGATCTCGAGTTTCCGAGGCAATCTTAGAGTTTCTCTTGCTCCCAATACTCACATCGTCGAAGTCCATTTCCGCAGTCCGGACAAGGATTTGGCCGCGGAAGTGGTCAACACGCTGATGAGTACTTACACCGAGAACAACTTCAAGTCCAGGTTCAATTCCACGATGCAAGCCTCGGATTGGCTTTCAAAGCAACTTGTGGATCTGCAGATGAAAGTGGAAAGCTCCCAGGAAAAACTGGTGCGCTATCAGAAGGAACATGAAATTCTCGGCATCGACGAAAAGCAGAACATCACCACCCAGAAACTTGATGAGTTGAATAAGGCGCTCACCATGGCGGAATCCGAGCGCATGGACAAGGAATCCGTTTATCGCCTGGTGCAATCCGGGGACACAGACACGGTAGTATCCGCTGCCAGCGCGCTGGACGCGGCCGGAACTGGAAACCAATCCGGATCGGGACTTCTGGAGGTTCTCCGTTCCAAAGAAGCCGATGTGAAGATCCAGGCGGCCGAGCTCAGCACGCAGTTCGGACCGTCATATCCCAAGGTTGCGCAGCTGAACGGCCAGCTCAAGGAAATCGAAGCGCAAATTTTGCTGGAGACCAGGAAGGTCGTGGGCAAAATCCGTGGGCAGTATCTGGCTGCGCAGCAGCGGGAAAGTATGTTGCACGACGCTCTCGAGAAACAGAAGCAGGAGGCGAACAAACTCAACGAGAGCGCCATCGAGTACAGCATTCTGAAACGTGATCTTGAGAGTTACCGCACACTCTATGAGGGACTGCTGGAAAAAATGAAAGAGGCCGGAGTTTCGGCCGGCCTGAAGTCCAATAATTTCCGGATCGTAGATAGCGCCCGCGTCCCTACTTACCCCATCGAACCCAATATTCCACGCAATCTTTCTTTCGCCTTCATGCTGGGCTTGACCTCCGGCGTGGGACTCGCCTTTCTGCTGGAGGGACTGGACAATACGGTGCGAACCACAGAACAGGCGCAAATGATTTCCGGACTCGCACCTCTCGGCATGATCCCTCTTGGCTCGAGGACGGCGCGCGAAGGCGCAAACGCGAAGCGGTTGGTAATCGCCACCTCGAAGGAAGCGGTGGAGTTAGTCACGCAGGTCCGGCCGCAGTCGCAGATGGCGGAATCTTATCGCGCGTTGCGTACTTCGCTCTTGCTGTCCAATCTTGGGGCCCCGCCCAAGGTCATCATGATCACCAGCGCGCTGCCACAGGAAGGTAAGACGACTACCAGCATCAACTGCGCGGTGGTTCTGGCTCAGAAGGGTATCCGAGTCCTGCTGATCGATGCCGACCTAAGACGGCCCAGCATTCATAAGACGCTGGGGATGGGCCCCCGCAGTGGTCTCAGCAATGTGCTGACCGGAAGTGCCACGTTGCAGCAAACGATCACGCGGTCTCCCATTCTGCCGAACCTGTCGGTCCTGCCCGCCGGCACGCCACCGCCGAACCCGGCCGAACTACTGGCTTCCCCCAACATGCGGGACGTGTTGGAGGAGTTGCGCGGGCAGTTCGATCACATTGTGGTGGATACACCCCCGACCTTGTCGGTTACAGACGCTGTGGTATTGTCGCCCCGGGCCGACGCCATCGTCCTGGTCATCCGGAGCGGACATACCACAAAGCAAGCCCTCCGCCGCTCCCGCGACATTCTCATGCAGGTCAATGCGAAAGTTTCCGGGGTGTTGCTGAATGCGGTCGATCTGAGCTCGCCGGATTACTACTATTACTACGAATACCAGGGCAAATATTCGCGTTACTATCGCGACGGTGATGCTCACGACGACGACGAGGATGGCGACGCCGAGGAAACTGCTGAGGCGTCGCCCAATAGCGCATAGAAGTATGCTGCTGGGATTGTGATTGCGCCGCCTGTTTTGACAAATGGAGATACCCCTAAATTCTGCTGGACGGAAAAGGCTCGCTATTGGCGCAGCAGTTGCGCTGTGCCTGATCTATCTATTTCTGGTGGGGCGGTTGTTCGTCGCGTCTGTGTTCGCGGATAAGCCGGAGCTCGCGAGTCTGCTGCGCGCGACCCGTCTCGACCAGGGCAACGCAGATTACCGGAATCATCTGGGGCGATACTACGCGCTGGTTGCCAGAGATCCAGGCGCTGCCATTGAGCCCTATCGCGCCGCGGTGCAACTTAATCCTCATTCTGCACGCTACTGGTTCGATCTGGCGTCCTCTTATCAGGTGCTGGGCGATACATCAAATCAGACCTGGGCGCTGGAACACGCCATCCAGGCCGACCCCACCACACCAGACGTGGCCTGGGAAGCCGCCAACTTTTACCTGGTTCGCGGGGACAACGAGAAAGCGTTGCGGGAGTTTCACGTGGTCCTGGAGAGTGATCCGTCCATGGCGGGGAACGCGGTTCAATTCTGTTGGCGTATCGAACCGGATGCAGGTACGCTTTTGCGCGACGTTGTTCCCGCGCGGTCTACGGCCTATACGGCATTTCTGAACCTCCTCATCAGCAAACAGGAGACTGCTGCGGCCGCCAAGGTATGGGCGGCCTTGATCGCAACCACGCAGACCTTCGAGATGTCCGAGCTGACTGAATATCTTCAGTACCTGCTCAATCACAAAGAAGTGGACCAAGCGCGCCTGGTCTGGCAGCAAGCGGCTCCGCGGTTCGGCCTGTCTTCCTACGTCCCCACCCGCAATAACTTGATTGTCAACGGAAATTTCAGTCTGGATGTTCTGAACGGCGGCTTCGATTGGCAGTATCAGAAACAGCCGAGCGTTACTCTTACCCTTGATCCCGGCGAGTTTCACGGTGGGGCGCGGCGTTCGCTGCTGATCGGCTTTGACGGGCCTGGCGTAAACGACGCCGGGATTCGACAGTTTATTGCTGTACAACCCAATACCACCTACGAATTCTCTGCGTACTATAAGAACGGGGATTTCGAGGGCGCCGGCGGCCCGCATCTCACGATCCAGGACGTGTACACCCAGACCGTGCTGTATGACAGCGACGAACTGACCGAGGCGGCGGGATTCTGGAAGTCCGTCACGGGAGAATTTACTACCGGGAACGAAAGCAAACTGCTGGTCCTGCATGTCCGGCGCTTGCCGGAAGGCAGTCCGATCCGTGGTAAGCTCTGGGTCGACGATTTCCGTCTTGTCGCCAAGCGGGAGTAGCGCTTCGAATTGGCCGGTTCCATCTAATGAGCGCCAACCCCATCACCGCAAGCCCTCGCCGCGAGACAGCGAGCAAGGCCAGCACGGTCCTGTTATATGGGATCTTCGGTTTGCTTTTATTCGGACCGCTGGCTTTCGGCGCCGTGGAACCCTGGTCAATTCTCTTGATGGAAGCCGGCTCCGCCGCCCTTTTCTTGCTGTGGATCGGTACACAGGTTTTACAGGGGCAAATGAAGATCAGGTGGAACCCGTTATTTCTTCCTATGGGGGTTTTCGGCCTGCTCATCATTTCGCAGCTGGTCTTCCGCCGAAGTGCTTATCCGCATGACTCGGAAACGCTGGCGCTCCTCTACTTCTCATACGGTTTGCTTTGCTTTCTCGCGGCGCAAACGCTGGTGCGAGGCTCGCAGGCGCGAACTCTGGCGCTGATTTTCTCGCTTTACGGCGCGGCGCTGGCCAGCTTCGCTCTGATTCAGGGGATATCCGCAAACGGAAGACTGTACTGGATTCGCGAGCCCCGTAATGGAGGCTGGATTTACGGTCCCTACGTAAATCACAACCATTATGCGGGTTTGATGGAAATGCTGGTTCCGATTCCGCTGGTGTTGTCGCTGACGCGGCTTGCTTCCACAAAGAGCCGGGGTACTGCCGCGGCCGCGGCCGCTGTGATGGTCGGTACAATTTTTCTTTCCGGGTCACGCGGTGGCATGCTCGCGATTGTGGCGGAGTTCATCATTCTGGCAGCACTGCTGGTGAAGCAGAAGCGCGGCCTCCGAACCGCTCTCGGGATCGGGGTATTTCTGGTCGTTGTCGTCGCCCTCCTCGTTTGGGTCGGTGGACCCGAACTTTCGAAGCGGCTCGCGACCGCCGGGCCCTCCCACTCTGAGATCCCCGGCGACATTCGCAGCAACATCAACCGCGATGGTCTCAAGATGTTTCTGAAGAAGCCCGTCCTGGGCTGGGGGCTGGGAACATTTCCCGTGGTGTATCCGGAGTTTCGCACCTTCTACACCAACTTCTTCGTCAACGAGGCGCACAACGATTACTTGCAATTGCTTGTGGAAATGGGTTTGGTCGGCTTCGGAGCGATGCTCTGGTTTCTTATCACAACCTATATTCGCGCCTTCAAGAAAATGAAGAACTGGACCGGAGAGATGAGCGGGGCCGTAACCCTGGCTTGCGTGCTTGGCTTAAGTGGAATTCTTGTGCACAGCGCGGTCGACTTCAATCTTCATATTCCGGCCAACGCCGCGCTGTTCTACGTGCTTTGCACGATCGCGGCAGCGGAACCTTTCGTGCAGCCGGCCCGTAAGCGCCGCGTCGCGCGCAGCAAACCTCCCCAAGAGGTTCCCGACTCGAGCGAGGCCTTACAGCAGCCGGCCACCAATTTCTGACTTTTTTCTTACGGCGCTCAGCGACATCTGCTCTTGTGGGCTTGAAAGTATCCCAGGTCTTCCCGTTGTCCTTCTTGCAGAGGTGTTTCGCGTGGCAGTACTTCTCGCAATGCCCAGTCTATGCGGTCGACACCTTCCGAAATGACTCGGATGAGTTGTTGATCCTCGGTTGCAGAGATTGAGAGCGAGATGGGGGTCAACGCGTTCCTGATGTGATGATTCATCTCAGAAATCACCTGCATCCTGGCCGCCGTGAGCTGTTGCCGCTCTCGGCCGATCTGTGCCAACTTTGCGGTCAGGATGGTTACGATGAGCGCCGACAAGCCTTCCGCGAGTAATCTTTCCCGGCTCCGTCCGAGGTCGGACACTAGGAGGTGATGCATCAGTTCTGTGGCAAGGAAGGAAACGATTCCGACCACAAGCCCAACTCCCATCACGAATCCCCGCGACGTCAAATCCATCCGCGAAGTTTTGCTGGATGGCAACATTGCTGGGCTTTTGGCAGGTTGGAGCTTGATAGTGGGGCGGGCAGAACCAGCCGTTAACATGGGATCTCCTCGGGAGCATCTGCTCGCCGTGCTCGAAATGCGATTTTCACGAGGAAGAGACTGTTGCCTCGTAACGGTAAACGCAGCTTGCAATTGAACGGTCGCAACAAAACGGAGTCAGAGGATCAGCCGATCGGAGGAGGCCGGTTGTAAGGCAAACCATCCGTCACCGTCTCGGGCAGGAGTTCAGAACCGCGATTTGGGCGAGGTGATACAAGTGGGAGCGCTGTTGCCATAGCCGGACCGGGGGCAACGATGCAAGGTGAATCTTCATTATCAAAACATTGACGATAATTATGGTTTGAAGTGGTTCGGGCATTCGCGCCGGACGAGCTGTTCGAGACGCTTGCTAGAGTATTGTGAAGCAGTAAGACACTCAGAGCAGCGATCGACAAGATTATCCCGCAGGACGAAAGCAATCCACCACTGCCTTGCCGAAGGTGCCGGATGATGGACATTGTGCTTTTAAATATTGATGAATCTGGCGTCGTTTTGGTTAGCCGGTACGTTTCTTTTCTTTAGCCGATGATCGGCGGTCGGCGGCGGCAGATTTCCATTTCTCTGCGGTTCGGGCCAATGGTAGGATATCGCCTGCTTCAAACTTCCGAACCCTGGATCGCAAATGAGCAAATCCCCTCGTGCTGTTGCCTCGCCCCGAGTTGTGTGCATCGACGATTTCCGCCCCATCGCGCGCGAACGATTGCCGAAAGCTGTTTTTGACTATCTCGACGGCGGCGCCGAAGGCGAGGTTACGCTCCGGGAAAATTGCCGGGTGTTCAATGACGTCACTTTCCGGCCCCGGCATGCCGTCGCTCTTGCGGGCTGCAGTTTGTGCACGAAAGTTCTGGGCTTCGACCTTTCCCTTCCCTTCCTGCTTGCCCCTGTCGGGTACAGCCGCCTGATGCATCCCGGCGGCGAAGTGGCGGCGGCGCGAGCAGCAGGGCGGGCTGGCACCGCCTATATCCTCTCGACGATTTCCGGACACAAGCTGGAAGATGTGAAGGCCGCCTCGTCCGGACCGGTTTTCTATCAACTCTACTTGATGGGTGGCCGCGGCGCCGCCGAGGCCTCGATTGAACGAGCGCGCGTTGCCGGATTCTCCGCCCTCGTCGTCACCATTGATACTCCGGTCGCTGGAATCCGCGAACGCGATTATCACAACGGCATGAGGGAACTCATCAGCGGAGGCCCGCTCGAGAAAATCCCGTATCTTCCGCAGGTACTGTCACGACCAGGCTGGCTCGTCAGTTATCTTCGCGATGGTGGCCTCCCGGGACTTCCCAATGTGGTTGTCCCAGGCAAAGGCCCCCTGCCACTGACGGACATTGCCGCAGCTTTGGCGGAATCCGTCGTAACGTGGGCGGACCTGCGCTGGATTCGGGAAGCCTGGCGAGGTCCGGTCGTCATCAAGGGAGTGTTGACTGGTGACGATGCGCGACATGCAATCGACGAGGGAGCAGCGGCAATTTCGGTTTCGAACCATGGAGGACGGCAACTCGATGGAGTTCCGGCTTCGTTGCGAGCCTTGCCCGAAGTAGTACAAGCAGTGAACGGCAGGATCGAAGTTTGGATGGACGGAGGCATTCGCCGCGGCACCGACATTGCAAAGGCCATCTGCATGGGAGCGCGCGCGGTATTGTGCGGGCGGGGTTACGCTTACGGCCTGGCGGCCGCTGGCGAAGCTGGAGTGAACCGGGCGATTGAGATCCTGGCGGGTGATCTGGAACGAACTCTCCGTTTGCTGGGCTGCCCTTCGGTTGCACAGTTGGATCGTTCTTACGTTAATGTTCCAAAGAGCTGGGAATCGAACTGATTTGCAGTTGGAAGAGAATTGCATCGCTGATATGCCTTCCAGTTCCATTTGTATTGCGCAGACTCCGTTCGCCAGGAGATTGTCGATATGCAGTGGACTCAGATCTACGACCCGTTCGGCCATTGGTGGCTCTCCACGCTCGTTGCCGGTCTTCCCATCATCGTTCTCCTCGGGTTGCTGGCTGGACTCAAAGTAAGGCCACATTGGTGCGCCATGGCCGGCGCTGCGACGGCTGTGCTGGTTGCGATCGTCTTCTTCCAGATGCCCCCGGCGCTGGCTGCGATCAGTTTTGCCTATGGGGTCGCTTTTGGAGCAGTGAAGATCGCATGGATCGTTCTGGCGGCAGTCTATCTCTACGATATTTCCGTGGAGACCGGACAGTTTGAAATCATGAAGGAGTCGGTGGCGGGAATCACTCCCGATCGCCGGCTGCAGGTGCTGCTGGTAGCTTTTTGTTTCGGCGCGTTTATTGAAGGAGCGGCGGGCTTTGGCGCGCCGGTGGCGATTGCCGGAGCGTTTATGATCGGGCTCGGCTTCAAACCCTTCCATGCCGCCGCGTTGAACCTGATTGCGAACACCGCCCCAGTGGCCTGGGGCGCCATTGGCACACCGGTACACACGCTGGCGGCGGTGTCTTCTCTGCCGGAATCCGATCTCAACGCGATGATCGGGCGCATTCTTCCCTTTACCGCGGTAATTGTTCCCTTCTGGCTGGTGAAGACAATGGTGAGTTGGAGCGAAACGTTTGAGGTATTTCCCGCGATCGCGGTAGTTGGCGTTTCGTTCGCTCTGACCCAGTTCATTTGGTCGAATTACGTGGACAGCAATCTGGTCGACATTATGGGAGGCGTGGTTTCGATTGTCGCCGCCCTGATTTTCCTGCGATTCTGGAAGCCGAAGAAGATTTGGCGCTTCGATTATGACGATAAGCCCGTCGCTCTTCCTCCGCCGGCGGCGGAGATTGCCGACGACATGGGCGGCGAATGGGCGGCGGAGAAGTTCGATGGATACGTCAAAGCTCGTAGTTATACCGCTGGACAGGTTTTGAAAGCGTGGATGCCGTTCGCGATTCTGTCACTTTTCGTTCTGTTATGGGGATTGCCGAAGGTAAAGCTGGCCATGAACCAGGCCACCACGCCCGCTTTTAAGGTTGTGCTGGCAAATGGCAAGGTGCGGCCGGGCCCGCCGGGATGGGACGTGCCGCTCTTGCACAACGCCATCACCAGAGCCGCGCCGATTGTCGCGAAGCCTAGTCCGGAGGCGGCGCGATACGATTTCAACTGGCTCTCCGCCACAGGAACTGGATGCTTTCTGGCTGCGATTGTGTCCGGATTACTGCTCGGGCTGGGACCGCTGCAATTGATGAAAATCTTTTGGCGCACGCTGGTGCGCATGCGTCTGGCCATGGTCGCGATTTCATTCATGCTGGGGTTGGGCTACGTGACGCGCTACTCGGGATTGGACGCCGTGCTGGGCCTGGCCTTCACGCGCACCGGATGGCTCTATCCATTCTTCGGCACCTTCCTGGGCTGGTTGGGGGTTGCGCTCACGGGAAGTGACACGTCCGCGAACGCGATCTTTGGCAGCCTGCAGAGAATTACTTCTCAGCAGCTCGGCATCGATCCGGTCCTCATGTGCGCGGCCAATAGTTGCGGAGGGGTCATGGGGAAGATGGTCGATGCGCAGTCCATCACGATCGCGACGGCGGCGACGGAGCAGGTGGGGAATGAAGGAATCATTTTCCGCTTCGTCGCCTGGCATTCGGTGGCGCTGTGCTCGATCGTAGGAATCATCGTGATGCTCTATGCGTATGTGTTCCGCTGGGCGGTGCCGCACGGGCTGACGTTTGTGAAATAGCGAACGGACCGTCAGCCACCGTGCGCCATCCTTTCTATTTTTCTCTTGACGCGAAGCGGCCCATCCTGGAATATGGCGTTGTACGACATGTCGTCGGTAGCCATATATGACTCTGCTGCCTCTTACTGAGCCTGTACTGCTGATTTTGTTGAGCTTGGCCGAACAGCCTCGGCATGGTTATTCCATCCTGAAGGATGTTGAGGAGATGAGCGACGGGCGTGTCACGCTGAGCACCGGAACTCTTTACGGCGCGTTGCGTCGTCTGCTCGATGAGCGCTGGATCGAGCGTTTCGAGGAGGAAGACAGCTCGCGTGGACGCCAAGCCTATCGCCTCACGCCCGCGGGGCGGCGAAACTTGCAACTCGAAGTTAGCCGGCTGAAACAGCTCACCCAGGTCGCCAACTTGCGCGTGGCCAGGAAGGAGCTGTAATCGATGCTCTTTCTATACCATTGCCTGCTGTATTTCTACCCGGCCTCGTACCGTCTCGAATATGGCAGCGAGATGACCGGCGTCTTCCGCGATCTTCATGGCGAGAAAATGCACGAAGGGCTATCGGCACGGGTAGCGTTTTACGTGGGCGAACTCGCGGGACTGGTCCACGGTGCGCTGCAGGAGCAGACTCGAGCTATCGCCGGTTCCCATCCGTCAATTCCGTTTTCACCCAGGGGGTTCCTTATGCGTTCCGAATTCCGCTTCCCGAAAACCGTTCCTGTCCTGATGGCAATCATCCTTGCAGGAGTAATTCTGGCAATCGAGAAGGCCACCGCGGTGCAAGCCTCGCTGCCCCACAGCAATCCTCAACTACCTCCAATCCAGCCGGAGCACTTCACATTTTTCCCGGCCATGGCTTTGATCTTCTTCTCGGCGTACGCAGTGGCAGTTATCGGTTGGGTCGTCGTTTTTGCGCTGCGCAAGTCAGGAGTGCAAAGGTTGTCGGACATCGCTCCGCGAAACTGAATTGAATTGCGGATTTGCTAATTCAAGGAGGCTTATCCATGCGTGGTCAAATGCCCGTAGCGTTGTTTGCGCTTGTCTTTGGGGCTCTGGAAATAGCTGGCGGAGCCCAGGAACTGGTCTATCTAGGGGTCTTGCAAAGTGAGAGAAATCCTCTGGTTGCGGGGACCATGGGCGTTCTCGCCGGAGCGTTGCTGTTGGCCGCGGGAATCGCGTTGCTGGCGCAATCTTCGCTCGCTCCAGTTCTTGCGCAAGCCACGGCCTGGATATCGATCCCTGTTTTCATCCTGACCGGCGTTGTTACGCACAGGGTGGGTTGGCCGATCACAGCGGTCGGCATCGGGTATCCCTTACTGCTGATTTTCTTTTGTCAGCGAAGAGGCAAGGCGGCCGAGGCAGAACCGAAAGCCCAGCCGGGCTCCTGAAGCGTCTTGCAGTCACGCGCAGATTTCGCACACAGCCGCCTGCTCATCTCGCTTGCGGCTACTGGTCCT